>Ga0187892_10000674_pt1 | contig 86204 bp, 80 predicted proteins | sample MA1701073metaG_FD_139345 | JGI IMG/M metagenome (GOLD analysis project Ga0187892, IMG submission 139345) | Bio-ooze microbial communities from a basaltic lava cave in the Kipuka Kanohina Cave System on the Island of Hawaii, USA - MA170107-3 metaG ... | reverse complement strand
TTCGCGTCCGCCGAGGGCCAAAGCGCCCGCGATCTGCACGCCGAGAGCGTGCTGGCCTTCCCGCGCAGTGCTCGCACGTTAGGCAGGCTCTTCGCGATGGACTCGGCGCGCTCCACGCCGCTTGGCGACGGCTCGTCCGCGACCTCCATCGCCGTCACATGGCGCTCGGAGCGGATCCGCGCGTCGATGCCCAACTTCGCGGCATACGTCGCCAAGTACATCGAGCCGTCAGTCTATGGCATCACGCTGAGGGACCGTGGCGGCAAGACGTACTTCAGCGTGCGCGGAGACAAGGGGCTGATGCTCGTTAGGTGGCGCTCGCGCGGTGGGAGGTTGCTGCCGCTCGAGGGCGGCAGCGGCGCGATGCCCGACACGTTACGCTTGCGGCTCGATTTCAACACAAAGTACAAGCTCTTCCGCGTCGGATTTAGCGAGATGCTGGCCGATTTCATCATTCAGCGCGGCGAACATAGCGTCGCGTGGATGATGCGCTTCAGGCAGGAGCCCAAGTGGCAGCTGCCTCTCTTTACCGAGACGCTCATCCGCTCGCCCTTGCGGCGGCCGTTTCAGGGTCGCGGCTCCGAGCTGTACCTTGCCGTCCGCGACGACGCCGGGCCACAGACACTACTCGTTAGGCGCACGCACACCGAAGTCAAGGAAAGCGCCATCCTGCGCTGGATGGGGAACCTCGGCGCCACCGCGATGAGCGATTTCCAGGGGAAAGCGGAGGCCGAAGAAAATCGATTCCTGAATGATGCATTCACCGCGCTGCGGGAGGATGGGCAGGCGGCGCTCGGAGTCGCACCGATCCGAACTCCTTAAGCTTGTGTCGAGCAGGGCCGCGCTTCCCTGTTAGGCAGCGCTCCGTCGCGAAGCTATGTGGTGTCAGCTGCGTACAGCTTCTGCGAGGAACTCGAACTCGACGACCTTGCGCGGCCCGCTCGCGCACAGCACTCGCCCAGACAAACAAAAACGCCGCTGACAGTTAAGTCGGCGACGTCTTCGTTAGTCGTGCGGTGCACACCTCAGAGATTGACCACGCTCACCGTCATTGGAACTCTACGTCCTACCGAACGGCGGCGGGTCTTATCCCGGAGGCGATACATCCGCACGCATCTATGGAGCTGAGGGGAGTCGAACCCCTGACCTCTGCAGTGCGATTGCAGCGCTCTCCCAGCTGAGCTACAGCCCCGAACAAGCAAGTCCGAGGCCGCTCGAGCTTGATACACCCCGGTCGCACCCCGGATTCAAACGAACGGCCCCGCGCCTGCGCGGGGCCGGACGACCGTAACCTATGATGGCCAGACCGGAAGTCAAGCAGCGTGCGACTCTGCTCCCCCTTAAGACGCGGCGTAACTCTTCGTGCAACAATACGATAAAACCGGCGCTTTGTGACAACGGCGCGCCGCGCACCGCGGGCACGTCTTTCAATCAGTTGGTCCATTTTAGTCCGCGGCGAACGATTCGGGGCGGACGTGCGGGGCACCTCTTTGGAACCCGCGGCGTCAGTGAGTGGATTCGTGGCGACAACAGCGGTTGCTGGCGCACAACGATTCCGTGCGCAAAGTTGCCAGTGGAGAATCACCCTAACGAGACGCGGAGGGATGGTGCCTACAGACTTGGATGAGCGACTGCGCATCACGGCGCAGACTGCTCTGCGCATCGCTGCTGGGCTCGCGTACTTCTCGCACGCCACGCAGAAGCTGTTCGGGTGGTTTGGCGGATTCGGTCCGGAACACGGCGCTGCCGAGCTCATGTCTCGGTTTGGTCTGGCAGGCGTGCTCGAGACAGTCTTCGCCACCTGCCTCATTCTTGGGCTCTTCACCCGAGCCGCGGCATTCCTCGCGTCAGGCGAGATGGCCGTGACGTACTTCTGGATACACTGGGGCGGGAGCGGGAAGATGTGGTGGTGGCAGAACTTCGGTGAGCTTCCGCTGCTCTATGCGTTCATCTGGTTCTTCTACTTCGCATGGGGCGCAGGCCCTATCAGTCTCGACGCCTGGCTTCGCCGGCGTCGCGCTGTCGCGACGTAGTGGACGCGAACGTACTTGGGATGGGGTGGGGAGGGCCTAACCTCTCCCCTAACCCCTATCCCCTAGTTGTCGTTAGGGCGTTAACGTCTCGTCGGATTCGAAGTCCAGCGGCTGACGCCGCACGGGACGCTCTCCTACGACACCATCGCGATGAATCGGAAACGTTGCTTCCCGATCACTGCGAAGTACGCTCTGCTCATTGGCGGTCGTCCTCGCGTGCAACATGCGCCCGCGGGCCTCTCCGCCGTGACGGCCGATTTCGGCCATATGGTCACGATTCCTACTCACAACTTCGCCGCCCTTTCGGCCGGCGAGCCGCGCCTCGCCTGAACTCCATTCGTGCGCGGTACCCTTGGCGTGCGCTGCACGCCCACCCTTGCTTGCAATCTCACGCTGACGTTCGCGATCCATCGAGGCGAAGCCGCGCTTGCTCTTGCCCGATCCCGTCATTTCTACTCCTATGGCTCGGGGCTATTACGCCATAGCTCCACGGAGCGCACCCGCTCAACCGTGAAACACATCCTTGCCCTCCAAGGACGTTTTCTACTCTTTCATTAGACGGCTCCAATGCGCAAGAGCCTGTCTAGGTTTTTTTTGCATCTTTTCGTAAATGCTTCGCGATTTGTGCGTTAGCGCACAAACACCGTGTTTTGTCGGTCACAGTTGACGGTCTGAGCCGTTTCACACGGCTTTCGTATCTTCTGCTACTGAAATGCCCCTTCTGCTGCGTTTTTTGGGTACATCGGCGTCGCGCCCGACCGTGGAGCGCAGCGTTTCAGCCATTGCCGTGGAGCGCGAAGGCGAGACCTTGCTGTTCGATTGCGGCGAGGGGACGCAGCGCCAGATGATGCGGTACGGCGTGTCTTTCGCCCTCAACGACATCTTCTTCACGCACTTCCACGCCGATCATTTCCTCGGGTTGCCGGGCCTCCTGCGGACGCTGGCGCTACAAGGACGAACCGATCCGATGCGCGTGTGGGGGCCTTCCGGAGCCTCCCGCATCCTCAAGCAAGTCGCTTCGTTAGGCGCCGAGCGGCCAACGTTCGCGCTCGAGGTGCATGAGCTGGAGCCGGGTACTGCGCTGAAGCGTGGCGATTACGCCATCGTCGCGACAGCAGCCGTACACCGCGGCCCCACGGCACTCACGTACGCCATCGTCGAGGACGAGCGACGCGGTCGCTTCAATCCTGACCGCGCGCGCGCGCTCGGGATTCCCGAAGGGCCACTTTGGGGACGCATCCACAAAGGCGAGACAATCACGCTCGATGACGGCCGCAGCATCCCGCCGAGCGCCTTGGTTGGTCCGACGCGTTCCGGTCGTCGCGTCGCCGTCACGGGAGATACGCGTCCGTGCGACGCCACTGTCGAAATCGCCCGAGGCGCCGACCTCCTGGTTCACGAAGCGACGTTCACCGAGGAAGAATCCGAGCGCGCGCGCGAAACTGGCCACTCCACCGCTCGTGAAGCGGCGCGGGTGGCGCAGCGAGCCGGCGTGCGTCGCCTCGTCCTCACACATCTCTCGGCGCGTTACACGCGCGACACCGCAGAGCTCGAGCGTGAGGCCCGCGAGATCTTCCCCGCTACGATCATCGCGCGCGACGGAATGGAGATAGACGTGCCCTACACAGACGAACCCGCGACAATCGACCAGGCGGCGGCGGAAGCCGGCCGCATCTAGCTCGCGTTAGGCGTTATGAAACGATGTAGCGCGGCCAGCGCGTATTGATCGGCATCGAGCGCCGGAACAGGCGCGCGATGGCGTCGTCGCTCAAATGCTCCAACAGCAGCTTTGGATCGAGGCGCTCCGTCACGTCGTTCGCCTTCGCGCCGTGTTCTTGATACCACGCATAACGATCGAGGCGCGCGGTCGTGCCGTTGGGATGATGGAACACGACAACCGCATTGCTCGAGCTCGGCGATTGCACTTCGACGCCCCACGCAGTGCCGTCCGGTCCCTGAAACGGCTTCATCTTCTTTTTGCTCATGGCGTGTGGTTCTCCACCATCTCCAGCTGCTTACGGCCAGCAAAACCGGCATCGACCTCGTGCCAATGCGACACACTGCTCTCACCCAACTTCCAACACAGATAGATCGGCCGCCCGGCAGACTCACTCGGAAAGTCGATGAGCCCGTGCTCGAACCCTTTGAACTCAACGCCTAACTCCTTGAGCTCGCGCAGGTAGCCATCGATCTCGCGCGCGAGACGCTCGGTCTCTCGCTGAAAGTGCACGGCGTCGTCCGCGTTTGTGTTGCTGGCAACTTCGAACTGACCGACGGCCTGCTGCCAGGCACCATGCGCGACGACGACGTCTTCCACGATGCGCCGCACGAGCGGCAGCATGCGATTGGCCTGTTCCACGCTGAAGTTGGGTCGTGTCATCGTTAGGCTGTTCCCCGGGTCTCCCGCGTGCGTGCCATCTCCGCCGTGCGCTCCTCCAATCGCCGGCGCCGTCGCTCGCTCGCCGCATAGTTCCGCCTGAACTCCTCGTCCGACTCCGGCTTGAGGTCAGGCACAGGCACAGGACGCCCTTCGCGATCGACAGCAACAAACGTTAGGTAACACGAGTTGGTGTGACGCCGGCGGCCCGTCACCATGTTTTCCGTTTCGACGCGCACGCCGACTTCCATTGAGGTGCGTCCGGCGTAATTCACGCTCGACTTCAGAATGACGAGATCACCCACGTGCACAGGCTCGCGAAAATCCACGCGGTCTATGGAGGCTGTCACGACGTTCATCCGAGCATGGCGATAGGCGGCGATCGCGGCGACCTTGTCCATGAGGCTCAAGATAACGCCGCCGAACACGTGTCCGAGATTGTTGGCGTGCTGCGGCATCATGATCTCGGACGACTCGTGCTGCGACTCTTTAACAGTTTTGATTGGGCGCGCGGGATCCACTGTAGCGTTGTTAGGTGAAGCTGTCAGCTGTCCGCTGCCAGCAGTCAGCTGACAGCCAGCTCTTTGATGGCGGTGATGAGTCGTTCAATTTCTTCATGCGTGGTGTAGATCGCTGCACCGGCGCGTACGACCCCGTCGTGAGCGTGGCCCAGCCGCTCGATGACCGTTGCGGCATAAAAATCCCCGTTCGAGACGAAGAGGCCGGCTTGCGCCAGCGCTCGCGCGACGTGCTCGGACGAGATCCCTTCTACAATGAACGACAGCGTTGGTGTGCGCGGCGTTCCCGGCGGCAGACCGTAGCGCCGAACTCGTCGAATGCCGCCAAGACCTTCCCACAGCTCGGCGAACAGCTCTTCGCTCCGCCTTGCGAGCTCCGCAAACACAGCAGACAGCCGCTGTCGGCGGGTCACTCCGTCACCTAAACCCGCGAGGAAATCGATCGCCGCCGCGGCGCCGACGATGCCTTCGTGGTTCTGCGTGCCGGTCTCCAGTCGCTCAGGCATTGCCTCCGGCGCGGGTGCCAACTTCGGCACATCGAGCTCGGCGCCTAACGCAGCGCGACAGTAGAGGATGCCGATGTGCGGCCCGTAGAATTTGTACGCCGAGCACGCGAGGAAGTCGCAATCGATCTCGGCGACGTCGATCAAGCTGTGCGGAGCGTAGTGCACCGCATCCACGAACGTCAGCGCGTTCACTGCGCGAGCCATGGCGCAGACAGCGCGCACGTCCGTGATCGTGCCAAGCGCGTTGGACGCGGCACCAATAGCCACGAGGTTTGGCCGTGCTGCGATCGCGCTCTCGAGATCCTTCCAGTCGAGCGTGCCATCTTCCGGCTTCATGCGAACCCAGCGCACTTTGACACCGCGCTCGCTTTCGAGGCGCGTCCACGGCGCGATGTTCGCGTGATGATCCAGCTCGGTTACGACGACAGTGTCGCCGCGGTCGAGGCGAGGTGCGACAGCACGTGAAACATGATACGCTAACGTCGTCATGTTCTGGCCGAACGCGATTTCGTTAGGCGTCGCGCCAAAGAAATCGGCAACGGCTACGCGCGCCTGTTCGATCGCCGTATCGGTTTCTGCGCTGGTTGGGTAGTTCCAGTGCGTGTTCGCGTTGTGGTGGAAGAGATATTCCGCCATCGCCGTGACGACTTCGCGCGGCACCTGAGTCCCGCCGGGGCCGTCGAAGTACGCCACCGGGTGTCCGCCGTGCACGCGATCCATCGCGGGAAAGCGGCGACGGATCTGCTCGACTGTCGGTGTGCCTAACGTGCTCGGATCGCGGGCTGTCGCGGTCATCCGCGGATCTCCGCGCCGCTCGTGCGCTCGACGACCTTGGCGATCTCCACGTGATCTGCTTCTTCGCCGAGCTCGCGTCGCGCCGCGCGATAAAGCTCCGTCGTGAGCTGCAGCACGGGCGCGCTCACACCCTCGGTGCGGGCGAACGCAGCGGCAATGCCGAGATCCTTCTCCAGCAACGCGAGTCGGAACGTGCGCGGGAACGCGCGCGTGAGCACGCGCTGCGGAATCAGGTTCTCCGTAGCGTTGCAGCGGCCACTGGACGCATTGATCACTTCGAGCGCCAGCGTCGGAGAAACGCCAGCTTTGACGAGAGCGGCCAAACCCTCCGACGCAGCGTATAAATGCACGCCTAACAACGCCTGATTGACGGCCTTTACGGCGTGTCCCGCGCCAACGCCACCGCACAGCACGATCTTCTTGCCGAACGTCTCGAGCACCGGACGCACGCGCGTTAGGTCCTGGTCTGCCCCGCCGCACATGATCGTCAGCGTCCCCTGCTCCGCCCCGGATACACCGCCGCTCACCGGCGCGTCGATGAAGGTCTGCTGGCTGCTCGCTAGGCGCTTGGCGATTCGCTGCGAGGTGGTCGGATCGCCCGATGTGCAATCGACCAAAGTCGCGCCGTCCTTTAGCCCGGCGAGCAGACCATCGGCGCCGTCCAGCAGTCCTTCGACCTCCTGCGACGTCGGGAGGCACGTGATGACAACGTCCGCCCCCTGCGCGGCCTCGCGAGGCGTGGCGGCCGCTCGTGCGCCATGCTGCTGCGCGAACGTAGTCGCCTTGGACGCGGTACGGTTCCAGACCTTGAGCGGGAAACGCAGGGCGATATGCCGAGCCATCGGCGCACCGATGGCGCCGAGTCCAAGGAAGGCGACGTTCATGGGCGCTTAGTCTAGGAACGCGGCGCGTCGCCCGCTAGCACCGTTCCAACGTGCTCACGACATGAAGAGAGCAGCTCTTCGGCGAAGAGTTGGAATGGCGCTAGCCGCGCACCGCCGCCCTACTTGCGCTTGCGTTGGTACGTGCCGACCAATTGCGCCTCGGCGAGAACGTGGCCCTTCATCGCAGCCAGCAGACCTTGTTTCGAAATCTTCCCGCGATCGCCTAACGAAGTATCCAAAGCGTACAGCTTGTGGAAATAGCGATGCCGGCCGATGGGCGGACATGGCCCCCCGTGGTCCATCTTGCTGAAATCGTTTATTCCTTGTCGCGCGCCGGCCGGCAGATTCCTGGCGGTCGTCCCTTCGGCGAGCGCCCGCGCTGACGCCGGGATGTCGTACAGCACCCAGTGCACGTAGACCATCTTGGGAGCGGCGGGATCTGGCGCATCGGGATCGTCCACGATCAACGCGAAGCTCTTGGTGCCGTTAGGCACGTCGTCCCAGGCTAGCGGAGGACTCTTATCCTCGCCATCACAAGTGTATTGCGATGGGATTTCGCCCTTGTCGGGGAATGCAGATGAAGTGAGACGCATTCCAACAAGCAGGGTCTGTTGCGGCGAAAAAACAAGGAGCTTGAGTGATCAGTTTCCAGTGCTGAGTCTGCAGCGCGCATGCTCACCGAATTCCGCACCTCCGACTTGGGGGTCGAAGTTCGCTGGGTTTGCAAATCGTCAAACCGAACTCGGCGTGTGCGCTCGGATTGTCGACTGCGCGGTGATCACGGCGTCCTCAAGACTCGGCACTCGAAAACGCGCTACTCAAAGCTCCTTGTGTTGATCTTACAGACTGAGCCAGTACGACCCCTTGAGTAAAAAGGTGTTCTGCGGATGCGCCCCGAATAACGTCGAGTAATCACGCCTGAACTGGAACGACCCCGGATCCGCTGAGTCTTCCGTGCGGCCCTGCTGCCAGACCAGGAACAGCGTCGAGCCCGGCCGATACTCCCAGCGCATGACCGAATTCGAGCGGAACTGCTTGAAGTTGAATCCGGAAAGGGCACCGCCCTGCGTGAACGCCCTGTAGCGATCGTCGTACTTCACCGCTCGCCCAGCATTCAGCTCACGCCAATCTGTGTAGTTGCCTGCGCTGACGAACGGCTGCCCGTAGAACTGCAGGGATAGCGTCGGCGTGACCGTGTAATTCAGGCGCCCGGTCATCGAGACTGTCTTTTGATCGAGCCGCGCAAATGTGTAATGCGTCGTGTCGCTGAGCGGCGCGCCGAAGTTGCCGTACCACTGATTGTCGTCGATGTTGTGGCCGTAGCCGATGCCTAACGAAGCAGAGAAACGACTGGCGACTCGCATGTTCAAGTTTGTGCCAAAGTCGACGCGCGACGAGCGCCCTTCGTCGAAACGGTTAAGGTTCACGTTGAACGAAGGGTAGATGCGCTTGCGGCTGTCCCCCGAGACCCAGAACCAGCTGAACATGCCGCCCGACTCGCGCACGAAGGGCCCGCCGCGCGTGCAGGCGCCGCAATCGCCGTGCAGCTCGAAGCCGACGCCCGATCCTGCTGACCACATGTTCTTGAGCTGCGTGTTCCAGTTGATGTTGCCGCCAGGACCCGAACTGTTGCCGTCGGTGAACCACGAGCTCCACGCGTTCACGTTCACCTGAAAGCGACGGTAGAAGAGGTTCGGCTTGTTGAGCATGAGCGCATGCCATAACGAGACGCCCATGTCATTCACGTTCGTCATGAAGCCGAGATCGTTGATCTCGAATCCGGCCGAGCGGTACCAACCTCCCATATAGAAGCGCCACGGCCCGCCGCCGCGCTTGTTCATACCAAACTGCGAGCTGTAGCCCGTGAGAGACGTGCGCGTGGAGTCGTACTCGATCTCGTCGTCAGGTCGCTGATAGAAATGCACCGACGAGCGCTGTGTGCGCGCAATCGCTTGCTGCGAGCCCTGCACCTGACTCATCGCGACGTTGGCGGATACCTCGTAGTTCTGCTTCGCAAACTGATGCCGCCAGTCGATGCCACCGGTGTACGCCGAACGGCGCAAAAACGATTCTGATTCCGGAGCAAGATCTCGGTTGACAGCGGTGAGCATGGCACCTAACGCCGTCTGGCCGCCACGCATCTCATGATTCAAGCGCGCCGCAAAGTAGTTCGTTCTCGGCTCCAGCTCCGCGCCGCCGCCGGTCTCACGGTCTGTCACAGCGTCGAGGATACCTAACGAAAGACCATTGCTAAGACGACCGGTGATCTTTGCGGCACCGATGATTGTGCTCGCTAACGGCACCTCGTGTTGGTCGTTGGCGAGAAAGCCGAGCTGCGGCGAACGACCGATCCGGCGAGAGTAAAACATGCCCGTGCAAGTCCCGTCGTTGCACGACATGTCGAAGCGGAAAATCCCGGATCCTTCCAGGAAGAAGGGGCGCCGCTCCTCGAAGAACTGCTCGAACGCCGAGAGGTTGAGCACCGAGGGGTCGGCTTCGACTTGTCCGAAGTCCGGGTTCACTGTGGCATCGAGAGTGAGATTTGACGTTAGGCCGTATTTGACGTCGGCGCCGAAGGCCATCCGGTTGTCGCGTCCCCAGTCGTTCGTGCGCTGCAGACTCTCATTCGACGACAACGCATAAGGCAGTACTTCGAGGCGGCGTGGGCTGGCAATCCCCTGGATCCCCGTCAACTCACCGAGCTGCGATGCAAGCCCGAAGCGTGAGCGCGTGAAGCGCGGCCACGATTGCCGCTCGTTCAGGCGCGCGATCTCGCGGTGGATGCCGAAGCCGAAGGTGTGCGACTCTTTCTTGGGATAGCGCAGCTGATTGAGCGGAATCTTGAACTCGGCAACCCAGCCTAACGAATCAATCGAGGTCTTCACGTCCCACACGCCGTCCCAGCCGATGTCCTCGTTCCCGTCTTGAAACATGAGCATGTCGCGCTTCACGCCGGCGGGGTTCACCATGAATTCGAAGCCCGAGCGCTTGTCGTGATACGAGTCGATCAATATGCGCACATAATCCGATTGCGTGCGCTCGTCGCGACGGCTCAAGAGCGCCATGATCTTGCTCGGCTCGGGATCGTATGCGCGCACGAGCACGTACACGTTGTTCTCGTCGAACGCGACGCGCGCTTCCGTCTTCATCGTCGGCTCGCCGTCTTCAACAGGATCGAAGACTCGGAAGCCATCGATCACTTGCGCCGTGCGCCACACACCGTCGTGGTCGCGTCCGTCGAGGTCGATCGGCGATGTCGCACGCGACGCGAGTGCAGTTGTCAGGGCCGCCCGCGACAGTGTTCCGTTGGAGCTATGCTGTTGAAGTTGCTGCGATCCGGCGCTGGATATCGTGAACAGCAAGCCGGCTGTGATAGCAACTGACCGATGCATGATAGGCACTCGCATTCTGGATTCGGATGTGGTGCTTCGCGCGACCAGCGCGCCTGCGCGCCCAGCTAGGACGACAAGGCGTCAGACATCGCATCGCATCTTTTGGTTTGTCAGATCGACGCAAACTTTTGCAGCTTGTTCGCGCTGAACGACGCTCGTAACTTCCGCGCGCTTCGCGCCTTACGCGTCGGTTGCGTCACAAGTTCCGTCGCGTACACTGTCCCGTCACAACCATGAAGCAGCACAATCCCGATCGTCCGATCGCGGCGCTTCTCGTCCCGGACATCCTCGCGATGTTGCGCGAGTCGCCCGATGCCATCGCGGCTGAGACGGAAGAGCTACACCCGCGAGACTTGGCGGATATCGCGGAGGCACTTCCCGACATCAAGGTGGCCGCGTTCCTGAGCGCACTGCCCGCGCCCCGCGCAGCTGACGTACTGGAGTACCTCGACGAAGAGCTGCGTGCGAAGGTGCTCGAGGAAATGACGACGACACAGGCCGCCGCGCTCGTAACGGCGATGACGCCTGACGATCGCGCCGACGTCCTCGAGGAGCTGGAAGAAGAGACAGCAGAGGATATTCTCTCGGAGATTCCAGCCGAGGCGCGGCGCGAGACTGAAGAGCTGCTCGCGTTCGAGCCGGATACTGCCGGCGGTCTGATGACGACGCAGTTCGTCTCCATCGGCCGCGACCTAACGATCGCAGAGGCGCTAGCCCGAGTGCGCGCAGCGGCGCGTACAGACCGCAAGGATCAGATGTACGCGATCTACGTGCTCACGTCCGACGATGGGCTGGCGGGCGTGATGTCGTTGCGCGAACTACTTGCTGAGCCTGACGGGGCGATCGTGGGAGACGTCGCGCGTACAGATGTCGTGAGTGTCCCGGCGACCGCGGATCGCGCCGAAGTGGCGCGTATAACGTCGGAGTACGATCTGGTCGCGGTGCCGGTCGTGGATCAGCTGATGCGCATGATCGGCGTGATTACTGTCGACGACGTCATCGACGCGATCGTCGAAGAACAGACCGAGGATGTGCAGAAGTTGGGCGCCGTCCAGCCACTGGACGAACCGTATTTCCAGGCGTCGTTCTGGAGCGTCGCACGCAAGCGAGGCGGCTGGCTCGTCCTGCTGTTCCTGGGTGAGCTCTTCACGGCGACGGCGATGCGCGGCTACGAGGACGCGCTGCAGCAAGCCGTGGTGCTCACGCTGTTCATACCGCTCATCATCAGTTCCGGCGGCAACTCGGGGTCGCAGTCGGCCACGCTGATTACCCGCGCGCTTGCGGTTGGTCACGTCGCGCTACGCGACGTGCTGTTGGTGTTGCGACGCGAAGTCGGCCACGGGGTATTGTTAGGCGCTTTGCTTGGCGCGATCGGCTTTGTCAGCGCGATTGCCGGCGGGCATTCGAGCGCACTCGGCCTCGTGGTCGCGGTGACCCTGCTGCTGGTCGTCACGGCGGGAACCGTTGTCGGTTCGATGCTGCCATTGGGGCTCACGCGCGTGGGGGTCGATCCCGCGATTGCTTCGTCGCCGTTCGTCGCTTCGATCGTGGACGTGACAGGCATCGTTATCTATTTCAACGTCGCCATCCGCCTCTTGCGGCTCACGTGATGCCTAACGGCGACGCCGACCGGGCGCGCCTCGCTCGCGCGACGGTCCTCATCGTCGCCTCGGCCGCGTGCTTCTCCACGATCGCGATCTTCGTCACGCTCGCTACGCGCGCGGGTGCTCCGCTGCTCACGGTGCTTTCCGGCCGGTTCTTCTTCGGTACGCTGGCGATCGCGCCGATCGCCGGGCTGGCTGCGTTAGGCAGCACGCCGCCGTCGTTGCGCAACGCGCTCGTTTTCCGTGCGGGGGTGTTGCAGGCGGCGCTCGTCTTCTGCAGCGGCGCGTCGTTGCGCTGGCTGCCCGCGGCGACGTTGGTCTTTCTCTTTTACACGTATCCGGCATGGGTCACGATCATCGTCGCGCTGCAGCGCAGCGAGCGCATCCCGCTCAAGCGCGGCCTGGCGCTCGTTCTCTCGCTCGTTGGGGTCGCTATTATGGTTGGCGCGCCGGGACCACTCGTCGTGCATCCGGCTGGCGCTGCGCTCGCACTGGCATCGGCGCTCATATTCGCCGTCTATCTCGTGTACACCGATCGGCTGCAGGCGTCGACAACGACCGGTGTGACTTCGTTCTGGATTGCGGTCGGCGCCGGTGTGTCATTCTTCGTCGTCGCGGCCCTCACGAGCCAGCTGACCGTCCGCGTTGCTCCTTCCGTGTGGCTGTACATGGCAGCACTCGGCGTGCTGTCCACCGCCGTGGGCTACGGCTTGTTCTTCAAGGGCCTGCGGATTCTGGGCCCCGTACGAACCTCGATCATTTCTACGGCGGAGCCGGTATGGGCGGCGCTGTTGGGATGGCTCGTGCTCTCGCAGCCCGTCACGTTAGGTACAGCAGTGGGTGGCGCCTGTATCGGCGTCGCCGTAGTGCTCCTGCAGTGGCGTCGTAGTACCGAAGTGACCGCACAGCCGGTCGCTACCTAACGAGCTTTTGGAGCGGCCATATCACCACGTCAAGGCGCTTCGCAAAGTGCACCAGCGGAGCACCCTCGGCGCTGAGCCGGTTCGCAGTCAGCATGTCGTTGCGCTCAATGTCGATCGAACCCAATTGCAACGACCATGGCACATGATGAATGTCGGCGAAGGACACGGTCTCTCGCTCCGCCGCGTAGAGGCGATAGCGCTCGGTGAGAAAGTGTTCTAACGAGCCCGGCTCCGCCTTATGTACAGGACCGGTTGGGCCATACGTCGCGACAAATCGCGCCCCGCCTCGGCGTCGCGAGTAGTAATGAATGCGGCCCTCACGCTGCTCGAGTCCCATTTGCGCGAAGAAGTACGGCAGCCGGAAGAGTAGCCGCCCTCCGAACACCGTCAGGCGGCTGGCTGCGTCGAGACTGAAGAACCAGATCCCAGGCCGGTCTCCGTGCCTAACGTACGTCCGCACATTGAGCTCGGGAAATGTGGATATTGCCGGAAGCGGCGGCACACCGCGCATCGTCACGCCCGACATCCAGAACGGCACAACGGCAATCCACGCGCGACCGTCGTATTCGTCGACAGTCAGTCCGCGTGGGATGAGCGGCGCGACAAGCGACGCGGGGACGGGCCAGTGCAGAAATGCGAGATCGTTCCACACCTGCTGCCAAGCCCAGGGCCCACTCGGCAGCGGCCAGGGGCGATGCGCGGTTTCTTGAAGCGCAGGATGACTCACCCGGCCGTCCCGCCTAACGCCTTAGTGCCCGAACTCCCCCAGCGCGCGTCCGGATCCTCCGACCCCTGCCAGTTCGCGCCCAGCCGGAATGTGCTCGCTTGCTGGACGCGACTCTTCCGCCTCCTGCAGCGTGTACTCCAGCGCCATCCACTGCACCGCACCACTCTCGAGCCAGGCGTGCTCACCTTTCAATACGCGCTGCGCCAGACGATAGATCGCGCCATCGTGCGGACCAAAGAGCTGGCTGAAGTTCGCGCGTATGCGCTCCTTCGCTTCGCGGCAGAAGACGTCGGCCAGTTCGATCGCATTCGCATTGCCGCGCTGCTCGAGCATGCGCGCGCGGACGCACGCAGCGGCCATGGCATACAGCTCGGCGCCGATCTCCACGGCGCGGAACAATACCATCTGGCGTCGCTCGAGCTTGGGACCGAAGCGCACCATTGCGTGGAAGATCGAGCGTCCGAGTTTGTTGGCGGCGCGATCGGCAAAGCGCAGATGTCGCGCCAGGCGCCCAAAGTCGCCGTACGACCGTGGCTTGAGCTCGTTGAGCCAGCGCGATGGATACCAGGTGGCGTAGAACGGCGCGGACTTGCCTAACGCGGAGAGACGCTCGCCGAGCGTGGCTTTCGGCTTGACGATGTTGAACGCCAGCTGGAAGTGCTTGTCCACGGCCTCGCGCGCGATGAAGAGCCGCATGATCTCCGAGGATCCCTCGAAGATCAGATTGATGCGGAAGTCGCGCATGGCGCGCTCGATCGAGATCGGCCGTTCCCCGCGCCGAGCAAGAGAATCGGCCGTTTCGTAGCCACGGCCGCCGCGGATCTGCAACGCGTCATCCACGATGCGCCAGCCGATCTCCGTGTTGTACATCTTCGCGATCGCCGCCTCGAGCCTGATGTCGTAGCGGCCGCGCTCGTACAGCGCCGTCGATAATTCGGCGACGGCTTCCATAGCGAACGTATCGGCCGCCATGCGTCCGATCTTGCGAGCGATCGCGTCATGCTTGCCGATCGGCTGGCCCCACTGCACGCGCTCGTTGGCCCATGCGCGGACGACGTTGAGCAGCGCCTTGCCGACGCCGGCGCAGCCCGCCGGCAGCGTTAGGCGTCCCGTGTTGAGCGTGATCAGTGCGAGCTTGAGGCCCTTGCCGGTCCCCCAGAGGATGTTCTCCGCCGGAACTTTGACGTTATCGAAACGGATGACGCCGTTCTCGATCGCCTTGAGGCCCATGAAGCGCAGGCGATGCTTGACTTCGACACCCGGCGTGGCTGCGTTGACGATGAACGCCGTGATCTGGGGAGCCGTTTTACCGTTAGGCAGCGTTTTCTCGGGCGTACGCGCCATCACGACGAACAACTCGGCGCGAGTGCCGTTGGTGATCCAGAGCTTTTCGCCGTTGATGACGTAGTGCGAACCATCCGCCGATGGTGTCGCCGTCGTCGTCATGTTGGCGGGATCGCTTCCGGCGTGCGTTTCTGTCAGAGCGAAAGCTGAGATCGCGCCAGCAGCTAGGCGCGGAAAAAACTTCTGCTTCTGCTCCTCGGTGCCGAAGAGTTTGAGCGGCTGCGGCACTCCGATCGACTGCGACGCAGATAGCAGCGCGGCGAGGTTGCCGTCTTTCGACGTCACCAGTTCCATCGCGCGGATGTACGTCATCTGCGAGAGGCCCAGCCCGCCGTACTCGTTCGGGATCTTTATCCCGAACGCCCCCATGTCGCGCAGCTCTTGCACGTACGACTCGGGGATGTCTCCCGTCACGTCGACGTCATCGGACGGAAAGCGCTCGAGGAACGCTCGCAGCTTGTCCAGGAATGGCTTGGCGCGCGCTTGCTCGGCGGGATCAAAAACCTCCGGATGCGGATGGATCAGATCCAGCCGGAATCGGCCGAGGAATAATTCGCGTACGAAGCTCGGATATTCCCACTCTGTCTCGCGCGCCGCTTCGGCGACATCGCGGGCTTCGAGCTCGGAAACGTGCGTGGATTTGGCGTCGGTCATATGCAGTGTGCCCGTCCTGAAGTGTTACCCCGTCACCGCCGAAGGCGCCACGGCAGTCGAGCGACGCTCGGCAATTCCTCGTCGCAACGCGAGGAACGTACCTACGAGTGCGATTATACCGAATACGGCCCACTGAATGGCGTAGCTCAAATGCGGGCCGGCAGTTATCTCGGGCGGCTCGAGCCGCGCGGGCGCCGTCGTGCCTTGCTCCACAGGTGCTGTGAGTACCAGCACATACGGCAGTAATTGCGTCGCTGCACCGAATCGTTGCAGCAGCGAATCCCGGACCATTTGTCGGACCAATTGCGGGCGACTTTCCATTGTCACTGGACCGCGCGCGGAGACAAACGTGTCGAGGAAGCCCTGCGCGTCGACGCTGTCACCTTCGCGCCAGCGCACGAAATCGAGTGTCATGCCGTCGGGCGCATACACCCAACCGCGGTTTGTGAGCAGCGTGCGGCCGTCCGGGAGTCGCAGCGGCGTTAGGATGTAGACGCCGGGTGAGCCGTCGCGCGAGCGGAGCGCCAACGCAAGCTCATTGTCGTAGTCGAAGACTCCGCGGACCGAGACGCGTCGATACCGCGCTGCGGTAGTGTCGTTAGGAATCTCGCTCAACGGACGCGGCACGGCAGATATGCGATTGGCCAGCATCGCGTTACGCTCGCGACGTTGGCTCATGCGGTCGATCTGCCACTTGCTGAGACGGAAACAGCCTAACGCGACCGCAACGCCGATAATTGAGAGGAGGATGTAACGGAATCGCATCGAACCGTTAGGCCCCGATCCCCGCTTCCCGATTCCCGAGGCCCGAGCCCCGATCTCCTAGAGAAGCGATAATTGTTCCCCCATCTGCGCCGGCTCTACGGCTCGCAGACCCAGGCGCCGCTGGAACTCCCGAGTAGTCTCAGGCGCATGTCCCGAGAAATGGTTGTTCACGTAGCCGTAGATAGCTTGCGTTTTCGTCGCGAGTTGGCGAATCGCTGCCACCCAGACTTCGATCTCGCGCGTGCGGTCGATCTGGATGCGCGAGTAGTCCACGAGATCGCGATTCGGCCCGAGCCAGCGGATGTAGGCGAAGTCGGCAGTCGGACGTTCAGCGAGGGCGAGCATCGTCTTGCGAGGAATCCAGCGCCCGTCGGTAAGGGCTAGCGCAACGGAATGATCGGCGAGCAACGCAAGCACACCGTCGTGGATCCAGCCTCGCTGGCGGAACTCGATCGCGAAACGCAAGTCGCGCGGGAGGTGGCGGAAGAACGCCGCCAGCGCGGGAAGCTCGTTAGGCGCGAAGTCCGGCCCGAGCTGGATCAGGATGGGACCGAGCGCCCGGCCCAGTTCGCGCGCGCTGTCGCTGAAGGCGGCGAGCACTTCGGTCGCCTGACGAAAACGCCGCTCATGCGTGATTTCCTGCGGCAGCTTGAGCGCGAAGACGAAATCAGGCGGGACGCGGTCCGCCCAGCCACGCACCGTCTTTGCCGGCGGCACCGCATAGAACGTCGCGTCCACTTCGACCGTGTCGAACGCGCGAGCATACACTGACAAGAAGTCGGTCGCGCGCGTTCCGCCGGGGAAAAACGGCCCAACCCAGGCGTCGTAATTCCATCCCATGCAGCCCAGGCGGATGCGGTCCGGCATGGCGTGAATCTGCGACATGTTCAGGCCCAGCAACACCTTCGGCCGCACTTGCTACTGAGATAGCATGATGATATCATCCAGCTATCACTTTCGGCATGGGTCCGATGCTTCGCGAAAAGCCCTTTCGGGCGATGAATGGGTACGTGGCGCTGCTCCTCAGTCTCCTTATCCTCGGCCTCTCGATCTGGCAGATCATCGACGCGGCCAATAAGGGCCGTGCAGTGCTCGTCGTGCTGTGGAGTCTCGTTTCTGTCCTCGCGAGCCTGAGCTTCGCGGGACTCTTTACGGTCCAGCCTAACGAGGCCAAGGCGCTCACGCTCTTTGGCGACTACAAGGGCTCGGTGCGGCAGGCAGGGTTCTGGTGGGCCAATCCCTTCATGCACAAACGTCGCGTGTCACTGCGAGCGCGCAACTTCGAGACGACCAAGCTCAAGGTCAACGACTCACACTCGAACCCCGTCGACATCGGTGCGATCGTCGTGTGGCGCGTGGTTGATTCGGCCGAGGCGCTCTTCGAAGTCGACGACTATCAGAACTATGTCCGCGTGCAGAGCGAATCGGCGGTTCGCGCGCTGGCGTCGGCGTATCCGTACGATGCGCATGCGCCTAACGAAGTCGCCCTGAGCACGCATCCGCACGAGGTCGCGACGGCGCTACACGAGGCGCTGCAGGAACGCTTGCAGAAGGCAGGCGTCGAGATCATCGAGGCGCGCATCAGCCACCTCGCGTACGCGCCGGAGATTGCCTCGGCGATGCTGCGGCGCCAGCAGGCGAACGCGATCATTGCGGCACGGCAGCGCATCGTCGAAGGTGCGGTGTACATGGTAGAGAACGCGTTGACTATGCTCGCCGAGCGTGACGTGGTCACGCTCGACAACGAGCGCAAAGCCGCGATGGTGAGCAACCTTCTGGTCGTGCTGTGCTCGGATCGTGACGCGCAGCCGATCGTGAACACGGGCACGATCTATCAGTAGTTCATGGCGGAGCGCAAACCTTTTCTCGTCCGGCTCGACCCAGCGCTGCTGGCGGCTCTGCAGCGCTGGGCGAACGACGAGCTCCGCTCGCTCAATGGCCAGATCGAATACGTGCTTCGGGATGCGTTGCGCAAGGCTGGCCGCCTCAAGGACGAGACCTAACGCTTACAAGCGATAGCGCAGACTCGTGTATCTGCGCTGCCGATTGTTTTCTAGTCGGCGATTGGGGCAACGTGAATAAGCCCGGCGAGCGCCGGCCCGACTTGGACCGCCTCTTCGTTAGGCTCGACACGCAATGAAATGGGGCCATCGAATGGCGCCTTCTCCACGATTGTAACTTGCGCGCCTGGCCGCAATCCAAGCTTCGCCACGTATCTCAGCAGGTCCGCATCCTCGTCCGCGACGCTGACGATGCGACAGTGCTGGCCAGCTTTGAGATCCAACAGCGTGCGCAGAGGCGTCTCGTCCACGTCGCCTTCGCGCGTTGGAATGGGCGCCCCGTGCGGATCGATGTGCGGCTCGCCGATCGCGCGCGCCATGCGATCGACAAGCTCGTCGCTCGCCGCGTGCTCCAGTCGCTCCGCTTCCTCGTGTACGCGATCCCAGGGATAGCCTAACGCGCGCGCCAGATATGCTTCGATCACGCGATGCCGCCGGATCGTGCGCAGAGCCGCCTTGCGGCCGGCCGCGGTGAGCCTCGTTCCCTTGTAGCGCTCGTGATTGATGAGACCCTGGTCGGCCAATCGGCGGATCATTCCGCTCACGCTTGCCGCCGCGATGCCCAGTCGAGCCGCGATGTCGTTCGTCGCGGCCGCTTCGCCGCCTCGCTCGATGTCGTAGATCGCCTTGAGATAATCCTCGGCCGGCGCGGTGATCGAGTCGCTCATGCGCTCACCGGCCGCCGCAGCAAGAGCACCGGCACCGCGGTCGCGTGCCTAACGGCATTCGCGACGCTGCCGTACACGACGTCCGCGATGAACTTGTGCCCGTGCGTTGCCATCGCGATCAGGTCGCACTTCTCTCGTTCGGCCGCGGCGGTGATCTCACGCGCGGGATCGCCCACCGCGAGCAGTGCTTCGACCTTGAGACCTTCACGTTCAAGCTCGCTCGCCGTGCGCTCCAAGTACGCCCGATCGTCGCGCATCTCTTCTGATTCGCGCAGATCGAGATGACGGATGTTGCGCGCGGCCCACCCATCGGCGACATGTATCAACACGACCGACGCGCCACAGAAACGCGCGAGATTCTTCACGTGATCGAGAATGTGCGCGTCAGTCGGCGAGTTCTCGACGGGAACCATGATGTGTTTGTACATCAGCGGATCCACTCTCCGATGATCTGCACGAGAAGCCACGCGTTGAGCGTCGCGATGACCGTCGCAGCCAGGTAAGCGAGCACCTTGAGCCACCGCGGATTCACGAACGTCCCCATCTTAACCTTGTCGGACGTGAACATCACGAGTGGAAAGACAGCAAATGACAGCTGCATGCTCAGGATTACTTGACTGAGTACTAGGAGCTGCGCCGTTCCGCTCGCGCCCCAAACGATCGCTGTGATCGCGGCCGGCACAATCGCGATTGCGCGCGTGATGAGACGCCGGAGCCACGGGCGCAGGCGGATGTTGAGGAAGCCCTCCATGACGATCTGGCCAGCGAGCGTGCCGGTCAGCGTTGAATTCTGACCGGACGCGAGCAGAGCGAGCGCAAAAACGGTCGACGCACCAGCGACGCCTAACAAGGGCGTGAGCAGCTTGTACGCGTCCTGAATTTCAGCGACGCCGGTATTCCCCGTGCGATTGAACGTCGCCGCTGCCACAATGAGAATCGACGCATTGATAAAGAGCGCGAACGAGAGTGCGATCGTCGAATCGATGAACGCATAACGCACAGCCTCACGCTTTCCCGAAAGGCTCTCCTCGTAGTTGCGCGTCTGCACAATCGAGGAGTGGAGATAGAGGTTGTGCGGCATCACGGTGGCGCCAAGTATGCCGATGGCGATGTAGAGCATTTCGCGATTGCGCAGGATTTCCGCGCTCGGCAGGAATCCGCGCGCGACGCCGACTAGGTCAGGCTTGGCGATCCACAGCTCGAAGAAGAAGCAGATCCCGACCGTCGCAATCAGTGCGATGACCAAGGCTTCGAGAAGTCGGAATCCTTTGTTCTGAAGGTACAGCACGAGCAGCACGTCGAATGCGGTGATGAGCACACCCCACTCGATTGGAATGTTGAACAGCAGGTTCAGCGCGATCGCGGTGCCGATGACTTCCGCGAGATCGCACGCGGCGATGGCGATTTCACACAGGACCCAGAGGCCAACCGCGACCGGACGACTGAAGTGATCGCGGCATGCCTGCGCGAGATCACGACCGGTGACGATGCCGAGCTTGGAAGCGAGCCCCTGGAGCAGGACGGCCATCAGGTTGGAAAGCAGGATGACCGTGAGCAGCGTGTATCCGAACGCGGAGCCGCCGGCTAAGTCCGTCGCCCAGTTACCCGGATCCATATAGCCGACTGCGACCAGATATCCCGGACCAGCGAACGCTAGAATCTTGCGCCACCAGACCAGGTTGCTGACCGGAATCGTCCGGTAGACCTCTGCGAGGCTTGGAGTTACACGTGCTCGACGCCAGCCGGCGTCGGGCTGGACGGCTGTGGCTTCGGCGACCGCAGCGCTTGGCTGAGGGCCGTCAGAAGTGGGGCGTTGGGCTGCAGCGGACGAGGTTGTCACGCGGATGTGGATGTGCGCCAAGTGATTTAGGAGAGCCTAAAATATTCTTGAGGATAGGCTCGGTCAACCGCAGGTTTCGTTGGGGGGAACTGATTTGCTTTGACAAACCAAATGAGTTTTCCCAGGTTGTCGGCATGCGAGCTGACGTCCACGCCCTCCTGCGCGACTACCCGCGGATTTTTTTCGCGTGTCACCGGCGACACGTGCGTGATGAAGCGACGTCGCGCGTGTTGAGCTCGCATCAAGCGAGCATCCTGGACCACCTGGACGACGTCGAAGGGACCGACCTCACGCGTTTGGCGTCGCACATGGGTGTCACGCTGAGCACGATGTCGCTCGCGGTGGACCGCCTCACGCGCGGCGGCTACGTGATGCGCACGCGCGATGAAAAAGACGCGCGACGCGTGCAGCTGCGCCTAACGAGCGACGGCGTTCGCATCAAGCGCGCGCAGTCGGTGCTCGAGCCCGAGCTCGTCGCGCGGCTCCTGGATCAGATGCATGCGGCCGAACGCCACGATGCGCTGCGCGGACTCGCGGCGCTGGCGCGCGCGGCCGATGCAATGCGTCATACAGCCTTCGAGCGCCGCCGCTTTGGACGCGGCGGCGCCGCCTGAGGTCAGTCCTCTTCCCCACCGCCGGAGAACTCGTTATGCGCTGGGTCATCATCATCGTCGCCGGACTCCTCGCCGTCGTGGCAATTGTGGCGCTCGTCGGCGTGCTCATCCCGCAGAGCCACGTCGCCACCCGCTCGCGCACGTTTGCGCAGCCCAGCGAGCGTATCTTCACGGCGATCAGCGATGTGCGCAATTACGCGAAGTGGCGCCCTGGAGTGCGCGAAGTCACGGTGCTTTCCGACAACCCGCTGCGTTGGCGTGAGGATGGCTCGAATGGAAAGGTCGAGTTCGAGCTTACCTCGAGCGATCCGCCGAAGCGTCAAGTCGTCACCATAGCGAGTAAGGATCTTCCCTTTGGCGGTCGCTGGGAGTACGACCTGGCTGCAGACGGCACGGGAACGCGGCTAACGCTGAGCGAGCATGGCGAGGTATACAATCCGATCTTCCGCTTCATGGCACGCTTCGTCTTCGGCTACAGCAAGACGATGGAGGACTACCTCGCCGCGCTAGACGGTTACCTCGCCCGGCCTGCGGGCTCTTAACCGAGGAGCGCCAGGAGCGAGCGCAGGATCCTGTTCGTCATCCCCCAGACGACGGTGGGGCCCACCACGAAGCTGGGTTCCATGCGCGCTTCGCCGCGGATGTGCACGACGGATTCGCGCTGGGCGCTGGAGTCGCGCAAGGAGCGCAGCGGAATCCAGAGCGCGTCGGCGACTTCGGCGTTCAGCGTGAGCACGACGTCGGGCCTAACGAGGGCGACGTACGGCGTGACGATGATCGCGGGAAGCAGCGGGGTGCGTGGGCGATGGTCGTCCAGGGCCCCCAGCACGCGTCCGTCGGCGCGGATATCCACTCCGGTCTCTTCGAGCGTTTCGCGCAGCGCCGTCTCTTCCAGTGATGTATCGTTAGGGTGCGCGCCTCCACCGGGGAGGCCCATCTGGCCGCTCCACGGGTCGCCCTCACGTTCAGCGCGGCGGATGACGAGAAGCTCGGCGTCGCCTCCCTGGGGCGCGCGGAAGACCAAGGCAACGGCAGCGCGTCGCGGTTGCCCATCCGTCGCCGCTAGCACCGGCTCGTGCGCCGCGACACGCTCGGCAAGGAGTCGCAGCTCGGGATGCGACAGCAGCGGATGTTGCACGAGCAGTTGCGTCACCCTGCGACGTCACCGCCCGCTTCGACCCAGCCGCGAAACCCACCGGCCAGCGACTCGACTTTGCTGTACCCCATCTGCTGCAGCGTGTCGGCGGCCAGCGCCGTGCGATTGCCGCTAGCGCAATACAGCACGATGCGCTGGTCGCGCGGCACGGCTTCGATCTTGGATTCGAGGTTGCCGCGTTCCATGTGCAGCGCGCGCGGAATGTAGCCCAGGTTCCACTCGTTAGGCTCGCGGATGTCGATGAAGATCGTGTCCGGGTCGTTCGCGTGCAATGTGACGCTTTCGGCTGGAGAGATTTCCTTGATGCGTGTTTTCGCTTCCTCGACCAGGTCGCGGTATGTCTTGTACGGCATCGTTCCCCCTTGTGAATTGCCGACGCATCGGAGCACCCGTAGGTTCTCCCAGTGTCGTTGACCACCAAAGTACTCATCGCGCTGGTCGTTGGTATGGCGGCGGGCATCGCCATCGCGACAACCGATGTGGCCTGGCTGCGCGCCTCGCTGCGCTGGATCGAGCCGCTTGGCACCGTATTCATCAATGCGATTCGCATGACTGTGATTCCACTCGTCGTGGGATCGCTTGTCAGCGGTGTTGCGGCTGCGCCTGACGTATCGAGCATCGGTCGTCTCGGACGTCGCGCGATCGTGTTTTACGTCGTGACGCTGTTCATGGCCGCGGGCTTCGCTGCGTTTGTCGGCCCGATCGCGTTTTCGGCGATCAGCATCGATCCCGCTGCCGTCGAGGCGCTACGCGCGAGCACCGCGGAGGCGGCCGCGCGCGCGACCGAGACGGCGCGCACAGTGCCCACTTTCGCGCAGTGGCTTGTGGACCTCGTCCCGGCCAATCCGATCAAGTCGGCAGCGGACGGCGCGATGCTGCCGCTCATCATCTTCACACTCGCATTCGCGATCGCGCTAACGCGAGTTGAGACCGCGCGTCGCGAGGCCGTCGTCCGATTCTTTCAAGGCACCGCCGAGACGTCGCTCGTGCTTGTGCAGTGGGTGCTCAAGCTGGCGCCGATCGGCGTCTTTGCACTCGCTGTCGCGCTCGCGGCGCGGTTAGGCGTTTCTGCAGCGGGTGCTGTTGCCGGCTATATGATCATCGTGTCGCTCATCGTCGTCATCTTCGTGCTGCTGGTCATGTATCCGATCGCTGTCGTGTTAGGCAAGCGGTCGCTGAAGGAGTTCTCGCGCGCGGCGTTCCCCGCGCAGGCCGTGGCGTTCAGCTCGCGCTCATCGCTGGCCGCGCTCCCAACCATGATGGAAAGCGCGCGCACGCAATTGCGCCTCCCGGACGCTGTCGTTGCGTTTCTCCTTCCCTTGTCGGCTTCGCTTTATCGTGCAGGCGCGGCGATCGGCATGACGATCGGCGTGGTTTTCGTCGGCCAGCTCTACGGAGTCGACATGACAACGGCGCGGCTCGCGACGATCGTGCTCACGGTTGTGATCACGACGTTCAGCGTTCCGGGGATTCCTGCCGGGTCGATCATATCTATGGTACCTGTGCTCCTCGCCGCTGGGCTGCCTGTCGAGGGGATCGGCATCTTGTTGGGCGCTGACACGATTCCCGACATGTTCCGCACAACAGCGAACGTTACCTCGGATATGGTTGCGGCGGTTGCTGTCGGCGGGCGTGAAAAGGAGGCAGTGGTAGGGGACAAGGGACAACGGACAGGGGACAAGGGATAGCGCTTCGCACGTGCCCACGAGCGCGCGGCGTGATTTCGCCGCGCCCAAAGGTTGCGAAGGTTCTGAGCGGCGCGGATTCGCCACGTCGAATTCTTGCAACGCGTCGCCCTAGGCAAGCGTTCGAATGAGCTAATTCGCGCGCGAACGGTGACGGAGCTTGTCACCCGGCGACGTAGCGTCGCCGCGTGCTTTCACGACGATCGTGCGGCGAACTGCTGGCCCAAGGGAACTCGTTGTCGACGCTGGCCGCGATTGCGCGTGCGCTGGGTTTTGTTGGGAGTCCGGAACCACTCGATCGGCGCACTCGGCGTGATTTGTGCATCGCTGACGATTGCGTGCGTGCATCGATTCAGCGTGGACGCAGCAACGGCGGCGGTGTCCTGCGCGCCCTGCTGCTGGACATCGCGCCCGGCCAATCGCTGCGGGATCGCCTGACGCGGATCGCGCAGCGATTGGGAAGACGCGGGTCGCCGCTGCTCTGGCTGCTGTGCGCCGCGGGGCGCGACGGGCACGTCGCTATTGGCGTCATCGACCTCGCGGCCCCACGAGCGCGCGTGCGCGCGTTGCTGTGCGACTGCCGTCATGTCACCGAGAGCGACGCCGATACGCTCGCCGCGCTCACCGCCGGCATCGAAGCCGATGATGCCGCGCGCTATGCGAGATGGCTCGAGATCCTGGGTCGTGAAGCCGTCACGCAGCGCTTCTTCACGGCCGTCGCGCGGCAAGTCGCGCTGATGGCAAACCAGGCGATCGGCACTGCAAGTGACGTCGTACGGAACGAAGTCTCACTGATCTATACGACTCGGCTGCTCTTCCTGGCCTTTCTCGAATCCAAGGGATGGCTGGACGGGAATCGTTCGTATCTCGTGGATCAGTACGCCGAGTGCATGCTGAAGGGCGGTCGCTTTCATGAACGCGTGCTTCTGCCGCTGTTTTTCGGCACGCTGAATACGCGCCCGGCGGCTCGCGCGCCGACTGCTCGCTCGTTAGGCAGAATTCCCTTTCTCAACGGCGGTCTCTTCGCGCGATCTGTCATCGAGAAGCGATCGCGGCTTTGCTTTGCCGACGAGGCGATCGGCGCGTTCCTCGACGAGGTGCTCACGCGCTATCGCTTCACCGCGCGCGAGGAAACCACGGATTGGTCCGAAGTCGCTGTCGATCCAGAGATGCTGGGTAAGGCGTTCGAGTCGCTGATGGCGTCGACGAGCCGCCGCGGGAGTGGAGCGTACTACACGCCTCACGTATTGGTAGCTCACGTCAGCGACACGGCGCTGCAATACGCACTCACTGGAGCTGGTTGCGACTCGAGCCTTGCAGAGTCGCTTCTGCGCGGCGAGCCGCCGGCTAACCGTGATGTCGCCGAGGTTCGCGCGCGCATTGCGTCTCTTCGCGTGCTCGACCCCGCATGCGGATCCGGCGCGTTTCTCGTGCATATCCTGGAGCGCATGGCGGAGCTGAGCATCACGTTAGGCGATGCGCGACCGCGCGACCTCGTGCGACGTTCACTGCTCGCCGGTTCTATTTTCGGCGTCGACATCAATCCAACAGCGGTGTGGCTCTGCGAGCTCCGGCTGTGGCTCTCGTGCGTGATCGATAGCACCGAAGCTGACGTTTGCCGCGTCCCGCCTCTGCCTAACCTGGATCGCAACATCCGAGTCGGCGACGCTTTACTTGGCGAGGGATTCGAGCGCGAGTCGACTGCGCAGGTCTCCTCCGCGGCGTTGAGGTGCTTGCGGCTGCGATACGCGCGCGCGACTGGGCGTCGCAAGGCGACGTACGCTCGTTCCCTCGATCGCGAGGTACGTCAGCATCTCGTCATGAGTGTGCGCGCTGAATTGGACGCTTTGCATGACCGGCGGCGGTCGCTATTAACCGCGACGCGCGGCCGCGATCTGTTCGGAGGTCGGCGCGGCGCCGTCGCTGGAGAACGAGAGCAGCTCACCGCGGACCGTTTGCGCGCGCGCGAATTGCGCATGCGCTTGCGAACACTGAAGGACGATGCTGTCCTCCCGTTCTCATTCGCGACGCACTTCGCCGAAGTAGTGGATGTTGGCGGGTTTGACGTCGTGTTAGGCAATCCACCATGGGTGAGGCCACACAACGTCGGGCTTGCAATGCGGGCGTCGTTGCGCAGTCGCTTCGCCGTTTTGCGCGACGCAACGTGGCGCCATGGGGCGGCGATTGCCGGCGCCAAATCTGGATTCGGAGGCCAGGCCGATCTCGCTGCAGCGTTCATCGAGCGCGCGCTCGCGCTCGTGCGCGAACAAGGGACGGTGGCGCTGCTGGTTCCGGCGAAGCTCTGGAAGTCGCTCGCAGGGGGGGGTGTGCGCCGGCGACTTACTCAGTCGACGGCGCTGCGCGTCGTGGAAGACTGGAGCGACGCGCCCGCCGTGTTCGACGCCGCAGTGTATCCATCGTTTGTCGTCGCTACGCGTGGCACGGCACCTAACGCGGTCCACGCCACTGTCCATCGACGCGACCTCGCCGTGCGCTGGCCTACCACCACGACAGCGCTTCCATTCGACGATTCGTCCGGCAGTCCCTGGCTGATCCTGCCGCCTGACGCGCGCGCGGCATTCGATCGCCTGGCAAAGGCCGGCGTGCCGCTGCACGCCTGCGGACTCGGCCGCGTCGCGTTAGGCGTCAAGACCGGCCGCAACTCGGCGTTTGTGGTCGGCACTGGTAACGATCCCGTTGAGCCCTCGCTGCTGCGCCCTGCTTTACGTGGAGAGGATGTGCGAGCGTGGCACAATGGTACGCCGCGTCAGCGGATCATTTGGACGCACGGAAGGAACGGACATGCGTTAGATCGGCTCCCGCCGCTGGCACACATGCACTTGCTCGCACACCGCTACGAGTTGGAGCAGCGCAGCGACGCGCGCGGGAGCAAGTGGTGGGCGTTGTTTCGCACTGAGGCGGCGCGCACGGAAATGCCGCGCGTCGTGTGGTCCGATCTTGCGCGAGTGCCTCGCGCTGCGGTGCTGCACGCTGGTGACCCTACCGTGCCGTTGAACACGTGTTATGCGCTGCGTTGCCGAGACGAGCTCGATGCGCTGACGCTCGCGGCGCTAATCAACTCGCCGCTGGCGGCGGCCTGGCTCCGCGCGCTCGCCGAGCCGGCGCGCGGAGGGTATCGCCGGCTCCTGGCGTGGACGATGGCGCTTTTGCCGGTGCCAGACGATTGGGCCCGTGCGCGCGAGGTGCTCGGTTCGTTAGGCGATCGCGCAATGCAGGGTCACGACGTCGCGATGGCCGATCTGTTCGAGGCCGCGTGCGCCGCGTATCGCGTGCGGGCCGCGAGTGTGGCTCCCTTGTGCGACTGGATGCGCGCCTCGTAAGGCGGCCTACCGCTGCGGCGCGAGCTCCGTGTGACGCTGCGTCGCGTAACCCACGATCACTCCGACGAGCGATCCTGGAAGCAGGATCTGCCAGTAATACCCGGGCTGCCGCGACGCCACGTTCATCCATACGACGCCAGCGGCCAGCAGGAAACCGACGAAGAGGCCGAAGACGATGCCTAACGGCAACGACTTGACCTTCCGGGCGAAGTAACCGATCAGGAACCGGCGAGCAACCCCTTGAATGTCGAGCCGATCACGATCGACATGATCTGCGGCGCGGTTTCCGGCGCCGACGCGAGCGCCGTCAGTCCATCGAAAATTCCGAGCACGCCGCCGAGGATCGTTCCGTAGAGTGGCTTTTTCATCGGATCGTTGGGGGGAAAGATGGCCTGCCGTCACCACATCCTTTACGCGGAAGGCGCGGATTCTTTTAGCTCCGCTGCACGGCTCCCGGCGTCATTCATTTGTGTTCGCCTGCCAGAGGATCAGAACCAGGCGCACCACGAGGTACGCGGCAAGAATCAGCACGAGCACCCGATGCCGCCGATAGAGCCTGAGCGTTCGCTCGAGGGATTCTCGCGGTGGGCCTGGACCCGCTCCGCCGCCAGGAACCGCAGCACGTCTTTGGCGAAAGCCTCGGCATCGGCATAGCGCCCCGCCGGCTCAGCGCTCGTCGCCTTGCGCAGGATCGCCGACAACGGGCGCGGCATCCCGCGGGTGGAGCTGAGCGAGAGCATGTGCGTCAGCAGCATGCCTAACGAATACACGTCGGCGCGAGCGTCGACGCCGGCCGAGTCGCCGCGCGCCTGCTCGGGAGCCATGTAATCACGTGTTCCTACGACGGCGCCGGCTCCAGTATCGATTTCGGGATCCACAGGGGGCCCGGGCGAGGCCTGCGCATCGCGAACAGAAGCCCACTTGGACACGCCCCAGTCCAGAACGAGAACCTCGCCGAACTCGCCGACTATGACATTTTGCGGCTTCACGTCGCGATGCACAATGCCGCGACTGTGCGCGAACGCCATTGGCTCGCAATGCGAATGAACAAGCGCAGCAGATCGGCGTGCGTGCCGCCTCGCACGACGTCCTCGAGTGGTCAGCCGTGAACGAGCTTCATCGTATAATACGGCCGGCCGTCGGCGAGCAGGCCGACGTCGTGCACCGGGACGATACCGGGATGCTCGAGGCGAGCCAGCGTGCGCGCTTCCTGCGTTAGGCGCGCCGCGAGGTCGCCGCCGTCCCCCTGCCCCTCCCCGTCAGCGCCGACGTGCAGCACCTTGAGGGCGACGTCGCGCTTGAGAAGCAGGTCGCGCGCGCGGTACACGGCGCCCATGCCGCCGCGGCCGATAAGCTCCAGCACCAGGTAGCGCGGCGCATCCGGCTCCGGGCGCTCGGCCGCGTCGTGCAAACGCCGTAGCGCGGCGTCGCTCAAGCCCGGTGGCGAGCTTGGAACCGTCACTCGTCGAACCCGAACAAGTCGCGCACTTCGTCGCGGAATTCAGCGTCAGTCGCGGTGAGCGCGCGCACGCGCTCGAGCACGATCGCGCGAAACTCGCGTCGTGTGGCGGCGAGGTAGTTGGTCACATGCGATGTCGTTAGGCCTAGTTCGTTCGCGAGGGCGGCGTAGCTCACACTCCCGGCAGACGGCCCTCCGCCAGGTCGTAGCGCACGAAGATGGCATAATGCACAGCGCTGCCCTCGCGTTCACAGCGATCGCGCAGCTCCGCCAGGGAGGCGCTGAAGATCGCGCGCACCCATTCACGCGCGAAGAAGCGTTCGAAATCGTCAGGCGCCGTCGCCTGCGCAAGCTCCGCTTCCGCTGTCGCATACTCGAGCGATACATGCTCGGCGCCGCCGCCGCGCTTCAATCGTTGCGCTGCCTGACGCTCGTTCGCGGCGAATGCATCGACACACGTGCGCAGAAACGTGCGGAAGCGTGCGCGCCGTGCGTCGAAACGAGCGAAGTACTCGCGCTCGAACGCGCGCTGGCGCAGCGCGGAATCAGCGGCCTTGAGCGCCTCGACGACCGACTGCCGCGTCAGTGGAAAAGTGCCGTCGCTCACAGCGCCACCTCCGCTTCAGCCGGTGCGTCGTTCGAGCCTGGTGATCGCCAGCTGGGCTTGGTCGACTCGCGACCGTAGCGCGGCGTCGCAGTCGCGCCAGAGCGAAACGAAGCGACGGTAGTTATCGAGCGCCTTCTGACGCTCGCCAAGACGCTCGTATATCTCGCCCCGCAGTAGATGCATCGGCGCCAGGTAGACGATCTCGCTCGGAGCGCCTTGGAAGGACGTTTCGATCCAGCGCAGCGCCTCGCTGTGTTGCTCCTTCGCGTTTAGTTGCAGCACGTGTAAGTAGCGTGCGTGCTCCAGCGTGTACTCGCGCGCGTTGGTGAAGAGCCGCACGCTCACCAGTTCCAACGGTATGGCGCCGCTCCGATCCGCCGGCGCTGTCGGCGCAATCCGCCCGCTCTGCGCCGCAATATCGGCGCGGACTGTCTGAGCGAGGCCGCGAGTGACGTCGCGTGCTTCCTGCGGTGCTTCGGTCTGTTCGATCTCCGCGACGAACCGCGCGGCGCTCGGCTGATCGCCGAGGCGGGCGCTCAACAAACCGAGCAGGTACAGACGGAGGTGGGGCTGCAGGCGGATTGCCAGTCCCGCGTTAGGCGCCGATGCCTCGGCACCGGGATTCCATGCCGCAAGCTCGGAGCGAACCGATTCGAGGTCAGACCGCGGGACGGCCAGGAACGGGAGCGCGGCGGCCATCGCTCGGTGCGTGAGCAGCGGTGTGCTTTCGTCCATTCGTTCCGCGGCGGCGAACGCCGCCTTGGATGCGCTCCAACGCCCACGGGCAAGCTCGAGCCAGGCGAGAAAGGTCTGCGCCCCGACGCGAATGGCAGGTGACCGCCGCTCTTGCAAATCGAGCCGCGCGAGTGATTCAGCGGCCGCAAAATCCTTGAGGAACGTGGCCACATAACGAGCACCGATCTGCGACTGTCGCGAATCCAGGCCCCGCGCGCGCTCCACTATCGCGGCGCGCGATGCTGAATCGCCACGTGCGAAAGTCAGCAATATCTCCATGGAAGGCGGCGGAGACTTCATTCGGCTCACCATCGACGAGGCGGCCGCGTAGTCGTCCTCGCGCACGGCGAGGTCCCACATGGGTCATATGGGTCAAAGGAAGCCGGGATCGACGGCGAGAACCTCGTTGAACGGTTCGCGCGCTTCCCCGCGTGGTCGCCCACGGATCGGATTGTAGTTGTACAGCACGTCGGCGAGCTGAAAGCGCGCTTCCATGTCGTCCGGGTAGTCCTGGAGGATCGCGCGATACTGGCGCTCTGCATCATTCGCGGCACCGCGACGGAAGTCGACATAGGCTGCCAAGAGCCGGCGATCGCGTGCATTGAGTCGATCGCTCAGCGTGAGCGCGCGCGACGCGGCCGCAGTCGAAAGGGCGTGGCGATTTGCCCATCCCGCCGCTACAGCCATTCGGTAGTGCGCCAGCGCGAACAGGCTATCCTCGCCCACGGCCTGCTGGAACATGGCGATGGCAGAGTCGAGTTTGGGCACCTCGAGGCTGGCGGCGCGCAGTCGACGCTCACCGTCCAAGTACGCCTTCAGCGCTACGAGGGAGCCAGTGGTGATTGCGGCGGTCTCACCGAGGCGCGACGCGATCCCGCTGCCACGCCGCACCATCAGCTGCCGGGAGAGCCTGTCTACGAGATCGAAAAGCTGCGTGCTGTCCCCGTCGACCGACGCGACGGCTTGCGCACTGTCGCTGTTGCTGGACGCATCGTACAGTGCCGCCTGCAATCGAACCTGCGGCCCGACGGAGTTCACACTGCCGAGCACGTACAGTCCCGCACCGACTTGCCGCGCGACAGTTCGGCCGCGCCTAACGTCGAGCATATCATCACTGCCTGCATGGGACACGGCTGTGAGTATGGTTCCGGGATCCACCGCGCGCAGATCGCCAGCGCCGTCCAGGTCCCGGCTCATCAGATCCACCATCCCTTCCGCGAGGTAAGCGAAACTCCCGCCCGATCGCACGGTGAACGGAAGCACTGCGACGCGGGCTGCCGAGATGGGCCCGTTGTTCGTCGCGGCGCGCTGCACCAGGACAACGGCGACTGCGAGAGTGAGCGCAGCGCCGGCGGCCACGGCGAGCGTTAGGCGGACGTGCGGCCGACGACCGGGTGGCACGGGCTGCGGGGTGGATGCGGCGCCGGCGAGCGCCTCGGCGAACTGGGACGTTGTCGTGAATCGATCCGCTGGCGTTATTGCAAGCGCCCGGGTTATTGCGCGCTCGACGTGTTCGGGAACCTGCTGCCGCACCTCACGCAGTGATGGAACAGGTTTCGTCATCCGCCGCGCGAAGATCGCCTGCGCGTTAGGCCCGTGGAACGGCGTTTCTCCAGCCAGCGACTCGTAGAGCAGACAGGCCAGGCTGTACAGATCGCTGCGGCCGTCGATGTGTGCGGCGCCTTCAACCTGCTCGGGGCTCATGTACGCCGGCGTTCCGACGTTGAGTCCCGTCTGCGTGAGCCTATCGCCGCCGGCAACCGAAATGGCGCGCGCGATTCCGAAATCGGCGACGAAGGCGTGCCCCGACTTGAGGAGGATGTTCTCCGGCTTCACATCGCGATGCACCACGCCGCAGGAGTGCGCATACGCAAGCGCGTCGGCCACCTCGCGTGTGATCTTGAGCGCATCGTCCAACGGAAGCTGGGTTTCCCGCTGAAGCCGGTCGCGCAAGGACTCGCCCTCTATGAAGGGCATGACATAGTAAAGGAGTCCGGCGGCTTCTCCCGAGTCGTGCAGCGGAAGGATGTGCGGATGCGTGAGCTTGGCAGCGGTCTCGATTTCGCGCATGAAACGATCGGCGCCAATGGCCTCGCCCAGTTCGGGCCGCAGCACCTTGATCGCGACGGGGCGGTGGTGCTTCAGGTCCTGCGCGAGATAGACCCATGCCATCCCACCCTGGCCGAGCTCTCGGTCGATGGCGTAGCGGTCGGCGACAGCGGAACGGAAGCGCTCGAGCATGTCAGCCACCCATTGGGAATACCGTGCCTGCGCCTCCTGGTCAAGGATGCGGCGGCAGCATCGCACCGCCCGGGGAGGGACCCGGACGTGGTTCGCAGCGTTAGGCACCGCAATCATTCATCGTGCAACCGAAGGATGCGCGCACTCGGCGGGCGTCTGCTTACCGTTCTGCGTGTCTGGAACCCGAGTCCCGGCCGCCGTCGTGCGGGCTCGCATCGCCTGCGCGCTGCTTCCTTCTCCTAACAAGTTCGACGCGAGGCTGGGCAGCGTGACGCTACAGCGGCATCAATCGCTCGGCGTTCTGCGCCTGCGTGACGTGATCCAGCGACATGGCGGTGCGCTTCTGGCTGACGAAGTCGGACTCGGGAAGACGTACACCGCTCTGGGAGTCGCACGCCACTTCAAGCGTAGCGACGTCGTTGCGCCGGCAGCGCTGCGCGCGATGTGGCACGAGGCGGCATCGCGCGCCGAGGTTCCGGTGGAATTGGTGTCCAGCGAATCCCTCAGTCGCTCCAGGCTGGATGAGAGCGAGGCTGATCTCGTGATCGTGGACGAGGCACATTGGTTTCGCAATCGCGCTACTCATCGCTATCGATGCCTCGCCCGACGCTACCGAAACGCGGCCTTTCTGCTTTTGTCGGCGACGCCGCTGCACAACCGTCCAGCAGATCTCCAGGCGCTCTTCGCGCTATTTCTCGGCCGGCGCGGCAGCCGCCTAACGCCTTATGACATTGGGGCGTTAACTGTCCGTCGCGGCCGGACCGACGCCGCTGTCGAAAGCTTGCCGCCGCTCGTTATGGCGACCGAGTGGCGCCGCGTGTGTTGCGACGCGCGCATTGTCGATGCGCTGCGGGCTATTGAACCTCCGATTCCAGTGCGGCATGGCGACGTCGCCATAGCACTGCTGCGCCTCACGCTGCTGCATCGCCTGAGCTCGAGCCACGCGGCGCTACGTGCCACGCTCAAACGCTTGCTAGCGCGCGCGCTCGCACTGCTCGATGCAGCGAACGCCGGTCGCTACCCAACGGCGAGCGAGTTGCGCGCGTGGCTCATCGCTGACGACGCCATTCAACTCGCGTTCCCCGAACTTGTCATGCAACCGTCGGATCAGGGCGCAGCGATTTCGCGCGCCGGCATTGAACGACATATCGCTTCAGTCCGAGCGGCAATCGCAGCGCTGGACTCGGCGCCCAACCAGGATGACGTCCGTGCTGGGTTTCTCATGCAACTGGAGCGACGATTTCCTAACGAGCGTATCGTCGCCTTCTCACAGTACGACGCGACGGTAACCGCCCTGGCACGCGGACTACGGCGCCAAGCGGGCGTCGCAGTGCTCAGCGCCAGAGGCGGGCGCATAGCGAGCGGCCGCATCTCGCGCTGGGAGGTGTTGCAGCAGTTCGACGCCGCACACGCGGACAATTACGTCAGGGATGCGATGCGAATTCATGTCCTGCTGACGACCGATCTGCTCAGCGAGGGCGTGAACCTGCATAACGCGCAGGTCGTCGTGCATCTCGACCTGCCGTGGACCGCCGCTCGGCTGGAGCAGCGCGTTGGCCGGCTCAGTCGCATCGGTTCGCCGTACGAGTGTGTGCACGTCTTCGGGTTCGCTCCACCTGAACCTCTCGAGCAGGCCCAACGCGCCGTAGCTCGGCTTCGCGTCAAGTGGCGCGCAGGTCGGCGACGTTTTGGCGAAAGTGCGCTGCTCTGTAACGACGCCGTCGTCAGATCGCGAGGGATCAAGAGCGACGGATCGCACGCACAGGCTGCTGAAGAACTGCAACGGCTATTTGGGGACTGGTTAGGCAGCTCGCGCACGGATTCACTAACGCAAGGCGCGAAAGCCGTCGTTGCACACGTCGCCTGCCCGGATCTATCTCACACAATCGCGCTGGCGCTTATGCGAACGCCGAGCGGTCCACTGCTGGTTGCGATCGACGGCACGAAGGGAATGAGCGCGCACCCGCGCGCCGTCTTGCGCGTCGCCCAGCGCTTGTCACGTGGCGATGATGCCGCCGTCGAACGCGACGCCATCGCGAATATCATGCGGCTCGTGCGGCGTTACCTCGCGCGACGCCGAGGAGAGAACGCGGCACGTAGCGGCGCCGCCGGCGCTGCGAGCGCGGCGTTGCACGCGCGGCTCGCACGGGCAATTGCTCGCTTGCCACGCAACCAGCGTCCGGAAGCCGTGCGCCTTGCAGCGGCAATGCGCGCGTCGATCAGCAGCGCCCGATCCGCAGGCGATCACGCGCTTCTCGCCGAGAACGCGGCGCGCCTGCTGGAGATGGAGACAGTCGACCCTATGCGCTGGCTGAAGGTTGCATGCGCCGAAATGGCGTCATCATTCGCCGATCGCTCGCCGATGCTCCACGCCGGGAAGCCAGCTTGGGGCGTAGACGCCATCCTCATCGGCACATGACGCGCTATTATTGCCCCTGGTGCCCCTGCCCCCGCCCCCGCCCCAGCTTCCTGCGTCGTCGTTCGCCGTCCTCTTCGATCTCGACGGCACGCTCATCGACACTGTCGAGCTGATTCTCACGTCGGCTCGTTATGCATTCGCCGATCGCGACGGCCCGCGTCCGACCGATGCCGAATGGGTCCTCGGACTGGGGACGCCGCTCGTCACGCAATTCCGCGAGTGGGCCCGCGACGAAGACGAGGTCAAGCATCTGGTCGCGCGCTATCGCGAATACCAGACGGCGCAGCATGATAGCCTAACGAGGGCGTACGGCGGCATGCGCGAAGCGCTGGACGACCTGCGCGCGACGGGATTCCAGCTCGGCATCGTCACTAGCAAGCTCAGCACCCTCGCGCGCCGCGGTCTCGTTTGCACCGGAATCGATGGCCACATCGAGTGCATCGTGGGCTGCGACGACACCACCAAGCACAAACCCGATCCAGAGCCCGTGTTCGTCGCGCTCGCCAGGCTCGGAATCCCGCCGGAACGGGCGGCATTCGTGGGCGACTCGCCCTTCGATATCGCTGCCGGAAACGCCGCCGGCGTGTATTCCGTAGGCGCTTTGTGGGGCCCCTTCCCTCGGAGCGACCTCGAGCAGGCAGGTGGGGGGGCGCGGGCCTTCGCAGAACGGCCTCAGGACGTGCCGAGTGTAGTGGCTGATTGGGTCCACGCACTGGCCTCGGCAACTCAAACCATTTAGCACCGGCTGGCATCTTATCCCGTGAGCATTCGGGAACCGGCCGTACGGATGACGGTGGCACCTCTGGCACGGGACGACGTTTCGCAGGACGAATTCGATTCGACCACGGACGTCGCACTGGCGGCGGCGGGCGATCGTCAGGCGTTCGAGCGGATATACCGGACACACGTGAACCGCGTGTTCTCGGTATGTGTTCGTATGAGCGGCGACCGAGTGCTCGCGGAGGAGCTCACGCAGGACGTGTTCGTACGAGCTTGGGCGAAGCTGAGTCTGTATCGCGGTGAAAGCGCGTTCTCTACCTGGTTGCATCGCTTGGCGGTCAATGTGGTCCTCAATGCACGCAAGACCGAAGGGCGACGGAGAGGACGCTTCGCGGCGACGGCAGAGGGTGAAGATCCAGACGACGCGATGCCCGCACTCGCTCGAACGGCACCAGCCGGGATCTCGATCGACTTGGAAGCAGCCGTCGCATTACTGCCACCGGGCGCGCGTCGAGTCTTCGTCTTGCATGATGTTGAGGGCTACAAGCACGAGGAGATTGCAGCGATGCTCGAGATCACGTCGGGCGGAAGCAAGGCGCAACTTCACCGTGCACGAATGCTGTTGCGGGAGGCACTGGAGCGATGAGCGTAGCAACGATTGACTGCCGACAGTTCGATGCTCGGCTCTCCGATTATTTGGAGAACACGATTTCACTGCCGATGCGGGCCGCGGTGGATGGCCATGTCGCGTCGTGTGCGCGATGCTCGGCTGTCCTCGCTGATGTGCGTTCGATCGTAGACAGAGCTGCAGCTCTTCCAGCGCTCAAGCCTTCACGCGACCTATGGTCAGGCATCGAAGCGCGGCTCGAGACGCCCGTGGTATCGATCGACACGGCTCGCCCACGCACGCGCCGCGTCCGCGTCCCGGCGTGGGTGGGGTTGGCCGCCGCGGCTGCCGTGTTGATCGTCGTGACGTCTGTCGTGACGCGTCAGTGGGTGACGAGCGGTGACAAGACAGCGCCTAACGTCGCAGCTACGCCGACCGTACCGACTCCACAGCCCGAGTCCTTAGGCCCCGCCGTCAGTCCGGTTTCCACGTCACCGACGCCCAACACCGCAGCCCGCGAGCGCGTGAGCGCGGCCGTCACGTATGCCCGAGAAATCGCGCGGCTCGAGACCTTCGTGCGGCAACGCGGCGAAGCGCTCGATCCGACGACCAAAGCGATTGTCGAAAACAGCATGCGCATCATCGATAGCGCGCTCGTCGAGGCGCGTGCAGCACTCGCGCGCGATCCTGCGAGTCGCTTCCTGACCGATCAAGTCGACCAGACACTGCAAAAGAAGATGGAGCTGCTGCGCACGGTGAGTCTGCTCGCTGCGCGCACATAACGGAACGAATCCCCATGAACGCACACACGCGATCGCTCTTCACGGCTGCCGCCCTTCTCATCGCCATCCCTGTCTGCGGGCCGGCGCAGTCGACCGAGCGTCGCATCGAACGCAGCGTTGAACGCATCGTAGAGCAGGCCACGCGCGTGGCTGAACGTGTGACCGAAGAGGTTGTCCGGCAGTTCGAGGATTGGGATAAGCGCGACCGGCGGAATCGGCGATGGGACAACGATCAGGATTTCATCTCACGCATCGACACCACGATCGCGTTCTCGCCTAACGGGACTGTCGACCTGTCGACGATCTCCGGCGACATAATCGTGACGGGGTGGTCGCGCAACGAAGCGCGCATCAAGGCATCCAGCGAGCGCGGCCAACTGCGCTTCTCGGCGTCGCCCTCGCGCATCATGATCGAGGTGGAGTCTCGGCGCGGACGCATGGGTGAGACCCGCTACGAGCTGAGCATACCGCAGGGCGCGCGCGTGATCCTGCAGTCGACGAGTGGCGATGTCACAGCGCGTGACGTGAATGGTCCCGCTGATGTGCGAACGACGAGCGGTGACATCAACATCCAGGGTGCGAGCGGCCGCGTGCAGATCTCGACGACATCGGGAGACATTCAGGCATCGCGACTGAAAGGCGATATCGAAGTTGACGCCGTGAGCGGCGAGTTCGACGTCGAGGACGTGGAAGGAACGATTCGGGTGGAGACCGTGAGCAGCGACATCGTTCTGCGTAACATCAAAGTGCGCGAAGCGACAGCGTCCACGGTCAGCGGCGAAGTCGTGTATGACGGCGCGGTGGCGAAGGACGGCCGCTACGACTTCCGATCACATTCGGGTAATGTCACGGTGCGCATTCCGGCTAACGCCAGCGCACATTTCCAGGTCGAGACGTACAGTGGTGAGCTCGATTCCGACTTTCCGATCACGTTGATGCCCGGCGATCGGAGCCGTCAGCGGCCGCGTCGCTTCGAGTTCAACATCGGGAGCGGCGAGTCTCGCATCATCGCCGAGACGTTCAGCGGCGACATCCTTCTCGAACGCGCGGGCACAGCGCGTTAGGGACAATGCGTATGCACACACCATCTCGTCTGAACTTCATGAGCGCGGTTGCGCCGCTGCTTGGCATAATGCTCGTGGCATCGATCGCCGGTGCGCAGCGCCGTTCCTCTCAAGATTTCTCCTGGGAAGGAACGATTCCGACCGGAAGGCATCTCTACGTCCGCAATCTGAACGGCTCGATCAACGTGCAGCGCGCGACTGGCGACAAAGCCGAGGTGACGGCGGTGAAGCGCTGGCGTCGCGGCGATCCGGCAGATGTGAAGATCGAAGCGACAAAGGTCGGCTCCAACGGGCAAGATGTGTTGGTGTGCGCAGTGTGGACGGAGCGTACGCGGTGCGACGAAGACGGCTACGACATGCGCAACGACAACGACAGGTGGCGCGGCGATCGCGACAACCGCAACGACGTCTCTGTCGAGTTTACCGTTAGGCTGCCGGCCGGCGTCAGACTGATCACGAGCACAATCAACGGCGGTCTCGAGATCGAAGGGGCCACGTCGACGGTGGAAGCGTCAACGGTGAATGGCGACATTCACGCCGCGTCGACCGGTGGCCCGGTGATGGCGTCAACTGTCAACGGCAGCATCGAAGTGCGCATGCGCGAGATGGGCCGCGAGCAGCTGGAGTTTTCGACTGTCAACGGATCAATCACCGTGTATGTGCCGGATGACATCAACGCCGAGCTAGACATGCGGACCGTAAATGGCCGCGTGAGCTCGGACTTCCCGCTCACAATCCGCGGGCGCATCAACCCGCGGCACCTGCGCGCGACCCTTGGTAAAGGCGGGCAGCGGCTCGAATTCAGGACTGTGAACGGATCAGTGGAGCTTCGAAAGAATTAGGGGCAGGGAACGGGTAGGAGGATAAGGACCAGCTGAACCCAGTTCCTATCCCTCCCCTCTACCCCTATCCCCTCTCGCGGTTAGTCGCGAACTACTGAGGACGGTCGAGGTATATTTCGACGTCTTCTTTCTCGTTCGGAGCTATCGCAACATGGGAATTGGCTATCGCCCGATGACTGGAGTTGCCGTCCGCACTGGAGCTGAGCGGGCGACGTTGGTCAGACGGACGTACTTGTTGGTGCTAGCATCGGTTGTCGTCACGATGATCGGTGCCGGCTTCGGATTGTCGCAGCCGCAGATCATGGGTGCGGTTGCTCGGCATCCATTCATCTCGATCATCCTTCTTATTGCACCGCTCTTCGCCGCGATGAAGTTCCGCAACGCGTTTCCGGCGAACATCGGCTTGGTGGGACTCTTCGCGTTCGTCGAAGGGATCATTCTGTCGCCGATTCTGTTCATCTACGGCAACACGAATCCCGGCGCGATCGGTCAGGCCGCTGTACTGACGCTGAGCACCTTCGGCGTGTTGACGCTGTACGCGTTCGTGAGCCGCCGCGACTTCAGCGCATGGGGATCGTTCTTCACCGTCGGCTTGTGGGTGCTGATCGCGACGTCGCTGATCAATCTGTTCGTGCGTAACGCGACCGCGTCGATCTGGATCGCAGCGGCGACGGTGTTGGTCTTCAGCGGCTTGTTAGTGTTCGATACGTGGCGGCTGCGGAACGTGTACGGGCCTAACGACTACGTGCCGGCGGCAGTCAACATCTATCTCGACCTCTTGAATTTGTTTCTCGCGCTTCTCCAGCTAGTTGGAGGACGTCGCGACTAGAGGCAACAGCGTCGACGCCGTCATAGGTTAAGAAGCGAAAGCGTTAAGCGGGGCGTAGTTTCACAAGTGATAAGGTTCGTCAACTCCGTTAAACGGCTTGCCGCACTAGACGACCTTAACGCCTACGCGTTAGGCACCGTTTAACGCAGTTTCTCTTAACACATGACGCCGTCGACGCCCTGGAGTGGCTGGGAGGCGGGATTCATCCTCGCACATCCTCGTAAAGCCGCTCTATTCCCCGCGCCAGATTCACATCGTTCTCCGTGACCCCTCCCGAATCGTGCGTGCTCAACGTGCACTGCACCTTCGCGTAGCGGATATCGATGTCGGGGTGGTGGTTCATGTTCTCCGCCAGATCGGCCACGCGATTAACGAACGCAATCCCCTGCGGAAACGAGCGAAAGACATAAGTCTTGACGAGCGAGTCGCCTTTGCGGGCCCAACCCGTTAGGCTGCCCAGCTCGCGCTGGATGGCGATGTCGGAAAGTTTGTCGCGTGGCATTTCGTTGAGCAGTAAGGCCCAAGAGAATAACGGATTCCAGTTCGGCCTGCGACCAGCGTGCGTACTATCTGAGTCCAACCTGCCCCGCGGCGGCGCGCAGTAATTTCGCCGAGTCATAGCCGACACCACGTTTGAACGCCATCTCTACTTCGTAGATGTCCGAAGCTTTGCGAACCGGATCGCCCCTGATAACGGAGAGATCCGCGTACTTTCCGGGCTCGATGCTTCCGAACCGATCGTATTCGCCAAGGATCTTCGCGCCGTTCGCCGTGAGCACCTGGATCGCTTCTTCGGGCTTGAAGCCCGCTTCGACCAGAATCTCATAGTTGCGCAGATTGCCGATGCCAGGGAGCGAGCCGTTCCCCCAGGGATCGACTCCCGCGCCGATGGTGCCGCCCGAGCGATAGAACAGGAGATCGAATGCCATCATCTTCTCGAAGAGCGTGAGAGGCACCGAGAACATCTGGCCAGCACCTAACGCGGCGAATTCTCCTTCCACCTCCTTTCTCGTTTCCGGGGCGAGCAGGGCGAGCGCGCGCGGATCCAGCTTGGCGCGTTCACGCACGAACAGCTCGTAGACCGATAGCGTTGAAGTCACAGCCGTCCTGTGGGCCAGGAGATCGCGGATCGTCGCCTGCACTTCGGGTCCGCCAACGTCGACGTTGACCTGATACATCATGTTCTCGCGCGGACACACATCGGGCTTCTTGTCCGGCACGTAGTCGCTATTGGTGATGAAGCCGTGCTCCAGGTTGTCGATGCCTAACGCCGCCGCTTCACGGAACGTGACCGAACAGAGATGCCCGGTGACCTTCATTCCGTGTTTGTGCGCCTCGTCGATCCCGGCGCCGAGCACGTCGCGCGTGATGGACCCGGAGAACTTGAGCCACGTCGCTCCTTCCTCGGCCCAATACGCGATCACGCGGCGCGCTTCGTCAGGCGTGCGCAGCGCTCGGTTCATGCCGTCTTCGTTAGCGGAGCCGTTGAGATATGGCCCGGTGATGTGCATGCGCGGACCGGGCACCGCACCCTGGTCGATCGCCCGCTTAAGGTTGATCTCGTTGTACGGGAACATGCTTCCTGCGGTGCGGATCGTTGTGACGCCGTAGCCTAACCAGATCCGCGGCGCCGAAAACGACATCGGCGTCGTGTGCGTCGTGCTGCGGAAGTAGGTGTGCTCGTGCAGCCCGACGATTCCGGGAATCAACGTGCGGCCCGTCAGGTCCAGCACTGTCGCGCCGCTCGGGATCGTTAGGCTCGACGTTGGGCCAACCGCCTCGATCTTCTCGCCACGTATGAGGACGGCGTAGTCGTCCTTCGCCGGCGAGGCGGTTCCGTCCACCAGGCGAGCGTGTGTCAGCGCGATCACCGGGGCGTCGACTCGCACAAACTCGCGCACTTCCGGGTCGAGCTTGGGCCGCTCCTGCGCGGGGAGCAGGGCGGCACCGAGCAGGGACGCTGTAAGGACGTAAGGTCGCATCGCGATTCTCTTTGTCATGCCGAGGAAGCCATATCTGCATGCCTGCAAAGGACTTGGCAAGCCGGTACTCATCGCCTTTTAGGCCTACTTGTAGCTTCGGTGTTTATTCGGTATCTCATTGAGGCATGCGTGTCTTTCCACTCGCCAAGCAGGCCGATCTCGTCTACTTCGACGGCGAGGCGAAGACGGTCCTCAACTCACCGACAGCGACCGGCATGGGATTCTGGTCCATCAATCCCTATATCGGCTGCGCCTTCGCCTGCGCGTACTGTTACGCGCCGTACGCGCACCGCTACGTCGTGGAAAGGACGCTTGCGGCGCAGCCTAACGAGGACGTCCGCGAGCCCTTCACCGAGCTTCCTCCGCAGACGGCATTCTCGCGTCGAATCATCGTCAAGCGCAACGCCGCGGAAGTGTTGCGTCAGGAGCTCGCGCACGGACGCGCCAAGCGCGCAGCTCTCGAGCGCGGCGAAGAGTTGGTCATAGGCACGGCGACCGATCCCTATCAACCGGCCGAGCGCCGCTTCCGAGTCACGCGCTCATTGCTCGAGGAGCTGACGTCGGTTCGGTCGCTGTCACTCTGCATCGTCACGAAGAGTCCACTGATCGCGCGCGACGTGGACGTACTCGCTCACATCGCGGGCCATGCGAGCGTCACGGTTCATCTTTCATTGATAACGGTCGACAGAGCTCTGGCACGCCGCATAGAACCGCGCGCCCCGACGCCGGAATCGCGGCTGCGTGCACTCAGACGCCTGAGCGACGCAGGCATCGAGGTGGGCATCAACATCATGCCAGTGCTTCCCGGGATCACCGACTCTCCGTTAGGTATCGAGGCGCTGGTGCGCGCCGTGGCAGATGCCGGCGCGAAATACGTGCACACCTGCGCGCTGCGACTTCAGGCAGCGGCGCGCGAACGCTATCTCCCGATCCTTGCCGCGGAATTCCCCGAGCTGAGGGACAAATACGCCAAAGCCTACGGCAAGGGATCCTCGGTGGGCGACAACTACCAAAAGGGCCTCAAGCAATTCGTGCGACAGGCGTGCGAGCGCGTTGGAATTCATTACGGGTCACGCGAAGATGATACACGGAGGGCGGAAGAGCCACGCAAAGCCGCTCAGCAGCTCGAGCTCGATCTGACTGCGCGTTAGGCGACGATATCGCGATGCTCCGTGGCGTCTCGTAAGGCGTCGCCCAGCAGGTTCACGGCGAGCACAGTCGTGAAAATGAGCGCGCCGGGGAGGATCACGAGCCATGGCAGCGCCGTGAAGTAACTCTGCGCCGTGCTCAGCATGTTGCCCCAACTCGCGGCGGGCGGCTGCACGCCGATCCCCAAGTATGAAAGGACCGATTCGGTGAGGATCGCGGTACCGACACCCACGGTCGCGCTCACGAGAATGCTCGGAATGAGCTGAGGCAGCATATGCCGCGTGAAGAGCCGCACACCGCCCTGGCCCAACGTGCGAGCTGCTTCGATGTACGCCTGCTCGCGAATCGATAGCAGCTCGCCGCGCACCACGCGAGCGAGTCCCATCCACGCCGTTCCGCCGATAGTGAGCACAAGCGCGCTAATCGTACTGCCGAAGAAGGCGAGCGAAGTGATGACGACGAAAATGGTGGGGATGGACAGCATCGCGTCTGTCATGCGCATGAGCACGGCGTCCAAGCGTCCGCGACGGAAGCCGGCGAGCGCGCCTAACAAAGCGCCAAGCACCAGAGCAAACGCCACCGCGAGCCCGCCGACGGCGATCGAAACGCGACCGCCGTGCAGCAGGCGGCTCAGCACGTCGCGGCCGTTCTCGTCGGTGCCTAACCAGTGATTCGCGCTAGGCGGCGATCCCACGATCGTGAGGTCGAGGCTCGTTGGGCTCACGCGATACACGTAAGGTCCCAGCACGAGCGCCAAGATCAGCGCAGCGAGGATGCCACCGCCGACGGCGGCCCGCCGATCGCGCTTGAGACGCCGCGCAGGGCCTGGCCTAACGTGCGCGGACATCAATGCAGACGAATGCGCGGGTCGATCCACAGATACACCATGTCCACCAGAAGCGTCGCGAGCGCGACGGTAGCTGAGACGACGAGCGTGATCGCGAGCACGAGCGGATAGTCGCGACTGAGCGCGGCCTCGATGCCGAGCCGCCCCATCCCCGGCCAGGAGAAGACTGTTTCTGTCACGGCCGCGCCGCCGACAAGCCGTGGCAGCTGAAGGCCGAGCACCGTGACGACCGGGATGAGCGCATTGCGTAGCGCGTGGTGCCAGCGAATACGCGCGCTGCTCATCCCCTTTCCTCGCGCAACGCGGATGTACGGCTGGGCGAGGGCGCCGCGCGTGCTCGATCGCATATAGCGCAGCAGCTCGGCGGTGAGCGCGGCCGACAAGACGATGGTGGGCAGCACAAGGTGCGCGAGGCGGTCACCTAACGAGCCCGTGCCGCCGATTGTTACGCTCCCACCCGCCGGGAGAACGCCGAGCGTCACAGCAAACACGAGGATCAACAGCATCGCCAGCCAGAACACGGGGATCGCCATTGCCGCGGACGAGACGACAGTCACCGCATGATCGATGAGAGAGCCCGGTCGCGCGGCGCAGTACGCGCCGAGCGAGACGGCGACGAGGCAGGCGACGAGCAACGCGCTCGCCGCCAATAGCGCGGTGCTCGGGAGCCGCTCGCCGATCGCTTGCGCGTTAGGTACCTGATACAGGAATGAGTTGCCCAGGTCGCCGCGTGCCGCGCGCGCCATCCAGCGGCTGTACTGCTCGGCGAGCGGCCGGTCGATGCCGAGCCGCTTCTCGATCGCCTGGCGATCAACGGCTGTCAGCTTGGGATCCGCGAGGACAGCCGGACCGCCGGGGGCCGCGTGGATGATCGCGAACGTCGCGGTGCAGACGAGGAATAGCGTCGTCAGCGCGTGCAAGACTCGGCGCGCGAGGTAACCAGCCATCCTATGAAAGTCGAGCGCTAACGCACGCGCGCGATGGCGAGCTTTTCGCTATGTCTGAGCGCGTCGCGCAAGCCGAGCCGCGGGAGACCATGAACGGTGGCGCGCATGGCGACGAGCTCGCGCGGGTAATAGAGCACGAGTACCGGCGGATCCTCGACTGCCAGCGCCTGGAACGCGTTGTACAGTGCGCGCCGCCTAACGGGGTCATTTGTGGCGCGCCCCGCGGTGAGCAACGAATCGGCTCGGGCATTGCTATAGGCCACGTGGTTATGGTCCTGACCAGTGGCGTAGAACGCCCATTGATCGGGATCGGGCGGCGTGGTCCACCAGATCAGTGTCGCGTCGAACTTACCCCGCAGCAGATGGTCGCGCACGATGGTCGCGAACTCCAGCATGCGCAGCGTGACATCGATCCCGATCGCGTGCAGGTCGGCGTGAACCGCGAGTGCCGCTTGCTCGCGACTGGGGTTCCCCTTGTCCACGAAGAGCGTGAAGCGAAACGGTTCGCCCATGGCATTGCGCAAGCGACCGTCGCTGCCGGCGCGCCAGCCGGCTTTCGCAAAGAGCGCCAGCGCCGAGTCGCGGTCGAAGCGCAGGCGCGGTAGTGAATCGGCGAAGTAATCTTTGAGCGCGATAGGGATGGTGGCCACCGGAATGTCGCCATGACCCTTGAGTACGCCGTTAATGATTGCGACTCTGTTGACGGCGTATCCCAGCGCGCGCCTAACGAGCGGCGGAGCGAAGAGGGCGTGCCGTTGATTGAATCCCACGTAGTAGTGCTGCACCACGGGTGCTTCGTTCACGGTAATCGAGGCGTCACGCTCCAGACTCGTGAGGTTGGCCGGCTCGACGAGGATCACGTCCAGCTCACCGGCGCGTAACTGTGCGACCTGCACGTTCACATCGGGAACGATCTTGAACACGATGCTGGCGAGCTGCGGCGCGGTGCCGTGGTAGTCGGGATTGCGTTCCAGGACGATAGCGCTTCCCGACGTTGCTTCCTTGACCTTGAACGGGCCAGTGCCGATAGGCTTTGCGCGGTTGAAGTCGATCGCGTCGCTGAGCTTACGGCCGCGAAAAGCGTGCTCCGGCATGATCCCCGCGTTGTAGCCTAACAAGGAGAGAAAAGGCGCGAATGGCGCGCGCAAGCGAAACCGCACGGCGAGTGAGTCTACGATTTCTACTCCGGCGACGGCCGCGAAGTCCGAGCGTAGCTGAGAGCCTGAGTTCGCGTCGAGGATCTGATCGAACGTGAACTTCACATCGTGCGCCGAGAACGGCTCGCCGTCATGCCACTTGACGTTAGGTCTGAGCGCGAAAGTGTACGTCAGATCGCTGTCTGCCACGCTCCACGAGAGCGCCAGGTCCGGCGTGGGACGCAGCTGTTCGTCGGGGCGCACGAGGCCCGGGAAGATGATTTTGTTGATCATGATCGAGCCGATGTCCGGCGCGATCACGGGGTTCAGGATCGGGTCGTTGATCAGCGGGAGCCGCAGCGTCGCACCCTGATCACCGGTCGGCGACTCTGCACAGCTTACCGCGAGCGCAGCGGCGGCGGCGGCGGCGGCGGCGATCGCGGCAACGACTGGACGACTCACGCCATTGCGTCCTCGACGACGCGCCGCGCGTCGCGCAAAGCGGCAACGAGGCGGTTCTGGCCGCGCGTCAGGTGCGTCGCGATGAAACCAGTCTGATCCGTCGGCGCGTCACCTAACGTGAGAGCCGGATGTAAATCCGGCAGCGCCGGGATCGACTCGGCGGGATCGTGGAAGAACGCGGGTCCGCGCGTGAAGTTGACCGGCACGAGAAGGCGAGCGAGACGACGCATTGCGGCATTGGCGCGCTGAACGCGCGTGTCGCTGATCGCGGCGCGCTCGAGCGAACGCGAGTGTTTGCCGAACACACTGAGCGCTGAGCGCAGGTCGGCGATCGCTTCTCGAGACGGAGTGAAGTCGAACTTGCCGCACGCGCCGGCGTCGTAGCGGTGGAGCGTCTCCGAGAATCCTTCGAGCGTCTTTAGGAAGTCGAACGGAGCGACTGTCGCATTCGCGGCTGCCATCGCCGCTGCAGCGTAGATGCGCATGTCTTTGAGCAGGATGTCGCGGTCCGCGATGTCTATCAGATCTTCTTCAGTGTGCCAGGCGATGTTGCCGCCGCAGCCGCCGACGCCATAGTAGCCCTTTTCTTCGCGCAACTCGTCAGGCATCGTCGAGAGCAACATGAAGAAACTCGTGATGCCGATGTTGTTGAACGAGTAGTCGCCCGCCTGGTGCGGTCGCTCGCCGTAAGCTTCCTGGCCGGTCACGTCCTTGATGATGGATTGCGCGAACGCCTCGGCTTCACCCATCCAGGAGATGTCCTTGTACGCGGTCGCCCAGCGGCAGCCTGGTGAGTCGCAATTGATCTGCGCGACGCAGCGCTCGTAGAGCTCAATCGCAAAGCGATCCGCGAACCACGTGCTGCCGGCGTAGCGACCCGTCGAATGTCCCGGCCACCAGGCGATTCGTACCGATCGCTTGAGTGACTTTCTGTTATTCCAGAGCACGCGCGCGACCTCGAGCATCGTCGCGTCGCCAACCGCGTTGTCGCCGACGCCGAAGTCCCAGGAGTCGTAGTGGCCGTGCAGCAGCACGAAGGACTCCGGCTCGTCGCTACCCGGGATGGTGACGACCGGAATGGGGGAGCGGAACCAGCCTTCCGTGATGTTTGTCGTTAGGCTGACTTCCCCGCCACGCTTGGCGTGCTCGATGAGCGCGAGACCGTCCGGGTTGTTGACGGCGACGACGGCGAGCGTCGGCCTGCGCGGCAGATCGCGCAGGTCCGGCGTCCCCCAGACCGTGGTGCAGATTCCCCAATGCGCATTCTTGCCGGGATTGACAGCGATCATGCCTAACGCGCCGTTGGCCTCGAAGTGCGAGACCTTTCCCGGCATGCCGAATCCCTCGCTCACGACGATCTTTCCGCGCATGTCGAGCGCACCGTCGCCGAGCAGGTTGCGCGAGAAAAGCTCGTCGGCGCCGCGCGCATAACGCGCTGGCGCGTACACGAGCGGTGCAGTGATTCCTTGGGGGTAGGCAACGCTCATTGCCATCGGCTTCGCGCGATACGTCGCGCCTGTAGCACCCCCTTTGGACTCGACGCTCCCTTTCCCCGGAATACTGAGAAAGATCTCAGGATCGTGGACGTCGACCGGAACGCCCAGTCGCTTGAGGCGCGCTACGATCTCCTCGGCCGCCGTGCGAACATCGTCCGGGTGCTCACGCTTGAGACTCGTGAAGCGTTCGATGAGCGACCAGGGCTCGTCGAGTGTGACGCTGTCGATTGTGGTGCGGACGTCGGGCGGAAGCACGTGTGCGTGAGGCGGGCGTCAGGCGTTAGATGAAGAAACGAGCTCGACTGTGGAAATCGCTCGCTGCACGCGTGTTCGCAAGCCCTTCGCGCCCGAGTGCCTCGTGCCTTACGTACGACGCCTAACTAACGCTTAACGAGGGCGAAGTAGATCACATACAGCCACGAAAAGAATCCGTGCACGATCGCCCACAGGATCGAGTGGTTGACGCTCCACGAGATCGTGATGGCGAGCGCGCTACCCATGGTGATGCCGGCGCGCGCCGCTGCTTTCGTTTTGGACATGACGAAGGTGGTGGATTGTGTCCGGGCGGAGTCGGACACGGGGCCAGAGTAAGGATTGGTCATTTGCGCCACGTGCATTCGGAGTACGCGTCGACGATCCGGTTGTGTCGCGAATGGATTAGACTTGGCCGTTCGAATCAACGCGCGCCATCGACTCGCCGTAATCGCCCGGGCGATACCCCTGTACCGCGCATTCACTCATACGACTCGCTTTTCGTGCGTCTTTGCCAAACTGTTGTGTGCGCAGCACTTGCCGCGTGTGCCGGCGTGCTTCAGGCGCAGGCCTCTCGCGACACGACGCGGGTCCAGCCGAACGGGCATAGCGCTCCGCGTCGCAGCGAGGACGGACGCCGGGAGCTCGTGGCGGCACGCGCTGCTTCGGCGATTCGCGTCGACGGATCGCTCGACGACGAGGCGTGGAAAAATGCGGCGGTGGCGACCGGCTTCGTCCAGAGCGAGCCACGTGAGGGCCAGCCGGCGACGGAGCGCACCGAGGTGCGCGTCGTGTTCGACCGCGAGAACATCTATGTCGGCGCGTACATGCACGACGCCGACCCGTCGGGCTTGGTCGTGGCCGATCTACGCAAGGACTTTCGCGAGGAAGATCAGGACGACTTCGAAGTAATCCTCGACACCTTCACTGACCGGCGGAACGGCTACGTCTTCATCACGAATCCGGCGGGCGCGCGCGTGGACCGGCAGATCTCGAACGAGGGGCGAGAGGTCAACCCGAGCTGGGACGCGATCTGGGAAGTGAAGACGGCGCGCGTCGCAGATGGCTGGACGGCGGAGCTGAGCATCCCGTTCCGCGCTCTGCGCTTCGATCGGTCTGCAAGCCAGCCATGGGGGATCAACTTTTCGCGTCGCATTCGACGCAAGAACGAGACGACGTATTGGTCCCCGGTCCCACGAGCCTTCACGTTCTACCGTCTCTCGCTCGCCGGTAATCTGGCCGGCCTCGAGCCGGGAAGCTCCTCACGCGACCTTCGCGTTAAGCCGTACGTGCTCGGCAACACGGTGCGCGACATCGGCGTTAGGCCTTACGAGGAGAAGGTCGACGCTGGGTTGGACATCAAGTACGGCGTGACGTCAGGGCTCACGCTGGACGTGACCGTGCGCCCGGACTTCGCGCAGGTCGAAGCCGACGAGCAGCAAGTCAATCTCACGCAGTTTGCACAGTTCTTTCCCGAGAAACGCGAGTTTTTTTTGGAGAACTCGGGGCTCTTCTATGTTGGCGACGCCGCGCGGCTGAATCGCGTCTTTGCTCCGTCGACGCCGGATGATGACAACCTGCTCTTTTTCAGCCGCCGTATCGGACTGCGCGGCGACCGAAAGCCCGTGCCGATCGACGGCGGTTTGCGCCTAACGGGTGTTGCCGGAGGCGTGGGCATCGGCGTGGTGGCGATGCAAGTACGCGGCGACAGCGCGACGGACGCGAACAACTATGCCGTGGTGCGTTTGCGAAAGAACATCTGGCGCGGCTCGGATATCGGCTTCCTCTATATGCAGCGTCAGTCTACCGAGAATCGTGACAATTACAATCGCGTGGCCGGCATCGACGCGAATATTCGCTTTATGGGCCGGCTGGACTGGAATTCCTATCTGGTGGGGACGCGCACGCCCACAGTGAGCGGAGACCAATACGCCGCACGCACATCGCTCAATTGGGAAGGCAACTTCTTCCACGGAAAGGGCGGCGTGATGACGTTAGGCAATCACTACAACAACGAGCTCGGCTTCTATCGCCGCATCGGCATCAAAAAGTGGTTCGCCGACATCGGCGTGCGCCCGCGACCCGAGGCGATGCGCCGGCGCGGCGTGCGCGAGATGCATCCGCACATCGTATGGGAGCTCTTCACGGACCAGCGGAATCACATGGTCCAGAAGCGGCTGCACACGGGATACACGTTCTTCATGGAGAACGGCGCGGTCGTCGAATTCTCCTACAATCCGGCGTTCAACCTTCTGGAAAACCCGCTGCGGCTCAATCCGAAGATCGATCCGCTGGCGCCCGGTCCGTATGGATGGTCCGAGTTCGGTCTTCTGACGCAGACGGATCAAAGCCGTAGGGTGTCGCTCTCGTCGCGCATCGCGCTCGGTGGCCTCTACAACGGCACGCAGCGTACAATCAACACGTCGGTGACAGTGCGACCGACCTACAGGTTTCGCCTAACGGGGGGCGTGCAGCGCACAGCCGGCGATCTGGATTTCCCCAACGGCAAGTTCGTGAACTCGGTCTGGACAGCGCGCACGAACTATTCGTTCACGACGAACATGTTCATCGACGCGCTGTCACAGTACAACCCTGACAGCAAGCTGCTCAACGCCAACGTGCGCTTCAATCTCATTCACCACCCGTTGAGCGACCTGTTCGTCGTGTACAACGATCAGCGTTTTCTCGAGGACGGCAGTCAGATTCCTGGGCGGAGCCTAACGCTCAAGTTCACGCAGATGCTCTCGTTCTAGGTGATAGGGGTTAGGGGTTAGGGGTTAGGGGTTAGGGGATAGGGGGCCGCCCGATTCCCCACCCCGCAAACCCGAGCCCCTAACCCCTAACCCTGACCCGATTCTAGAAAAGCCGGCTCTTGTCCTTGAGCCCCGCTCCGAGGCGCGCGCGAACGATGACCGACTCGTAGTCGTGACGCGTCCGCACGTCGAACAAGTTGCCCGGCCATGGGGCCTCGTCGACGCAGGGCGGGATGAGACTGTAGTCCGGTTCGACGGCCGTCTGGTCGCAGAGCCCTGGGGGCACCGTTGTGCGATCGTCGTCGACTTCGCGCGAGAACGAGACTCCGGTTGGGCTGTAGGAATCGCTGGAACAGGCGGCCAGCGTGCAAGCGATGGCGATGATGGCGAGGCGGCGTAGCATTGTTCCTCCTTTCTGGTGACGCGATCCAACTGGATCGCAGAAGGAGAGTAGGGGGCTGGACTCACCAGAAGCTGAGCTTGCGGCTCAACTCTGGCTCAACTTCCCGGAAGCTCGCTTAGGAATTCGTTGACGCTCGCCTGGCGGTCGCTTCTCAGCGGCGACATGGCTCGTTGCAGCGCGGCATCGAGCGCGGCCGGCACCGTCGGCCGGATGCTCGCGGCGCTGGGTGGAACTGGGCGCGCTTGAGCTCCTGCGCCGGCCGGCCCAAAGGGCGCCGCACCCGTCAACGCATAGTGCAGAACAGTGGCGAGACTGAACAAGTCGCCGCGTTCGTTAGGTGAACCCTGAGCGCGCATGAGCTCCGGACTCATGAATGCCGGCGTGCCTAACACCACGTCGGTCTCGTCGGTCTTGGGACCGCCCGTGGCAACCGCGGCGCGGATCGCACTCACCACACCCGTATCGCGAAGCAGCGCGGAGCGTTGTCGCACGAGGATGCGCTTCGGCGTCAGGTCCAGATGCAGGACGCCGGCGGTGTGCGCGTACGCGAGCGCGGCGCCCACGTGACGCGCCAAGGACAGCGCGTCCGACACGGCAAGCTCACCACGCTGCCTGACGCGGTCGAGAAGATTCTCTCCCTCGTCGTCCGGGCCGATGAGATACACCAGATGCCGCACGGCTCCAACGGTGTCGAAGCCGGCGAGGTGATCGTGCGTGAGAGCCGCAGCGCGCTCCAACTGCTGAACGAGCGTGCGCCGATCGCCGTAACGTACGATCGACGGATCGAGAACCTTGATGATGGACAGGCGTCCGGATTGGACCTGCCGCGCGCGAAACGCGTCGTAGAGCCGCGAGCGGGAGATGCGCCCTTCGATGCGATACGTGCTGCCTAACGCCTCGCTCAGGTCGGCCGTAATCGACTCGCTGCCACTCGGGACGCTCGCGCCGCCTTCTTCACGCGTTGGCGTTCCTTTGAGGGCGGCGAGCAATGCCGTGAGCTCTGGCTTTGACTTCGCTGCGGGTCCCAGCTCTGCCGCGTGCGCTTCGGCAACGCTGACTGCCTCGTCGCGCTCGCCGGCCGCGTCGAGGGCGCGAGCGAGGCCGATCGTGCTGCGCGTGCTGAAGGCCGTCTCCTGGTGCAAGCGCCGCCACCAGCGCACCGCGTCAGGGAGCTCGCGTCGCGTGCTAGCGGCGTTGGCGCAATGCTCGAGCGACTGATGAAAGGCGTCGCGACGCCGTGAACGCTCGCGCTCCGTCCAATGCTCGAAATCCGGTGCGTCGTTGAGCAAGACGCCTTCGAGAAAGGGCCCGCGGTAGGTCTTCGCGGCCCTCTCCCAATCCGCGGCGTCGATCGCGCCGTCGAATTCGGCCACGTCGGTCTTGAGGACGGTAGAATCGAGGACGAGGGCCGTGCTCGTACGGCGCACGGGATCGACACCTAACGAACTTTTGAGGCCGTACAGCGCCTGCTCTAGGGAATGTCGCGCGCGTTCTTCGTCGCGTGCACCCCAGAGCAGTGCGGCGAGCGTCTCTCGCGATACGCCGCGCGCGGACGCCGCGAGAACGGCCAGCAGCGCCAGTCGCAATCGCTGGGCAGCCGCGCCGGTCACTGGTGCGCCGTCGCGGTCGAGCCTAAGTGTCCCCAGCGTCGTTAGGAAGAGCAATGAATTAGGGATAGGGGTAGGCGTAGAACGAGAGGAGGATAGCCTATCCACTACCCCTACCCCTATCCCCTATTGTCTCGAACGTCTGATTTTGTATTCGGTACGCCCGCCAGTCACGGTAGTCGAAATGCCACCACTCCGCGTCGAAAACGCGGAAGCCTTCGCGCTCCATCGCGGCGCGCAGTAGCTCGCGCAACGCTCGCTGCCGAGTCGTGCCGCCGGGGTACATCGGATACGAGCGATCGGACATCTCATCGTAACCACCGGGCATGACGACGGGCTTTCCAGTCGCAAGATCGTACAGCGTCAGATCGACGGCGCAGCCGCGGTTGTGCCGCGAGCCTTGCGCCGGATCGGCCACGAAGGTTTTCCCGGATAGCGGCGTCGCGTCCCAGAAAATCTTCGTCACGTACCAGGGACGGTATCCGTCGTGGATGAGCAGTCCGTAGCCTTTGGCCGCGAGTGCGCGATGCGCGCGAACGAGCGCCTCGGCGGCAGGACGCTGCAGGAACGCGCGCGCCTGGCTGTACACGGGCGTGCTCAGGAAGTTGTCGCGGCCCGCGTAGCGGATGTCGAGCTTGATGCCCGGGTCGAGCGTGATGAGCTCCACGAGATCGCTGGGGCGGAACTCGCCCGTCTCGCTAGGCGGCGACGCCGCGAGTGCTTCACTCCGCAGCGTTGCAATCGGTTTGACGGGCTTGATGCGAAACACGCCTGCCCCAGCGGTCCCTTCTTCACCGGGAATATTGCGTCGCGGAAAGACGACGTTCGCCGCGGTCACCCTTGTCGCTCGGCCACGTCCGTCTCGCGCAAAGATCAACTGCTCGCCGGGATACAGGCCGCGATTAGGGAACGCGAATACGTTCGAGCGTAACTCGGTGAGTGGATCGTCGAAGAACCACTCGATGAGAGCGCGCAGCCGGCCGCCCTGTTCATAGATGTACAGCGTGTTGTGGTCCCAGCCGTACTCGCCGATCAATCCGCGAAAGCGCGCGGGAGCCTCGTTAGGAATCGCGCCAGCTGTCACTCGGCCAAAGCGCATCCCTTCCAGCGCGATTGTGTCGCGGCTCACGACGACTCGCGCGCCGTAATCCAACGCATCGTCGACGATCAGCGTGTCGCCACGCAGCCAGCGCAGACGCGACTGTCCCGCGGCGGCTTCGCGGTGCAGGTATAGCGTGGAGTCGTAGCGCGCGATGCGTACGGCTCTGTCGCCGGCTCGGTACTCGCCCTCGGCGCGGTCGGCGATCGACCGTGGGATCGCGCGCGTGCGCTCTGGCGCCAAGAGTGCTGCGCCGCTGCGCTGCGCGCGCAGACTTTCGAGTGCTGCCATCGCGATGCGGCTGGCGACGACGTTGGCGCCGTCCTTCGCGGCAGCGACGATGACGCCCAGCTGGTCATCGGGCATGACGACGAGCTCCGTCGCGAAACCGTAGATCGCACCGCCGTGCCTAACGAGGCGGCGCCCGTCGTGTTGCCCGACCGCGAAGCCAAGGCCGAAACCGGTGCTCGCGGCGCGCGCGTACTGCGGCGTCCACATCGTGTCCAGCGTCGCGCCTTTGACGAGCCGCTCGTCCCTCCGCAGCAGCGCGCTGATGAACTGCGTCATCTCGAGCACCGACGCGTACATGCTCCCAGCCGGCTCCATGCCGAGCTCGAACTTTGGCGCGTCGAACGTACGCCCGTGCAGCGTCCACATCTGCGCCTGACTTAGGCGGCCTTTCACGTCGGCGGTCGGCTCGAACGCGCTGCCGCGCATGTCGATCGCATCCAGCACCGCACGTTTGACGTAACGAACAAATGGCGTCCCGCGCACGCGTTCGAGCACGTAGCCAACGACCGCTATCCCGGCGTTGGAGTATTTCGCTGTCGACTCGGGCGGATAGACGAGCGCCGTGCGATTGAGGCTGGCGACCGTCGCGCCTAACGAAGGACGAGTCGTGTCGAAGTAGTTGCCGACAGGCGGCTCGCGCACCAGGCCAGAGCGATGCGACATCAGCTGCCGCAGCGTTATCGGTTTGCCGTATTGATTCTGTGGATGAAACGTGGTGATGTAGCGACTGACGTCGGAGTCGAGCGACAATGCCCCGCGTTCGACCAGCTGCATCACAGCGAGATCTGTGAACAGCTTGGAAACCGAGCCGACTCGGTACACCGTTTCGGCAGTCGCGCGCACGCCTTTCGCCGAGTCCGCCCAGCCGAACCCGCGTGCCCACACCACACGCTGGCTGTCCACCAAGGCAATCGACAGCGCCGGGATGCCTTTATCGCGCATCTCATGCGCGATCATGTCCTCGAGCAGATCGGCGACGAGCATGTAGCGCCGATCGGGTTCGATGACGGCTTGCGCCGCGACCGGCGTCGCGGCGCACAGCGCGATTCCAGTCAAGACGGCAAGCCTAACGCCGAATCTAACGCGCACGGTTGTCACCTCACGATTGCTGCGTGTGCTAGCCGCTCCGCGTGATGTTCGGGTTGTTCAGGCGCTCGACATCGGGAAGCGGCAAGCACTTGTTCGTGCCGTACGTACCGCCGCCATTTGGAAACGCTGCGCCCGCGGCTGGACGCAACTCCACACTGAAGCGAATCGTGTCATACAAGCGATGGCCTTCTAGGAACAGCTCGCGCCGCCGCTCTTCCACGACCTGCTGCTGAATGACCGCGGCATCCGTACTCTGAAACTGCGGCAGACTGTGTCGTGCGCGCAGCTGGTTGATGATGTTCACGGCCTCCTGTCCGCCTAACACTTCGGCGCGAATTAGCAGTGCCTCACGCCACGTGGCGATTGGAATCGATGCGGTGAGCGCAGTGTACTTCTGCTGCGTCCAGAGTCGCACCGTTGGCAGTGAGCCACCGCGTCCTGCGTCAACTACCGGGACCCGCGGATCGGCGGCAGTCCCGACCCGCACGTTGCGGAATGTCGAATCGATTGTGACCGTTCCGGTCGTGTTGTTGAAGCGGAAAAGGCGGTTCTCGGCGCGGCTATTCGCTGCGTTATAGCGCGCATTGAAGACGAAGTTGACAGGCACGGCGGCAGCATCCGCGGCCGCCTCGGGCTTTTTCCCCATATTGATCCGCGCGCGCGCACGTCCAACGAGCGCGAGGTTCTTGAGCGAGTCGCTCACGCCGGTGGTTCCAATGACTTGCGTGAAGCGTTCCTCTGCCTTCGCGAATATCTGTTGTGGCGTTAGCTCGGGGCCGAGATCTACTGCCGCGGAACAGAAGCCCTCGCCTAACATGATGTACGAGTAGCCTGCGTACGCCGCGGCTCGCGCGATCAGCGCCTGACGATTGGGAACATCCTGGTCAGACCACCCGCCGAGCAGTCTGAGGATGTTATCGGTGGAATAGCGTGCCGTCGCTACTGGCGTGTACACGCCGCCGAAACCGCCGCACCCGCCAGTCGCGTATAGCGCGGTCGCCGGATTACTCGTGCGCCGGTCGATGTCCCATATCGCCGCGTTTGCCTGTGCGTCCGCGAGCTCGTCCGAGACCGTCCCCATCGTGGCCACGTAATTGGCGACGGCGCACTCGAAGTCGGCGATCGCGCCCGCCAACAGCACAGTCGCATTCGATGGTTGAATCAATGTGGACTCGAGTATACGGCTCGGCGCTTCCGCCTCGAGGAGTGAGTCGCAGCTCGTGAGGACCGCGATGGGGAGCGACGCGGCCACGGCGCAACGCAGATATGCTCGGCTTGTCGATGTCATCGTTAGGTTCCTCGCGACTAGAAGGTGAGGTTGAGCGACACGAGGAACTGCCGGAGCGGCGGCACCTGCGCCTGTTCCAGTCGCACGAACTGCTGCAGCGTGAAGAAGTTCTCCGGATCCGTCCCGCCGTAGCGCGTCCAGGTCGCCAGGTTGCGTCCCGAAATCGTGACTTGCGCCGCGCTGGCGCGCAGCTGGCGAGCCCAGTCTCCGGAGAGCGTGTACCCTAACGAGAGTTCCCGCAGCTTCGCGTAAGTGCCGGGCTGGTAGATCCAATGCCGCAGAATGTTGGGAGATTGAATTTGCGCGACGAATACCGGGTCGTACTTCTCCGGCTCGAGATTCGCCAAGCAAATGTTGAAGACCTGGCAGCGGGCCCGATCGTTGTTGTTGAGAATACGATGCCCACCCTTCCAGTCCACGAGGCCGTACAGACGCAGGCGCCGCCAAAGCGTCGCCGTGCTGCTGAATGACCCCTCGGTCGAGGGGTCCGCACGGCCGATGAAAACGCGCGGCGCGGCCGGCTGACCGGCGGCGTTGAGGCACTGCGTCGCGCCACCTTTTCCGTCGGAACAGATCTGGTTGGTCGCTCGCTTCGTAACGGGGTCGAACGTCGCCTTGACGACTTTGTAGTCGAACCAGGCCATCACCGGTTGGCCAATCTGATTGCGATTCGCGCCGATCTGAATAAATGGGAGACCGCCCAGATCGGTCACCTCGTTGTCGTTATGCGAGATGTTGAGCGTGAGGTCCAGATTCAGATTGTCGCGTTGCAGGATATTCGCGCGGCTGGTTAGCTCCACGCCCTGACTCTTGATGCCGCCGATGTTCACGAAGCGCTGCCCCGGGAATCCGGACGACGGCGCGACATCCTGCAGGAGGATCGCGTCCTTGGTGTTACGCCGATACAGCGTCAGCTCGGCGCCGAGGCGGTCGTTGAGGAACGCGCCATCGAAACCTACTTCGTATTCACTTCCCCGCTCCGCTTTTAGATCCGGGTTGCCTAACGCTTGCGGCGTCACCGCCGAGGCGCCATCCCCGCCCGTCACCGCTGCGTATGTGCGGAGTGCGGAGTTTACCTCCGGCTGCTGGCCGGTCTGGCCATGCGCCACGCGTAACTTGAGCGCGTTTACCCAGCGCCAGCTCCACCACGGCTCTTCATTGATGACCCAGGTCGCGGCCACCTTGGGATACGTGATCCAGGAGAAGTTTTCGCCGAATGAACTGTTGTCATCGACGCGCACGGCCCCTGTCAGGAAGATGCGTTCGTTGAGGTTCAGCTGCTCCTGGCCGTAGAACCCAAGCGTCGAGTTTTCGAAGAAGTCCTCACCACCAAAGGTCTGCGCGGCCGCGTCGACAAGCGTTAGGCCAGCGGCCGGGAATCCCTCACCGCGCGCCGCCAATGCGTACGTGCTGCGCTTGAAGTACTGCGCACCGAACGACGTCGTTGAGCTCATGCCGAACAGGCGCTGCCGCAGCGACGCGCTGTAGTCCACGCTGGTGACGCTAAGCTCGCGCCGGCGAGTCAGCTTGTTTCCATTCTGATCCGTGGGGCTGCCGAAGAACTGCCGGAAGAACGGCGCCATCCGCTGCGTCTGGTTCACGTTGTCTTCGCCGGTCAGGTCGTTCCCGACAATGAGACGTTGCGAAAGCCATTCGCCGAAGCGATGCGTCAATTGCAGGCTGCCGGTGGAGCGGTTGACGCGCTGATACTGCTTGAACGCACCCCAGAAGGCTTCAGGAGGTGCGGAGAAATAGCCGCGGCGGAGGCGTTCCGCGTCAGTCAGGGGAAACTGGCCGAAATACGCGGAGAACCACATACCACCGCCCGCCTCGAGCGGCACGTTGATGTTCTGCTGATTGATACCTAACGCGGCGTTGATGTCGAGGTTGCGCGTAGGCGTGATGGACACGTTTGCCAACCCGTTCCAGCGCCAGAGATGATTCGTCGGCTCGATCCCTTTGTCGTTGTCGTACGAGGCGCTCAGGTTGTAGCGCGTTTGGTCGTTGCCACCGTTGAGTCCCAGGTTGTACGACTGCGAGTATCCGGTGCTGAACAGTTGTTTTCCCTGCGCACGGTCGAATGCGACCGGATTCCAGGCCATGATCTGCTGTGTGGCGGGATCGCGGCGATAGTTCGTCCCGATGCGCTTCTCCGCGTCGTTGAACCAGTTCGTGCCCTGGCGAGTCGTTAGGGTGAGGACGGGCTTTCCTACTTTGCCGCGTTTAGTGATGATCTGGATGACGCCGTTGCTCGCTTCCGTACCGTAAAGCGTCGCCGCCGCGGGTCCCTTGATGATCTCCAGCGATTCGATCGTTTCCGGATCGATATCGTTGAGCCGCGAAATGACTCCCGAGCTGAAGAACTGCGAGCGGGGCCCAGTTGAGACGTCGTTCGCGACGCGAATGCCGTCGACGTAAATCAGCGGCTGATCGCTCAAGGACAGCGATGCTGACCCGCGGATCTTGATCCTCGGTCCAGAACCAACGGCACCGCTCCCTTGCGTGAGCACCACGCCCGCCGCGCGTCCGTTGATGAGACTCGTGAGCTCCTGCACCGGCGCCAGCGATTGCACCTCGGCCGCCTCGATCTTCGCGACGGCGTTTCCGATGGCCCGCTTCTCGACCGGCGCGGCTGTGCCCGTGACGATCACCTGATTGAGAATCGCGGGTGCCTCGGTCAGCACGACTCGCAGCTCCGTGCTCCCGACGCGAGCCGTTTGCGTCGCCGGCTTATAACCGATGCGGCGCAGCTGCAGCGTGACCTGGGCTCCCGTTAGGCCTGTGAAGCGAAAGCGGCCGCTCGCGTCGGTTACGGTCGCTTGTGACGTACCCTCGACGCCGACCTGGACGCCGTCGAGTCCCCGCAGCGAGCGAGCGTCGATGACGGTGCCGGCGACGACGCCGCTCTGAGCCCGTGCCGCGGGCGCGGCGAGTGTAAGTGCGAGGATGGGCGTAAGTGCGGCGCGAACGCTGGCGCTTAGCCGGCGAGACCAAACAGAACTGGACATGGAACAGCCTCCGGACAATCACGTTATGCCGCCGCGAAGCGTGCGGCAGCGGGATGCGAATTTGTATACAGTTTCCTGGCGATGCTAGCCTACCCTTCAACTCCATCAGATCTAGTTCCGGGCGACTGCGGCGGCGATCGGCGCGACGCGGCGCCGACGCCAGAGCCAATACGCCGGCGCGCCGAGCGCGACGATCAGAAGGCCGAGTGCTACGTCGCGCGGTTGCATGAATACCGTGTTCAATACGATTGCGACCGCGGCCAGAGTGAAGACGACAGGCGTCCATGGATACCCGGGGACGCGAAATGGTCGCACGGCGTTGGGTCGCTTGCGACGCAGGACGATGACCGCCATCGCACCGACGCCGTAGAACATCCAGCCAACGAAAACGACGTATGTCAGCAATTGCTGAAATGTGCCCGTATACGCGAGCGCCATTGCCCACAACGTGCTCACGACGATCGCGAAGGCCGGAGTGCCGTAGCGCGGATGTACTTCGGCGAGCTTACTGAAGAACAAACCGTCGCGAGCCATCGTGTAATACACTCGCGGCGCCGTGATCACGATGGACAAGGCGGCGCTGAACATGGAGATCATGATGGCCGCCGCGACGAGGCGTCCGGCGGTCGGCCCTACCACCGTGGTCACGGCCTCCGCGGCGACGCGCTCCGATGCGGCGACACGCGCACCGCCTAACGACGCCACATAGGCGATGTTGGCCAGCACGTAGAGCGCAATGAGAATCAGAGCGCCGGTGATGAGCGCGCGTGGGAAGTCCCGTTGCGGGTTCAGCGCCTCGCCGGCGGCGAACGTCGTGTATTGCCATCCTTCGTACGCCCAGAGCACCGCAATCATCGCGACGCCGGCGCCTGCCATAAACGAGGGCGTCGCCGCCGCGGGAGTTGCGTCCGCCGCGGCGCCACCACTACCTAACGCGATCAGCAGACCACTCATGACGATGATGGCCGAGACCTTTATCCCCGTCGCGACGTTTTGCAGGTTCGCACTCTTGCGCGTGCCTAACACATTTATGACGCCGAGCACGGCGATCACGCCGACAGAGAAGAGCTTCTTTGCCAGCGGACCTAGCGTTACGAACTCACCGAAGTACTGCGCCGCGGCCGCAGCCAGTGTCGCCACGCTCCCGGTAGCAAGAACGAGCAGCAGGGTCCATCCATAGAGGAAGGCGGGGAAAGGACCGAACGCGTCGCGCAAATAGGAGTAGAGCCCACCGGAGCCGCCGTCCATTGCCCCCAGCTCACCATACGTCAGCGCGCCGAGCAGCGAGAGAAGTCCGCCAACCACCCAAATGGAGAGGGCGAGGGTCATCGAGCCGCCACTGGATCGCAGCACCACCGCTGGCACGATGAAGATACCGGAGCCGATCACCAGGCCGATTGTGAGCAGCGTGAGATCGAGCGTGCCTAACGTGCGCCGCAAGCCGTCAGTCATCTGGTTTCCTGGGCGGAGAGAGACTACTAGGCAGAACCTCGGCCCGGACGATACGCCACGCACCGCACCAGCGCGAGGACGGCCATCACGCGGGACAAAGCGCTACAGGGCGGCCAGGTCGTCCGGCGTGTCGACGTCTTTCGGGAGATCCGTGTCGATCTGTATCAGCCTCACTCGGCTTGGGTCGCGCTCGACGACTTCGCGCGCGCCGCGGTCACCGGTAATCGCGTATAGCTCGGGGAATACGGCCGCGTCGAAAAGCACTGGATGGCCGCGCTCGCCGCGATAGACTGGCGCCACAATGTGTGATCGCGTGGCGTGCCACTCGCGCACCAACGACTTTACGACCGCTCGCTGAATGGTCGGCTGGTCTGCCAGCGCGACGATCACCGCGTCCGTGCGCTTATGCAGAACGCTGAGACCGATGTAGAGACTGCGACTCATTCCCAACTCCGGGTGATCGACACGGACCAAACGCACACTTGTGCGAAGGCCAGCGAGCGCCGCCAGGTACGCGGACTCCGGTTGCGAGACCATGACAACGATCTCGCGCACGCCGGCCCCTTGAATGCGGTCTACAACATGCCTAACGAGCGGCTTGCCATCATACAATGCCAGCGGCTTCGCCGATCCGAAACGGCGCGCGAGACCGGCAGCCAGCACGATCGCGCTGACCATCCGCCTAACGTTTATCGCCCGTCTTGCCGCGCTGGACCCGCATGAGACCCGTGTGCAGCACGGTGAGCGGAAGGCGCACGCACTGTACCCGTGCCTGTGGGATATCGGCCTTCAGCGACGCAATGAGATCGTCGACAGTGACCGTCTCTATTTCGTGCACGGGGGCGCCTTGCACAAGCTCGGTGAGAATTGATGCGGACGCGACGCAGATCGCGCACGCGTTCGCCGAGAAACGCGCCTCGCGAACCGTGTCGCCCTCGATGCGCAATTCGATCTTGACGCGATCGCCACAAAGGGGATTGACGCCTTCCTGTGCCATCGTCGGCTCGGCGAGTGTGCCGCGATTCCGTGGGCGGCGAAAGTGCTCCAGTACAACCGCGCTGTACGCGGAGCTCACTCTTCCAGCACCTCACCGCGGTGCGCACCGCTGCGGTACGGCGGAAAGCGGAACTGCATGTCGCGTGTCAACAAGCCACCGTGACCGAATTCGGCGAGTGACTCGTTCGTTAGGCGATCACCGGTGAGCAGCTTCGGCATCAGGAGATCGAAAACGGACGCCTGGGAAAAGAGCCCGCACGACGGGAGCCCGACGATCGTACGCTCGGGACGGTTGTCGGCTGGCTTAACATAGCCGATCCAGAGGAGGCTGCCCGGGTGCGCCGGCATGCCTTGTCGTTCTATGCGCGCGCCGATCTGATTCAGCGCCTCGTACATCGGGTCCAGCGGATCCATCGGGCGCGATCCGGCCACGACGAGCAATTGCGCGCCCTGCTCCAGCTGCCCACGCAGCGCCTCGGCGAGCGCGTTGCTGCGCGGCGACACAAAGCACGGCGCCAGCAACGTAGATCCAAACCAGCCGAGCTTCTCGGCCAGCACCGCATGCGCACGAGCCATGGCGCGATCGCCTAACGACTCCTGAATGATGGCTCCGACGCTCCACGGCACGAAACGGCGCACGTGCACGGCGCCGTCGCGCGAGCGGGCAATTCGCTCGGCGCTCGCGAGTGACTGCTCAGGAAGCGCGAAGGGGATGATCTTGCCGCGGGCAACTGTCTCTTTGCGTTCCACGACCTGACCGTCGAATAGCGTGTACAGCGCGATGCCGGAGAGCGCATTCACCTTGCGCAGCGCGTCAATGTCCACGCGAACCACTCCGCGCGCCGCGGCGACGAGCGGCCAGTGTCCCGCGGTCATCGTCCCGACTTCGACGTCGCGGCCGGCGACGGCACGCGCGAGGCGCGCACCGGCGTCGAATTCGTGGACGTCGCCCGCCTCGAGCGCGACTGTGTGCAGCTCGCTCCAGTCGTTCGTGCGCAGACGCTCGACGATACTGCTCGTTAGGCGGGCACCTTTAGGCGCCACGATCCTCCCCGACACATCGCGCACGTCCTGCGCCAGTACCAACTCCGGCGCCTCATCCGTTGCAAGCTCCGTCCGCGTCAGGCGGTACGGCTTCACGCTTGCGCACCGGCGTCTCCGCGCCGGCGCTCACGCATGGCTCCGCCGGGCCGAGCGCGGAGCACCGCCAACGCCTCCGCCAGCACACTCAGCGCGATTTCCGAGGCGCTTTTCGCGCCGATGTCGAGTCCAACCGGAACACGCACCCGTTGCAGTTGCTCCTGCGGCACACCCTCGGCGGCGAGAAACTCGAGCATCGCGTTGCCGCGCCGTGCGCTGCCTAGGAGACCCACGTACGCCGCGTCGCTCGATAGCACCGCCTTGAGCACTGGCAAGTCGTACTTGTAATCGTGCGAGAGCAGCACGACGAGCGACGTTGCGCCTAACGCCAATTGCTCGGCAAGTTCTGAGGGCATTCCCACGCGAATCTCGTCAGCTTCCGGGAACCGTTCTCGCGTCGCGAACCGCTCGCGGCCGTCGATCACGCACGTTCGGAGGCCGATTGTGCGCGCGAGCTGCACGAGCGGCATTGCGACGTGCGTCGCGCCGAAGATGACGAGCGTTGTCGGCGGCGCGTGCCACTCGAAATACAAGCGATGTTCGACTCCATCGGCGGCGACGCTCTGCGTTCCTGACTCGCCGCGCGTTACAACGGCGCGGGCCGCGTGAACAGCGGCCGCGTCGAGCGCGGGCGAGCCGAGCGTGCCGCTCGTTGTGCCCGCTCGCTCGCAGTAGACCAGCCGCTCGCGGCGGCTATCGCCATCGAGCGGGACGACGATTACGGCGCGATCGCCGCCTTGGAGCGCGCCGTTTACTGTGCGCATCGCGGCGGAGATGGGGTCGTCCTGAGCAGCCGCAACGTACGGCTCGATGAGCACGTCGACGGAGCCGCCGCACGTCATGCCGAGCGCCCAGGCATCCTCGTCGCCTAACGACATGCTCAGAAGCGCGGGGCGGTTCTGCTGGATCACGCCGGCAGCTTCTTCGATCACGCGGGCGTCGACGCAGCCACCGATCGTCACGGACCCGAGGACGCGTCCGGACTCGTCAATCCACATCTTCGCGCCGGCCTCTTTGGGCGTTGTCCCTTGTGTGGCGATGAGCGTCGCCACCGCGGCGCGACCCTTGTCCGGCAGATCGAATCTGTCAGCCATACCTGATTTACAACACTAGGTGGCGGGCGAGCGCCTGCAAGCTCTCCACGTTATGCGCGCTCGCCAGTACGTCGACGTGCGGCAGTGCCGCGCGCATGGCGCGCGTCTCGGGAGAAAAGTCCGGACTGCCCATCAGTGGGTTGAGCCACACAACGCGGCCCGCTCGGCGGGCGATAAGCTGCAGGGCGTCGTCGACAATGCGCGGCTCACCAGTGTCCCAACCATCGCTCAGCACGAGTACGACTGTACGAGAATCGAGCAGCTCGGGCCAGCCATCGGCGAAGGCAGCGAGCGACTCGCCGATCTTCGTGCCGCCGGAATAGTCGCGCACGCGATCTCCCATGGCGACAAGCGCTTGGGAGTACGACGCGCGCCGAAAGAATGGCGTGACACGCGTTAGGCGCGTGCTGAACACGAACGTCTCGACGCGCGCGAATGCGTTCTGCAGCGCGTGGATGAAGCGCAGCAGCAGCCGCGCGTACAGCTCCATGGAGCCCGACACATCGCACAGCACGACGAGACGTGTGCGCCTGATGATTCGTTCGCGCCGCGTTAGAATGGCCGCGTCGCCCCCGGTCCGAAGCAGAGAGCGCATCGTACGGCGCAGATCGATGCGCCGCCCGCGCGGACGCACGCGCCAGCGGCGACTCGGTTTGAGTGCCATGCGCCGTGCGATGCGCCGAGCCAGCCGATTCATTTCCCCTTCGTCACCGGAAGCGAGGTTAGCGAGATCACGCTGCGCTGATGCTTCCAACGTGCTTGCCTGGCGTACCGGGACGACGTCGTCGGAGGAATCGCCCTTGCGCATCCAATTCTCGAGCGATATGCGGGACGCCTGCGAGTCGGCGTTAGGTGGACGCGTGCTGCGCACATGCGAGCGGCCTGGAACTGGTTCGTAGCCGCTGCGTGTGTGCCAGAAGGCGTCGAACAACTCGTCGAAGATCATGAGATCGTGCCGGCTGGCCGCAAGCACTGTGCGCAGTGCAGTGCGCACGTCTTCACGGTCGCTCACATCAACCGCGACGACCGCTCGAACGGCGTCGAGGCTCTCGGCGGCCGTGACTGGGACTCCGCGCGCGCGTAACAGGCGACAAAACGCGACGACGCTGCGGACAAGATTGCTGCTCATGCGACGAGGCCGATCATCTCCGACAGTTTCCCCTGATCGAGCTGCTCGGTAATGCGACGCAGGTCCGCTTCATCCTTGAGGACGCAGCCTAACGTTTCCCGCACCAGCTCGTGGTCGAGGTGGTCGGCGTGCAGCGCGACGAGCGCCATCGCCCAATCGAGTGTTTCCGCGAGGCCCGGTGACTTTACGAGCGAGATATGCCGCAGCGTCTGCATGAACGCGGAGATCTCGCGCGCGAGCTGCTCGTTCGCCTGCGGGACCTTCGCGCGAACGATGCGTAGCTCTTTCTCGAGCGTGGGATAGTCGATCCACAAATAGAGGCAGCGCCGCCTGAGTGCTTCCGACAACTCGCGCGATCGATTCGACGTGAGCACGACAAGTGGTTTGACCTCAGCGCGAATCGTTCCAAGCTCGGGAATTGTCACCTGGAAGTCAGAGAGGATCTCGAGAAGAAAAGCTTCAAATTCCTCGTCGCTGCGATCGATTTCATCGATGAGCAGCACGGGTGCCTTTCCCTTGTGCGCGATCGCGGCCAAGAGAGGCCGCTTGAGTAGGAAGCGCTCGCTGAAGAGCGAGGCTTCCGTCGCGTTAGGGTCGTCACCGTGCGCTTCGTGCAGCTTGATGTGCAACAGCTGGCGCGGGTAGTTCCATTCATACAAGGCCGTTGTCGCGTCGAGACCTTCGTAACACTGCAAGCGGATAAGATCGGTGTCGTGCACGCGCGCGAGCACTTTGGCGATGTCCGTCTTGCCCACACCGGGATGGCCTTCGACAAGCAGCGGCTTGCCGAGCGTCGACGCGAGAAAGACAGCGGTCGCGATCGAGCGATCGGTGACGTACGACTCGCCTTCCATGACTTCCTGAATACGCCGGATCTCTTCTTTCAGAACGTCCTCCCTTTGGAGCTGCAAGGGTGCTGGGGCAGAGGGCGCGTTGTGTAAACGACCTGTAACGGAATCTCTATTCGAATGTAACGGTCGGAGCACTCGTTACAATTCGCGCGAATTCCGTAACGCCATCCCACAACAGCCCATGAACTCTCGCCTCGCTCAACTCTTCGACGCGGCCCGCGGCTGCGCTAGTGTTGTCCTACTCCTCGGCGTCACATCCATCGGGTTGATCGCGCAGCAGCCTGCGGCTAGTCCCGCAGCACAGTCGGTGAGGCCGTGGTATGAGCGGATTTCGCTGCGCGGCTACACGCAGATCCGCTACAACCGACTGCTGGAGACCAATCGGAACCTCACCTGCGCGCAGTGCGACAGGTCGATCGGGAACGGCGGCGGCATCTCGCTCCGGCGGGCGCGCCTAACGATAAGCGGCGACCTCGGTGATCGCGCCGCTTTCTTGATTCAGCCGGACATGGCCGTGGATGCGGCGGGCGCGACGATGTACTTCCAGATCCGCGATCTCTTCGTGGATGTCTTCCTGGACAAGGACAAGGCGTCGCGACTGCGCCTGGGTCAGAGCAAGGTGCCGTACGGCTTCGAGAACGTGCAGTCCAGCAGCAACCGTGCGCCGTTGGATCGCGACGATGCCATCAACAGCGGCGCACCTAACGAGCGCGACATCGGTGTCTTCTACCTGTGGACGCCCAAAGGCCCCAAGGCGACGTTCCGCATGCTGACCGACAGCGGCTACAAAGGATCGGGCGATTACGGCGTGCTCGCGTTCGGCGTGTACAACGGCCAGAGCGCGAACCGGCCGGAGGCGAACAATTCGCTGCACGGTGTCGCGCGCCTGGCGTATCCCTTCACGCTGCCTAACGGGCATATCGTGGAGCTCGGCGCGTCTGCGTACACAGGAAACTTTGTCGTCACCACGCGCTCCGCAGGCGTCACGGGGCCGACGGAGTTCAACGATCAGCGCGTCGCCGGGATGGTCATCTGGTATCCCAAACCGATCGGATTCGCCGCGGAGTGGACCGCGGGTGAAGGGCCGGAGTTCAATCCAGCGTTGACGCCGCGCCGAATCGACGTACAGGACTTGTCAGGCGGATACGCGATGCTCATCGCGCGCGTGCGCGGCCCTGGCGCGCAGATGTTCTACCCGTTCGTGCGCTGGCAGACGTACGAGGGTGGCAAGAAGCACGAGCAGGACGCCAGGAGTTATGACGTGAACGAGCTGGAGATCGGGAGTGAGTGGTCACCGGTTCGCGTGCTGGAGTTCACGGCGCAGTACACGATTTCTGATCGGCGTTACGAGGACAACGCGACGATCGGCAATCGACAGAAGGGACGGCTGCTGCGGCTGCAGCTGCAAGTGAATTACTAGGTAGTGGGCTTGACGCCCCACGGCTGTGCTGGCCCTTTCATGCATCGACCATAAGGGCCTGCCAAAGCACTAGCCGATGTCGATCACAGTCCGCGAGACTTTCACCGTCAATGCGCCGATCGAGCGTGTCTGGCGCTTTCTCATCACACCGCAGGAAGTCGTTCAGTGCTTGCCCGGAGCGGAGCTCACTGAGGTTTTGAGCGAGCGTGAGTACGCCGGTCGAGTGAAGGTGAAGGTTGGTCCCATCAGTGCGGCTTATGCCGGCAAGGCAACGCTCGCGTCCGTCGACGAAGCTGGGAGGCGGGTCACCATTGTCGGTGAAGGTCGTGAGACCGGCGGCGCTGGCTCGGCCAAGATGACGATGCAAGGAGGCGTCGCGCCTAACGCCAACGGCGGAAGCGACGTCAGCGTCGACGCCACCATCGACATCGCGGGCAAGGTGATGCAGTTCGGCCGAGGGCTGGTCGAGTCCGTGTCGCAGCAGTTGTTCAAGCAGTTTGTCGAGCAGGCGCGGGTGACGCTCGAAAGCGCATCACCGATGGTGGAGGATAGCGCGTTAGGCAGGATCGACGCGACGCCCGCCGCCGCGCCGGCGACGACGGCGCCGCGCGAGCTGCGTCTCTTGCCGTTGCTCTGGCGCGCGATCGTCGGCTGGTTCCGTCGCTTGCTGCGTTAAGTCGGCCCTAGTTCGCGGTAGCCCGCTCCAAAGCGCGCAGCAACGCGCGTTCGGTATAAACGCTCGCCAGATTCGACTGGTACGGCGTGCTTCCTGCCTGCGCGGCGTGCTTCGCCGCCGCGCGCATCCTGTCCGGCGTCGCCGGCTTTCCCTTGAGCGCGGATTCGACGGCAGACAGGCGCGTCGCCGTCGGCCCGAATCCGGTGAGCGCCACACCGGCGGACGAAACGGTGCCACCTTCGACCTTGAGCTGCGCCGCGACTCCCACAGTGGCGTAGCCCGAAGCAGGATCGGCGAGCTTTTCGTACGCGCCGCCGTTGCCACTGCCGCTCACCGGGAAGTGCACCTCGGTGATCATGTTACCGGGTTGCAGCGCCGTCGTGAACATGCCGGTAAAGGTCTTGTCTGACTCGATGTCTTCCTTGCCCGACTTGCCCATCGCGACGATGTGCGCGCGCAGCGCGAGAACGACAGCCGGATAGTCCGCCTTGGGATCCGCGTGCGCGAGACTGCCGCCAATCGTCCCCATGTTCCTAACGAGAGTGTCACCGATGCCACCTGCGGCTTCAGCCAGCAAGGGCAGTTTGGCGCGCACGAAGTTGGACGCGGCGACTTCCGCGTGCGTGGTTGTCGCGCCGACGATGACGCCGCCGCCGTTCTCGCGCACGCCGCTCAGGCCCGGGATGCGGCGTATGTCGATCAGGTGCGCCGGCGTGCTGAGGCGCAGCTTCATGAGCGGCAGCAGCGAGTGGCCGCCGGCGATCAGCTTGGCGTCCTCGCCGTAGCGCTGGAGCATGCCTAACGCGTCGTCGACGTTCACGGCGCGATGGTATTCGAAAGAAGCCGGATACATGGCTCAGCTCCTCTGTTGCACGGTCCGAATGGCGCCCCAGACGCGTTCGGGCGTCAGCGGCAGGTCCACATGCGTGATGCCTAACGGCGACAGCGCGTCGACTACGGCGTTAGCAACCGCCGCCGTAGCCGCTATCGTGCCGGCCTCCCCTGCTCCCTTGATGCCTAACGGGTTGACCGGGGACGGCGTGACAGTGCGTGCCGTTTCGAACGACGGCAGGTTCTCTGCCTTGGGCAGTCCATAGTTCATCATCGAGCCGGTGAGCAGCTGGCCGTTGCTGTCGTACGTGGCACCCTCCCACAGCGCCTGGCCCACGCCCTGCGCGATGCCGCCGTGCAGTTGGCCGTCGACGATCATCGGGTTGATCACGTTGCCGACGTCATCAACGGCGACGTAGCGCTGCAGCTGGACATGTCCGGTTTGCGGATCGACTTCGACGACGGCGATGTGCGTTCCGAACGGGAACGTGAAGTTCCCTGGATCGAAGAACGACGTCGTCTCGAGTCCAGGCTCGATGTTCGTCGGAATGTTGTGTGCGAGGTAGGCAGCCAAGCAGACCTCGCCCCAGGCTTTGGATTTGGACGGTGAACCCTTCACGAAGAACTTGCCGTCCGCGAAATCCATGTCGGCCGGACTCGCCTCGAGCAGATGTGCCGCGATCTGTTTCCCTTTGTCTTTGATCTTCTGTAGCGAGAGGTAGATCGCGGTTCCACCGACCGCGGCGGATCTGCTGCCGTATGTCCCCATGCCGAACTGAACGCGGCCGGTGTCTCCGTGAACAATCTCGACGTCGTCGATGGCGAGACCGAGCTGGCTGGCGGCGAGCTGCGCGAACGTGGTGTCGTGGCCCTGACCGTGCGAATGCGAGCCGGTCATGACGCTCACTTTGCCGGTGGGATGCACGCGCACCGTCGCGCTTTCATACAATCCGGCCTGAGCACCTAACGAGCCGACGACTTGCGACGGGGCGATGCCGCACGCCTCGATGTACGAGGAAAAGCCGATGCCGATGAGGTGCCCGTCTTTGCGAGCGGCGGCCTGCGCGGCCCGCGCGTTCTTGTAGTCCAGCATCTCGAGCGCTTTGTCCAGCGCCGGCTCGTAGTTGCCGCTATCGTACGCCAACGCCACCTGCGTCTGGTACGGGAAGCTTCCCGCCGGCACGAAGTTTTTGCGTCGCAGCTCCGCGGGATCCATGCCTAACGCGCGCGCGCCGATGTCCACCATGCGCTCGACGAGGTAGCACGCTTCCGGACGGCCGGCCCCGCGGTACGCGTCGACGGGCGTCGTGTTGGTGTACGCCGCAGTCACCTCGCAGTGAATCGCCGGGATGTCGTATTGTCCGGAGAGCAGCGTACCGTAGAGATAGGTCGGCACGCAGGGCGCGAAGAGCGAGAGATAACTGCCCATGTTCGCGACGGTTTTGACGCGCAGGCCGACGATCTTGCCGTCAGCATCGAAGGCCATCTCGGCGTCGCTCACATGATCGCGGCCGTGTGCGTCCGTGGTGAAGCTCTCGCTGCGCGTCGCGGTCCAGCGCACTGGGCGCGCGAGACGTTTGGCCGCCCACGCGACGACGCATTCTTCCGGATACACGAAGATCTTCGAGCCGAAACCGCCGCCCACGTCCGGCGATATCACGCGGAACTTGTGCTCCGGGAGTCCCAGAATGAACGCGCCCATGATGAGCCGGTGCACGTGCGGATTCTGCGACGTGACGTAGAGCGTCAGCTCGTCGTTCGCCGGGTTGTACGTGGCGGCCGAGGCACGTGGCTCGATCGCGTTGGCGATGAGCCGCTGATTCACCAGGCGCTGCCTAACGACTGTCTTGGCGCCGGCGAAAGCGGCGTCTGTCTTCGCCTTGTCGCCGATCTGCCAGTTGAATACAACGTTGCCTGGCGCGTTGGCGTGCACTTGCGGGGCACCGGGCTTCAGGGCGTCGACGGCTTCGACGGCCGCGGGGAGGACCTCGTAGTCCACGACCACGGCGTCGGCTGCGTCTCTCGCAAGTGCGGGTGTGTCAGCGACGACGACAGCCACAGCCTCACCGACAAAGCGGGCGGTCCCAACTGCCAGCGCGTGTTTCTCACCGATCTTGATGTCCGGCAGCAGCCAGCCGACCGGCATGGGATTGACGCCGCTGCCCTTGAGATCCTCGCCTGTGAGCACGGCGTGCACTCCGGGCATGCCTAACGCTGTCTCTGAATCGATGCCGCGAATCCTGGCGTGTGCGTGCGGACTGCGCACGAATACAGCGTGCGTCTGTCCGACGAGCTTGATGTCGTCCGTGAAGGAAGCGCGGCCGGTTAGGAACTTGCCGTCTTCCAGTCGCTTGATCGACGCGCCCAGCAGGGCGCCGGTTGGTTCAACGATGGTCGCCATGGCGCAACTCCTCAGTCGGCGGCGACGGCAGCGTCGCCCATCTTGTGCGCGGCGTGTTGCACGCCACGCACGATGTTATGGTAGCCGGTGCAGCGGCAGAGATTGCCTTCGAGGCCGTGCCGGATCTCGTGCTCGTTAGGATGCGGATTGCGCGACAGCAACTCGACAGTCGCGATGACCATGCCGGTCGTGCAGAAGCCGCACTGCAGCGCGTGCTCCTGGTGGAAGGCTTCCTGCACGGCATGCAGCACGCCGTCTTTGGCCAAGCCTTCGATTGTGGTGACGGAGCTGCCGCTGGCCTGCGCGGCGAGCACAGTACACGATTTCACGGCGCGGCCGTCGAGCAGCACGGTGCACGCGCCACACTGACTGGTATCGCAGCCGACGTGGGTGCCCGTTATGCCTAACGTGTCACGGAGGTAGTGGACGAGCAATGTGCGATCCTCGACGTCGTGCGCGGTCGCTCGTCCGTTGACCGTCATGCTGACTTTCGACATTGGCGCCTCGAGGCGCTGGCGGGACTCCTAGCTTGATCCCGCGCGCCTCACCCGTCAAGCAACGGCTTTGCCAAAGACTCGTTCGCTACATCGCCTTGCCGCGCCGCAGGACCCGTCCCGGCCGGGCGCTCGTCATGGCGCCCTTGTCGACCACCACAATGCCGTTCACAATCACGAATGGAATCCCGACCGGATACTGATGCGGACTCTGGAATGTGCCGCGATCGCTGACGCTCGTCGCGTCGAACACAACGACATCGGCCACAGCCCCGCTCTTGAGCCTCCCGCGATCCGCCAGACTCAGCCGATCCGCGGGCATCGATGTCATCTTCTTCACCGCCTCTTCGAGGTTGAGCACGTTCTTCTCGCGCACATACACGCCGAGCACGCGCGGGAATGTGCCGTACGCCCTGGGGTGCGGGATTCCCTGCCCTGGGCGCGTTAGGCGACCGTCCGACGCGATCATCGTCATCGGGTGCTTCATGATGCGCTGCACGTCACTTTCATCGATGACGTGATAGACCATCGACGCTCCCCCTTTTTGCTGGGCCTCGACCACCAGTCCCGCGGCTTTCTCGGGCATAGGGTCGATACCGCGCATGACCGCCCAGTCATAGAGCGTCTTTCCCTCGAGCTCGCGCATCCAAGACACATTGCCGAATTGCACGCGCTTGAGATCGCCGCCACCGCGGTCTGTTAGCAGCAGCTCAACGATCCCGCGCTCGATGCTGTCGCGGAGTTGTCGGTCACTCACTCGGCGAGAGAACGCCGTGTCGCCTCCGGCGAGCGCCCATGGCGGAATGAGCACGGCGATTCCTGTTTGGCTCGCTGTGTACGGATACTGATCGATCATGACGTCAATGCCGCGACGGCGCGCGGAGTCCACTATTGCGAGCGTCTTCGTGCTCGCGCCCCACATCTTGGTGCCGATGGCTTTGTGGTGAGTGAGAACGACCGGAATCTTTGCTTTTTCGCCGATCGTGATCGCCTCGCCCACGCCCTCGAGGAGGCCCAGTCCTTCTTCGCGAAGGTGCGACGTGTAGATGCCGCCGGAGTCGGCGGCGGAGCGCGCGAGCGCGATGACTTCGTCGATCTTGGAGTAGTAGCCGGGGACATAGCGCAGCCCCGTGCTGAGTCCGAACGCGCCCTCTCCCATGGCCTGAGCGACCATCGATTGCATCGTGCGCAGCTCGTCTGCCGTCGGCGCTCGATTGGCGAGCCCCATCACGCGTTGCCGAATCGTGTTGTGGCCGGCGAGGAAAGCAACGTTGATGCCGAGGCCGGCCTTTTGCGCGCGCGAGAGATAGTCGGCGAAGGGCCATGGGCCGCCGCCATCGGGCCCACCTAACGCGAGCGTTACACCCTGCCTGGCAGCGCTCTCGGCGTCCGGCTGAGTGAGTAACGGTTCCAGGTGGGCGTGCAGATCGATGAAGCCGGGAGCGAGGATGAATCCTACTGCGTCGATGACGCGCGTGGCGCGGCTGCGCGGGAGCGGTGTGCGCGACACGGCGACGATGCGATCGCCGCGCAGCGCTACGTCAGCGCTGAACCGCGCGGCGCCCGTACCGTCGATAACGGTGCCGCCCGCAATGAGCACGTCGTAGCGACTCGTGTCCTGCGGCATCGCGAAAGCAGCTGCAGGACACATCACGCGTGCGAGTAGCACGAGAACGCCGAGACGTGCCGATTTGAGAATCATCTGACCGATTATCAGTGAGAGGAGGAGCGGCGGACAGCGGCGTTTCGATTCTGCCGCGCCGTCACACAGCACGCAACATCGAGATCCACGACAGCGCCGCAACGAGGACGACGAAGGTGGCGACGGCCCGATTGTCGCCCGGTCCGCTATCGCGCTTGAACGAACGCCAAACGGCAACTGCACCGACGATTAGCAACAGTTTCTGGCCAAGAACCAGGAAAGCGGTCGCGATGGCCAGCACAACGGCCCAGCGTTGCGCTCGCGTTAGGACATGGAAGCCACGCGCACCGTCGAGTTGCCAAACGGGGATGAGGTTAAAGAGGTTGATGAAGCCCGTAAGCTGCCCGATAGCGAGCCATATCTTCGTTCCAGTCACGGCATAGACCGCGAGTGCCGCCACTGCCGCCGCGAGCCCCCACACGGGTCCCGCCAGTCCGATGAACGCGTCTTTGCGCGGGTCATCGATGTGTTGTTTGAGGAGCACAAACGCGCCCACACCTGGAATGAACAGCGGTGCTCCGGCGGCGATGTTGAGCTTCCTCAGTGCCGCGACATGGCCCATTTCGTGGATGTAGATCGAGACAACTAGACCCAAGGCCAACGGCCAGCCGAACGCTGTCCAGTACACGCCGAAAAAGGCGAACATCGAGAGAAACGTCTTCGCCTTCGTAAGGCCAAGCAGCAGGAACTTGAACTTGCCAATGAGGAGCAACGCCAGCGCAGCGATGGCCGCGGTGCCTGCCTTCCACCAACTCCTCGTGCCTTGAGCGCTACCGCCGCCCTGACCAACCGTAGCCGAGGCAGCGAGTGCTGAGAGATCGGCGACCCGGGCGCTGATGACCGCGTGCTGTCTGGATGTCGCTGGCAGCAACGTTAGGGACACTTCCCACAACTGCCGCGCTTCGCCGAGAGCGCCGTTGGCAGTGCTCGTCTCTGCACGGCGCGCAAGGTCCTTGAGTCTTTCGGAATGAACGAGCGTTAGGCACGCGGGACAGGTCAATGCGTGCGGCGCCAGCTCAGTGTTGCAGTTTACGCATGCGGAGTGGCGCCTGCCGGCCCATGGCTGAGCGGCGTCTGCCACAGACTCAGGAAGCCGCTGGAGGTGCTGCGCTCGCCGAAGAAACAGCACCGACCTTGAATGGGCCGTGGGTTTCCAAGTCTGGTACGCCAGTCATCTTCCAGGCTTGACGCAGCCCGATGCCGATGATCAGCGCGCTGATGAGTCCTGACGGCATCGAGCCGAAAACAACAAACACCGGCAGCGTCAAAGAAAAGACCAGGAGCAGTCCGATCGCGCGAACCGTGCCGCCGAAGGTTGTCTCAAGTACGAGCGAGTCAGACGACGCGCGCAGCTGCGAGTCGGCTACTCCGCGTGCGTTCTCAGTCGTATCTGCGTTGGCGACCGTGGAGTCCGTTGTCGGCGCCAGTACCTGAGCGGAGTCAATCGTTAGGCCGGACTCAGAACTGCTTTCTCGCGCTCCGCGCATCGCCAGCGGCAGGTAGGCCAGGGCAACTGACAAGTACGTTAGCACGATAGCGATGATCTGAAGTCGTCGCCCACCGCGTTCGCGAGCACCTTTCCGCATTGCGTAGCCGACCATGTAGCCGATGAGAATCGCAACGATCCCAATTTCGAAGTCAGTGATCGCGATGACGCCGTAGTAGATGATCGCGCCGACAAGAGCTGCGCCGAAGCCAAAGAGTGTCGCGCGAATCACGCTCGGCCACTCGCGAACACTCGCAGCTTGCTGCTGCACGGCGTCCTTGCACGTTTCGCAGAGCGTCACGCCGTTGACGGTGAAGTACTCTGTTTTGATCTCGTTCTTACATGACTCGCAGGTCAAGGAGGGCCCCGCTTGCCCCGCCGCGTCCGTGCTCAGTGGAACAGCGCGATCGAACTGAAGCGTATCGTCGGCCGCGGGGGCGCGATCGTCACTCATTCTCAGGGTCGGACACGGCGGTCGACCCGCGCGACGGCGTATCAGCCTCGCCGATAAGGCGGCGGCCGCGCCACGTCAGACGCCACTCCTTGGTTGCTCCCGGTTCGATCCAAAACGCGCCCTTCCAATCGCCTAACGCCTCCGTCAGAGTGTCCGGCGCGCCGACGCACGGCGCCAGCGCGATGTTGCAGTAGGCCTCCGAGCGCTTGAGCGGCGTCCAGCCGTTGCGATTGATCCAGAGCCCCAAGTGCGGGACTTCTGCTGCATCGAACGTGACCTCGAGCTGCTCCATCCCTTCGCGGATCGCCGCGCGACTTTCCTGCGCCACGGGCATATCGAGAAAGAGCTTGCAGGCGAAGCGCTTGGCTACCACAGCAGGATGTGAGAGGTCAGCCTGCAAGGCACCTGTGCGCACGAACGGCCACTTGTGCTCGGTGCGCGTCGTGCCTAACGCGATGCCGTGCGCACCGTACACACGCAAACGTGCGCCTTCGGGAAGAATTAGGTGCGTTTGCGGCGTAAGCGGGAACAATGGATAGGACGACCAGATAAACGGCATCCGCTCGCGCCCGTCGTTGCGCGCGGCGTAGTCCACTATCACTGCACCGTCATGCGTGACGAGTATCCGTCGCGTGAACGCGTACGGAATCCGCGTGCCCGTCCATGTCGACACGATCGCCTGCGTCCCTTCATACTGTTCCACGTTCACGGTCGGCGTCTGGCTCCACAGCTCGCCGTGATCCGGCAGCTCGAACCCGCCGAATGCCTTGACCCAGCTCGGCAGGCGGCATTGGCCGACCGTTGGGAAGCACTCGTCGTACCCACCGCTGTCAGCCGTCACCATATAGGAGCTGCCTGGCGTCGGCAGCGCATACGGCAGCTGCTCGTTCGCCCATAGCCACTGCCGGCCGGCGAGCTCCAGGTCCACGATTCTGCCACCGAGCGCCGGGATGACGCGCACTCGGCTCCCTCCGCCGCGAAGCTCGGCATATCCGAAGTCCTCGACCGTTGTGGTCGCGGCGGCTGGCTTGCGGCGGAAGAGATCAAGCATTCGTTAGACCGAGTCGATGCTCGTTAGGCGTCCATCTTTAGAGTAATGCCGCGTGTCGCCAGAATGCGAGTCAGCACATCTCCGATCGAGTTGTTCGGTGTACTCGCGCCCGCCGTGAGACCGATGCGCACCGCACCCGACGCCGGCATCCAATCGGTAGCGACGGCCTCCTCGTGCTTCACTCCCGCGACGCGATAGGTGATCGTGCGCGACTTGGGATCGATGGCCGCCGCCTCCGCTACATGGTACGTGGGAACGCGCTCGGCGCATAACGCCGCGAGCGAAATCGTGTTGCTCGAGTTGTAACCGCCGATCACGATCATCGCGTCCAACTGCTCGTCCAATAGCTCGATCACCGCATCCTGCCGCTCCTGTGTAGCCGAACAAATTGTATCGAAGGTGCGGAAGTTGGCGCTGCGATACGCCTCACCGAATCCGCGCTGCATCGCGGCCCCGACTGCTTCACCGATGGCCAGCGATTCACGGGCGAGCATCGTCGTTTGATTTGCCACGCCGATCCGACGGAGATCACGCGCGGGTTCGAAGCCTGGGGAGACGGCGTCGGCGAAGCGTGTCAGGAGCGCGGCGCTGTCGTCCGGCGTGACTGCCCGGCGACCTAGCGCCTCCACAAACCGGCAGACGATTTCCGCTTCTGACATGTCGCGTACAACGAGGTAGTGCCGTTCAGGAAAGCGGCTGACCTGTGATGCCGTGGCGCGCGTCTCCTCGTGATAGTGCTTACCGTGGATGAGCACCGTGAATCCGTCGCGAGCGTACGCTTCCACACGCTTCCACACGTGGAGCACCGAACCGCACGTAGTATCAACAACGATGCAGCCGATAGCACGCAGCGCGTTGAAGTCGGCGAGCGTCACCCCAAAGGCCGGAAGCAACACGACGTCGTTCGGGGTGATGCTCGAATAGTCAAAGCGGGGCTGTTCAGGCCGCGGATCCCGCTGCGGCTCCAGGATGCTGATGCCCATCTCACGCATGCGCTCGTTGACGTGCGGATTGTGGATGATCTCGCCGACGAGTACGACGCGCCGATCAGCGTCTGGAAACTTGTGGCGCGTTTGATAGGCGTATTCCACTGCACGCTCGACGCCGTAGCAGAAGCCGAATTCGCGTGCTAGACGAGCAGTCACGTCGCCCACGGTCAGCGTATTCCCGTTTGCGCGCAGCATCTCGACCACTCGACCCGCGTAATCCGCGGACAAGGCAGCCTGCACCTCGGCCTTGAGGCCGAAGCCTTTGCGGAAATAGGTATCCTCGGAGACGGGCGGCATGCACGAAATCTACCCACCGGCCAGGTGAACGGGGCTCCTGTGGTCGTGTGGAATCGCGACCGCGACGGTTCTCCCCGCCAAGAGTTCTCCACGACGTTTTGAGTTAGGGAGGAGGGCGTCAACGGGTGCCTAACGGCCACCTGCGTGCGCAGTGCGTTCAAAACGTCTGATTGCCTAGCTGTTGCTCGTTAGGCGATACGGGTCCAGTAGCGTGATTAGCTCTGGCGGCCACGGTCGCTTGTTGGATGTCCCCGGATCCACGCACACAAATACCATGTATCCGATCTCACGGGCGACTCCGTCCATGCTATAGATGTCGACGTGCATCTTCATCGACGTCGTTCCGATGTGGCTGATGTACACGCGGATCTCGAGTCGCTCATCGAGCAGCGCGGGCGTGACGAAATCCGCGTGCATGACGCGTCGCGGAATGCCCACCTTGAAGCGACTTATGAGCTCTCCGTACGGAATGCCGAGCGCGCGAAAGAACTCGCCTTCACCGTACTCGAAGAAGCGGAGATAGGCGTCATAACGAATGATTCCCGCTGGGTCCACGTCGCCCCAACGCACGTATTCGTGTACGACGAACGGCGCGGGCGTTACAACTTTTTTGTCGCTTGCAGCCATCGGTCCGTAGGCTCGGAGCGCGCGCAATCTAACCCTCTGGCCGACGCTCGGTACGCTGCATATGCTGAGCGGCCATGGGGGATGCAGCGTTCACTTTCATCGGCGAACGGCTGTGGCTTGACTTCACGAACACAGACGATGTGCGTCGCGGAGTACGCACGGATGTGCTGCGCGACTTCGATGGGCTCCTCCTGTGGCTCGCGGCTGCGCACGTGCTCGATAGCGAGCGGCTCGCGTTGATGCGTCGTCGCGCGCAGCAGCAGCCGGCCGGCGCGTCGGCGTCGCTCGTGGATGCACGCCGCATTCGCGCTGCGTTGCGCGCGCTGGCGGAGCGCGGTCTTTCCGCCGAACGAGCGCGCCTGGACGCCATCGCAGAGATCAATCGTGTGTTGGGACGCAGCGCCGGGACTCGCCGAGTCGAGGAGCATGCCAGTGGTGGCTTCGTGCGCACGTTCGTCCCCGGTGGTGACGCCTTCGCGGGGTTGTTGATCCCGGTCGTCGAATCGGCGGCGGATTCGCTGATCGGCGGCGAGCTGACGCGCGTTAGGCGCTGCGCCGACTCGCGCTGTCCACGCCTCTTTCTCGACACGACGCGCAACTCGCGCCGCCGCTGGTGCGACATGGCGACGTGCGGCAACCGCGCGAAGGCAGCACGCTTTCGCGATCGCCTGGCAGGCCATGCCTAACGCCGCTGATCGGCTGGAAGTCGTTCGCACCTACCTCGAGCTGCTCCAGCGTCCGGCGCCTGGCGCCGTCATCTCGTGGCCGGACGCTGTGACCCTGACGCGCGAGGCACCGTGCTCTGTCGCGCTGGCGCGTGCGCTCTACGCGGCTGTTGGACGTGCGTACCGTTGGTACGATCGCGATGCGTGGACGGATGAGCGCTTGGCGGCACACCTGGCCGACCCTAACGTGGCAGTGTGGGTGCTACGCGAGGGAACGCGACCCGTTGGCTATTTCGAGCTGTCTACGTCTCCGGGGTCAGACTCCGCCAGAATGGCGGAGTCTGACCCCGGCGTGGAGATCGCCTACTTCGGCCTCGTCCCTGCGGCGCAGGGGAAGGGGTTGGGGAAGCGCCTTCTCGAAGCGGCGATTCGCGCCGGCTTCGACACGCCAGCGTCGCGAGTGTGGCTGCACACCTGCACGTTGGACCACGCGGCGGCACTGCCGAACTATCGCGCGCGCGGATTCGTCCCGTTTCGCACGGAGCGCTACGAGATCGCTCGTCCGGGAACGACCTAACGACGGCGCCGGTGCGCCCCCCCCCGGCGCGTCGTCAGCGCGCGACCTCGAACTGGACGTCCTTCACCGGGCGCGTACGGGCGCTCAAGCAACTCCTGCAGCTCGTCCAGCGAGTCGGCGCGCACAGCGCCACGCGCTCCACGAAGCACGATGAAGCGATACGGCCGATCGAACGGGGGTAGCTCTTCCTGCACGAGGTTGCGCGCCAACTTCTCTGGGAGTCGCAGGCGAGCCACACCAAACGGCTTTTCGGAGCGCTCCTCGACGTCATACTGCACGTCGACACGCATGCCGCGCAGCGTGATGTGATCCGGCAGCGCATCCAGCTGCGCGCGAGTGGCCGGCGGCACCAGCGCGTCAAGCTCCAGTCTGAGCGGCGCGGATTCATAGCCGATGAGTGAGCGGACCTCGGCTTCAGCAAGCGCGCGCTCGTAGAGTACCGCCAGCTCGGCTTCTCCCATGCGCGGCGTCGCGCCACCGGACCTGCGGTAATACTCGCGTATGCGCTCCACTTGAGCGTGGTGCCGTCGCACCGCCGGGTGACGCGCTTCGCCGCGTGCGAGCACGAGCGCCAGTGCCTTGTGCACGCTCGGCACAAGATCGTCCGACCACTCGGTGATCGGCTCCTCGTCCCGCTCGAGCTGGAAGCCGAAGTAATCGAGTCCACGCCTAACGAGAACCGCATCACGGTTGCGTCCCGTCACGACATCGACGTCACCCTCCGTGCGACGCGCATACTTGCGGATGACCCCAATCGGGATCTGCGTACCGTCGATCGACGCGCGTGGCACGCCGAATCGGTCGGCGAAATAGCGCAGCTCTCCCGCCACGGCTCCCCAACTTCCCGCCACGCTCGACTTCGAAACTCGCGCCTCCTGCCCATCCGCTGTCTCTTCATCAATAACTAGATCGAAGGGCATGATGCGCGCAACGAGATCGATGTATACGCGACGCATCTCATCGTTGACGAGCGGCAGACTCGTTGGCAGCTCGACATCGAGACTGCGATACACGCTCGCCATTGCCAGCGCAGCGTCTTCGATCGCTTTGATGAGAACGCCGCGCCTGTCAGCCCAGCGCTGGATCTTTTGCTCGTCGAACACGTGGCGCGGGAGCCCGTACACTTCGCCCATCGATCCCGCTCGCTGATACGCCTCGGCGTACAGGTTGTACGCCGTTAGGTGGTCGCTTCCCTGCACGAGCACTCCCTTGAGGTCGCGATCCTCGCGCGTCATCCGGTGCAGGGATTCGATGCCCGCCATGATCGCAACGGCTGGGAGCAGCGCGTCATCCGCGTTCGCGACCAGTTCCGCCCAGGCGCGCTCCGCGGGAACGGCTTCGACTGTCGCGCCGTACTTCGTCAGGCGCCCGTTGGCGACGAGTCCGCGCGCCTCGAGATGTGCCATGGCGCGGCGGTACGCAATCCGATCCAACGGCACGGGCAGGTCGAGCTCGTCGGCGCGAACGCCTAACGCCGCGCACGTGAGCGCGATGCGCTCCGAGTCGCCCGCCAGTTGAAACTCCGGTTCTGTCGGCTCCAGGCGATTGAACTCGATGTCGCGGTCCGAGAGGATGTAGACGCGCCCGCCTCGGACGCGGCCATGCACGCGTCCCGCCATCTGCAAGATCTCGTTGGCGCCGAGGTGCAGCTTGGTGAGAACGTTGCGCCCCTTGGTGACCACGTTTGTGAAGCGCGTGTCGTCAATGACGACCGTGTCGAGTCCTTTGATGTTGAGTGCGCTCTGTCCGGCAGCCGTCATCGCCAGGAAGTACGGCTTCGGAGCGCCCTCCCCGAGAAACGGTCGGATGACGCGAATCGGCTCGCCGCCGTGGTAGAAAGCACTCGTTATGCGCGGATAGCGTCCTTCAACGGCCGACGCGACTTCTTCGACGGTTGCCCGCGTCGGAAGGAACATCGCGACACCGCGGCGATGCTTGGCGACTTGAGCCAGGAAGCGATCACTGAGGAAGTTCGGCGGTCGCTCGCGAATCACACTCACATGAGCAGCACGCGCCGGATCGAACGCGGAGCTTTCAATGACCTCGGCTGAGCCGAGGTATCGCGCGTAGAACGTCGGGTCGACCGTCGCCGAGAGCCAGATAAAGCGACAACCGACGCGCTTGCCTAACGCGAGACAAAGCTCCAGCTCGGCCGATGTCTGGTGGATCTCGTCGACGAGGAGCGTGTCGCCGGGCAGGATGTCGCCGTCCTGGAACCAGCGTCGCGCTATCCCGGTCGTGACAATGATGACGTTCCACGACGGCGTCTCGGGAGTCGCTTCGCGTTCCCGGTTCACGACGCCCACGCGCAGCGACTCCGTGCGGAGAATCGCCTCGGCGACGGGACGGATCGCGAGCGTCTTCCCCGTCCCCGTCCCAGCCATTATGCCGAACCCCTTGCCTGACGCGGCCAACGCACGGACCTCGGCACCATGCTCGCGCTCGAGCACGGTGTCGACGTGCAGACTTAGCGCGATCTCGATCGTTTCGCAGGCCGCTCGCGTGGGAGCGATGACGATGACGCGGCCGGTCGGCGGCTCCGCCGCTACAAATGCTTCGTGGTCGGGCGGGAGCGCGCGGTCGTGAACTTCGCGTAGCATGGGGTCGGATCTTGAAATACGACATCTAAGTCATGCGGACGCCATCATGCGCCCGCGCATGAATATGATGGCGGCCGCATTGATCAGGTGTCGTATTTCAAGATCCGACCCCGCCCTGCGAGACAATCGCTTAGCGAGTGCTCGAGGAATCCGGCTTCTTGGGCTTCCCCTTGTCGCGCCTGTTGCTAGCCGCGGAGTCGGAGAAGATCACGCGCGCGTTAGGCGGCACGTTGCGGATCGCGCTGGCGCAGTCGGTAGGCGCGGGCTGCCGGTTCGCAGGCACGCTATCCAGCCAGATACGGCACATGCCCGCCGGTGGGCGATAGCGCGGCGGAATCGCGTCCTGGCGACTGCGTGGGGCAAAACCCTGCGCCCCGGCGCTGTTTTGGAACGCCGCCAGGCCCACGCCCACACAGGCCGCTACAAGAAATGGTTTAAGAATCACAGGAATCGTTGCATCGGTCGCTTGCTCACTGTGGCACAACCGGTGCCTTGCCATGACGCGCCAGCGTCAGGCGCTCAAGCTTTTGACGTACAGTAGGTTGTACACGCTTGCAAGGGCCAGGGTTGCACAGCCGTCACTGTCCGTGGACGCCCAATGCCGGACACTTGGACAGACGAACTCGGCCTCAGTCACCGAAGGAGATACCCACCTCCCGCGCGGTGCGGACGATGTCGTGCGATGGGTCCACCCGCTTGGCCTGCGCCAGTGCTGTCTCGATTGGGATAGTCACGATATGCGGCGTCTGCAGCGCGACCATTTCGCCCCATTTGCCGTCTTCCACCGCTCGCGTCGCCGCTCCGCCAAAGCGCGTCGCCAGCAACCGATCGAAGCCGGTCGGAGCTCCGCCTCGCTGCAGGTGCCCGAGCACGAGAGACCGAGCTTCCTTCCCTGTCCGCTGCTGGATGTCCCATGCGATGCGTCCGCAGATCCCACCGAGTCGCTTGTCCTGACCAGGAAGCGATTCTCCTATCACCGATTCCTCGCCGTCCACCGGATGCGCTCCTTCGGCAACGACGACGATTGAGAACTTTCGCCCCCTCTTGTCGCGCTCCACGATCTTCTCGCACACCGAATCGATCTTGTAAGGGATCTCGGGAATCAGGATCACGTCGGCAGTCGCGGCGAGGCCGGCGTGCAGCGCGATGAACCCAGAGCGGCGCCCCATGACTTCCATAACGAGCACGCGATTGTGGCTCTCGGCTGTCGTGTGCAGTTTGTCGATAGCCTCGATCGCGGTGTTTACGGCAGTATCGAAGCCGAACGTGTGGACGGTCCCGGCGACGTCGTTGTCGATCGTCTTCGGGACGCCGACGATGCGCATCCCCTTTTCAAAGAGACGCTGCGCGATGGCGAGAGAGCCGTCGCCGCCGATGGCAATCAGCGCGTCGATGCCGAGTGAACGCGCGCGATCGAGCAGCTCATCGGATCTGTCGACAGAAGCGACGGAACCGTCCGTCTGCCTAACAGGATAGTGGAACGGGTTGCCGCGATTCGTCGTGCGCAAAATCGTGCCGCCCAGGTGAGCGATGCCACGCACGGAGTCGCGCGTGAGCGGGATGCATTCGTCCTCGCCTAGCAAGCCGCCAAAGCCGCGCTTGATCCCCAGGACCTCCCAGCTGCGACCCAGAGCGCTCAGTACAGCGGCGCGGATGACGGCGTTGAGACCGGGTGCGTCACCGCCGCCGGTGGAGATCGCGATGCGCATCGCGCCGTTCGTTAACGCATGACGCGCGCCGACTGCGCGCTACTTGCCAGCATGCCCGCCGAGCAGATGCACGACTTCGCCCGGCTTCGCATGGCGGTGCAGCTTCGATTTCTCGAAGATCAGCTTGCCATCGACAGTGACTTCGAAGCGTCCACCCGAGCTGGGGACCAGGGTGACCTCCGCGGCGGCGAACGCGCGACGAATCTCGGCCGCCAAACTGGTGGCCCGAGGCTCGTAGTTTCAAAGCGTGCAGTATTCGATGCTGATCTTCATGTCGGGCGCACAGCGCTAGGCGCAGCGCAACTTAGTCAGCGAGTGGACGGGACCGCCACGCCCGCGAGATTCGCCAACTGGCGCAGCAGCGTGTCCTGCCGTGCGACTATCAGGCGTAACGAGTCCACCTGATCCGCGAGCACGCCATAGTCCTGCCGCATCGCGCTCACGGCATCGCCCAGGTCGTTTACGGATTGCATCACCTCGAGATCGCTGCGAGAGGGGACCGAGCACGCCGCCGCAGCAGACGCGCCCAGCGAAAGCGTTAGGCAGCAGAACCACGATCGCGCGCGACGCATTGCGTTCTCTCCGTTGCAACAGAAGGAAACGGGGGGCGTTGAAAGGGTGGCGTGGCGGATCGTACGGACACGTATGTTGCCGCGCAACTCGCGTCTTGAATGAGTCTCCGTGCCGCCTTGTCGTTGGTGGAACTGCTGCTGGTGCTGGTGATCGTGGGATTACTCACAACGCTAGCGCTGCCGCCCTACATCACGGTGCGCGATCGCGCGTCGGTGAACTCCGCGGCCACCGCGGCTGTCGCTGCTTTCGACGCGGCGCGTGCGCTCGCGCTCACTCGCGGACGGCACGCCGCTGTCCGCATTGACACGCTAGCTGGTCGCATCGTCGTCCACGGCGGGGTCGATACAATCTTGCGGGTACCTCTCGGCGCGTCCTGGGGTGTGCGGCTTTCGGCGAGCCGAGATTCCAGCGCGCTGGCGCCTGACGGCCTTGGCTACGGTGCGGCGAACTTGAGCCTGGTCATCACGCGCGGCGCCGCTGCAGAAACCGTTATCGTGTCGCGCCTCGGGCGCGTAACCCGTCGTTAGGTGCTCGCAACGCGGTCACTTGCGCCGCAATCACATCCGACACGCGCTCCGGCGCTTCTTCGGCGAGCACGTGACCCGCGTGTGCGACCACATCGATACTCACGTGGGGAATGAAGGCGGCGCGCTCCACCGCCTCGCGGTGCTTGATGACGCGGTCGCGTTCTCCAAACATCACGTGCGTCGGCGTTGCGATGCGCTCCAGCAGTTCCGGCGGACGCGGCTCCCACGTGTAGGCTTCCGCGTACGCCAGCATGCCGCGACGCCCACCCGGCATCAGCGTTGGATAGAGATACTGCTGGAGATCACCGGGCTCAGGCCGCGCCAGGCGCCCATATGCCAAGTGAAGCGCCGCGTAACCCACCATCCGGCTAACGGCAGCGGGAATGAGCTCAGCGACACTCGCGGGAAAGCGCGAAAAAAACGGCGCGTATGTCAACCTGGAGAGCCCGACCGGATTGAGCAG
>Ga0187892_10000673_pt1 | contig 86227 bp, 88 predicted proteins | sample MA1701073metaG_FD_139345 | JGI IMG/M metagenome (GOLD analysis project Ga0187892, IMG submission 139345) | Bio-ooze microbial communities from a basaltic lava cave in the Kipuka Kanohina Cave System on the Island of Hawaii, USA - MA170107-3 metaG ... | reverse complement strand
GTCTACCTGGACGCGGCGCGCAGCGACGGCGCCTCCGCCTGGCAACGGTTCCGCTACATCACCGTGCCGCTGCTGCGACCGGTGACGTTGTTCGTGTTGGTGACCGGCATCATCACGTCGTTCCAGGTATTCACGCTGATCTACGTGCTGACCGACGGCGGCCCGCTGCATGCCACCGATGTGCTCGTGTACCGGATCTATCAGATGGCTTGGGAGTTTCTCCAGTTTGGCGGGGCGAGCGCCTTGTCCCTGGGATTGTTCGTCATGCTGCTGGGCGCGACCTGGTTGCAGTTCCGGATGCTCGGACGGCGGGTCGAGTATGCCTAACGGGGAATGGGGAAGAGGGAAGGGGGAAGGGTGGGCGTGGATCGTCATCACGCTGCTCGGGGCGACCATGCTGCTGCCATTCCTTTACATGGTCAGCACGGCGCTGATGGACGAGTTTCAGGTGCTGCGCTATCCGCCGCCCGTCGTGCCGAGTGATCCGCGCTTCGGGAATTTCCCCGCCGCCCTGACGGCCCTGCCGTTCTGGCGCTTCTTCGTCAATTCGGGCCTCGTGTCGCTGGTGGCCGTGGCCGCCCAGGTCCTGACCAGCGCGATGGCGGCGTATGCCTTCGCACGCCTCAGGTTTCCCGGCCGGGAGCGAATCTTCCTGCTCTTTCTCAGCGTGCTGATGGTCCCGGCCGTCGTCCTGATCATTCCGCGGTTTCTGATCGTCAACGCGTTCGGGTGGGTGGATCGCTACGCGGGTCTGATCAGCACCGAGCTGGTGTCGGTATGGGGGATCTTTCTGCTGCGGCAGTTCTTCCTGACCCTGCCGCGGGAGCTGGAGGACGCGGCCCGGCTGGACGGGGCGGGGGAGTGGCGGATCTTCTGGCGCGTCGCCATGCCGTTGGCCAAGCCCGCGCTGGCCACCCTGGCGGTGTTCGCGTTCGTGGATCAGTGGAAGAGCTTCTTGTGGCCGCTCGTCGTCACCCGGTCGGTGCGCATGCAGACCGTGGAAATCGGCATCGCCTCGTTTCACGGGATCTACTACTCGAATTGGCCCTATCAGATGGCCGCCGCCGTCACCGCCGTCGTTCCGCTGGCGGTCCTGTTTTTCGTGGCGCAGCGGTACTTCCTGAGAGGGATACAATTGACGGGAATGAAATGACCGGTCCCTATCCTCGAAAGGAACGCTCGTGCATCGGATACTCGTACGACTCGTCATCGTCCTCGGCGCGGCGTCCCCGCCGCTGGCCGCGCAGGCGTCTTTCCTGGTCGGCTATGCCGGCACCGTGGGCAAAGGCGACTGGCAAATCGAGGCGCTCGAAGCGGGACTGGCGACCCAGATGGGATGGGGGCCACTGCGATCCGGGGCGGCGACGGTTCGGCTTGGCTGGTTCGCCGACCAGGCGGTGTTCTTCCGCGGGACACGCGGGTTCATCGGCGCGTTCGCGGTGGCGTTGCGCAGCGCGCCCCTGTCGCTGGCCCGGATCGGCGACGAGCTCAATCCGACGATCATCGGGCTGGACCTCTCGCTGGAGGCGGCGGGGTACCTTGCCGCGCGATCGCCGATCCCCGAGGGGACACGGTGGGGTTCGCTGGCGGCGCTTCCTGCGCTGCGCGTCGGGACGGCCGAGGGCGCGCAGTTCATGATCATGCTGGGACCGGCGTTCTTCGCGGGGCGGACGCAGCAGACGCACGCGTTCCTGGCGGCGCGGGGTGAGTTCCCGCTGGCGCGGCGCAGGGGGGGCCCCTAGGTTAACGAGGCGATGCCAGAGTCGACGCTCGAGTCAGCTCCCGCCGGGCTCCGCGTCATCGCGGACGTCGCCGACATCCTCGCCGCCGGACTCGTTACCGAAGACGCGCTCAACCGCGTCGTGACCGTGCTGCGGCGCGGTCTCACGCTGGCGGAAGCCCGGCTCTGGCTGCGGCGTCCCGAGTCCCCCGCGTTTCACGCCATTCCCGCCTCCCCCCCCCGCGGCGGGTCCACCGGTGAGGCGGCGTTCTCCCCCGCCGCAGTCTGGTTTCGTCCCGGTCCGCCCGAGCGCGAGCGCATTGCGGGTGGCGGGGTCCGGCTCCGGTTTCCGCTGGTGTTCGAGGAGGCCGGCCTGGGAGCGCTCGAGCTGCGCACGATGGCGGGACGGGGCGATAGCGGGGTCGCGGACGTCGGCCTGGTGGTCGCCCGAATTCTGGCGCCGGTGCTGGCGGCGACCGAGCTGTCCCACGACCTCGCGTCGGAAGTGGCCATCGCCGCCCGCGAAGCCGAATCGCAGCGCAGCTTCGTGGCCCGCATCATCGACTCTCTCCCCGTCGGGCTGTACGTAATCGATCGCGACTACATCATCCGCGCGTGGAACCGCCAGCGCGAAAGCGGGACGCAGGGCGTCGCGCGCGACGATGCGGTGGGGCACGAGATCTTCGGGGTGCTGGACCGGCAGCCGCGGATGCTGTTGCAGCGCGAATTCGACCGGGTGTTCGAGACCGGTGAAATCCAGCAGATGGAAATGGAATCCACGGCGAGCGGCTCGCCGCGCTATTACCGCGTGTCCAAGATCCCGATGCGGCTCGACGATGTGCGCATCACGCACGTCATCACCATCGCCGAGGACGTCACCGACTGGCGCCTGGCGCAGCAACGGCTCGCCCAATCCGAGAAGCTCGTCGCCGTGGGCCAGCTCGCCGCCGGCGTCATGCACGAAATCAACAATCCGCTGGCCACCATCCTCGCGTGTGCCGAAGCCCTGAGCCACAGGGCCGAAGACCTGTCCGAGCGCGAGCGGTCGGGATTCGAAGAGTATTTGCGGATCATCGACACGGAAGTGCAGCGCTGCCGGCGCATCGTCGATGGGCTGCTGGACCTCTCCCGGCCCAAACTGAAGGAGATGCGGCAGGTCGACGTCAATCAGCTGCTCGAGCAGACGCTCTTTCTCTTGAAGCACCACGACCGGTTCAAACGGCTCGCGGTCAAGCGCGACCTCGGCGCCCGCTTGCCCCCGGTGGAGGCGGATGCCGAGCGGATCGTGCAGGGATTCATGGCCCTGATGCTCAACGCCATGGACGCCATGAACGCGCGCGGCGTGCTCACGGTCCGCTCGGGGCGCAACCCGGACCGGGACGACGAGCTGCTGGTGGAATTCATCGATACCGGCACCGGGATCCGTCAGGAAGAGCTGCCGAAGATCTTCGAGCCGTTCTATTCCACCAAGCCCCAGGGGCGCGGCACCGGGCTCGGCCTCTCGATCTGCTACGGCATCATCGCGGACCATCGGGGCCGGATCGAGGTCGAATCGCAGCTCGGCGTGGGGTCGAACTTCAAGGTGTATCTCCCGGTCGCCTCATGAAGCTGCTCGTCATCGAGGACGACCGCACGGTCGGGCAGTACGTCAAGCGCGGGCTGGCGGAGGCCGGGTTTCACGTCGACCTGGTCGGCGAGGGGACCGAAGGCCTGCGGGTCGCCTCGGAGGGCCACTACGACGTGGTCGTGCTCGATTTGCGGCTCCCGGGGCTGGAAGGACGCGAGGTGTTGCGCACGCTGCGCGATCGCGGCAACACCGTGCCCGTGCTCGTGCTGACGGCGCAGGATGCGGTGGACTTCAAGGTGCAGGCGCTGCGCATGGGCGCGGACGACTACGTCACCAAACCGTTCGCGCTGGAAGAGCTGCTGGCGCGCGTCGAGGCGCTGGGCCGCCGGCCCAAGGCGATCGCGCCCCCGGTGCTCAAGGTCGCGGATCTCGAGATCGACACGGGCGGCCGGGAAGTACGGCGCGGCGGCAAGCCGATCGATCTGACGCCGAAAGAGTACGCCGTCCTCGAATATCTGATGCGCCACCCCGGACGCGTGATGCCGCGGACGCTGATCACGGAATACGCCTGGGACTACCACTTCGACCCCGGGACCAACATCGTCGACGTCGTCATCACGCGCCTGCGCAAGAAGATCGATCATGGCCGGGACCCGAAGCTGATCCACACCGTCCGCGGCGTGGGCTACGTCGTGAAGGTGTAAGGTGCAGACGATCCGGAACCGGCTCACCGCCTGGTACGCCACGTCGCTCGCGCTGGCCTTGACCGGCTTCGTGGTCGCGCTGTACGTCTCGCGCCGCACTGCCTCCTATCAGGAGCTGGATCGCCGCCTGGCGTCGGAAGCGGAGCTGACGGTCGGCATTCTCGCCGGAGTCTCGCGGGCCGGGGGGATCGTCGTCCAGGTGGACGCCGCCGGGCGGGCCCGGCTCGCCCCGGAGCTCGTGGCCACGCTCGAGGCCGTGCCCGACTTTCTGATGGTCACCGACTCGCTCGGTCAGGTCCTGTTCTCGTCGTCCAACACGACCCTCATTTACGAGCAGTTCGAGCAGCTGCGCCGGCTGCTCCTGGCGACGGGCGGGCGCCGGGTGGAAGGCCAGGTCGAGCTGATCGCTGGCGGGCCGACGCTGCGTTACATCATCCGTCCGCTGGGGGCATGGGTGCCGCTGGGCGGCTTCGTGCTCGCCGGCGCGCGAACCGAAAACGTCGAGCTCGGGCTCGAGCCCCTGCTGTCGACCTTTCTGCTGATCCTCCCGCTCGGCATCCTGGCGGCGTACGTCCTGGGCTGGTGGCTCGCATTCCGCGCCCTGGAACCCGTCGACCGGATCACCACCGAGGTGCGGGAGATCACCGACGGCCAGACGCTGCACCGGCGCCTGCCCGTGCCGCTGATGAAGGACGAGGTCGGTCGCCTCGCCGAGACACTGAACCAGATGCTGCACCGGTTGGAACGCAGCTTTTCCGCCCTGCGCCGCTTCACGGCGGACGCGAGCCACGAGCTGAAGACGCCCCTGACGGTGCTCAAGGCCGGGGTCGAGCGCGCCATCACCACGCCGCGGATGCCGCCAGAGACGCTCGCGCCGCTCGAGGAAACGCTGCAGGAAATCAATCGCATGACCGAGCTCGTGGACACGCTGCTCACGCTGGCCCGCGCCGATGAAGGGACCGCGCCGCTGCACCGCGAGCCGGTCGACCTGAAACGGCTCCTGGAGGAAACGGGGGAGACCGGTGAGCTGCTGGCGGAGGACGCCGGGGTCACCATGAACGTGACGGCGCCGCGAGAGGCGGTCATCGTCGACGTGGATGCGAGTCGCATGCGCCAGCTGATGCTCAACCTGCTCACCAACGCGGTGAAATACACCCCCTCCGGGGGCCGCGTGACGCTGTGGCTCGAGCGGGACAACGGGCGCGTCAGGCTCGGCGTTTCCGATACCGGGATCGGCATCGCGCCGGGGGACCTGCCGCACGTGTTCGACCGCTTCTGGCGCGCCGACACGGCGCGCACCCGCACCAGCGAGCGGCCTGGCGTGGGACTCGGCCTCGCCATCAGCAAGTGGATCGCCGAAGCGCACGGCGGCACGATCGACGTGCAGAGCCGGCCGGGGCGGGGCACGACGTTCACCGTCACGTTGCCGGCGGCCGCTCACCCGGCTGTCACCCAACCGTCACCCTAGTCGCATCCCCGGATCACGCGCCGGCGCTACCGTACCGCCATCCCGTCGCCGGAGGCCGGTATGGTACCCGAGTCGCGCTGGAGTCTAGTGGTTGCCGTCGTCTTGCATGGGGTGACGCTCGCCGCGCTGTGGCGGCCCTCCGCGCCGGCTGCGGCCGCACCCGCGGTCCTCGTTCCCGACACACCGTTCCCGGACGAGGACCCACTCGGGGACCCACCCCCAGGGCCGGTCTTCCCGGTCCCGGGACCCTCCGGCCCCGTGCTGCTCCCGCCGGGTACGGAGACGATTCCCGGGGTGCCGCCGCTCTCGCCCACGACGCCGGGTGATCCTCGCACCCTCGGCCCAATCGATGAGTCTCGGGGGGGCGGGCCCGGGGTTCTGTGGGCCCCGGAGCTGGTTCAAGAGGCTCCGACGCTGCTGACCGCACCGGTGCCCGCCTACCCGGCGAGACTCCGTGAGGCAGGGATCCAGGGGCGAGTCGTCCTCGAGGCCATCGTCGATACACTGGGGCGCGTCGAGCCGGGGTCGCTCCGGGTGGTGGCGAGCGATCGGGACGATTTCAACGCACCCGCCATAGCCGCCATTGGCGCGGCGTTGTTTCGCCCGGCGCGAGTGTTCGGGCGGCCGGTGCGGGTGCTGGTCCGGGTGCCGGTGGCGTTCCGGCTGCGGTGAATTGAGGACGGGAGTACGGGGGCCGTAGGACGCCTAGCGATGCTGGCTTGAGTCCCGCACCGACCCCGGCATCCGGCTGTCATCGTTTTGTAATGAATGCCCCACTAGCGGGCAAGCCGGAATTGGTACTATCTCGATAGCCATCACGCGGGAGGCGAACCGTGTTTGACGTCCTCATCGAATCCAAGAAGGCGTCGCAGCGGGGGAAGACGGCGGGTACCAGTCTGGTCTCGCTGGTGCTGCACACGCTGGCGATCGGCGGCCTCGTGTATGCGACGCTGACGGCGGCCGAAGCTGGCGAAGGTGTGCAGGTCGATACGGCACTGGTCTACATCCAGCAGGAAACGAAGCAGCCGGATCAGCCCCCGCCACCGCAGCTTCAGGTCGAGTTCAAAGGGTTCCAAACCGTCGTCGCCCCCACCGACATCCCTACCAACATTCCACCGGTCAACCTGCAGGAGCAGTTCGATCCCCGGGACTTCACAGGGATTGGGGTCGAGGGCGGCTCCGCCTCGGGCATCGTGCCCAGCGCCGACGCGGTCTTGTCCGTGGACGTGGTGCAGGAAAAACCCGAGCGTCTCGCCGGGCCGCAACCGGTGTATCCGCCGCTCCTGATGCAGGCGGGGATCGAGGGCACGGTGATGGTGCAGGCGATCATCGATACTATGGGCCGGGTGGAGCCGAACTCGCTCAAGATCACGCAAACGGCGAATCCCGGATTCAATGAATCCGCCAAGCAGACGGTGCTCAAGTCCCTGTTCCGGCCGGCGCGCGTGTACGGCAAGGCCGTGCGCGTGCTGATTCAACTGCCGGTGACGTATACGATTCGACGCTAGCGGACGCGTAGCCACCCCGGAAGGAGTCACTGCGGATGCCGAACATTCTCGACCTGTGGACTCACTCGAACTGGTTCGCCAGGTTCATCGTGATCGTCCTGGTGGTCATGTCGATCTGGTCCCTGTCCACCTTCATCATGAAGTGGTGGCAGCTGCGCCGCTCGCAGCGGGAGACGGTCAAGTTCGTCCCCGAGTTTTCGCGCTTCCTGCAGGAGGAGCATCTCGAGGCGGCGATCGCGCTGGCGGAGAAGACCAAGCGCAGCCACGTGGCCCGCGTGCTCGGAGAAGCGCTCTCGGAGGTGAAGCCGCTGCTGCGCGACCGCGCCACCATCACGGCGGCCGATATCAACTCGGCCGAGCGCGCGGTGGAGCGCCAGATGCTGATCATCATCGCCGAGCTGAAGCGCGGCCTCGGCATCCTGGCGACGATCGGCGCCACGGCGCCGTTCGTGGGCCTCCTGGGCACGACGATGGGGATCGTGAACGCCTTCTCCGGGATGATGGCGTCGGGCGGCGGCGGCTCGCTGTCGGCGGTGGCCGGCGGCATTTCCGAAGCGCTGATCACGACGGCGGTAGGGCTGATCGCGGCGATTCCGGCGGTGTGGTTCTACAACTACTTCACCACCAAGATCGACTTCATCTCGGTGGAGATGACCTACACGTCCAAAGAGCTGATCGATTACCTGATCCGCAGCGTCGGCTCGGAGTTCGGCCGCTCGATCTTCACGAAGGAATTCCAGGCGCAGAAAGGCACGCAGTCCAGTGGCCCGATTAGCCGCTAGCGCCAAAGCGCCGGTCAACGCCAACATCAACGTCACGCCGATGATCGACGTGATGTTGGTGTTGTTGATCATCTTCATGATCGTGACGCCGCTGATCACCGCCGGATTCCAGGCGACCATCCCGCGCGCGATCAACCCGGAGAGCCGGGAAGAGAAAGACGGAGAGATCCGGCTCGGGATCGACCATGACGGCCAGTTCTTCCTCGATCTCCCGGGCGCCGGCGGCCAGTACTCGGGGATGCGCCGCATCACGGATGCGGAGCTGGAGTCGCAGCTGATCGCCATTTATGCGGCGCGCACCGCCGACAAGATTCTGTTCCTGAAGGCGGATGCGAACATCCGCTACGAGCGGGTGCAGCAGGCGATTGCCATCGCCCGGAAGGCGGGCGTGCGTGTGATCGGCGCCATCGCCGACAAGGCCAAGCTCACCCAGGAGGAAGGGAGCCGCTAGCATGGCCATGCAAGGGACGGGCCCGGAAGGCGGGTTGTCGTCCGAAATCAACGTCACCCCGATGATCGACGTGCTGCTGGTGCTGTTGATCATCTTCATGATCATCCTGCCGCTGTCGCGGCGGGCGTTCGACACCCAGGTTCCTCCCGAGCAAAAGCAGAAGACGCAGCAACCGCAGGACAGCCGCCAGATCGTGCTCGAGCTCACGCCGGAGGGCGGCTACGCGATCAATCGCCAGCCCTACACCCGGGCCCAGCTCGACAACGCGTTTCATCAGATTTTCGACCAGCGCGTCGCCAAGCTGCTGTTCATCAAGGCCGCCCCCAACCGCAAGTACGGCGATTTGATCGATGCGATGGACATCGCCAAAGGGGCCGGTGTGCAGGTCATCGGCGTCACGCCGCCTCCGGAGCCAGGACAAGCCGACGGGCAGTAAGGCAATGCAGCCGGTGCTATCGCGAGGGGTACGGCGCGCGCCGTGCCCCTCGTCGCATTACGGGTGTATCTATTTTCTGTGACCGCATCACCCGCCGCGCCGCGGCGACCGCCTCCGCCTCCGCTTCGACTGCCCACCGCCCCGCGCCGACCGGGGGGGATGATTGTGTCCGTCCTCGTGCACGTCGTGGTTCTCGTGGTGCTGGTGCGCCAGACGGCGCTCTGGGTGCAAGCGGGCGGCGGTGAGACTGGTCCGCTGGGAGGTGGCGGAGGCGGCACGGACGCGCCGGCCCGGTTCGTGGAGCTCCCGGCGAGTCCCGCGCCACCGCAACCGACACCGGCCCATCCGGTGCCGCCGCCGGTTCCCGTGCCCGCGCTCACCGCCACCGAGCTCGCTCCGGTGGACGTTCCCATGATGCCGGTCGCCGCGACTCCGGACTCGGCGCGCGCGAGCGGCACCGACGGGACGGGTGGTGGAGCCGGGCCCGGGTCGGGTGGTGGCGTGGGTGCCGGCACCGGTCCCGGGGTCGGGAACGACTCCGGTCCTGGCCGCGGTGGCGATGCCGCGTACATTACTCCGCCCGATCCGCGCACCGTGCTGCTGCCGGCCGACTGCTACAAGGGACGCTACACCGTCCGGTTCTGGGTGGAGGCGGACGGCTCGGTGTCACGGGTAGCGGTGGAGCCGCCGCCCAAGAATGGCGGCTGTCGCCGCGAAGTGCAGGACAAGATGATGGGCTATCAGTTTCATCCCGCGCGCACGCGCGACGGCCGAGCCGTCGCCTACGTCTATCAGGTACAGTTGACGCGCTAAACCCGTCCGCTCCAAGCCAACGGCTCCGCGCCGTGGAGACCAGTGATGCGCCAGCTCTTCGCTCGCAAGCCAATCGCCGATCTCCTGGCGGATCAGGATTCCCCGCACGGCCTGCGCCGCGCCCTCGGGGCCGGGGATTTGATCATGCTCTCGATCGGCGCGGTGATCGGGGCGGGGATTTTCGGCGCGCTCGGCACCGCCGCCGCCGGACAGTACGACGCCGCCGGCAACCTGGTGCGTGCCGGCGCCGGCCCGGCGCTCGTTTTTTCCTTCCTGTTGCTCGGCCTCTGCTGCGCGCTCGCCGGCCTGTGCTATGCCGAGCTGGCGGCGATGATCCCGCAGGCCGGCAGCGCCTATGCGTACTCGTACGCCACCCTGGGCGAGTTGATCGCGTGGATCATCGGCTGGGACCTGATCCTCGAGTACGCGGTCGGCAACGTCGCCGTGGCCATCAGCTGGGGCGACTACTTCAATTCGCTGCTCAGGGGGTGGGACGTCCAGCTGCCGGTCTGGATCACAACGGGCTACCGGACGGCCCTGTTGAGCCCGAACCCGGACGTGCATGGCCTGCTCGAGACGGCGCCGCACGTCCTCGGCGTGCCGCTGCTCATCAATCTGCCGGCGTTCGCCATCGTCATGCTGATCACCTGGCTGCTGCTGCTCGGCGTTCGCGAGAGCGCCCGGGCCAACAACGTCATGGTGACGATCAAGCTGCTGGTGCTGGCGCTCTTCGTGGTGGCGGGCGCGACGCGCATCGACCCCGCCAACTACTCGCCGTTCGCGCCCAACGGCTTTCGCGGCATCCATCAGGGTGCCGCGATCGTTTTCTTCGCTTTCATCGGGTTCGACGCGATCTCGACCGCGGCGGAAGAAACCAAGAACCCGCAACGCAATCTGCCGATCGGCATCCTGGGGGGGCTCGCGATCTGTACGATCATCTACGTGATCATCGGGGCCGTGATCACGGGCATCGCGCCGTATCCGCAGCTCGGCGTGGCCGATCCGCTCGCCAAGGCGCTGGAAGTGGCGGGGTTTACCACCGTGAACTGGATCGTGGCCCTCGGCGCGATCGTCTCCATGTCGGCCGTGCTGCTGGTGTTTCAGTACGGGCAGCCGCGCATCTTCTACGCCATGGCGCGCGACGGCTTGCTGCCCCAATGGGCCGCGAAAGTGCACGGCAAGCACCGGGTTCCCCACGTGACGACGCTGATTACCGGGATCGTCGTGGCGGTGGGGGCGTTGATCGGCGACGCGGGGGAGACCTACGACCTGACCAACATCGGGACCCTGTTCGCGTTCGCCATCGTCTGCATCGGCGTACTGGTCTTGCGCTACAAGGACAAGGACCGCCCGCGGCCGTTCCGCGTGCCCTTTGTGTGGCCCGTCGCCCTGTCCGGCGCGGCGCTGTGTGTGATCACCATGGCCGGGTTGCCGCGTCAGGCGTGGGAGCGATTCGGCATCTGGCTCGGCATCGGTCTGGCGCTCTACATCGCCTATGGCTACCGGCGTAGCCGGCTGCGCCAGTCGTCGCCGCCCGCCGCATGAAGCTGCACACCAAGATCGTCCTCGGTCTCGTGCTCGGCGCCGTGGCCGGCATCGCGGCGAACCTGCTCGCCGGTGATGCAGTCTGGGTGAGATGGGCGGCGGACAACGTCGCCCGGCCGGTGGGCCAGATCTTCCTGCGCATGCTCCTCATGATCGTGGTTCCGCTCGTCTTCGCCTCCATCGTGCTGGGTGTGGCGGGGCTCGGCGATCTGCGCAAGGTCGGCCGGATCGGCGGCAAGACGCTCGCGTACTTTCTGCTTTCGTCCGCGCTGTCAGTCACGCTCGGCATCGTCCTCGTCAATCTCTTTCAACCCGGGGTCGGGCTCGCGCCCGACGTGCGGGATCGCCTGATGGCGACCTATGGCACCCAGGCCGCGGGAATGCAGGCGGGGGGGGCTACCCGGTTCGGCATCGACATGTTCGTCAACATCGTCCCGCGCAACCCAATCAAGGCGGCTGCCGATCTCGACATGCTGGGGGTGATTTTCTTCTCCGTCGTATTCGGGGCGGCGTTGACGCTGATCCCGGAGGAAAAGGCCCGCCCGGTGATCCGACTGCTGGACGCGGCGGGCGAAGCGATCGTCAAGATCATCGACCTGGCCATGAAACTCGCACCCTACGGCGTCTTCGGCTTGATTTTCGCCGTGACGTCGGAGTTCGGGTGGAGTGTGTTGGGGCAGCTCCTGAAGTACGTCGCGGTCGTCGTGGGGGGGCTCCTGCTGTACGCCGCCGTGGGTCTCTCCGGGCTGGTGCGGATCTTCGGCGGCCTGTCCCCCCGCCTGTTCTGGAGCCGGGCCCGTGCCAGCGTCATCACCGCGTTCTCCACCAGCTCGAGCAACGCCACGCTGCCCACGAACATCGCCGTTGCGGAGCAAGAACTTCGGATTCCGCCCAAGATCGCCGGGTTCGTCCTGCCGCTGGGCGCGACGATGAACATGAACGGCACGGCCCTCTACGAGGGGGTGACCGTATTGTTCCTGGCGCAAGTGTTCGGGATCGGGTTACCGCTCTGGAGCCAGCTCGTCGTCATAGTGCTGGCGGTGATCACCGCCATCGGCGCCGCTGGTGTGCCCGGGGGCTCCCTGCCGCTGATGATGGTGGTGCTCGGGGTCGTAGGCGCGCCACCGGAATCGATCGCCATCATTCTCGGGGTGGACCGGATTCTCGACATGTGCCGCACCACGCTCAATGTGACGGGCGACCTCACGGCGGCGTGCTTCGTCGCGCGCAGCGAGGGCGAGTGGGATCCGAAGCAGGTGGGAGTGACGACCTGACGGCGGTACGGAGTGCGGTGTGCTGGTTATTTCATCTCCGCCGCTAAGCGCACCGCGCCGAGCGGCGCATCGACCACCATCTCCCGCAGCCGGACGCGCGGCAGGGCAGCTTGCAGGCGCGCGCGGAAGGCGACGTAGAGCGGACTCTCCTCGCGGAGCAATCCTCCCGCCGTCGCCACGACGAGCGGGTCATCGGGTGCGAACATGGGCTCCACCACCTGCACCAGCTCGACCAGCTCCGAGGCCGCTTCGGCCGTAATGCGCCGGGCCGCGGCGTCGCCGTCGCTGGCCGCCGCCAGGACGGGGGCCGCGAGGGTTGCCACCTGCGCCGGGGTCGCCGCCGCCGCCCAGCGCACCAGCTCGTCGAACTCCCGCAGCCCGATCGCCGCGAGCAGCCGGGCCAGGAGTCCGGCGGCTTCGCTCATCCGGTCGCGGGCTTTGGCCGCAACCGCCAGCGCCCGCCGTCCGATCCAGTAGCCGCCCCCTTCGTCGCCCAGCTGCCAGCCATGGCCGCCCGCGCGACGCAGCCGGCCCGAGCGGTCGCGGGCGTAGGCGATCGATCCCGTGCCGGCGTTCACGAGAATTCCCGGTGCGGTTCCGAAGGCGGCGGCCAGCGCGATCTCGCCATCCGCGACGACCTCGATGGTGCGCGCCAAGCCGTGCGCCGCGATGGCGTCGCGCAGCTCGCGCCGCTCGTGGGATCGCCCGGCCCCGGCCGCGCCGACCACGCCGCGGTCGGCGGGGAGCGGGATCCCCGCGACGGCGGCGGCGCGCGTGGTGACCTCGGCCACGGTGGCGGCGGTTCGAGCGGCCTCGCCGGGACGGAGCGGGGCCCCGGGACCGTCGGCGCGGGCGAGCACCGTGAGATCCGGACGCGCGATCGCGGCGGTGGTGTGACTGACGCCGACATCGACGCCGAGCAGCACGGTGGGTGGGACGCCGGTCATGATCGAGCACCCAGCGCCGAGCTCGCCATTCCCACGGCGACCGTCAGCGCCGTCCCCAGCGGCACATCCCAGGGCCAGGCGAGCCCGGGCAGCAGCGGGAACGGCCAGCCTAACACGACCGGCGTCATCACGGCCACGGCGACGACCATGGCTACGATGATGTCGCGTTCCCGGGCGCGGGGCCAGAACCCCCCCAGGAGGTAGGTGCCGAGCAGGGCGCCGTAGGTGAGTGAAGCGACCTTCAGGGCCAATTCGACCACCGGCGTCTGGCGATCGGGGAACAGCATCGCCCCGCCCACGAGGACCGCCGCCCAGATCAGCGTCAGGACGCGACCCACGCGCAGCAGGTGCTCCGGATCGCGGCGGCCGGTGAGCGCGGCGTAGAAATCGTGGGTTGAGGCGGACGCGAGCGAATTGAGCGAGGAGGCGACGGTGCTCATGGCGGCGGCGAGCAGACCGGCGACCACGAGGCCGGCGAGGCCGGGCGGGAGCTCGTTCACGACGAACGTCGGATAGAGCGTATCGCTCGCCATGTCGGGATAGACCGCTCCGGCGAGCCAGAGGCTGGTCCCCACCAGGAGAAACAGGGCGAACTGAAGGATGATGAACACTCCGGAGCCGACCAGCGCCTTGCGGGCGTCCCCCAGGTTCCGGGCGGCGAGCAGCCGCTGCACGATCAGATGGTCCGTCCCGTGGGAGGCGGCGGAGAGCAACGCACCGCCGATGAGACCGCTCCACAGGGTGTAGGTGTGCCGGAACGAAAAGCTGAAATCGAGGAAGACGAGCTTGCGGTGCTCGTAGGCGACGCCCAACGCGCCGATGCCGCCGGCGTGCTCCAGCGCCACCGCGACCGTGGCGACGCCACCCAGGATGTAGACGCAGAGCTGCAGCACATCGGTCCACACGACTGCCCGGATGCCGCCGAACCACGTGTAGGCGATGGTGAGGATGCCGGTGGCGAGGATGCCGGCGGTCAGGCTCCAGTTGGTGATGATCGCGAGGGGGATGGCGGTGGCGAAGACCCGCACACTGTCCCCCAACGCGCGCGTGAGCAGAAACGTCGCGGCCGCCACGCGCCGGGCGCGCGGCCCGAACCGCCGCTCCAGGCGCTGGTAGGCCGTGTCCTGGGTGCCGTCGAAATACCCGGGGAGGAGCAGGGCCGCGACGCCGATGCGGCCGACGAGGTACCCGAACGCCAGTTGGATGAAGGTGAGATTGCCGGTCGCCGCGAGGCCCGGGACCGAGATGACGGTGAGCGCCGAGGTCTCGGTAGCGACGATCGACGCCATGATCGCCCACCACGGCAGCCCGTGGCGGCCGAGGAAATAGTCGGTGCTGTCTTTCTGGCGGCCGGCGAGCAGCACACCCACCGCCGCCACCGCGACGCAATACGCCACCACGACGCCGATGTCGAGCGGTCGCAGGCGGTCCCCCTAGATCGAAAAGCAGCGAGGCCCGCGCGATCGGCGGGCCTCGAGCGTGACGAGAAGATGCGATCCCGGGGTCAGACCGTAAAGGACGACCCGCAGCCGCAGCCGCCCGTGGCGTTCGGGTTCTCGAACGCGAACCCGGACTCCTGGAAGTTGCTCTTGTAGTCGATGTGGACGCCGTTCAGGTACTGGCCGCTGAACGAATCAACGAACAGCCGCACGCCGTTCGTCTCGATGACGATGTCGTCGGCTTCGGGCTGATCTTCGATGTTGAGGGTGTACTTAAAGCCCGAGCAGCCACCCGGCTGCACGCCGACGCGCAGACCCGCCTTGGCGGCATCGACCTGCTCGGCCGCCATGAACTTCTGGACCTCGGCCGCCGCGCGCTCGGTGAGTGTCAGGACGATCGAGTCGGGTTTCTGAGTGGTAGCCATGACACAAACATAAAACCGGCCGGTAGGAGACGGTAGGAGAGGGTGGAGTCGGTAAAGGACGGTAGGGTAGGTCACCATCCCCTACCGTCCCTAGCGGCTTCTACCGTCCCCTACCAGCGCATCCGCCACCAGATCCGCCACTCTCGCCCGCACCTGCAGGATCCGCGCATTCGCCCGCGTCGGGTTCACGCGGTTCGTCAGCAGCACAATGAACAGGTCGCGTTCCGGGTCCAGCCAGATCGACGTTCCTGTGAACCCCGTGTGTCCGAAGGAGCGCCGTGACAGTTTGCTGCCGGCGCTCGAGTAGCCGGAATCCGAAGGGGTGTCCCAGCCGAGCGCGCGGGTCGAGCCAGGGGGAAGGTCCTGGCGGCGCGTGAACTGCTCGACGGTACCTGGAGACAGGCAGAGCACGGAGCACGGAGCAGTGGGCCGTTCGAGATCCAATAGCCAATTCGCAAACCGCACCAGGTCGGGGACATTACTAAACAGGCCGGCGTGCCCGGACACACCACCCAATCGCCCCGCATTCTCGTCGTGCACTTCACCCCGAATCATCCGATGACGAAACACGGTGTCGTTCTCGGTCGGGGCAATGCGGTCGCGCCACGTGCGGGGCGGCAAGAACGTCGTCGCCGTCATCCCGAGCGGCTGAAACACGGTGGTCTCGAGAAACCGATCCAGTGGCTCACCGGTGATGCGTTCGACCACCTGCGTCAGGACGATCGCGCCCAGATCCGAATAGACGAACCGAGTACCGGGCACGGTGTCGAGCGGCGTGGTATCCACGAGCGCCAGCGCCCCGCGCCGGTCGCGGGCTTCGCGAAACAGCGGCCGCCAGGCGGGCAGTCCCGAAGCATGGGTGAGGAGGTGACGGATCGTCACGCGGTCCTTCCAGGGACCGCGGAACTCGGGCAGATACGTGCCGACCGGCGCATCGAGATCCAGCCGACCGGCGTCCACCAGGAGCATGCAGGCCGTGGTCAAGCCGATGACCTTGGTGAGCGAGGCCAGGTCGAAAACGGTATGCGAGTCGACCGGCCGCGGATCATCCACGCCGTAGTGGCCGGCGGCCGTGAGGAGCGCGACGCGGCCGTGCCGCCCGACCGCGACGACCACTCCGGGAAATGCGCTGTCGACTTGCGACGCGACAAACGACGCGACCGTCGCCAGTCGCTCGCGGTCGAATCCCAGGGACTCGGCCGGCGGGAGCGGCACCGCCGCCGGGTGCGGGCGCGGCGGCGGGGGGGGGGCCCCGGTGTGACACGCCGCGAGCCAGAGGGTCGCGGCGACGGCGCCGGGTTTCACGGCAGCGGCGCGGCCGGTGGCAGCGTCGAGTCCGGCAGCACCAGGCCCCAGCCGAGGGGGTAGGGGGGGACGCGGATCGGCAGGTGTCCGGCGACGGGCGAAAGCCCCAGCAGCGCGCGCGCGGCCGCCCGCTCGGCCGTCCGCACGCCACTCCAGGCGACGAGATACGTCTTCACGGTGGGCGTCTGATTGAGCAGATACGGGCTGCCGAACGACACCAGGATGGTGGGATGGAGCGAATCCGTCGCCCCGATCAGCCGGGCCAGCGAATCGGGCAACGCGATGTTGCCGCGCCAGCTGATCGGTTTCACGTTCGCGGCGAATACGACCAGAGGATTGCGGTCGATGACCGCCCGGGCCGAATCGTACGAGAGCGGTCCCGACATCGGCCACAGGCGGAAGTAGTCGACCGTATCGCCGTTGACGCGGAGCAGCTCCGCCATGTGCTGCCCGACGGAGTTGTTACCCTCGTCGGCATAGGCGATCAGGGCGAGCTTCGGGCGCGTGGCGCGCACGCGTGCCAGGGTGCCCGCCGTGTCCCGCACCAGCGTCAGGGCGCGCACGGCGAGATCCTGCGCGGCGAGCTGGAAGCGTCTGGCGCCGACGGTCGCCATGATGTCGGGGAGCGCGACGTAGCGCCGCCCGTACAGTCCCAGGCGCCGCTTGATTTCGAGCATGCGCCGGACCGACGTGTCCAGCCGCTCGAGGCTGATGCGGCCGTTCGCCACGGCGGCGGTCATGGCGATGAGCGCCGAATCCGGATTCGCGGGCATCAGCAGCAGATCCGATCCGGCCAGAAACGCGCGCACGGTCGCTTCCCCGGCGCCGTACTTGGCGACGATCGCGCCCATGGTGAGGGCATCCGTGACCACGAGGCCTCGGAATCGCAGCGAGTCGCGCAGCAGGCCGGTGAGCACCGCCGCGGACAGGGTCCCCGGCTCGTCCGGGCTGGTGAACGGCGGGAACGCAATGTGGGCGCTCATCACGATGTCCGCTCCGGCGTCGATCCCGGTCCGGAACGGCACCAGCTCGAGGGTGTCGAGCCGGGCGTAGTCGGCAGTGATCACCGGCATGCCGATGTGCGAATCGATTTCCGTGTCGCCGTGGCCGGGGAAATGCTTCAGGGTCGCGAGCATGCCATTGTCGTGCAGCCCGCGGATGTAGGCGCGCACGAGCCGCCCCACGGCCTGGGGATCCTCCCCGAACGAGCGCGTGTTGATGATGGGGTTCAGGGGATTGTTGTTGAGATCGGCATCCGGTGCGAAGTTCACATGGATCCCGACGGCCCGGCCCTCGATGGCGGCGGCAGCGCCGATGGCGTACGCGTCCTCCGGCCGGCCGGTCGCTCCGGCGGCCATCACCTGGGGGAACGCCGTCGCCCCGATGACGCGCATCCCGGCCCCCCATTCGAGGTCGGCGGAGATCAGGAGCGGCAGCCGAGCGCGCGCTTGCAGGGCATTGAGCTTCGACGCAATGTCGAGTGGGGAGCCGATCGAGATGATGATGCCGCCGACCTGGAGGGAATCGACCCAGCGCCCGGCCTCGAGAAACACGGAGTCGTCCCGCGCGGTGTAGGCGCCGGACAACCAGGGAACGATAAGCTGGCCGATTTTCTGGCTGACGGACAGGGCGGCCAGCAGCGAGTCCGTGGGAGGCTGCGCGCCGATGGGTTCGGGCGCGGGACGAACCGAGCCCGGTGTGCACCCGGCAATCACAGCGAACAGTAGGAGCGTATGCGAGCGCATGGTCTCTGGCTGTTAGGGGTGATCGGCGGCACCCAGCCCGCCATGGCCCAGGTGCGTCCCGGGATCGAAGTCCTGCTCAGCGATTCGATCCATCTGGTGCACGGCAAGCGGATCGGCTTGCTGACCAATCACACCGGCGTGGATCGTCACGGGCGCCGCGACGCCGATCTCCTCATCGCGCACGGCCTCCGGCTGACGGCGCTGTTCGCTCCGGAGCACGGCATCCGCGGCCTCGAGGATCGCCCCGGCCTGCCGGACGCGTTGGATTCCGCGACCGGAGTTCCAATCTACAGCCTCTACGGGGGATCGCCGACCGCCGCCCGATCGGCGCTCGATTCGCTCGACGTGGTGTTGGTCGACCTCCAGGACATCGGCTCCCGGTACTACACCTACATCTCGACGACGACGTCCCTCATGCGCCAGGCGGCGGCGCGCCGCATTCCCGTGTTGATCCTCGACCGCCCCAATCCGATCAGCGGCTCGGTGGTACAGGGTAACGCGCGAGCGGCGACGGGGGATCCCGACTCGAACTTCGTCGGGTTCCTGCCGGTCGCGATGCGCCATGGCATGACGCTGGGGGAGATGGCGCGCATGGCGAACGACCTGCTGCGCCTGCAGGCGAATCTGACCGTCGTGCCCGCCGGCAGGTGGCAGCGCCGCATGAGCTTCGACTCCACCGGACTGTCCTGGGTCAAGCCGTCACCTAATATGCCGAGTCTCGAGAGCGCGTTTCATTATCCGGGACTGTGCTTGTTCGAGGGCACGAACCTTTCCGTGGGGCGGGGGACAGCGATCGCGTTCCAGATCGTCGGCGCCCCGTGGCTCGATTTGACCCGGATTCGCGCCCACCTCGAGGGTGCCGGGAGCGGGGAGCGGTCGGCGGTCGTAGGCGTGGAGGTGACGGATACCCAATTCACGCCCCGTGCTCCGACCGACGGGAAGTATGACGGAGTGCCGTTGCGCGGTCTGCGCTTCCGGGTAACCGACCGGGCGCTGTACGACCCCACTCTCCTGGCGGTCGCCCTGCTCACCGCGCTGCGGGCCGTCCACCCCGACAGTTTCCAGTTTCGGGCAGCGAGCTTTGATGGTCTCGCGGCGGGGCCGGAACTCCGGCTGGGCGTCCTCGCGGGCGCCCGGGCGCCGGACCTCTGGCGCGCCTGGTCGGAGCCGCTGGCGCGGTTTCGTCGCGCACGCGCCAAGTATTTGGTCTACTGAGACTTTTGCCCTTTGCGTCCGTTTGGGGGGCGATTACTTTCCCCCCGCCATGAACGTCATCCCGCAAACCGTGAAGGACGGGTTCGTGCGTCTGACCGGGCCGGTGGTGCGGGTGTTGATCCGCAGCGGCGTCACTCCCAACGTGATCACCACGCTCGGCGCCGTTGTGGTCGTGGGATCGGCGGTGGCGTTCGGCGTGGGCGCGGTCCGGCTGGGTGGCGCGCTGCTGCTCGCCTCGGGACTGTTCGACATCCTGGACGGGCAGGTCGCCAAGCAAGGCGGCATGAGCTCCACGTTCGGCGCTTTTTACGACAGCTCGCTCGATCGTGTCGGGGAGTCGGCCCTGTTCGCGGGCATCGCGCTGCACTTTCTGCGGGGCGGGCTGGGGCCGGACGACCGCGTCTGGGGGGTGATGCTCGCCATCACGGCGCTCGCGTCCTCGCTGATGGTTTCCTATACGCGCGCGCGGGCGGAAGGGCTGGGACTGGACAACAAGGTGGGCATCGCCGCTCGCGCCGAGCGCATTCTGGTGCTGGGGGCGCCGACCCTGCTCTTCGGCGCGGGTCGGGACGGGAAACTGCTCTTTTGGATCGTCGCGGTGCTGGCGGCTGCGACGACCGTCACCGTGATTCAGCGGATCGTGCACGTGGCGCGCCTCGTCGGGGGGGTGGCACCTCCCTCCGAACCGGCCGCGCGGCGACGGGACACGTTGCCGGGCCGCGCCCCGCTTCGGAAAGGAGCCTGATTCGTGGCGCAACAGGCAGGCGGAAGCGCGCGCAGGGAAGTTGCGCCCGCCACGGGCAAGCTGGGCGTGCTGCTGGTGGGACTCGGCGCCGTGTCGACCACGTTCATCGCCGGCGTGGAGAGCGTGCGCCGCGGACTCGCGCTGCCGATCGGATCCCTCTCACAGATGGGGTCGATCCGGCTCGGCAAGCGCACCGACAAGCGTACGCCGAAGCTGCGCGACTTCGTGCCGTTGGCGAACCTCGAGGATCTGGTATTCGCGGCCTGGGACCCGATTCCGGATGATGCGTATACCGCCGCCACCAAGGCCGGCGTGCTCGAGTCGGCGCACCTGGAGCCGATCGCGGACTTTCTGAAGGGCATCACACCGATGCCGGCGATGTTCGACCAGAACTACGTCAAGCGCCTCCAGGGCAGCAATGTGAAACGCGGCAAGAGCAAGCGGGAGCTGGCCGAGCAATTGCGGGAGGACATGCGCGGCTTCAAGACGGCGGCGGGGTGCGATCGGCTCGTGCTGGTGTGGTGCGCCTCGACCGAAGTGTTCATCACGCCTGGGCCCGCCCATCAGACTCTGGACGCGTTCGAACGGGCAATGGATCAGAACGATCCGGCCATCGCGCCGTCGATGGTGTACGCGTGGGCGGCGCTCATGGAGAACGTGCCCTTCGCCAATGGCGCCCCGAATCTCACCGTGGATATCCCGGCGCTGACCGCGCTCGCCCTCGACCGGCGCGTGCCGATCGGCGGCAAGGATTTCAAGACCGGGCAGACCATGATGAAGACCGTGCTGGCGCCGGCCTTCAAGGCGCGGATGCTCGGGCTGGCGGGATGGTATTCGACCAACATCCTGGGCAACCGGGACGGCGAGGTACTGGACGACCCGGAATCGTTCAAGACCAAGGAAGAATCGAAGCTCGGCGTGCTGGAGTACATCCTGCAGCCCGAGCTGTACCCCGAGCTGTACGGGAAGGTGTTTCACAAGGTGCGGATCAACTACTATCCGCCGCGCGGGGATAACAAGGAGGGCTGGGACAACATCGACATTTTCGGGTGGCTGGGCTACCCGATGCAGATCAAGGTCGATTTCCTGTGCCGTGACTCCATTCTGGCCGCGCCGATCGTGCTCGATCTGGCGCTGTTCTTCGATCTGGCGCAGCGCGCCGGCCTCGCCGGCGTTCAGGAATGGCTCTCCTTCTACTTCAAGAGCCCGCAAACCGCGCCGGGGCTGTATCCCGAGCACGACCTGTTCATCCAGCAGACCAAACTCAAGAACACGCTGCGGTGGCTGATGGGCGAAGCCCCAATCACCCATCTCGGGGTCGAGTACTACGAATACGGAGAGACGTAATGCGACTGCCGCGACTCGACACGATGATGGTCCTGGCCCTCGCCGGCGCGGGCGTCGGCCTTGCCGCCCCGACCCCGGCGCGGGCGCAGGCGCCGGCCGATACCGTCGCCCAGGCTCCCGCCGCCGTGCCGCACGCCGGCGGGGAAGCGGCGTTGATCCTGCCGGAGCTCGGGTCCGACCGTCGGCTGCTGCTGTACGGCCTGGTGGTGTGCGCCTTCGGGCTGCTGTTCGGGTTGGCGATCTACCGGCAGCTCAAGGACCTGCCCGTGCACCGGTCGATGCGCGAGATCTCCGAGCTCATCTACGAGACCTGCAAGACCTATCTCGTGACGCAGGGCAAGTTCCTGGTGGTGCTGTGGCTCTTCATCGGCGCCATCATCGCGATCTATTTCGGCTTCCTGCAGCACTACGCCACGATCAAGGTCCTGATCATTCTCGCCTTCAGCGTCATCGGCATCGCCGGCAGCTACGGCGTGGCGTGGTTCGGCATTCGCGTGAACACGTTCGCCAACTCCCGCACGGCGTTCGCGAGCCTGCGGGGGCTGCCGTTCCCCGTCTACCAGATTCCGCTCAAGGCGGGCATGTCGGTCGGCATGATGCTGATCTCGGTCGAGCTGTTGCTGATGCTGTGCATCCTGCTCTTCATTCCGGGGGATTACGCCGGGCCGTGCTTCATCGGCTTCGCGATCGGGGAGTCGCTGGGCGCCGCGGCGCTGCGCGTGGCGGGGGGCATTTTCACGAAGATCGCCGACATCGGCTCCGACCTGATGAAGATCGTGTTCAAGATCAAGGAGGACGACGCGCGCAATCCCGGCGTGATCGCCGACTGCACCGGCGACAACGCCGGCGACTCGGTGGGGCCCTCGTCCGACGGGTTCGAGACCTACGGCGTGACCGGCGTCGCGTTGATCACGTTCATTCTGCTCGCCGTGCACGATCCGACGGTCCAGGTTCAGCTCCTGATCTGGATTTTCGTGATGCGCGTCATGATGATCATCGCCTCCGGGCTGTCGTACTTCCTCAACGACGCGTACGCGAAGGCGAAGTACGGGACGGCGAAGAAGATGAACTTCGAGACCCCGCTCACGACCCTCGTGTGGCTCACGTCGTTCGTGTCGATCGCCCTCACCTACCTCGTGTCGTACCTGCTCATTCCCAGCGTCGGCGGCGACGCGACGCTGTGGTGGAAGCTCTCGACGGTGATCACCTGCGGGACGCTGGCCGGAGCCGTGATCCCGGAGCTCGTGAAGGTGTTCACGTCAATGCATTCCCGGCACGTGCGGGAAGTGGTGCGCTCCTCACAACAGGGCGGCGCTTCGCTCAACATTTTGTCCGGCCTCGTTGCCGGAAACTTCAGCGGTTACTGGCTCGGCCTGTCGATGCTGGTCTTGATGGCGATCGGGTACGGCGTCAGCAGCCTGGGACTGGGCGCGTTGATGCAGGCCCCGGCCGTGTTCGCCTTCGGCCTCGTGGCGTTCGGCTTCCTGGGCATGGGGCCGGTTACCATCGCGGTCGACTCCTACGGTCCCGTCACCGACAACGCGCAGTCGGTGTTCGAGTTGTCCACCATCGAGCAGCTGCCGGGCGTGAAGGACGAGATCCAGCGCGACTTTGGGTTCGAGGTCCAGTTCGCCGACGCCAAGGCGCACCTCGAGGAAAACGACGGGGCGGGGAACACGTTCAAGGCGAGCGCCAAGCCGGTCCTCATCGGCACCGCGGTGGTGGGCGCCACCACGATGATCTTCTCGATCATCATGCTGCTCACGCACGGTCTCCAGCCGGAGCTGCTCGCCAACCTGTCGATCCTGCACGCGCCGTTCCTGTTCGGTCTCATCGCCGGCGGCGCCGTGATCTTCTGGTTCACGGGCGCGTCGACCCAGGCGGTGACCACCGGGGCGTATCGCGCCGTCGAATTCATCAAGGCCAACATCAAGCTCGAGGGCGCCACCAAGGCGTCGGTCGCCGACTCCAAGAAGGTCGTGGAGATCTGCACACAGTATGCGCAGCGGGGCATGTTCAACATCTTCCTGACTGTGTTCTTCGCCACGCTCGGGTTCGCGTTCGTGGAGCCGTACTTTTTCATCGGCTATCTGATCTCGATCGCCCTGTTCGGACTGTACCAGGCCATTTTCATGGCGAACGCCGGCGGCGCCTGGGACAACGCGAAGAAGGTCGTCGAGACCGAGCTGAAGCAGAAAGGCACCGCGTTGCACGACGCCACCGTCGTGGGCGATACGGTGGGGGACCCCTTCAAGGATACCTCGTCCGTGGCGATGAACCCGATCATCAAGTTCACGACGCTGTTCGGGCTGCTGGCCGTGGAGCTCGCGGTAACCCTCACCGCCAAGGGCGGAGCCCTCGCGCACTCGCTGGCGGCCGTGTTCCTGGCGGTCTCGATCGTGTTCGTGTGGCGCTCCTTCTACGCGATGCGAATCGAGGGCAAGTAAGCCGCCGGAATGACCGCGGCGCAACTCGTCGTCAACGCGCTCGGGCTCGCGGCCATCGTCTGGGTGGTGTGGTATTTCCTGTTCTCCCGCCGTCCGGCCACCGTCGCGCGCCAGACGCGCGGCGTGCAGGAGATCGCCATCACCGTCAAGGGCGGCTACTCCCCCGACACCATCCTCGTGCAGGCGGGCAAGCCGGTGCGCCTGCTGTTTTATCGTGACGAGACGGCCGATTGCTCGGAGCGCGTCGTGTTCGAGCATTTCAGCATCAACGCCCGCCTCCCGGCATTCGAAACCACGCCCATCGAATTCACCCCCACCGAGCCCGGGGAATACCCGTTTCGCTGCGGCATGGCGATGCTGAAGGGGCTGCTCGTGGTCGAGCCCGCCGGCGCGGGCCGCCGTACCGCCGCCTCACCCCATCCCGCGCATGGCTAAGCAGCGGGTGACGCTGCCGATCGAGGGCATGAGCTGCGCCAGCTGCGCCGCGACCGTGCAGGAGGCGCTCGGGCGCGCGCCCGGCGTCGCCGGGGCGAGCGTGAACTACGCCACCGCCAAGGCCGCGGTCGAATACGACGACGCGCAGACGGCGGTCGGGCGGTTGGCCCAGGCGGTGCGCGACGCCGGGTACCAGTGCGGGCAAGCGACGGTCCGCTTCGGCGTCACCGACCTCCATTACGCGCCCAGCGTCGCCGGACTGGAGCGTGAGCTGGGGCAGATCGTCGGCGTCATCCGCGTCACGGCCAACCAGGCGACCGAAACCGTCACCGTGACCTACGTCCCGGGCGTCGTGGCCGCCGAGCAGCTGGAGCAGGCCGTGCGCGCGGCGGGGTTCCGGACCGCGGAGCCGATTGCCGCCGAAGACCCCGTCGAACGCGAGCGCCTGGCGCGGGCGCGCGAGGTGCGCGACCTGACCGGGAAGTTCGTCCTCGCCGCGTGCGTCGCGGTCGTGGCGATGCTGGGTGGCATGGTCCTCCTGGCGGGCGACCCGCGGCATGATGCGGTGGGCCGCTTCGACGTGTTGGGCCGGCTGCTCATGCCGCTCGCGATGCGGCTGCGCTCGGGGGGGGGCGCGCTGGCGAATCTCGCGTCCCACCCGGAGCGGGTGAAGCTCGTGCTCGCCGTCCTGACGACCCCGGTGCTGCTCTGGTCCGGGCGCCAGTTCTTTGCCGGAGCCTGGTCGGGGTTCCGCCACCGCACGGCCGATATGAATACGCTGATCGCCGTCGGCACCGGAGCGGCGTTCCTCTACTCGCTCGCCGCGACGCTGGTGCCGGGCGTCTTCGCGCGCGCCGGCCTGCCGGCGGACGTGTATTACGAAGCCGTCGCGGCCATCATCGCGCTGATCCTGCTCGGCCGCCTGCTCGAGGCGCATGCCAAAGGGCGCACCTCGGCGGCGATCCGGCGGCTCGCCGGGCTCCGGCCCGCGGTGGCGCACGTGCTGCGCGGCACGGTGCCGCAGGACATCCCCGTGCAAGCCGTCGAACCGCGCGACCTCGTGGTCGTCAAACCCGGCGAGCGCGTCCCGGCCGATGGGCTCCTCACCGAAGGCGGTTCGGCGGTGGATGAATCGATGCTGACCGGGGAGCCGATGCCGGTCGTGAAGACGCCGGGCGACGAGGTCATCGGGGGCTCGCTCAACACCACGGGGAGCTTCACGTTCCGGGCGACGCGGGTGGGCAAGGACACCGCCCTGGGCCAGATCATCCGTCTCGTGGAGGACGCGCAGTCGTCCAAGGCGCCGATTCAGGGGCTGGCCGATCGGGTGGCCGGCGTCTTCGTTCCGGTCGTCATCGCGATCGCGATTGCGGCGTTCCTCGCCTGGTACAACATCGGGCCCGCGCCGGAGCTCCTGTACGCGACGATCGCGCTGGTCACGGTGCTCATCATCGCCTGCCCCTGCGCGCTCGGTCTCGCGACTCCCACCGCGATTCTCGTCGCCACCGGACGCGCGGCCGAGCACGGCGTGCTGATCCGCGGCGGCGAGGCGCTGGAACGGCTGTCCAAGGTGCGGGCCGTTCTCCTCGACAAGACGGGAACCATCACCGAAGGAAAGCCGACCGTCACCCACATCGTCGCCGCCCGCAAGCCCGACGGCAGCGCCGTCGCGACCGGCGAAGTGCTGCGCTGGGCGGCCTCCGTCGAGCAGCGATCCGAACACCCCATCGCGCAGGCCATCGTCAAGGCGGCGACCGACCGCATGGTGCTGCTCTTGCCGGTGGAGAAGTTCGCGGCCATGGAAGGGCGCGGGGTCCGGGGCACCGTGGACCGGCGCATCGTCGAGGTGATTTCGGCGCGGCATGCGCGCGAGCGCAGCCTCGAGCTGGGCAGCCTGTCGCAGGACGCCGATCGGTTATCCGCCCAGCAGCGCACCCCGATCGTGGTGGTGGTGAACAACACGGTGCACGCCATCATCGCCATCGCCGATGCCGTCAAGCCGACGGCGCGCGACGCGGTGGCGCAGCTCAAGGCGCTGGGTCTCACCGTGCAGATGGTGTCCGGCGACACGAGGGCCGCGGCGGGGGCGGTGGCCAAGGAGGTCGGGATCACGGATGTGGTCGCGGAGGTGCTGCCGTCTCAGAAAGTCGATCTCGTGAAGAAGGCGCAACGGCAGGGCTTCCCGGTGGCCATGGTGGGGGATGGGATCAACGACGCCCCGGCGCTGGCGCAGGCCGACGTCGGGATGGCGATCGGCACCGGCACCGACGTCGCGATGGAGGCGTCGGATGTGACCCTGGTCCGCGGCGATCTGCGCGGCGTCGTCACCGCGGTGCAGGTGTCGCGACGCACGCTGCGGACCATCAAGCAGAATCTGTTCTGGGCGTTCATCTACAATCTGCTCGGCATTCCGGTCGCCGCGGGCGTGCTGTATCCGTTCTTCGGTGTGCTCCTCTCCCCGGTGCTCGCGAGCGCGGCGATGGCCTGGTCGAGTCTCAGCGTGGTCTTGAACAGCCTCCGGCTGCGGCGCTACACTCCTTCATGGGCTGCCTGAACGAGAACCGGGAGCGCGATGCGGTACTTTCATAGAACGGCTCTGTCCCCGGCGGACGTCCTCGCCAGCGCGCGATCGTTTTTCGGCGGCCGGCTCGCGCCCGCGGAGGAATCGGCGCGGCGGCTGACGTTTCGCGGCGGGCTGGGGAAGGTGGCGGTCTCCGCGAAGGCCGAAGGCGGGCACTACACGCTCATCGACGTCGAGACCGATCAGGTCGGCGAGTCGGAGCTCGATCGGCTGGCCAAGCGCTTCCTGGCCGAAGTACACCGCCAGCTCGAGCCCTCGCACGAGGTGCGCGGCGCCTACTAGCCGATCAATCTGGCTTCGTAGCCGGCCCGCGCCACCGACGCGACCAACTGCTGCACCGTCACGACGTCGTCGTTGAAGTCCACTTCGGCATTGCCGTCCTGCAGGTCGACCACCGCCGTGTAGACCCCGTCCACCTGTTTCAGGGCGTGCTCGACTTTCTGACGGCAGTGGCCGCAGGACATGCCGATCACCCGGAGTTTCGCGTTCGCCATAGGTCGCCTGACGCTCCTTGATTCTCCTCGGGCCCCCGGCCCCCGCCCCCCGCCCCCCGTTCCGGCCCACTATAATTTAGCCCCATGCCCCTCCATTCCGTACCCGATACGCGGTCCGAGACGCCGCCGCTGCCCGCCGAGCTCGAGCGGTCGCAGCTCGTGGAGATGTACCGGTTCCTGCGTCTGACGCGGACCCTGGAGGAGCGGCTGGTGGCGCTCTACCGGCAGAGCAAGGTGATCGGCGGGTTGTACCGCTCGCTCGGCCAGGAGGGCGAATCGGTCGCCTCGGCGTACGCGCTGGAGCGCGGCCGCCACCGGGACATCCTCTCCCCGCTGATCCGCAATCTTGGCGCGATGCTGGTGATGGGCGCCCGGCCGATCGAGATTCTCCGGCAATACATGGCCAAGGCGGAGAGCCCCACGCGAGGGCGCGAGCTGAACGTCCATTTCAACGATCTCGAGAAAGGCTACCTGGGCCAGATCTCCCATCTGGGCGACATGGTGCCCGTGATGGCGGGAATCACGCTCTCCTTCAAGATGCGCGGGGAGCCGCGCGTCGGCCTGGTGTACGTCGGGGACGGCGCGACGTCGACGGGGACGTTTCACGAGGGGTTGAACGTCGCCGCCGTGCTGCGATGCCCCCTCGTCGTGATCGGCGAATACAATCACTGGGCGTACACGACGCCACCCGAGAAGCAGTTCGCGGTGAAGGATCTGGCGGACAAGGCCAGAGGCTACGGCGTCCATGCCGTGACGGTGGATGGGAACGACGTGATCGCGGTGTACACGGCCACGCGGCACGCGGTCGAGCGCGCCCGCCGCGGCAAGGGCGTGCACTTCATCGAGGTGAAGACGTATCGCCGCAAAGGGCACGCCGAGCACGACGATCAGTCGTATCAGCCGAAGGACGAGATCGAGCGCTGGGCGAAGGAGAACGACCCGGTGGATCGCTTCGTGAAGCAGCTGCTCGAGAACGGCTGGTCGGAAGCGCCGGAGCTCGAAGCAATCGATCGCGCGGTGAAAGACGAGATCGATCAGGCGACCGACGCCTGCGTCAACGATCCGCTGCCGCCGCCGGAATCCGCGTTGCCCGGTGTGTACGTGAATCCCGCGGCCGCCGAGCGGCTGTGGTTCCGGGGGGTGTGATGGCCGAGGTCACCTTTCTCGAAGCCCTGCGGCAGGGGCTCTGGGAGGAAATGGAGCGCGACGACCGCGTCTTCATGCTGGGCGAAGACATCGGCGTTTACGGCGGGGCGTTCAAGGTCACCGACGGGTTCCAGAAGAAGTTCGGCGAGGCCCGGGTGATCGACACGCCCATTTCGGAGGCGGCGATCGTCGGCGCGGCGGCCGGCGCCGCGCACATGGGCCTGCGCCCGGTGGCCGAGATGCAGTTCATCGACTTCATTTCGTGCGCCTACGACATGCTGACCAACTACGTCGCGACGGCTCGCTATCGGGCCGGGCTTTCCACGCCGATCGTGGTGCGCGGGCCCTGCGGCGGGTACGTGCGGGGCGGGCCGTTTCATTCCCAGAACCCCGAGGCCGCGTTCTTCCACACGCCGGGATTGAAGATCGTTTACCCCGCGACCGCGCGGGACGCGAAGGGGCTGATCAAAGCCTCGATCCGCGACGAGGATCCGGTCATCTACCTCGAGCACAAATGGTTGTACCGGCGCATCAAGGAGACGCTCCCCGAGGGAGAAGAAATCCTGACGCCGATCGGCGAGGCGCGACTGGCTCGGGCAGGCACGGACCTCTCGATCATCACCTATGGGGCGACGGTCTGGAAGGCGCTGGACGCGGCCGAACAAATGGAGAAAGAAGACGGGCTCTCCGTCGAGATTCTCGACCTGCGGACTCTGGTGCCGCTCGATGACGCCGCGATCATGGCCACCGTCCGGAAGACCAACAAGGTGTTGATCGTCCACGAGGACACGCGCACGGGCGGGGTCGCGGGCGAGATCGCCGCACGCATCAACGAGCAGGCCTTCGAGTGGCTCGACGGTCCCATCGCCCGCGTGACGGCGCACGACGTGCCGTTGCCCTATGCGCCGACGCTGGAGGATTTCGTACTGCCGCAATCGGACGATATCGTGAAGGCGGCGCGATGGTTGGCGAATTACTGATGGCGCATTTACGGAGACGCTATGGCTCGGGTTGACGTTCTCATGCCCCAAATGGGCGAATCCATCGCCGAAGGCACGCTCAGCAAGTGGCTCAAGAAAGTCGGCGACGCCGTCAAGCGCGACGAGCCGCTGTTCGAGATCTCGACCGACAAGGTCGATGCCGAGATTCCCGCGCCTTCGGCCGGCACGCTGGCCGAGATCAAGGTCCAGGAAGGGCAGACGGTGCCGGTCCAGACGCTCGTGGCGGTGATCGAAACGGAGCAGGGAGCCGCGGCACCAGCGGCCCCGAAACCGGCCCCCGCTCCCGCTCCGACGCCAACTCCTGTTCCCACTCCGAAGCCGGCCGCGGCGGCGCCCGTTGCGGCCCCACTGGTTGCTGCCCCACCCGATGCCGCACCACCCGTCCCTCGTCCCCCGTCCCCCGTCCCCCCCAAAGGCGACGGCGCGGAAACCGCGGAGGAACGCCTCCGGCGTCGCTCGACACCGCTGGTGCGCAAGATTGCCGCCGAGCATCAGCTCGACATCGCGCAGATCCCGGGGACCGGATTCGCGGGCCGCGTGACCAAGCACGACATCCTGGGGTTCATTGAGCGGGGACCGGCCGCCGCACTGGCCGCGCCGGCCGCGCTCCGCTCCCCGCTCTCCGCCGGCGCCGTGCAGCATCCCGCCACCGAAGCCTGGCCCGGCGATCGGGTCGAGCCGTGGTCCAAGATCCGGCGGATCACCGCGGATCACATGATCACGTCGCGGCGCGTGTCGGCGCACGTGGCGAGCTTCTTCGAAATCGACTATTCGCGGGTCGCCCAGCTGCGCGCGAAACACAAACCGTCCTACGCCGAGCGCGGGGTGAACCTCACGTTCCTCGCCTTCATCGCGAAAGCGTGTGCCGAGAACCTGCGCACCCACGCCATCGTCAACGCGGCCGTGTCGGGCGAGAGCACGATCTATCGACGCGACATCAACATCGGGATCGCGGTGGCGCTGGATTGGGGGCTCATCGTGCCCGTGATCCGGCACGCCGACGAGCTGTCGCTCCTCGGCCTGGCCCGGGCCATCAACGACCTGGGCGAGCGGGCGCGCACCAAGAAGCTGTCGCCGGACGACATTCAGCGCGGCACGTTCACCATCACCAATCCGGGCGGATTCGGTCCGTACGCGGGGATCCCGATCATCAATCAGCCCCAGGTCGCGATTCTGGGCGTGGGCGCGATCGAGAAACGGCCCAAGGCCATCACCGGGCCCGACGGCGCCGACGCAGTGGCGATCCGGACCATGGGGATGCTCACCATGTCCTACGATCACCGCGTGGTGGACGGCGCTGATGCCGACCGGTTTCTCGCCGACGTGAAGAAGACGCTGCAGGAGTTCCCGGAAGGAGCGGTGTGATCATGCCGAAGGTGCTGACCGCCTCGCGGGTCCGCGTGGCCGCGGCGAACGAGGCCGATTACCTCGCCACCCTGCGGGACCTGGCGCAGTTCGCCGACGCGCGGGGCCAGCGCATCTGGCTGTTTCGCAACGCCAAGGACCCGCGCCTGTTCATTGAATTCTCCGAGAGCCCCACGGAGATGTCGCACCGGGCGCAGGCCTCGCGCCTCCCGGAGGAGACCAAGCTCGAAAAGAAGCTGCAGAGCCTCGTCACCTACGCGCCGGACGCCTGGGAGTTGTGGTCGGAGGTCGCCCTCCCCAGCGCGGCGATGGAGACCTAGCATGGCGCGCCGCGTGCTGATCGTCGACGGGCAGCGCTGGGAGGTGACCCCCTCCGGCCGCGTCACCGTGTACGGGCAGGATCAATACGGCCTGCTGTTCCAGCTCGGGACGGGCCCGGATCGCAAGCGCCGCTTTACCCGCTACGTGCCGACGGGCGTCCGGCGCACCGACGCGTCACTGATCGAGCTTCCCGAGGGCCAGCTCCTGGAGTTGTTCCGCCAGTCCCAGCCGGCCTGGACCGCCCCCGAGAGCGCTTACGGCGCACGTTGATCTGCACTGTCATTCCACCGCCTCGGACGGTCAGGTCGACCCCGCGGCGGTCGTGGAGCGCGCGCAAGCGGTCGGGCTGAGCGCGGTCGCGCTCACCGATCACGACACGCTGGCGGGCGTCCTGGCGGCCGGGGCGGCCGGCCAGCGGCTGGGCGTGCGCGTCGTGGCCGGGTGCGAGTTCAGTGTCCGCGCGCCGTGGGGTGAGCTGCACCTGTTGGCCTACTTCCTGCCGACGGACGACTCCGCTCTCAACGCGTATCTCGCCCAGGCCCGCAGCGCGCGCGAGCGGCGCGGGGCACAGATGGTGGAGAAGCTGCAGCGCCTGGGGGTCGAGATCGACCTCGAGGATCTGGCCGTGCAGGCGGGAACCGGTGCGGTGGGCCGGCCACACGTGGCCCGCGCCCTGGTCGATGCCGGCGCCGTCGATGACTTCGAACAGGCATTCGACCGTTATCTCGGTCGCGGCCGCCCCGCGTTCGTCGCCAAGCCGCTCCCGGCCCTGCGCGACGTGACCGAGCTCGTGCACCGGGTCGGCGGACTCGCGGTCGCCGCGCATCTCGGCGACCGCGGGCACGAGGCGCTGTTGCGGGACTTCAAGGCGGACGGCCTCGATGGGGTGGAAATCCGGCATCCCAGCCATCCGAAGCACGTCGAAGCGCGGCTCGCGAAGCTGGCCCGCGAGCTCGATCTGGTGGTCTCCGGCGGCTCGGACTGGCACGGGGAAGCGGACCCGGCACTCGCCCATGCGCCGCTCGGGGGGATGAAGGTTCCCATGGAGTGGCTGGACGGGCTGGAAACGCGCAGGGCGAAAACCTACGGTGGAACAGCGTAAGGAGATCAGCGCCATGACTGATGTCTTGTCGATCGGCAGCACGGCCCCGCTGTTTTCGGCCCAGGCCTCGGACGGGAAGACGTATGCGCTCGGGGATCTGCTGGAGCGCGCCCACGTGGCGCTGGTCTTCTATCCGGGCAACGACACCCCCGGGTGAAACCGCCAACTCTCCGCCGTGCGCGATGAGATGACGGAGTTCGAGCGTGCCGGGATCCGGCCCTTCGGGGTGAATCCCGCGAGCATCCCCAGCCATCAGGGCTACGTGGAAAAGATGCGGTTCAACTTTCCGCTCTTGTCCGATCCGGATCGAGTCATCGCGGGCGCCTACAACGCGTTGAAGGCCGACGGCAAGGGAATCGCGCGGACGGTGTACGTGATCGGCCGCGATGGCCGGATCCGCTTCGCCCAGCGCGGCGCGCCGCCGGTGTCCGTGATCGTGGAATCGGTCGCCGGTGGCGACTGAGCTCGCCGGCCGGGTCGCCCTGGTGACGGGGGTCGGTGCCGTAGGGCAGATCGGGCACGCCGTCGCGATTGCGCTGGGCACGGCCGGCGCGCGGCTGGTGCTCGCCGACCGCAGCGCCGAGTCGCTGGATGCGCGGGTGCACGAGTTCGCCGAGGCGCGGCTGGCGGCCGTGGCCGCCCCCGGGGACCTGACCGACCCGCGGGTCGCGCGCGCGGCGGTCGGCGTCGCTGAAGCCCGGTTCGGCGGCCTCGACATCGTCGTCAACGTGGCGGGAGGACTCACGAGCTACGGCCCCTTCGTCGACACGGATGCCGAAGCGCTCGATCGCGAGGTCGCGATCAACCTCCGCACCGTCTACTGCGTGTGCCAGGCGGCGATTCCGTCGCTGCGGCGGCGCGGCGGCGGCGCGATCGTGAACTTCGCTTCCATTGCCGTGCTGCACCCACAACCCAACCTCGCCGCGTATACGGCCGCCAAGGGCGGCGTCGCCGCGATGACTCGCACGCTGGCGCGCGAGCTGCGGGAGGACAAGATCCGCGTCAACGCCGTGGCGCCGGAAGCCGTCCGGACCCCGACCAATGTGCAGTCGATGGGCGCCGCGGCCCGGTTCGTGGCGATGACCGATCTCGTGCAGACCATCTGCTGGCTGGTATCAGACGGGACGGCTGCGGTGACCGGGCAGGTGCTCTCCATCATCGCGCAGCCGGCCTAGGCAATGGACCTGCACGGGCGCGTGGCCCTCGTGACCGGGGCGGGGACACGGCTGGGTCAGGCGATCGCGGTCGGGTTGGGACGCGCCGGCTGCGACGTCGCCGTGCACTACCATGCTTCGGCGGACGGCGCCGAGGCCACCGCCCGATCCGTGCGCGAGGCCGGCCGCGGCGCCCGCCTGTTCCGGGCCGATCTGCGGGACGCCGCCGCCGCGCGGGCCCTTCCCGACCACGTCGCCGGCGCGTTCGGGCATCTCGACGTGGTGGTCAATTCGGCCGCGGTGATGGTGGCGCGCGCGTTCGACGCGATCACAGCCGTGGACTGGAACGACGCGCTGGCGCTGAACCTGTCGGCCGCGTTCTTCGTGTCGCACGGCGCCGCCCCCCATCTGCGGAAGGTTCGCGGCAAAATCGTGAACCTCGCCGACCTGGCGGCCTTCGAGGTGTGGCCGTCGTATCTGCCGCTGAACGTCTCGAAGGCGGGGGTGGTGATGCTCACGCACGGTCTGGCGCGCATCCTGGCGCCCGACGTCACGGTGAACGCGGTGGCGCCGGGGGCGGTACTGCCGCCGGACGACTGGCCCGCAGAAACGCGCGAGCGGCTCGCGGCGACGACGCCGCTCCAGCGGCTCGGGTCTCCGGACGACGTGGTGCGCGCCGTCGTGTTCCTGCTCGAGAACGATTACGTCACCGGAGCCGTGCTGCCGGTCGACGGCGGCCGCCTGGTGCGGTGAGCGAAGCGGCGGCTCGCGCGCGCATGCGCGACGTGGTGGTCGTGGGCGGCGGCTGTTACGGCACCTTCTACGCGGCGCAGCTCGCCAAGGCCAAGGAGCGCGGCAAGGCGGGCTATCGGACCGTCGTGATCGTGGACCGCGACGAGCGGTGCCGGGCGCGCGTCGAGCTTCCCGATGCTCCGGATCGGCTGTTCGTGACGAGCGAGTGGGACGCGTTCTTCGACCGGTTTCTCAGCGCCGGTCGACCGTCCGGCGTCGGGGAGGAACGCGACTACATTGTCCCGTCGCCTCACATGCCGCATCTCATGTTCGAGTGGCTGGTGCGGCGCGCGCGAACCCGATTCACCAACCGGCGCTTCGACGTCGTGCCCGTACCGGGGAGCCTGACGCTGCCCTACGACCGGACCGCGGCCGATCGCACCCGCTACGTATCCTTCGCCGACTGGATCTGCCCCACGCATTGCATCGAGCCGGCGGTCTGTCCGGCCATCGGGCAGCCGCGCACCTGGGAGATGTCGGCGACCCTGACGGAGCTCGCCCAGCGTCTCCGCGCCAGTGGCCAGGCGGTGCTGGGTCCGGCGCTGTTCGTGTGCCAGCACCACGTGTACGGCGTGGGGACCTTCGCCGTCGAATCGGTGCTGGAGGGCGAGCGGATCGTCGCCCGCGCGGTCCAGTCGAGCGACGAATCCATGGTGCTCGTGGGGACGGTAAGCTCGTGCCACGGCGCGATCAACCTGCTGCGCATCGGGGTCTGACCCCCGAGGCGCGCCGACGCCAGCTCGCCCATGCCCGTGACCTGTTCAACGGCGGCGAGTTCTGGCTCGCGCACGAAGCGCTGGAAACCGTCTGGCGTTCTATTATTGAAAGGGATGAACGACGGGTGTGGCAGGGCCTGATCCAGGCGGCTGCCGCGCTGCTGCACCGGGCGCGAAACAACCGGCACGGCGTAGCCGCGGTCGGCGCGGCGGCGCTGGCGAAGCTGTCCGGACCCCAACATCCGGCGGTGGAGTTCGAGACGGTGCGGTTCCGCGCCCGGCTGGCGCGGGCCCTGGCGGGGGAGGGGGATCCCCCGCGCTTGGAATGGTGCACGGATGACTGAGAACGGCGTGAAGTCCTATGACGTGATCATCGTGGGCGCGGGCCCCGCGGGGCTGTGCGCCGCGATGTACGCCGGCCGCGGCATGCTCAACGCGCTGACCATCGAGCGCGGTGCGCCGGGTGGTGAGCTCTTGAACACCGACCTGATCGAAGACTACATCGGGTTCGAGAGCGTGAAGGGATGGGACCTGGCGCAGAAGTTCGCCGAGCACGCCAAGAAGTTCGGCGCGCAGCTCGTCACCGATACCGTGGAGAAGGTGCGCAAGGGGGACGACGGCTGGTTCGAGGTCCGCACCGCGCGCGAGCATGTCTACCGGGCCCCGGCCGTGATCGTCACGGCGGGGGGCACGCCCGTGAAGCTCGGCGTCCCCGGAGAAAAGGAATACGCGGGGAAGGGCGTCTCGTACTGCGCGGTGTGCGACGGCGCCTTTTTCAAGGGCGAGGTGCTCGCCGTCGTGGGCGGCGGCGACGCCGCCGTCGAGGAAGCCGACTACCTCACCCGCTATGCGTCCAAGGTGTACATCCTGCATCGCCGCGACCGCCTGCGCGCCTCGAGGATCCTCCAGGAGCGGGCCTTCGCCAATCCCAAGATCGAAGTCGTCTGGAATACGAAGGTCACGGCGATCAACGGCACCGAGAAGGGGACGGATCACCTGGAGCTCGAAGCCACCGTCACCGGCGCCAAGCGGACCCTCAAAGTCGGCGGCGTCTTCATCTTCATCGGCTTTACACCGAACACGGGGATCGTCGACGGGCACGCCAAGCACGACGCGGCGGGGTATTTCATCACGGATGAACGGATGATGACCTCGATCCCGGGACTGTTCGCCGCGGGCGACGTCCGCAGCCAGCTCACCCGGCAGATCACGACCGCGGTCGGCGATGGCACGACGGCGGCGATCGCCGTCGAGAAATACCTCGCCGCGCTGCGCGAGCAGGACAAGCCCGAGCCGGCGGCCGCCTCATGAAGGTCGTCGCGATCCCGAACGGCGGATTTCTGGAGAATTGCTACCTCGTGATCGATGAGGCGGCGGGCCAGGGCGCCATCGTCGATCCCGGCGAAGAGGCCGGCCTGATTCTCCACAAGCTGGAGCAGGCCGCCGTCCAGCCGGTGGCGATCTGGATCACGCATGCCCACATCGACCACGTGCTCGGCGTTCCCCAGGTGCGGGAATCGACCGGCGTCCCGGTGTTTCTCCATGGCGCCGACCGGTCCTTGTACGACCGCGTGCCGGAGCAGGCGATGGCCTTCGGTCTCGATTCCCCCGGCCCGCTGCCACCGCCGGATCGCGCCTTTGTCCACGGCGACCGGGTGCACGTGGGAAGCCTGACCTTCGAGATCCGCCATACGCCCGGTCACTCGCCGGGCAGCGTGTGTCTCATCGGCGCGGGTGTGGTATTCGGGGGAGACGTGCTGTTTCAGGGGTCGATCGGCCGGACCGATCTGCCGGGCGGGGATTTCGACACGTTGATCCGGAGTATCGAGCGGGAGTTGCTGGTTCTGCCCGATTCCACCATTGTGTACAGCGGGCATGGACCCGAAACCACGATCGGCGCCGAGCGCCGCGCCAACCCGTTCCTCACCGGCGCGTTCCCCGTCACGTTCTAAGGACCGCCCGCAGGCTTCGTGCCTGCGCTGTGGGGCTCCGGTGCGCCCCAAGCCGTGGGGGTGCAGGAATCCCTGCGCGAACTGCGGCTTCATCTACCCGTTGGGCGACTGCTCGGACTAGGCGAATGCGGAATGTGGAGTGGGGAATGCGGAATGGAACAGGATCGTCCCGGGCACGATGCAAGAGCGTGCAACTCCGCATTCCGCACTCCGCATTCCGCATTTGATGGTCGCCCACCTCCTCGCGATCGGGGCACTCGCTCTGGACGTCCTGGTGCGCGCCTGGCGCATCCAGCTGGCGGCGTGGACGGCCGGTGGCGGGCTGCGGTTCTGGCCGGCGGTCCGGCTCAACCTGTATGGCGAAGCCGCCGCCACGCTCACCCCCAACCGCCTGGGCGGAGAGGCGGCGCGCTTCGCCGGCCTCACCGAGGCGGGGCTGCGGCCGGTGACGGCGCTCGTGGCGCTCGGGGTGGAGGTCGCGGCCGAGTGGCCGGTGTTCCTGCTCCTCATTGGCGTGCTGGTCGTGCACTACGTCCCCGATTGGAGGGTCGACGCTCAGCAATGGCTGCGCCAGCATCTCGCCAGCGACCTCGTCCTCATCGAGCTCGTGGCACTCGGGCTGCTGCTGGTGATCTGGCTGATTCTGCGGCTCGCCCGGCCAGGCGCGCTGCGGCACCGGGTGCGACGCCAGTGGCGGGTCGCGCTGACGCACGTTCGGCGGGCGCCGCTTTGGGTGCAGGTCGTGAACGCCGGCCTGACCGCCGTGAGCCTAGTCGCCCGAGCGCTGATTCTGCCGACCCTCGCGTTGTCGATTCCCGACGCCCCTCCGTTCGGCCAGATGCTGTTCGGGGCGCTGGCGCTTATGGCCTCACCGCTGGTCGTGCCGTTACCATCGGGCGGGGGTGGGATCGAGGTGGTGTTCCTGTCGGGATTCGCGGGCGACTTCGGCGATCACGCGGTGCGCATGCTCGTGTTGTGGCGCTTCTACGCCGTCATCCTGCTGACTGCGGCCGGCATCTACCTCATGATTCACTCGCTGGGCGGCCGCGCGGCCAAGCAGCTGTTCACCATCGGGTGGGGCCGGCGCAAGCCCGCTGGCACGCCGTAACTCGCCTTTCCCCGGGACCCGGAATAGAATGGACGTGGACGGTGCCATGGGCGATTCGTGGCTCGAAACCGACGGCAGTCGAGCGGAGCGGACCGAACCGATGAGTGCAACGCGCGTGGAACGCGATCCCTTGGGTGAGCTGCCGGTTCCCGCCGAGGCGCTGTACGGGGTCCAAACCGAGCGCGCCCGGCGCAACTTCCCCATCTCCGGCCTGCGGCCCACCGCGGCCTTCGTCGACGCCGTCGTGTGGATCAAGAAAGCCGCGGCCCTGACCCACACGGAGACCGGCCGTCTGGACGCCCGGCGCGCCGACGCCATCGTCCGCGCCGCCGACGAGATCCTGGCCGGGAAGCACCGGGATCAGTTCATCGTCGATCCCTACCAGGCCGGCGCCGGCACCTCGCACAACATGAACGCCAACGAAGTGCTGGCGAACCGCGCCAATGAGCTGCTGGGAGGCCGGCGGGGCGAGTATCAGCCGGTGCACCCCAACGACCACGTCAACATGGCGCAGTCCACCAATGACGTGATCCCGACGGCGATCCGTCTCGGGGGCCTCAGTCTCCTGCGCCCGCTCCTCGACGCGCTCGATCGCCTGGCCGCGGCGCTGGGGGAGAAGGGGCAGGCCTTCGACGCGGTCCTCAAGGCGGGTCGCACGCACCTGCAGGATGCCACGCCGATCCGTCTGGGCCAGGAGTTCACGGCCTACGGTCACTCGGTGCGACGCAACCGCGACCGAATTGCGCGCAGCGCGGACGACCTCCAGGATCTCGGGATCGGCGGCACCGCGGTGGGCACCGGGTTGAACGCCGAGCCCGCCTATCCCGGCCTGATGGTCAAGCACCTGCGGGCGATCACCGGGCTCGAGCTGCGGGTGGGTCAGGACCCGGTGCAGCTGATGCAGTCGATGGGCGATGCGACGGCCGTGTCGGGGGCGCTGCGCACGTACGCGGTGGATCTGGGCAAGATTGCGAGCGACCTGCGGCTGCTCGTCTCCGGGCCGCGGACCGGGCTGGCGGAGATCCGGATGCCGGCTGTCCAGCCGGGCTCGAGCATTATGCCGGGCAAGGTGAATCCATCGATCGCGGAAATGGTGAACATGGTCTGCTTCCAGGCGATCGGGAACGACGTGACCGTCGCGGCGGCGGCGGAAGCGGGGCAGCTGGAGCTGAACGTGATGATGCCCGTCATCGCGCACAACCTGTTCACGACGCTCGGTCTCCTGACGTCGGCGACCCGGGTGCTCGCGGACCGCTGCGTGGACGGCATCGAGGCCGATGCCGCCATGTGCGCGCACTGGCTCGATCGTTCCCCGGCGCTCGTCACCGCGTTGGCGCCCAAGATCGGCTACGCGGAAGCCGCCAAGCTCGCGAAGGAAGCCGTGGAGCGGAACCTGACCGTGCGTGAGCTATTGCTGCAGAAAGGGATCCTCAAAGGCAAGGAGCTCGACGCAGTGCTCGACGTGCGCGCGATGACGGAGATCGGCGTGCGCGGCATCGGTGGAGGCGGGTGAACGGCGTTTCCCGAACGGAGGGGGAGGCATGAACTGGTGGCTCGCGGGACTGATCGCCGGCGTCGCGGCATGGTTCGCCGACTTCGTGCTCTGGAGCAAGGTGTTCACCAAGGGCATGGAGCACCAGGTGACGCCGCTTCCGGCCGGCCAGACGATGAACATGGGACCGATGATGGTGAAGTCGTTTCTCCTGGCGGCGGCCTTCGGCCTGATTTTCTCCTACCTGTATGCGCGCTTCGCGCCCAGTCTCTGGGTGGCGGGCGGCGGCGCGCTCGCGGGGATGGAATTCGCCACCGTGTTGTGGCTGCCGACGATCGCGCTGTCGACGCTGGGCACGAGCGTCTGGTACGACCGGGCCCGCCCCCTGATGACGGCGACGTTCTGGGCGTGGTTGATTCGCATGAACGTCGCCGGCCTCGTGGTCGGCCTGCTGCTCTAGCCCGACACCCGCCATCACGGGAGCCGGGTGATCGCCGTCACGGGTCACCCGGCTCGCTGACCCGCTCGCTCGTGTGTGGGTATTACCTCCCATGAAACCCATCGCCGTCGTCTTCGCCGCCTGCCTGGTTCTGGCGCCGCACGCGTCCGCGCAGCGCCGCCTCCGGCTCGGGCCCATCGCATCCACCATGTCCATCGAGAACGGCACCGGCGCCGCCACCAGCTTCAGCGGCTACGGGGGACTCGTGGCGCTCCTGACCGGGGACTTCGATGAAACGGGACTCGTCCTGAGCCGCTACGGCGATCTCTCGGACAACTCCTGCGTGCGCCGGCTCACCTTCCTCGGGCTCAGCTCGAGCTATTACCCGATCGGCGCGAAGGGGGTGGCGCCGTACGCTGCCACGGAGCTGGGGCTGGCCCGCGTCACCGAATCGCAGGTCCCGTTGTTGTTCACGTGCTCGGGGGCGACGCCGGTCGAGACGACGAACCAGCTCGGGCTCGCATTCGGGCTCGGCGTCCGCGTCGGGATCGGGAGCAGCGCGGTCGGCACGATCGAAGGGCGGTTCCTGCAGGTCCCCAACAGCTTCATTCAGGGACTCGAGGCGCGGGCGAACGTGTCGGCCGCCCTCGGATCGGTGCGCCAGACTGAGCTGCTGGCGGGCACGCTGGGACCCGTGGTCGGGGTGTGGGTCCCGGTCTCGGGTCCGTTGCGCGGTCGCGGACCGACGGCCGGCGTCCGGTTCCGGCGCGATACGAAGAAGGCCGGAGCCGTGGGCCTGCAGGTCGACTACGCGCCCCTGCAGGTGACGGGGACGTGCACGGACCCCGGCTGCCGCCCGTTCGCGATTCTCTTCGCCCCGGGGTACGAGCCCAGTCTTCGTCCCGCCTGGGGGCGCTTCTACGGCGCAGTCGGCCCACTCATCGCGGGCTTTCCCTCGGAGGGCCCCGATCGCGGCACCGCGCAGGGCTTGCATGGCGGCCTCGGCGCGGATGTGTTCAGCGGCCGCGTCATGTGGAACCTCAATGCCCGCCTGCTGTGGATGCAACGGAATTCCGGCAGCAACGTGTTCGCCGTGCAGGTGAGCGGCAGTCTGAGCCCGGCGCTCGGGCATCCTTCGCGCGCCGATCCGACGACCGGGCATTGAACCGGGGCAGGGGGTCGGCCCATATTCCGGCGAGTCGCCGATGACCTCCTCCGCCCCAACGCAAGCGCCGCCCTTCTCCCACGAAGAGCTGATCCGCTACTCCCGGCACCTGGTGCTGCCACAGGTCGTCCTGGAAGGGCAGGGGAAGCTGAAACGGGCCCGCATGCTCCTGGTTGGAGCCGGGGGACTGGGATCGCCCGCCGCGCTCTACCTGGCGGCCGCGGGTGTCGGAACCATCGGTCTGGTGGATTTCGATGCGGTCGACCGCTCCAATCTGCAGCGCCAGGTGTTGCACGGGACCGGATCGGTCGGCGTGTCGAAGCTCGAGTCCGCGCGCGCCCGTTTGGGCGACTTGAACCCGAACGTGCAGCTCGAGCTGGTCGAAGCCCATCTCACGTCCGTCAATGCCCTCGACGTACTGCGCGGTTGGGATGTGGTGCTCGACGGCAGCGATAACTTCCCGACGCGCTATCTGGTGAACGACGCCTGCGTCATGCTGGGCATCCCCAACGTCTACGGCGCGGTGCTCCGCTTCGACGGTCAGGTCTCGGTGTTCGATGCCAAACATGGGCCGTGTTATCGCTGCCTCTATCGGGAGCCACCGCCTCCCGAGCTCGTGCCCTCATGCGCCGAAGGTGGCGTGCTGGGCGTGGTCCCGGGGGTGGTCGGCAGTCTGCAGGCGCTGGAGGCGATGAAGCTCGTGATGGGCACTGGAGCCTCGCTCGTGGGACGATTGCTCCTGTTCGACGGCTTGAAGCTCCAGTTCCGCGAAATCGCGTTATCCAAAGACCCCGACTGCGCGGTGTGCGGCCCGCATCCGACAATCAGACAGCTGATCGACTACGAAGCCTTTTGTGGAATCGGGGACGGGGCACCAGGGACGGGGGACGGGGAGATCGGTGCCGGGGACCTACGCGCCGAGCGCGAGCGGTCGACGAACCTGGTGTTGCTCGACGTGCGCGAGCCGTTCGAGTGGGAGATCGCGCATATCGACGGCGCCACGCTCATCCCGCTGGGCGAGCTGCCGGCGCGGCTGCGCGAGCTCGATGGCCACAGCGAGATCGTCACGCATTGCCACCATGGCGCGCGCGCACGGCGTGCGGCGGAACTGCTCCGCGCCGCCGGGTTTTCCAAGGTGCGGACGTTGTCGGGTGGAATCGATGCCTGGTCCAGCGAGGTGGACCCAACCGTCCCACGCTACTAGCGGAAGGCTGCTGGCCGACGGCTGACAGCCATCAGTGCCGAAGGGGGGACTCGAACCCCCACGGGCTTGCGCCCACTGGCTCCTGAAGCCAGCGCGTCTACCAGTTCCACCACTTCGGCTGAGTTGGAACGGCGAAGTATAGACGGCGGTATAACCTCAAGTCAATATTCGGCTTGACCCATCACCACCCGGTTTCTATACTTGCGCTGGCGACTTGAACAAAACCTCCATCGCGCGCAATCCACGAGCGCGTCATGACTACCACCTCTTGGAAACGTGGGAGGCGGGGCTGGTGCTGACCGGCACCGAGGTGAAGTCGCTGCGCGACGGCAAGGCGAGCCTGGGAGAAGCGTACGCGCATGTGCAGCGCGGCGAGGTGTGGCTCGAGGGGCTGACCATCTCCCCGTACGTGCACGGCAGCTACAACAACCCTCCGCCCGCCCGTTCCCGCAAGTTGCTGCTCCACAAGCGCGAAATCCGCAAACTGATCGGCGCGACGACGCAGCAGGGACTTACCCTGATTCCGCTGGAGCTGTACTTCAAGGACGGTCTCGCGAAAGTCGCTGTCGCCCTCGCCAAAGCCAAGAAGCTGCACGACAAACGCGAGGCCATGAAGCGCCGCGCCACCGAACGGGAGCTGGCCCGGGAGTTTCGGGGGCGCCGATGATCGCTCCGCTGCTCTTCCTGCTCGCCACACCGCCGGAGACCGTGCGCATCGCGACCCCGCGCGGGCAGACGAGCATTCCGGTGAGCCGCGAGCGCGGTGCCGCGATCGCCGCACCGATCGTGGCCGGTCCGCTCGAGCTGGCGGTGGTGATCGAAGGGGCCCGCGCGGTGGTGGTGCTGGACGGCGTGGGCTTCGTATTCGCCCTGGGGTCGCCGTTTGCCCGAATCGGCACGCGCGTGTGCCAGCTCGTGGACGAAGCCTACCAGGTGCGTGACACACTGTTTCTCCCGCTCGTCTGGCTCACCGATTGTATCCCCAGGATCTTCGCGGGTCGGTATCGTTGGGACGCGGGCCGATCCGTCCTCACTGAAATCCCGCGGCCTTCCCCAGGTCCTCCCGTGCCGGTGCAGGTCGCCGTCCGCGTCGACTCTACGCCGGCGCCCGTGGACCTCCGGCTGCCACCGGCCGTGGACTCGGCGGTCGTGCCGGCGAGCCCGACCTCGCCGGTGACGCGGACCGTGAGTCGCTCGGCGGTGCCGAACCCGATCACCGGCCTGCGTCAACGCCACGTCGTCGTGATCGATCCGGGGCACGGCGGCCGCGATCCGGGCAACCCGGGGCGCTACTTCCCCAACGGCGTGACCGAAAAGGACGTCAATCTGGGCATCGGCCGCCTGCTCCGCACCGAGCTCGCCCGGCGCGGCATCGTGACGTCGCTCACGCGGTCGACCGACACGCTGGTCGATCTGCGTGATCGGGCCGGGTTCTGTCGCGAGGACTGCGAGCTGTTCGTCAGCGTGCACGTCAACGCGATGCCCTCCGGGCGCCGCGCCGCGATCGCCGACGGCGTCGAGACCTACTTCCTGTCCGATGCCAAGACCGAGGATCAGCGACGGGTGGCCCGCATGGAGAACGACGCGATCCGGTTCGAGTCCCCCGACGCCAAAGTCGTCGAAGGCGATCTGGCGACCATCGTCAAGGATCTGCAGCAGAACGAATACCTGCGCGAGTCGGCCCGCCTGGCGCAACTGGTCCAGCAGCGGGTCGCCGGCGTGCATCCCGGGACGGACCGCGGGGTGCAGCAGGCCGGGTTTCACGTGCTGAGTAGCGCGCGCCGTCCCGCGATCCTGATCGAGACCGGCTTCGCCACCAACAAACGCGATGGCGCGTTCCTGGCCTCCGTCGCGGGACAGCGCAAGATCGCCACCGCCATCGCCGACGGGATCGTAGGGTATTTCCTCGAGCTGGAGCACAAGTTGGCGCTGGGCGGCCCGCCATGATCCGGCGCCGGTGCCTCGCCCTCGCCGCTTTCGCCCTCCCGCTGTCCGGTTGCGCCTACTACAACGCCATGTGGAGCGCCCAACGTCTCGCGCGCGACGCGCGGCGTCTGGAAGCCCGCGGGCAGGACGCCGAGGCGCGGACGACGTGGGGGCGTGCCGCCATCAAGGCGGAATCGGTTCTGGCACGTCATGCGAGCAGCCGCTGGGCGGACGACGCGCTGGTGTTGCAGGGCGAAGCCCTGGCTAGAAGCGGGAGCTGCGCCGCGGCGGCTCGGCCCCTGAGCCGTGCGCTGCAGCAGGTCGCCGAGGATGCGCTGTACGAGCGGGCTGCGCTGGCCGCCGCCGAGTGCGCCATTCGACTCGGAGAGGTCGCGGCCGCCGAGCGCATACTCGCGCGCGTGCTCGGGTCGGCCGATGCGCGGCGCCGCTCCAGGGCGGCGTACCTGGCCGGCCGCGCGGCGTTCGACCGAGGTGACGCGGCGACGGCCGCGGAGCGGTTCGCCCGCTCGGATCTCGATGCCGCAGCTCCGGCCCAGGTGCGGGCCGTGGTGGCGGCGGGGAGGACCGGTCAGGCGACGGCGCTGATCGAACGGGTGGCCGGTCGCGATCGCGACGAGGCCCGGTGGGCGGAGGTCCTCACGGACCTGGCGCAGCGGGCGGGAGCGGCAACGGCGGCCGACGCCCTCGATCGGCTCCTGGCCCGAGGGCGCTTGACGGCGGGGTCGAGGGCCAGACTGCTGATCGCCGACGGCGACCGCCTGCGCGAGGCCCACCTGGTCAAGGAGGCCGCTACCCGCTATGCCCAGGTGGCCGCGCTGGTGCCGGATTCCGCGGAAGGGGGTCGGGCCCGCGTCCGCCTCGTCGCGGTTCAGGTGTCGCGCGCGCGAACCATCGCGGAGCTCGATTCGGTTTCGCGGCAGCTCAGCCGAATCGCGTCCGGACTCGGCGGCCTTGCAATGGCAGAGGCTCGCGAGCTGCAACGACCGCTCACCGCGATCACCGGAGGGGGCGCCGCCGATACCACGGAAATCGACGACTTCCACGCCGCCGAGCTGGCACGCGACACGTTGGCCGCTCCGGTGTTGGCCGCGGTCCTGTTCCAGCGTTTCGTGGATCGTCATCCACAGTCGCTGTTCGCTCCCAAAGCCCTGATCGCCGCGGGGCAGCTCCAGCCCGAAGCGTTCGATTCCATTGGCCGCCTGCTGCGCGCGCGCTACCCCGATTCGCCCTACACGCGGGCGTTCCGCGGTGAGGTGAGTCCCGCGTTCCAGATCCTCGAGGATTCCCTGGCCTTGGCGCTCGGGGTCTCGCGGCCGGGTGCGCGGGTTTCGGGTCGGCCCGTGGCCCGCATCGCCGCTCCTCGACCCGGGCCGCGCGGTCCCGAGCTCGATCCGCCGCCGGTCGTAGCGGCGCCGCGCCCGCCAATCCGGGCCCTGCCGCCGCGTGAACGGCCGCCGGATCGGGAACGGCCGGTGGAACGGCCGACCGAGCGGCCCACCGACCGGCCCGAGGAGCGTCCCTGAGCGCCGTCGAATTGCTCGGCGCCAGGTTCCAGAATCCCGTCTTGTTGGCGGCAGGCACCGCGGGGTTCGGCCGGGAAGTGGCCGGCGTGATCGACCTCGAGGAGCTGGGCGGGATCGTCACCAAGTCGGTGACCCCTGAGCCCCGCCGCGGGCACCCGGCTCCGCGGGTCGCCGAATTCGTCGGCGGCATGTTGAACGCCGTGGGGCTGGCGAACCCCGGCCTGGATGTCGTCGCCGCGCATGACATTCCCTGGCTGGCCCGATTGCGCCGTGCCCGTGTGCTGGTCAACGTGGCAGGCGCGACCATCGAGGACTACGAGCGCGTGCTGGCGCGACTGTCGGACGTGGACGGGGTGACGGCGTTCGAGATCAATGCCTCGTGCCCCAATACGGCGACCGGCGGGCTCGAGTTCGGCTCGACGGCGGAGGGATTGGCGGAGCTCGCGCGCCGCTGTCGCCGCAGTACGCCGCGGCCCCTGGTCATCAAGCTGTCCCCCATCCTTCCCGATCTCCCGGCCATGGCGCGGGTGGCGCAGCAGGAAGGCGCCAACGCGGTGAGTCTCGTGAACACCCTCCCCGGCACGCTCGCGGGCCGGCTCGGCAACGGGTATGGGGGGGTGAGCGGGCCGGCGCTGCTCCCCATCGGCGTGGTGGCGACGCAGCGCGTGCGGGAACGGGTCGACCTGCCGATCATCGGCGTGGGCGGGATTCGGACCGTGGCCGACGCGCGCGAATACCTGCGCGCCGGCGCGTCTCTGGTTGCGATCGGCACGGCCGCGCTCGCCGACCCGCGCGTCCCCAATCGCATCGCCCGGGCGCTCGCCGATGGCTGAGCTGATCGTCGCGTTCGACGTTGCCAGTGGACGGGAGGCGCTGGCGCTGGCCGACCGGATGCCCGGTCTCGCGTGGGCGAAGATCGGTCCGGTCTTGTTCGTGCGCGAAGGCCCCGCGCTGGTGCGGGAATTCACTCGGCGCGGCGTGCGCGTGTTCCTCGATCTGAAATGGCACGATATCCCGAGCGTGGTCGCAGCCGCGGTCACGGCCGCCGGCGCACTCGGTGTCCGCATGGCGACGGTACACTGTCTCGGTGGGCACGCCATGCTGACGGCGGCCGCACGCGCCGCCGGGCCCGACCTCGCCCTCATGGGCGTTACCCTGTTGACCTCCCACGCACCGGTGGATGCCGAGCAGGTGCTTGGCCGGGGCGTGCCGGACCTGGGGGTCGAGTCGACGCGACTCGCCCGGCTGGCCATGGGAGCGGGGCTGCGAGGCGTGGTCGCTTCCGGCCACGAGCTCGGCATGCTGCGCGAGGCGCTGGGCCCGGAGCCGTGGATCGTGGTCCCGGGGATCCGGCCACCGGGTTCGGAAACGGACGACCAAGCCAGGATCGTGACGCCGGCGGAGGCGATTCGATTGGGCGCAACCCACCTCGTGATCGGACGGCCGATCGTGCGGGCCCCGGAGCCGGCGCTCGCCTACCAACGAGTCGTGGAGGCCCTGTGAAAAACGTCGGGATGCTGCTGCTGATCGCCGTTCGGTTGGCGGCCCAGGGTGGGCTGCAGGATGCCGCGCAGCACGCGCGCCGGGCCTGGCTGGGACATCATCCCGACGTGCTGTTCGCGGGGAGCCCCGGCGTCATCCTGCAGATTCCGGGCGCGGACCCCTCAGCGGCGATGGGACGCGGGCAGGCGGCCGAGCTGCTCGCCCGCTATCTCCGCACGGCTGTCGAGCGGGGCGTCGACGTCACCGTGGCGAGGGAGGTGGAGGAGGGGCGGGGCTACGTGGAACTGGTGCGCCGCTACACCATCGCCGGGACGGCCGAGGAGCGTCGCGAGACGGTGTTCCTGGGGTTGCGGCGCCTGGGTGAGCGGTGGGCGGTCGTGGAGCTTCGGGCCGGCCCCTGAATCGACGTATGTTGTCCCCTTGCGTGAACTTACGAGCCTGTCTACAATACGAGGCTCAATTGGACTTTTTTCCGAGGCGGGTCAGTCCGTGAAGGTTCGTTCCAGCGTTCAGCCGATCTGCGAGCACTGCAAGGTGGTGCGTCGCCGCGGCGTACTGCGGGTGATCTGCAAGCGCAGCCCCAAGCACAAGCAGCGGCAGGGCTGAGGGCATGGCCCGCATTGCAGGCATCGATCTGCCGCGTGACAAAAAGGTGGAGTACGCGCTGCCGTACATCTTCGGGATCGGCCGCAACAACGCGAAGCGCATTCTCGCCGAGACCGGCGTGAGCCCGGACACCCGGGTCCGCGATCTCCGCGACGCCGAAGTCGCGCGGCTGCGCCAGGTGATCGAGCGCGATGTGAGGGTCGAGGGCGCGCTGCGGACGGAAATCGCGATGAATATCAAGCGGCTGATGGACATCGGCACCTATCGGGGCGGGCGGCATCGCAAGGGGTTGCCGGTACGCGGCCAGCGGACGCATACCAACGCGCGCACCAAGAAGGGCCCGCGGCGGGCCATCGCAGGCAAGAAGAAACCGACCCTGAAAAAGTAACGGCGGTTCATGGCACAGGCGAAAGCAACGGGCGCGAAGCGCGCCAAGAAGGTGGTGGAAGCCGAGGGCGTCGTGCATATCACCGCGACGTTCAACAACACGCTCATCACGATCACCGACATGCAGGGCAACGCCATCAGCTGGGGCTCGTCGGGCAAGGCGGGGTTCAAGGGGTCGAAGAAGTCCACGCCATTCGCCGCGACGGTGGCGGCCGAGCAGGCCGCCCGCGAAGCGGTGAATCTCGGGGTCAAGCGCGTGCACGTGCGCGTGCAGGGTCCCGGCGCGGGGCGGGAGTCGGCGATCCAGGCGCTGGCCACGGCGGGGCTGCAGGTCCGGTCGATCCGGGACGTGACGCCGATTCCGCACAACGGGTGCCGGCCGCCCAAGAAGCGGCGGGTCTAGTCGATGGCGCGCTATACGGGTCCGGCCTGCAAGCTGTGCCGACGGGAGGGCACCAAGCTGTTTCTCAAGGGCACCCGCTGCCTGACGGAGAAGTGCGCCATCGAGCGCCGGGCCTACGCGCCCGGACAGCACGGGCAGTCCACCGGACGCCGCCGCAAGGCGTCCGAGTACGCGAAGCAGCTGCGCGAGAAGCAGAAGGTGAAGCGCATCTACGGGCTGTCCGAGCGCCAGTTCCGCAACGTGTTCGAGCGCGTGTTGAAGGAGCCCGGGGTGACGGGCGAAGCGCTGCTGATCGCGCTCGAATCCCGGCTGGACAACATGGTGTACCGGATGGGCTTCGCCGTGTCGCGCCGGCAGGCGCGGCAGCTGGTGCGGCACCGGCACATCCACATCAACGGGCGCGTCGTGAACGTGCCCTCCTTCCGGGTGCGCCCGGGGGACGAGGTGAAGGTGGCCGATGCCAGCCGCGATCTGATTCCCATCAAGCTGGCGCTCGATCATTTCAGCCGCGGACAGCCGGTCCGGTGGATACAGGTCGATCCGGATAAGGCGGTGGGTCGCATGACGGAGCGGCCCACCCGCGACACCATCCCGATTGCCGCTCAGGAACAGCTAATCGTCGAGCTCTATTCCAAGTGATGACGACTCTCGATTTGACCGGGCTCGTCCGACCGCACCTGGTCGAGATGACCAAGCGGGAAGACAATCCCAATGCCGCCGAGTTCCGCCTGCAGCCGCTGGAGCGCGGCTACGGGCACACGCTCGGCAATTCGCTGCGCCGCATGCTCCTGTCCTCGTTGCGCGGCGCCGCGGTGTGGGCGTTCCGCCTCGACGGCGTCGTGCACGAGCACCAGACCATCCCGGGGGTGGTCGAGGACGTGCACCAGATCATCCAGCGTCTGAAGCAGCTCACGCTGGTGCTCGATCCGGACGTCGACGAGGCCGTGCTGCACGTGCATCGCGACAAGGCAGGCCCCGTCTACGCGCGCGACATCGAGCCGCACTCCGCCGTGTCCATCGTCAGTCCGGACCAGCTGCTGTTCACGTTGCAGGACGACCGGGAGGTGTCCGGGGACCTGTACGTGAACAAGGGGCGCGGCTATGTCGAGGCCGAGCAGCATCCGGTCGACCGGACGCTCCCGGTGGACGTCGTGCGCGTCGATTCCATTTACAATCCGGTGCGCCGCGCCAATTTCACCGTCGCGGAGACGCGCGTCGGCCAGCGGACCGACTACGACCGGCTTACGATCTCGGTCGAAACCAACGGTACCATTTCTCCCGAGGACGCCGTGGCGTACGCCGCCGCCCTCGCCCAGGAGCATTTCCGGTTCTTCGTCGACTTCGGCAAGGTGCCGATGGTCGCCGCGGAATCGCCGCTGCCGGGCGGCGCCGCGACGGACGGGCTCGCCGGGTCGCTGACACGATCGATCGACGATCTGGGATTGTCGGTCCGGTCGGTGAATTCACTCAAGAACTCCAACATCCGGACCCTCGCGGATCTCGTGCAGTACAGCGAGAGCGATCTGCTGAAGGTGAAGAACGTCGGCGAGAAGGCGCTGGGCGAGATCGCCGAGATGTTGCGGCGCGAAGGCCTGAACTTCGGGATGCGGTTCGAGGATCTGGACGGCACGGTGCGCGTCGTCGATCCCGGCGTGGCCCCGATGGCGCACGCCACCGACACGGGAGAAGAGTAGCCATGCGCCATCGCGCCAAGGGCCGTCAGCTCTCCCGCACCGCCAGTCACAAGAAGGCGCTGCTGGCCAACCTGGCGACGAGCCTGTTCCGGCACGACCGGATTCAGACCACGGAGGCCAAGGCCAAGGAGCTGCGCCCCTACGCCGAACGGCTCATCACCCTGGCGCGCCGCGGCGATCTCCACGCCCGGCGTCTGGTAGAGCGCAAGTTGAAGGATCGCGACGTGACCCACCGTCTGTTCACCGAGCTCGGGAAGCGGTTCGCGGCGCGTCCCGGTGGTTACACGCGCATCGTCAAGCTGGGCCATCGGCCCGGTGACGGCGCCGATGTGGCCCGGATCGAGCTGTTGAGTGAGTGACGGAGTGCGACAGGCGGGGGGCGCGGCGAGCGCAACGATCAGGGGGACCCGGCGGGTCCCCCTTTTTTCAAGCGACCTTCGTCACCCGGTTCGATTTGAGGCAGCGGGTGCACACCCGCAGCCGGCGCGTGGCGCCGTCCACCCGCGCGCGCACGCGCTGCAGGTTGGCGTACCAGCGGCGATTGGTCTTGTTGTTGGCGTGGCTCACGTTGTGTCCCGCCGCCGGGCCCTTGCCACAGATGTCGCACACTCGCGCCATGAGTCGATCCGAGAATGAAGGGGGAAACGGCGGGGAAACCTAAAGCCGGTGCGGAGACGGCACAACCCCGGCGCACCGCGCTGATCACGGGCATCACCGGCCAGGACGGCTCGTATCTGGCCGAGCTCCTGCTGCAGAAAGGGTACGAGGTCGTCGGCGTCGTGCGCCGCACCTCCCACGACTCGTACGAACGGATCGGCCACCTGCTCGACCGCCTGCATATCGTGCCCGCGGACCTGCTCGACCAGCACTCGCTCACCAGCGTCGTGCGCGACGCGCGGCCGCACGAGGTCTACAACCTCGCGGCGCAGAGCTTCGTGCCGACGTCCTGGACCCAGCCGGTGCTCACCGGGGAGTTCACGGCGTTAGGCGTCACGCGCCTCCTCGAAGCGGTGCGCCTGGCCCACCCCGAGGCCCGCTTCTACCAGGCCAGCTCCTCGGAGATGTTCGGCAAGGCGCTGGAAACGCCGCAGCGCGAGACGACGCCGTTCTATCCCCGGTCGCCCTACGGCGTCGCGAAGGTCTACGGCCACTGGATCACGGTGAACTACCGGGAATCCTACGGGCTGTACGCCGTGAGCGGCATCCTGTTCAACCATGAGTCGCCCCGGCGCGGCCTCGAGTTCGTGACCCGCAAGGTCACGCACGGGGCGGCGCGCATCGCGCGCGGCCAGGCGCGCGAACTGCGGCTCGGCAACCTGGAAGCGGGGCGGGATTGGGGGTTCGCGGGCGACTACGTCGAAGCGATGTGGCGCATGTTGCAGCAGCCGAACCCCGAAGACTATGTGATCGGCACCGGCGAAACCCATACCGTGCGCGAGCTGTGTGAGATAGCCTTCGCCCACGCAGGGCTCGACTGGAAGAAATCCGTGGTAGTGGACCCCGCGCTCGTGCGTCCCGCCGAGGTCGACGTGCTGCTCGCCGATCCCGGCAAGGCGCACCGCCAGCTGGGCTGGCGTCCCACGGTCGGCTTCGCCGACCTGGTCCGGATGATGATGGACGCCGATCTGGCGCGCCTGGCGTGAAGGTCCTCGTCACCGGCGCCGACGGTTTCGTCGGCTCCTGGCTCACCCGCCGGCTGGTGGCGGACAGCCACGTCGTCGTCGGCACGTTTCGTCCCGGAGAAGACCATCGCGCCGCCCGGTTCACGCCCGCCGAGCGCGATCGCGTGACGTGGGTGCCGCTGGAGCTGGCGGACGATGAATCGGTCCGTCGCGTCGCCGAGGGCGCCTGGGATGCCGTCGCCCACTTGGCGGCCGTCAGCTGGGTGACGGTCGCCGAGCGCAGCCCGGGGCGGGCCTGGAACGAGAATGCCGGCGGCACGGCGCGGCTGGCGCGGGCGCTGGCGGAAGCCAAACGCGCCGGCGACGCCGATCCCCTGGTGCTGGTGGTCTCGACCGTGGAGGTGTATGGGCCCGGACCCGAGCGGCCGCGTCCCGAAACCGATGTGCCGGCCCCCGTGTCCGCGTACGCGGCGAGCAAGATGGGCGCGGAGCAGGCGGCGCTGATGGAGTGGCGGCGGGCGGGGCTGCGCGTCGTCATCGCGCGCCCGTCGCCGCACACCGGCAAGGGGCAGAGCGAGCGGGCCCTGATCCCCAAGTATGCGCGGCGCGTGTTGACGGCGCGGCGCACGCGCGCGCCAGCGATGGCCACGGGCCTGTTGGACGGGGTGCGGGATTTCCTCCACGTCACCGACGTGGTCGAAGCCTACGTCCGCCTGCTCAGCGATGGCGCCCCCGGCGAGGTGTACAACGTCTCCTCCGGGGAGCCGGTGGGATTGAAGGATGTCGTGCTGCGCCTGTGCGCGCTGAGCGGGTGGCAGCCGGTGCTCGAAGTAGATTCGGCGGACGTGCGCACCGACGCGGTCCCCTGGCTGGTGGGTGATTCGACCAAGCTGCGCGAGGCAATCCGCTGGGCGCCCCGGCGCACGCTCGACCAACTGCTCCAGGACGTGCTCGATGCCCAAACGAGCTGACCTGCATCGCATCCTGGTGCTCGGGTCCGGTCCGATCGTCATCGGGCAGGCGGCGGAATTCGATTATTCCGGCACCCAGGCGGTCAAGGCCCTGAAAGAGGAAGGGTACGAGGTCATCCTCGTCAATTCGAATCCCGCCACCATCATGACGGACCCGGAGCTGGCCGACCGGACCTATATCGAGCCGGTGACGCCGGAATGGGTGCGCAAAGTGATCGAGCGCGAGCGGCCGGATGCCCTGCTGCCGACCATGGGAGGGCAGACCGCGCTCAACGTCGCCATGGCGCTGGCGCGGGACGGCACCCTGGCGGAGCTCGGGGTGGAGCTGATCGGCGCCTCGGCGCGCGCCATTCAGATGGCCGAAGACCGGGCCGAGTTCGCCGCCGCGATGCAGCGCATCGGGCTCGACACTCCGCATGGCCGCACCGTGACGTCGCTCGACGGGGCGCTTGAGGCCGTCGCCGTGACCGGCTATCCGGCGATCATCCGGCCGTCCTTCACGCTCGGGGGAACCGGCGGCGGCATCGCGTACAACCGCGCGGAATTCGAGGACCTGGTGGAGCGCGCGCTCGAGCTCTCGCCGGTGCGCTCGACGCTCATCGAACGCAGCGTGCTGGGCTGGAAGGAATTCGAGCTCGAGGTGATGCGCGACGGCCGTGATAACGTCGTCATCGTCTGCTCGATCGAGAACCTCGATCCGATGGGGGTGCACACCGGAGATTCAATCACCGTCGCCCCGGCCATGACGCTCACCGATCGCGAGTACCAGCGGATGCGCGACGCCGCCATCGCGATCATTCGCGAGATCGGCGTCGCGGCGGGCGGCTGCAATATCCAGTTCGCCGTGAACCCGGCCGACGGCGAGATGCTCGTCATCGAAATGAATCCGCGCGTGAGCCGGTCCTCGGCCCTCGCCTCCAAAGCGACGGGGTTCCCGATCGCGCGCATCGGGGCCAAGCTCGCGGTGGGCTTCACGTTGGACGAATTGCCCAACGACATCACCAAGACCACCCCGGCCTCGTTCGAGCCGGTGCTCGACTACGTGGTCGTCAAGGTCCCGCGCTTCGCGTTCGAGAAATTCCCAACCGCCGATTTCCGGCTCACGACCCAGATGAAGTCCGTGGGCGAAGCGATGGCGATCGGCCGAACGTTCAAGGAAGCATTCCAGAAAGGCCTGCGGGCGCTCGAAGCCGGGCGCGCCGGCTGGGTCGCCGGCGCGACGCTGGCCGAAGATCGCCTCACGAGCGACGCGCCGGACGATCTGCGCGTCGCCCTGCGCACGCCGACGCCGGAGCGCATCTTCCAGATCAAGCGGGCGCTCCAGGCCGGACTCGCGGTCGACGCCATCGCCCAGGCGACGGGCATCGACCCCTGGTTCCTGTGTCAGCTCGTGGATCTGCTCGCGGCCGAGACCCGGTTCGCGGCGCTTCCCGACGTCCCGGCCGCGGAGCTGCGGGCCATGAAGCGGATGGGGTTCTCGGACCGGCAGCTGGCGACGCTGCGCGACACGACCGAGGCGGAGATCCGCGAGCGGCGCTGGGCGCTGGGCGTGCGGCCCGTGTACAAGACCGTGGACACCTGCGCCGGCGAGTTCCCGTCGTCCACGCCCTATCTCTACTCCTGCTACGACGCGGAGAACGAGTCCGACCCGGTGGGCGAGCGGGCCGTAGTCATCCTCGGCAGCGGCCCCAATCGCATCGGACAGGGCGTCGAATTCGACTACTGCTGCGTGCGCGCGGGGCTCGCGTTCCGGGAGTTCGGCTTCCGCACCATCATGATCAATTCCAATCCCGAGACCGTTTCCACCGATTTCGATATTTCCGACAAGCTCTATTTCGAGCCGCTCACGTTCGAGGACGTGATCGAGATCGTCCACCTCGAGCAGCCGCGCGGGGTGGTCGTCCAGCTCGGTGGGCAAACACCGCTCCGCCTGACCACGGCCCTGGCCGCGGCCGGCGTCCCGATCCTGGGCACCCCTCCGGATGCGATCGACACCGCGGAAGACCGGCAGCGGTTCGAGCTCCTGGCCAGGCGGCTGGGCGTCGATCAGCCGCCCAACGGCAGCGCCCGCTCGGTGGAAGAAGCCGCCCAGGTCGCCGAGCGCATCGGCTTCCCGGTGTTGATCCGCCCGTCCTATGTCCTGGGCGGGCGCGCGATGGAGATCGTCTACGATGTAGCCTCGTTGCGCGAGTTCTTCGAGAAGGCCGCGCGCCTGGCGCCGGAGTACCCGGTGCTCATCGACCGGTTCCTCGAGGACGCCTTCGAGGCCGACGTCGATGCGATCGCCGACGGCACCCGCTGCGTCGTGGGGGGTGTCATGCAGCACATCGAGGACGCCGGCATCCACTCGGGCGACTCCGCCTGCGTGCTGCCGCCCTACCTCATCGGCGATCGGCAGGTCGAAGCGCTGCGCCACCATACCCAGGCGTTCGCGGCGGCCCTCGGCGTCGTGGGCCTGATCAATGTGCAGTACGCCATCCGGGACGGCGTGGTGTACGTGCTCGAGGTCAATCCGCGCGCGTCCCGGACCGTCCCGTTCGTGAGCAAGGCGACCGGAATCCCGCTGGCCCGGCTGGCCGCGGCCGTCATGGTGGGCCATACCCTGGACGAACTGGGGCTGGCCGATGAGCTTCCCGTCCCCGGTGTGGCCGTGAAGGAGGCCGTCTTCCCCTTCACCAAACTGCCCAACGTAGATACCGTTTTGGGCCCGGAGATGCGGTCCACCGGGGAGGCCATGGGGTTCGCCGACAGTTTCGGCATGGCGTTCGCGAAAGCGCAGATCGCGGCGGACGGCAGCCTGCCGCTCGAGGGGGCGGTGTTCGTCACGGTGAACGATTCGGACAAGCCGACGGTCGTCCCGATCGTCCGCCGGTTCCACGAGCTCGGATTCCGGATCCTGGCGACCGAGGGTACGCAGCGTTACCTCCGGGCGCGTGGGGTCCCGGCCGAGCGGGTGGCCAAGGTGCACGAGGGACGGCCCAACGCCATCGACTTGCTCGTGTCCGGCGAGATCCAGCTGCTGATCAACACGCCGCTGGGGAAGTTCACGCAGCAGGACGACTATGCCATCCGGCGCGCCGCGCTGATGCACCGGGTGCCGTATACGACGACGATGTCCGCGGCGAGCGCCGCGTGCGATGCGATCATCGCGCTGCGCAGCCGGCGGGGAAGCGTGAGGAGCCTACAGGAATGGCACGAAAACACGAACCTCGGAAATCGGGAACCGGCGCCCAGCGGCGCAACGGCGCCAAGGGGCGTCCCGCACCCGGCCGCCGGGTAGCCAAGAAGCCGTCCAAGCCGATGGCCAAAGCGTCCGCGAAAACGGCCGCGTCCGCCAAGGCGGTGCCTCCCACCCCGAAGATCAAGTTCCATGGGCGGATCCTCGAGAACGAACCGCTCGCCCGCTACACCACCTGGCGCATCGGCGGGCCGGCCCGCTACCTCCTGCTGCCCGGAGACGCCGAGGACATCGCGCGCGCGCTGGACATGGCTCGCGAGCGTGGCCTGCCGTGGCTCGTGCTCGGCCTCGGGTCCAACGTGCTGGCGCGCGACGAGGGATTCCCGGGCATCGTGATTCGCATGGGGAAGGGGCTCGACCGCTTCGAAATGAAAGGGGCCATCGCGATCGTCGGGGCGGGCATGGCCACGCCGATTCTGTCGCGCCGCACGGCGGAGGCCGGGTTCTCGGGCGTGGAGCGCTTCATCGGCATCCCGGGCACGGTGGGTGGCGGTATCTATATGAATGCCGGCTGCCATGGCGCGGAGTTCGCCGAGATCGTGACGGAAGTCACCGTGATGGACGGGAAGGGGAAGGTCCGTACCATCCCCCGCAAGCAGATCTCGTACAAGTACCGCGGCTCGAACCTGGGCGACGTGGTAGTGCTCGAGGCCAAACTCAGCCTCGGCGAAGAGGCGCCGGCCAAACTCAAGGAGCTGCAGTCGAAGCTGTTCCGCTGGCGGAAGGCGGGCACCCCCTTCGACCAACCCTGCGCGGGATCGACGTTCAAGAACCCCGGGGGCAACAAGACCGCCGGCATGTTGATCGACGAAGTGGGCCTGAAAGGGTACCGCATCGGCGGCGCGCAGGTGTCACCGTTGCACGGCAACTACTTCGTCAACACCGGGACGGCGACCGCCGCCGATGTCCTGAAGCTGATCGATCACGTCAAGAAGACCGTGGCCAAGAAAACCGGCGTGGAGCTGGTGCTCGAGATCAAGGTCTTCGGAGCGTAGGTGGCGGACTACTACGTCCATCCCTCGAGCTTCGTGGACGAGGGTGCGAAGATCGGCGCGGGGACCAGGATCTGGCACTTCAGCCACGTGATGCCGGGCGCCGTGATCGGCGCTCGCTGCAATCTCGGCCAGAACGTCGTCGTGATGCCCGGCACGAAGATCGGCGACAATGTCAAGATCCAAAACAACGTGTCGATCTACGAAGGCGTGGAGCTCGAAGACGACGTCTTCTGCGGTCCGTCCTGCGTGTTCACCAACGTGCTGAACCCGCGCAGTCACATCTCCCGCAAGCACGAGTACCAGCGCACCCTGGTGCGGCGCGGCTCTACGATCGGCGCCAATGCGACCATCGTGTGCGGCGTCACGCTCGGCGAATACAGCTTCATCGGAGCCGGCGCCGTGGTCACCACGGACGTGCTCGCCCACGCGTTGATGGTCGGCGTGCCGGCGCGCCGCGTAGGGTGGATGTGCCGGTGCGGCGAGCGCCTCAGCGCGGCCGGCGGCCGCACCCGCTGTGCGGCTTGTGGTACGACCTACGAGGAAACCGGAGGCGCGCTCCAAGCGATTGCCTGACCGGCCCTGCCTATGTAAATTGTTGCCTCTTTTGCGGATAGAGCGAACGTGAATGTGCCGTTGTTGGACCTGGTCGCCCAGTACCAGGCCATCAAGGACGAGGTCCTTCCCGCCCTCCAGGCGGTCATCGAATCGCAGCAATTCATCATGGGGCCGGCCATCGCGCAGCTCGAGGCGCGCCTGGCCGAGCTCTCGCACGCCCGGCACGGCATCGGGTGCGCGTCGGGCACGGACGCGCTGCTCCTGCCGCTCAAGGCCCTGAAGCTGCGCCCAGGCGACGAAGTGATTACGACCCCGTACACGTTCTTCGCCACGGCCGGGGCGATCCACAATGCCGGCGGCCGGCCGGTGTTCGTGGACGTGGATCCCGAAACCCTGAACATCGACCCCGCCGCCGTCGAGGCCGCGATCACGCCGCGCACCCGCGCCATGATCCCCGTGCATCTGTTCGGCCAGATGGCCGAGATGGAGCGCCTGCTCAAGCTCGCGAAGCCGCGCGGGCTGGCGATCATCGAAGACGCCTGCCAGGCCATCGGAGCGCGGCGCTCGATCGACGGCGTATGGCGCATGGCCGGAGAACTCGGCTGGGCGGCCGCCTACTCGTTCTTCCCCAGCAAGAATCTCGGCGCCTGGGGGGATGGCGGGATGATCGTCACCTCGGACGATGCGGCGGCCGACCGGCTGCGCCGGCTACGCTTGCACGGCGGTGCCAAGCAATACCATCACGATGAAGTCGGGACGAACTCGCGACTCGACTCGGTGCAAGCGGCCGTGCTGCTGGCGAAGCTGCCCCATCTCGCGGCATGGTCGGCCAAACGCCGTGAGCACGCCGCCTACTACACCAGGGAGCTGGCCGGCTTGGCCGCCGTCCGGGCCCCGACCGTCGCGGCGGGCAACGAGCACATCTTCCACCAATACACCCTGCGGGTGGACCGGCGCGACGCGCTGCAGGCACACCTCAAGGCGAAAGGCATCGGGAGCGCGATCTACTATCCCGTCCCGTTGCACCGCCAGCCGTGCTTCGGCGATCTCGGGTACGCGGCCGGCAGCATGCCGCGGTCCGAGCAGGCGGCGAAGGAAGTCCTGTCGCTGCCGATCTTCGCCGAGCTGACGCGCGCGCAGATCGATTACGTCATCGCCGCGATCCGCGAGTTCTACCGGTGAATCGGTTGCGGCTCGGCGTCATCGGCGCCGGGACCTGGGGCCGAAACCACGTTCGGACAGCGGCCGGACTCGCCGGCGCCGAGCTGGCCGGCGTGTGCGACCTCGCAGACGGCGTGCGCGAGGCGATCTCCCGGCAATATCCCGGCGCCTTCGTGACGGCCGACGTCGACGCCCTCCTCGAGCGCGTGGAGGCGGTCGTCATTGCCTCGCCCGCGACGACCCATGCCGAGTTTGCGCGGCGCGCCATCGCCGCCGGCCGGCCCTGTCTCGTGGAGAAGCCGTTCGCCCTGCGGGTGGCGGACGCGGAGGCCGTGGCGGCGGCGGCCGCCGCGGCGAACGTTCCGGTGCTCGCGGGCCATTTGCTGGTATTCCACCCGGCGGTGGACGCCCTGCGGGCCCTGCTGGCTGGGGGGGAGTTGGGGCGCCTGCTCTACATGTACGGCCTGCGGGTGAACCTGGGGCAGGTCCGCGCCGACGAAAACGCCTTGTGGAGCTTCGGGCCGCACGACGTGTCCGTGGCCCTGCATTTGCTTGGGGAGGCGCCGGTTCGGGTGACCGCTCAGGGGTCGAGCTACCTGCGGCCCGGGGTCGAGGACGTGGTCTTCCTGCATATGGAATTCGCCAGCGGGGCGCTGGCCCACGTGCAGTTGTCCTGGCTCGATCCGCACAAGGAACGGAAGCTGACCGTGGTGGGCGACCGGAAGATGGTGGTGTTCGACGATATGGAGCCGCGCGAGAAGCTGCGCATTTACGACAAGGGCGTGACGCGGCCCCCGGAATACGCCTCGTGGGGCGAGAGTCTCGCCGTCCGCGAGGGTGACATCTTCATTCCCAAGATCGCGAACGTCGAGCCGCTGGCCGCCGAGCTGGCGCATTTCGTTCGCGTGGCGCGGGGCGCGGAGCCGCCGCGCGCCGCTGCGGCGGATGGCGTCCGGGTGGTTCGCGTGCTCGACGCGGCGACCCGCTCGCTGACAACTGGAGGAACACCGGTTTCGTTATGACCAAGGTTTCGTTGACTCCGCGTGACGCGCTGCTGGCCAAGGCGCACGACCGCACGGCCGTTTTCGGGATCGTGGGCCTGGGCTACGTCGGCCTGCCGCTGGCGATCGAGCTGATCCACGCCGGCTATCCCGTCCTGGGCTTCGACATCAGCACGCGGGTCGTGGAAGGACTCAATGCGGGCCGATCGCACGTCAAGGACGTCTCGTCCGAGGCCGTCGCCAAGGCGGTTCAGGCCGGCACGTTCTCCGCCACGACCGACCTGGGCCGCCTCTCGGAGCCGGACGTGATTTCCATCGCCGTACCGACGCCGTTGTCCAAGACCAAGGACCCCGACGTCAGCTATGTGATTGCGGCGACCGAGTCGATCAAGAAAACCCTGCGGCGCGGCCAGCTGGTGATCCTCGAATCGACCACCTACCCCGGCACCACGCGCGAGCTGATGCTGCCCGCGCTCGAGGCGACCGGCCTCAAGGTGGGCGAAGACTTCTTCCTCGCGTTCTCCCCGGAGCGGGTCGATCCCGGTAATCCCAAGTACGGCACGCGCAATACCCCGAAAGTGGTCGGCGGCATCACGCCGCATTGTCTCGCGGTCACCATGGCCCTGTATCAACCGGCGATCGAGCGCCTCGTGCCCGTCTCCTCCACGGAAGCCGCCGAGCTGGTGAAGATTCTCGAGAACACGTTTCGCAGCGTGAACATCGGTCTGGTCAACGAGATGGCCATCGTGTGCGACAAGCTCGGCGTGGACGTGTGGGAGGTCATCGATGCCGCGGCGACGAAGCCGTTCGGCTTCATGAAGTTCACGCCGGGACCGGGCGTGGGCGGGCACTGCATCCCGCTCGATCCGCACTACCTCGCATGGAAGATGCGCACGCTGAACTACCGGACGCGCTTCATCGAGCTGGCGGGTGAGATCAACGCCGGGATGCCCGAGTACTGGGTGGCCCGGATCGCCGATCGGTTGAACGAGCAGGGGAAGGCCCTGCGCGGCAGCAAGGTGCTGGTGCTGGGCGTCGCCTACAAGAAGGACATCGACGACATTCGTGAGAGCCCCGCCCTCGACGTCATCCGGCTGCTGGAACGGCGCGGGGCCGTGGTGAGCTACCATGATCCGCACGTGCCCAGGTTCCAGGAAGACGGCGTCGAGCTGACGTCCGTGCCGTTGACGGCCCAAGCCCTGCGGGCGGTCGACTGCGCCGTCATCGTGACCGACCACAGCGGCGTGGATTACGGCCTGATCGGCCGGGAGGCGCCGCTGGTGGTCGATACGCGTCGCGCCTTACCCCGCGGGACCGGGGAGGGGAGCAAGCCGTGAAGATCTGCGTCGTGGGAACGGGCTACGTCGGCCTCGTGGTCGGCGCCTGCTTCGCCGAAACCGGCAACGATGTGTGGTGCGCGGATGTCGAGAGCAGAAAAATCGCGGGCCTCAAGGCGAACCGACTCCCGATCTATGAGCCCGGCCTCGAACCGCTCGTGGTTCGCAATCAGCGCGACGGCCGCCTGCGCTTCACCACCGACGTCGCCGGGTCGATCGAGACGGCGGACGTAATCCTGATCGCCGTGGGGACGCCGCCCGACGAGGACGGGTCCGCGGACCTGCAGCACGTGCTCGCCGTGGCGCGCACCATCGGGCAACACTTGAACCGGCCCAAGGTGATCGCCACCAAGAGCACCGTGCCGGTGGGCACGGCGGAGCTGGTCCGCGCCGAGATCGCCAGGTACACCCAGACCGAATTCCACGTCTGTTCCAATCCGGAATTCCTGAAGGAGGGGGCCGCGGTCGACGATTTCATGAAGCCGGACCGCGTCATCGTCGGCGTGGACCACCCGGAGTCCCGCCGCGTGTTCGAGGAGCTGTACGGCCCGTTCGTACGCACCGGGAATCCGCTCGTGTTCATGGACATTCCCTCGGCGGAGATGACCAAGTACGCCGCCAATGCGATGCTCGCCACCCGCATCACGTTCATGAACCAGATCGCGGAGCTGTGCGAGGCGGTGGGCGCCGACGTGCAGCTCGTGCGCAAGGGGATCGGCTCCGACCACCGCATCGGGTCCGGGTTCCTGTTTCCCGGGCCCGGCTACGGCGGCTCCTGTTTTCCCAAGGACGTGAAAGCGCTGGTCAAGACCGCCGACGGCAAGCGGGTCTCGCTCGGCGTGCTCAAGGCGGTCGAGGCGGGGAACGAGCGCCAGAAGCGCGTGCTGTTCGAGAAGCTGTCCCGGCATTTCGACGGGACCCTCACGGGCCGCACCATTGCGGTGTGGGGCCTCGCGTTCAAGGCCGAAACCGACGACATCCGCGAAAGCCCGGCGCTGGTGCTGATCGAGGCGCTGCTCGGGGCGGGGGCCACGGTGCGCACCCACGACCCTGCGGCCATGGACACCGCCCGCCATCAGCTGGGCGACCGCGTGACCTACGCGGCCAGCGCGTACGACGCGCTGGCCGGCGCCGATGCGCTCGTGATCGTCACCGAATGGCGCGAGTATCGCAATCCCGATTTCGCGCGGGTCAAGCAATCACTGTCGCGGCCCCTCATCGTGGATGGGCGCAACCTGTACGAAGGATCTCGCCTGGCCGAGCTGGGCTTCACCTATGATTGCATCGGGCGCCCACTGGCATGCGCATCCTCGTAACGGGCGCGGCCGGATTCCTCGGGTCTCATCTCTGCGACCGCCTGTTGGCGGACGGCCACCGGGTCATCGCGATGGATTCCTACATCACGGGATCTCCAGCCAACCTCGCGCATCTTGAGCACCATCCCGCGTTCCAGTTCGTGCGCCACGACGTCACCACCTTCATCGAGGTGGAGGGACCGCTCGATGCCGTGATGCACTTCGCGAGCCCGGCGAGCCCTGTCGATTACCTCGAGCTGCCGATCCAGACGCTGAAGGTGGGATCGCTGGGGACACACAAGGCCCTCGGGCTCGCGAAAGCCAAGCGCGCCCGGTTCCTGCTCGCTTCGACGTCCGAGGTGTACGGCGATCCGCTGGTGCATCCGCAACCGGAGGGCTATTGGGGAAACGTCAATCCAGTCGGCCCGCGGGGCGTCTACGACGAAGCCAAACGCTTCGCCGAGGCGATGACCATGGCGTATCATCGCTATCACGGTCTCGATACGCGCATCGTGCGGATCTTCAATACTTTCGGACCGCGCATGCGGCCGCACGACGGCCGGGTCGTGTCCAACTTCATCATCCAGGCGCTGAAGCAGGAGCCGCTCACCGTCTATGGGGACGGCTCGCAGACCCGGTCGTTTTGCTACGTCGAGGATCTGGTGGAAGGCGTCGTGCGGCTCCTGGACCGGGGCACGCCCGAGCCGACCAACCTCGGGAATCCGGGCGAGTGCACCGTGCGCCAGCTCGCCGATCGGGTCCTCGTCCTGACGGGAAGCGCCAGCGCGGTCGTGCACCGGCCCTTGCCCGAAGATGATCCGCGGGTGCGGCAGCCGGATATCACGCGGGCGCGCACGCAGCTCGGGTGGGAGCCGCGCGTGAGCCTCGACGAGGGGCTGCAGCGCACCATCGCTTTTTTCCGGGAGACGATACGCGGATGAGCAAGCTGTTTGTCACCGGCGCCGCCGGGTTCATCGGATCGCACCTGTGCGAGGCGCTGCTCGCGGCCGGGCATCAGGTGATCGGGATGGACAATTTCGATCCGTTCTATCCGCGCGCCGTGAAGGAGCGCAACCTGGGAGCCCTGCGCGGGCAGAAGGGGTTTCTGTTCGCCGAGGGGGACGTGGAGCGCGACCCGCTCCCGCTCGACGGCGTGGACGTGATCGTGCACCTGGCGGCGAAGCCCGGGGTCCAGCCGTCGCTCGAAAACCCGGTCGGCTACATGGAGACGAACGTCAGCGCCACGGCCCGTCTCCTGGACCAGGCACGACGCGACGGCATCGGCCGCGCCGTGCTGGCCTCGTCGTCCTCGGTGTACGGAGAGTCCACGCCGGCCCCGTTCGCCGAGGACGCGGTGGCGGATCAGCCGATCTCTCCCTATGCGGCGAGCAAGCGGTCCGGCGAGCTGGTGAGCCGCGTGTTCACCCACCTGTACGGCACGCGCATCGCCAACCTCCGGTTTTTCACCGTGTACGGCCCTCGCCAGCGACCCGATCTCGCCATCCATCGCTTCACGGCCCGCATCGTCGCCGGACGGCCGATCCAGATGCGCGGCGACGGTTCGAGCACGCGCGATTACACGTATGTTTCGGATGTCGTGGATGGGGTCCAGGCGGCGGTGGACTGGACCGCGCGCGCCGGGCGCGGCGGGATCGAGCCGTGGCGGGTATTCAATCTCGGCGGCGGCGGCCGGGTCCGGCTGGATCGGCTCATCGCCCTGATCGGCGCCGCCGCGGGGCGCGATCCGGTGATCGAGCGAGCCCCCGACCAGGCGGGCGACGTCCCGATGACGGCAGCCGACCTGCGCCGCTCCGAACAGGAGCTCGGCTACCGACCCAAGGTCGGCATGGAAGAAGGCATTCGGCGGTTCGTCGCGTGGTACCGGGAGGTCCATGGACGCGAGTCCTGAACGCAGGGTCGATCAAGCACGCGAGCGGTTCGCGCTCCAGGATTACTACGGCGCGATCCATCTGCTCGAAGAGCTGGTCACCGTCGGGCACGCCTATGCCGACGCCGAGCACATGCTGGGACTGTGCTACTCCCTGGTGGGTCAGCCGGAGAAGGCGCTCGCGCATCTCGACCGCTCGCTCGAGCTCAATCCGCAATACGTGGAAGCCCTGGTGCACCGCGCGCTGGTGCTCAACGATCTGGGACGGGAGCAGGAAGCCACCGATTCGTTGCGGCGTGCCGGGCAGATCGGCGGCAAGTCGCGGCTCGGATTCCCGGCCCACCTGGCGGCGAAGCTGGCCAATCTGCACGCGCATCTGGCCGAGGCCTACATCGAGGCCGGCGGCATGCGCGAGGCGATCGGCCAGTACCAAGCCGCCCTGGCGCTCGGCCCCGACTTTCACGACCTGCGCTACAAGCTGGGACGCCTGCTCTTGCAGGCGGGTCGCGTGCTCGAGGCCCGCGAACAGTTCGAGATCATCGTGCGCTCCCGCCCCAACTTCCAGGACGCCGCCGCCATGCTCGGCCTCGCCTGCTACTTGAGCGGCGATGGTCTGTCGGCGCGCGTCGTCTGGCAGGATTGCCGCCGGCGACGGCCGGAAGATCCGCGCGTCGAGGCGTATCTGGCGATGCTCGATCGCGGCGACCTCGTCGGGGCGCCCGGCGAGCCTGCGGCCCGCGCCGCGGCACGCCAGCCGGAGTTGTGAGGCGCCGTATGGCGCTGGCGGTGCTTGCGACGGCGCTCGCATGCACCCGCAGCGCGGCCGATCACGAGGTCCTCGGCGATCGCGAGTACGCCGCCGCCGCGTATTCCGACGCCCTGGCGGAATACCAGCTCGGCTTGCGCGCCGGCGCCGGGGGCGCCGGCATCCACGCCAAGGCGGCGCTCGCCGCGTTGCATACCGGGGATCTCAGCGTCGCCGCGGAGGAGTACATCGCCCTCGCCCGCGCCGACCAGTCGCGCGCCGATGAAGCGGCCGACGGCCTGGAGCGGACGGCCCGCGCCGCCGCGTCGACCAACGATCGCGCCGCGCTCGCGCTGGCCCTGCAGGGGCTGCACCAGGTGGCGCCGAGCCGGCCGCTTGGCGCCTACGCCCAGATCGTGGCGCTCGACGCGGCGGCGGCCGGGAACACGGCGGACGCATTGGCGTACTTGCCGACGGCGATTGCCACCGCCCCCGATGCCCGGAGCGCCGATTCCTTGCTGTTCGTCTACGGTCTGGCCGCCTCGCTCGCGCGCGACTGCGGTACCGCGACGCTCGCGTTCGAGGGCGTGCTGCGCCGCCAGCGCCAGCTCACCGTACAGGATGCCGCCCGCGAGGGCGTCGCGCGCTGCGCCTTGATCCGGGGAGAAGCCGCCCTCGCGTCCGGCCGCCCCGGCGACGCGGACGACTGGTTTCGCCGCGCCGCGACGCCCGGGGCCGCGTCGGACGTGGCGCGCGCGGCGTATCTGGGGCTGGGGGACGTCGCGCTCTCGCGCGGGGATCTCGCCGGGGCGGTCGACCTCTACCAGCAGACCCTGATGAGCGGCGTGCCCGGCGATTCCCTGGCACAACGCGCGCAGATGAAGATCAACGCGATCGGACGGGTGGACAGTGAGCCACCGGCCCCCCCGTCGATTCAGCCCTGAGCCCGAAGCGCATGCGACGCCTCGTCCTCCTCGTATTGCTGGTCGCCTGCGGCCGCGGCCGATCGCCGGCGCCAGCGCCGGAGGTCTTGCTCGATCGGGCGCGGGCGCAATTCCGCCACGGCGAGTTCAGCCGGTCGCTGCAGAGCTTTCAGCGGCTCACCTTCGAGCTGCCCCCGAACGATCCGGCTCTCCCGGAGGTGCACTACCTCTTCGGCGAGTCGCAATTCCAGACCGGCCGGTTTCTCGAGGCGGCGCAGCAGTTCCGCCAGGCCGCCGACCAATACCCCGGCAGCACCTATGCGCCGCTGGCGCTGCTGCGTGCCGGCGACGCCAACCTGCGGCTGTGGCGGAAACCCGAGCTTGACCCGAGCTATGGCCAGTCCGCCCTGGCGATCTACCAGGACCTGGCGGGACGCTACCCCGAGTCGGACGCCGCCCGGCGCGCCCAGCTGCACGTGCGGCAGCTGCGCGAATGGTTCGCCGACAAGGGCTACAAGAACGGGCTGTTCTATTTCAAGCGGCGCGCCTACGACTCCGGCATCATCTACTTTAAGGATGTGGTCGCCAACTATCCCGAGACCCCGCGCGCCGTGGACGCGCTGTTGCGTCTCGCCGAGAGCTATCGCGCGATCAGCTATCGCGACGAGCTGCAGGAGACCTGCGTTCATCTGCGTCGCTTCTACCCACAGGCTCAGGGTATCGAGCGGTCCTGCCCGCCCGCCCGTTCCTCCGACAGCGCGCGCTGAGGGCGTGGACGCCCTGTTCGGCGGGTCGTTCGACCCGGTTCACCTTGGTCACCTGGTCGTGGCCGAGGTTGCGGCGGAAATGCTGGGAGCGCGGGTGCGGCTGCTGCCGGCGCGCGAGCAGCCGTTCAAGCCGCAGGCACTGGGGGCGACCCCGGAGCAGCGCATCGCGATGCTGCGGTTGGCGACCGCCGGCAACGCGCGGCTGGCGGTGGAGTCGATCGAGCTCGAGCTGCCCGCGCCGTCGTACACGGTGCGGACCCTGCGCGCCCTCGCCGAGCGCGAGCCGGGGAACCGATTCACGTTATTGCTGGGGGCGGACGCGGCCCGGGACCTCCCGGCCTGGTACGAGGCCGAAGCGATTCCGGCGCTCGCCGATGTGGTCGTGTTCGCGCGACCCGGATCCCCGGTGCCTCGGCACCCGATGATTCCCCGGGTGGTCGAGGTCCCGTCGCTGGACATCTCGGCCACGCTGGTGCGGCAGCGCGTGGCGGCAGGACACTCGATCCGCTATTTCGTGCCCGAAGCGGTACGCGAGTATATCGCGACGCACGGGCTGTACCGGTAACGAGGACCGATGGTTCAGACCCTGGTCACGAAGCTGATCGGCACCCGCTTCCAGCGCGAGCTGAAGCGGATCCGCCCGTTGGTGAAGGCGATCCACGTCCATGAAGCACGGCTGAAGGACCTGACCGACACGGCGCTCCAGGCCCAGACGGCCGCGTTCCGGGCGCGCATCGTGGAGCAAACCGGAGCGCTCGCCGCCGAGGTCAATCGGCTCAAGCAGGAGAAGCATGACAATCCCGACGCCGACGCCCGCGCGCGGCTGGCGGATCAGCTCGGGGCGGCCGAGGCGCGCTATGCGAAGGCGCTCCAGGCGGCGCTGGATGGGCTGCTGCCCGAAGCCTACGCCACGGTGCGCGAGGCCTGCCGCCGGCTGCTGGGTTCGAAGCTGATGGTCACCGGTCACGAGCTGACCTGGGACATGGTCCCCTACGACGTCCAGCTCATCGGCGGCATCGTCCTGCACCAGGGCAAGATCGCGGAAATGGCCACCGGGGAAGGCAAGACGCTCGTCGCGACGCTGCCGCTCTATCTGAATGCCCTGGCCGGGAAGGGCGCCCACCTGGTCACGGTGAACAATTACCTCGCCCGCCGCGACAGCCAGTGGATGGGCCATCTGTTCACCTGGCTGGGGCTCACGGTCGGGTGTATCGACGACACGCAGCCGTCCACGCCGGAGCGCATCGCCGCCTACCGCTGCGACATCACCTACGGTACCAACAACGAGTTCGGCTTCGACTATCTGCGCGACAACATGGTGGTGGCCCTGGAGCATCGCGTGCAGCGCGGGCACCACTACGCCATCATCGACGAGGTCGACTCGATTCTCATCGACGAGGCGCGCACCCCGCTGATCATCTCGGGGCCGGTGGGTGCCGAATCGGACGAGAAGTACGCCCAGTACAATGCGCAGGTGGTGCAGCTGGTGCGCCGGCAGACCGCGATCGTCAATGACCTGATCGGGAGAGCCGAGCCGCTGATCGGCGAGGACAAGACGCAATACGAAGGAGCCAAGCTGCTGTATCAGGCGCAGCTCGGCATGCCGAAGAACAAGCGGCTGCTGAAGCTCCTCAACGAGCAAGGCGTCAAGGCGCTGGTGCAGCGCGTCGAGCTCGATCGTCTGGCCGACCGCAAACAGCCCGCGTCCAAGCAGTCGATGCGCCACATCGAGGACGAGCTGTACTTCGTGATGGACGAGCGCGGGCACTCGGTGCACCTGACCGACAAGGGCGTCGAGACCATGTCCCCGAACGACCCGACGCTGTTCGTCATTCCCGACATCTCGCACGCGGTCCACGCCATCGATCGGGATGACGCGCTGTCACCGGCGGAGAAGCTGGAGCGCCGTCGGGCCGTCGAAGGCGAGTATGCCGCGAAGAGTGAGACGCTGCACATCATTCACAAACTGCTCCAGGCACACGCCTTGTACGAGAAGGACGTCGAATACGTCGTGCAGGATGGCCAGGTCTTCATCGTCGACGAATTCACGGGCCGCATGATGCCGGGTCGGCGCTGGGCCGAGGGGTTGCACCAGGCCGTCGAAGCGAAAGAGGGCGTGACAGTCCGCGAAGAGACGCAAACGCTCGCGACCATCACGATCCAGAACTACTTCCGCATGTACGAGAAGCTGGCCGGGATGACCGGCACGGCGGAAACCGAGGAAACGGAATTCTTCAAGATTTATCACATGGAAGTGATGGTCATTCCGACCAACCGGCCGGTCCGCCGCGTCGACAAGCACGACCTCATCTACAAGACGCGCCGCGAGAAGTACAACGCCATCGTCGAGGAGGCGGAGCGCCAACACCAGCGCGGCCTTCCGGTCCTGATCGGGACGGTGAGTGTCGACGTGTCGGAAACGCTGTCCCGGATGTTGAAGCGCCGTGGCCTGAAACACGAGGTGCTGAACGCCAAATACCACCAGCGCGAAGCGGAGATCGTCGCGCAGGCCGGCCAGCCCGGCGCCATCACCATCGCCACCAACATGGCCGGCCGCGGCACCGACATCAAACTCGGTCCCCGGGTGAAGCAATGCCAGGTGTGCGGCATCCGCTCCCGGGGCGAGCCGGCCTTCGGCCAGCAGCTCGAGAACGCCGACCTCGCTCCGGAGCGGATCAAGGAGCTCGGCTGCAATGACGATCCGCCGTGCGGGCTCGTGATCGTCGGCACCGAGCGCCATGAGGCGCGGCGCATCGACCGGCAGCTGCGCGGACGCTCCGGCCGCCAGGGCGACCCCGGACAGAGCGTGTTTTATCTCTCGCTGGAAGACGACCTGATGCGGTTGTTCGGGTCGGACCGGATCGCCCGCTGGATGGACAAGGGCGGCGCCGAAGAGGGCGAGGTCATCACGCACCCCTGGGTGACCGGCGCCATCAGTCAGGCGCAGAAGCGGGTGGAGCTCCAGAATTTCCAGGCCCGCAAGCGGCTGCTCGAGTTCGACGACGTCATGAACCAGCAGCGCGAGGTGATCTACTCGCAACGTCTGTACGGCCTGGAGGGCGGGGAGGAGCTCAAGGCCGAAGCGCTGGGCATGATCGACGCGGCGGTCGAACGGTTGATCGACGCGGAGATCGAGGGCGCCGAGCCCGTCGATTGGGATCGGGAGCTGCTGGAGACCGAGTTCCTGCAGAAGTACCTCCTGACCATTCCCGGTCTCACCGATCCGGCCGTGGTGCGCGATCGCGCCGACCTGGTCCGGGCGGCCCGCGAGGCGAGCCACGCCGCCTTCGAGGCGAAGCTCACCTACTTCAAGGATTTCGAAGCCAGGGTCGGCGCCGTGCGGCTGGGCGAACAGGCGCTCTCGCACATCATGCTGAGCGTGATCGATGAAAAATGGAAAGACCACCTGTACGATCTCGATCAACTGCGTGCCGCGATCCAGTTCCGGGCCTGGGGCCAGAAGGATCCCCTGATCGAGTACAAGCAGGAAGCGTTCGAGATGTTCAAGGGTCTGATCGACGATTTGCGGACCACCTTCACCGAGCGGTGGCTCAAGCTGCAGATCCACTTCGGGCCGCAGCGGCCGGGGCCGACGATTACGGCCCCGCTCGGCGGACTGGCCGCACCCAGGAAGGCCACGCCTATGGTGGCCAGCAAGGCCGACGCCGATGGCCTGGTGCGCGGCGGCGCCACGGCCACCGGACCCAGGCCCCTCTCCGGTCCGCCGCCGGCCGTCGGCGCGCCGGTCGCCAACCCCTACGCCGGCGTGGGACGCAATGATCCGTGTCCCTGCGGTAGCGGCAAGAAATTCAAGAAATGCCACGGTGCGGCGGTGTGAACTGAAGGGCTCGCGAATCGAGCCCCGCATCGCGTAGATCCGGTACCGACGAGAAGCCCCCGCTCCATAGGTTGGAGCATGCCGCTCCGACTCGCCGAACATCTCACCGACGACCGACCTCGCGAACGGCTGTGGCGCCTCGGGCCCGGCGCCCTGACCGCGCAGGAGCTGCTGGCCATCCTCCTCGGCACCGGCTACGCCGGGCGCGATGCGCTCGAGGTCGCCGGCGCCTTGTTGGCCCGGATGGACGGATCGTTGCTCCGGCTCGCCGGCCGGCCTGCGGTTGAGGTCTCCCGTGCCCCCGGCGTGGGCCCCGCCAAGGCGGCGCGCCTGGCCGCCGCGCTCGAGCTGGGACGGCGCCTGGGCATCGAGCGGGAGCCACCGCCCGAGCGTATCAAGGGACCGGCCGACGTGCACCGGCTGTTCGCGCCCAAGCTGCGGGATCTGGCGGTCGAGGAATTCCATGTCCTCGCCCTGGGCAGCCAGAGCCAGGTGGTGGCGGAGCTGCTCATCACGCGGGGGATTCTCAACAGCTCCCTCGTGCACCCGCGCGAGGTGTTCCGGGCGGCCATCGCCGAGGCGGCGGCCGGGATCATCGTGGTCCACAATCACCCCAGCGGAGACCCGACACCGTCGGCGGATGACCGCGCCGTCACCCGGCAGCTGGTCGATGCCGGGCGGTTGCTCGACCTGCCGGTCTACGACCACGTCATCGTGGCCGGCGACCGCTACATCAGCTTCGCCGAGGCCGGGTTGCTGTAGGTCGCGTTGACTGGGAGGTCGCACCCTGCCATCCTCCACGGGTGACGACCACCGCGCCCCGTCTCGCTCCCGAGCTGGCCAAAGCGGTCGCGCCGCTCTCGGAGCGGCTCGACTTGGACCTCGTGACGCGCGCCTATCGCGCGAGCGCCCAGGCGCACTCGGGCCAGAAACGAAAGTCCGGCGAGGCCTTCGTCTCGCACAGCGTGGCGGTCGCCACGATTCTCGCCCAGCAGCAGATGGATTCGACCACGATCGCCGCGGCGTTGCTCCACGACGTCGTCGAGGATTCGGACGTCTCGCTGGACCAGATCCGGCGCGAGTTCGGCGCCGAGGTGGCGGACCTCGTCGACGGCCTTACCAAACTCTCGGGCCTGACCTTCCGCTCGGCCGAAGAAGCGGCGGCGGAGAACTACCGCAAACTGCTGCTGTCGATCGCCAAGGACGCCCGCGTCATCATCATCAAGCTGGCGGACCGGCTGCACAACATGCGGACGCTGGAGCATCTCACCGAAGACCAGCAGCGGCGCATCGCCCAGGAGACGCAGGAGATCTACGCGCCGCTGGCGCACCGGTTCGGGATGGCGGGGGTAAAGGCCGAGCTCGAGGACCTCGCGTTCCGGTTTCTCGAGCCGAACGAGTATCGCCTGCTGACGCGCAAGATCCAGGCGAAGCGTACCGAGCGCGACCAGACCATCGAACGCCTGCGCGCTCCCCTGGAAGCGGAGCTGCGCCGGGCCGGCCTCGTCGACTTCGAGATCACGGGTCGACCCAAGAACCTGTGGTCCATTCATAAGAAGATGAAACGCCGGGACCGGCCGTTCGAGGAGATTTACGACCTCCTCGCCATGCGCGTGCTCGTCGGTTCCGTCGCCGACTGCTACCACGCGCTGGGGATCATCCACCACCAGTGGACGCCGCTCCAGGAGCGCATCAAGGACTACATCGCGAGCCCAAAGTCCAACGGCTACCAGTCGCTCCACACGACGGTGTTCGGCCCCGGGAGCCAGCTGTACGAGATCCAGATCCGCACACGCGACATGCATCGCACCGCGGAGTACGGCATCGCCGCGCACTGGCTGTTCAAGGAGGGTAAGGCCCCCGACGAGCTGGACCGGCATCTCGCGTGGTTCCGCCAGCTGCTCGAGCTGCAGCAGGACGCCCACTCCCCCGAAGAGTTTCTCGAGTTCCTGAAGGTCGACCTGTACCAGGACGAAATCTTCGTGTTCACGCCGCGCGGCGACGTGAAGCGCCTGCCCAAGGAAGCGACGCCGATCGATTTCGCGTTCGCCGTCCATACCGAGGTCGGGCACCGCTGTCATGGCGCGCGGGTGAACGGGCGCATCGCGCCGCTGCATCGTCCCCTGAAGAACGGGGATACGGTCGAGATTCTCACGAGTCCGCAGGCGCGCCCCTCGCGCGACTGGCTGGCACACGTGCACACGGGACGTGCTCGGCACAAGATCAATCAGTGGGTGCGTCAGCAGGAGCACGAGCGCAGCGTGACGCTCGGCCGCGAGATCCTCGATCGGGAGGTGCGCCGCCGTCGGCTCGAGCCGCCGGATGCCGAGCGTCTGGCCCAGGCGGCCGTGACGTTGTCCGCAGGCACCGGGGAACAGCTTGAAGCCGTGCTGGGGCGGGGTGACGTCGCGCTGGGGAAGGTGATGCATGCACTGTACCCGGAGCTGCCCCCGGAAGATCTCCAGGCCCCGAAGCCGACCGTGTTCGGCCGCGTCATCCAGCGGCTGCGGCTCGGGCGGGGCATCCGCATTCAGGGCGTGGACGGTCTGATGGTGCGGTACGCGCAATGTTGCCAGCCCGTGCCGGGTGACGCCGTCGTCGGGTACGTCACGCAGGGCCGGGGCATCTCGATTCATCGCAGCGACTGCCCGAATCTGCTGCCGCTCTCGGCCGAAGGAGAGCGGCGCGTCGAGATCGACTGGCAGGAATCGCAGGGCGAGACGTTCGTGGTGCGCTTGATGGTGGAAGGGGAAGATCGCCGCGGGCTGTATGCCGACATCTGCGAAGCGGTGAATCAGACCGGCACCAACATTCGACACGCCGAGCTGTCCTCGCGAGACGGCGCCGTCCACGGCCATGTAGTGGTGGAAGTGGAGAACCACACGCACCTGAACAAGGTGCTCCGCGCGGTACGCCGGGTGAAAGGCGTCACCGACATTGCCCGCCGCGACGTCGGGACCCTCGCCTGAGGGGCTGTTCCGCCCCGTTATCTTGTGCCGATGCCCTACGATCTGGTGTCGCCGTTCGCTCCGGCCGGGGACCAGCCGCGCGCCATCGAGTCTCTGGCGCAGGGTCTGCGCCGGGGCGACCGCTACCAGACCCTGCTCGGCGTCACCGGGTCCGGCAAGACGATGACCATGGCGCACCTCGTCGCGGCGCATGGCCGGCCGACGCTCGTGCTGTCCCACAACAAGACGCTCGCCGCCCAGCTGTACGGGGAGTTGAAGGCGTTCTTTCCCAGCAATGCGGTCGAGTTCTTCATCTCGTATTACGACTATTACCAGCCCGAGGCGTACGTCCCGCAAACCGACACCTACATCGCCAAGGACTCGTCGATCAACGACGACATCGACGCCCTGCGACTGCGGGCCACGTCGAGCTTGCTCGAGCGGGACGACGTGGTCATCGTGGCGAGCGTGTCGGCCATCTACGGCCTGGGCGATCCCGAGGCCTACAAACGGCTGCTGGTCACGGTCGAGCACGGGGCCGATCGCAGCCGGGACGCGATTCTCGAGGACCTGGTCCGGATCAACTATCTGCGCAACGACATCGCGTTCGAGCGCGGCACGTTCCGGGTGCGCGGCGACACGATCGAGATCTTTCCCGCCTACGACGAGCAGGGCGTCCGGATCGAATTGTGGGGCGACACCGTCGAGCGGGTCAGCAAGATCGATCCACTCACCGGACAGACGCTCGCGCCCCTGAAGCGGGCGGTCGTGTACCCGGCCACACACTTCGTCACGGAGCGTCCCACGGTGGAGCGCGCCGTGACGGCGATCCGCTCGGAGCTGGCGGGGCGCCTCGGTGAGCTTCGGGCCCAGAACAAGCTGGTGGAAGCGCAGCGACTCGAGTCCCGCACCCTGTTCGATGTGGACATGCTGCTCGAAGTGGGGCGGTGCAGCGGCATCGAGAACTACTCCCGGCACCTGACGGACCGCGAACCGGGCGAGCGCCCTGCCTGCCTGCTCGACTATTTCCCCGATGATTTCCTGTGCATCATCGACGAATCGCACCAGACGCTGCCGCAGCTCGGCGGCATGTACGAGGGCGATCGCTCCCGCAAGCAGACGCTGGTGGACTACGGCTTCCGCCTGCCGTCCGCGCTCGACAATCGCCCGCTGCGATTCGACGAATTCATGCGCCTGGTCCCCCGCATGCTGTTCGTCTCGGCGACGCCCGGCGATCAGGAGCTGCAACTGTCGGAAGGCGTGGTCGTCGAGCAGATCATCCGGCCCACCGGCCTGGTGGATCCGGAAGTGGAAATCCGGCCCGTGAAGGGACAGGTGGACGATCTGCTGCGCGAAATCCGGGACCGGGCCAGGGCGGGGGAGCGTGTGCTGGTCACGACGCTGACGAAACGGATGGCCGAGGATCTCACCGACTACCTGCAGCAACACGGTGTCCGGGTGCGCTACCTCCACTCCGAGATCGATGCCATCGAGCGGGTCGAGATCATTCGCGGACTGCGCCTGGGAGAATTCGACGTCCTGGTCGGGATCAACCTGTTGCGGGAGGGTCTCGACCTGCCCGAGGTGTCTCTCGTGGCCGTGCTCGATGCCGATCAGGAAGGGTTTCTGCGCTCGGATCGCTCGCTCATCCAAACGGTGGGCCGGGCCGCGCGCAATCTGCACGGCAAGGCGATTCTCTACGCCGATCGGGTGACCGGATCGATGCAGCGCGCGCTGGACGAGATGGCGCGCCGCCGCACGATGCAGCAGGCGCACAACATCGCGCACGGTCTCGTCCCGCGGTCCATCGTAAAGTCGGTCGTGGACATCCGGTTCGTCACCCGCGTGGCCGATGCGCGCGGCAGCCGCGTGCCGGAGGCGCCGGCTCGGCGCCCGGTGAATGCGGCCGAACGGGAAGCGTTGATGCAGCAGCTCGAGTCTCAAATGCAGGCCGCCGCCGAAGCGCTGGATTTCGAGCAGGCGGCGCTGCTACGCGATCAACTGCTCGAGCTGAAGGCGGAGCTCGAGCCGCGAGGAGGCCGGCGTGCGCCTGCGCGAGGACGAACTCAACCGGTTCGGTGAGGATCTGGGCCGCAGCCTCCGCTCGCCCGCCATCATCGGGTTTTCCGGAGATCTGGGCGCGGGAAAAACGACCCTGGTCCAGGCGATTTGCCGCGGGTTGGGCGCCACGGTGCCGGCGACCAGCCCGACCTACGCCCTGGTCCATCAGTACCAGTCCCCATCCGGCCCGGTCGTTCACGTCGATTGCTATCGGCTGCGCTCCTCGAAGGAGGCCCGTGACCTGGGTCTCGACGACATCCTGTTGCAGAAAGTCATTCTCCTGGTGGAGTGGCCCGAAAATGCGGGTCACATGATGCCCCCGCTGGACCGCTACTTCATCCTGAGTCACGACGCGGATCCGCATTTCCGCGTGCTGGAGGAGCGGTGAGCGGCCGCTGGCTGGCCCTCGACACCGGGACCGATCTCGCGTCGGTCGCCGTCGGCACGCCTCCCCTGTTTGAAAGCGTCACCCAGCTCGTGGGGCAGCGGGCGCACGCGGCGGCGATCGTGGACTTGGTGGATCGGTGCTTGCGCCCGCTCGCGCTCCGCCCCGGCGAGCTCGTGGGGGTCGTCGTCGGGGATGGGCCGGGGGGATTCACGGGGCTGCGGATCGGCTGGGCGGCCGCGAAGGGGATCGCGCAGGAGCGGGGCCTGCCGCTGGTCGCAATCCCGTCGTTGTTGGCGGCGGTCGCCGGAGCGGCGGCGGTGCTTGGCCCCGTGCCGGTCGCCGCCTGTTTCGACGCGCTGCGCGGGGACGTGTTCGGCGCGGTGTACGTCGTGCTGCCTGACCGGATCGAAACCGTGGTGGCGCCGGTCACGGGCACGCCGTCCGACCTCATGGCACGCTCGCCGGTGCGGCCGCGAGCCGTCGTGGTTGATGGGGCGTCGGTTGCGGCGTTCGCGGAGTCGTGGTCGGGGATGCCGCCGCTGTCCCCAGCGGCCCTCCGGCCCGCGGCCGTTTCCCTGCTCGCTCTCAAACCGCTCGAAGGGGCGGGACGCCTCCTCGAAGACCTTGCGACGGCCGAGCCCGAGTACGGCCGTCAGGCCGAGGCGCAGGCGCGTTGGGAAGCCCGTCACGGACGACCCCTTCCAGATCCGTCTCGCGCTGGAGGCTGACACCCCCGCGCTGGTCGCGCTGGAACGGATCGCGTTCTCCGATCCGTGGTCCGGCGCCGACTTCGCGGATTGTCGCGCGGCCGAATGGCCGATCCTGGTGGCGGACACCGGCCGTGAGGTAGTTGGCTACATCGTCGGCCGTGCCATGCTCGATGAGGCTGAGATCCTGAACCTGGGAGTAGCGGAGCCGGTCCGGCGCCGCGGCATTGCGCGGGCGTTGGTGCGGTCGCTGCTCGCCGAGTTTTCGGGGCGCGGCGTGCGCACGGTGTTTCTCGAGGTGCGCGAGTCGAATCGGCCGGCGCGCAGGCTGTATGAGTCGTTCGGGTTTCGCGAAGTGGGGCGCCGGTCGCGCTATTATCGTCAGCCGGTCGAGGATGCCGTCGTGCTTCGCGTGGAAATGGTACAAGTGGCGTATCTTTGATTGACAGAATGACTTGCGAGTCATATACTGTGGGGCATCCTTGGCCCCCTCGGCCTTAGTCCGGAGGCAGCTGTGAGCCGCAGCCTGAACAAAGTGACGTTGATCGGCAACCTGGGGGCCGATCCCGAAGTGCGCAGCACCAACAACGGGTCCCGTGTAGCCAACCTGTCGCTCGCGACCAGCCGGCAGTGGACCGGACAGGGCGGCGACAAGCAGGAGAAGACCGAGTGGCACCGGGTGATCTGCTGGAACAACAAGGGTGGGGGCAACCAGCTCGCCGATCTCGCCGAGAAGTACATGAAGAAGGGCGACAAAGTCTACATCGAAGGTCGGATCGAGTACCGCACCTGGGAGGACCGCGACAAGCAGACCCGCTACGTGACTGAGATCATCGCGCGCGAGGTCATTCTGCTGTCGCCGCGGGGTGCGGGGAGCGAAGGGTCGGGAGAGTTCGCGCGCTCGAAGGCGGCGGCGAAGGTGTCGCCCGAAGGCAAGTCCGAATCGCTCGACGCGTTCCCGGAGGCCTTGGATGAGGAGGACGACGATCTGCCGTTCTAGCCGCATCGCGCTGGCCGTGGTGGTCGCCCTGCCGCTCCTGACGGCGACCGTTGGTGCCCAGGACACCACCACCGCCACGCCGGCCGTAGGCAGTCACACCGTGGTCCTCGGCGAAACCCTCTGGTCCATATCTCAGCAGTACTTCGCCGATCCCTTGTTGTGGCCCGAAATCTACCGGCGCAACACCGCCGTCATCGAAGACCCGCATTGGATCTACCCCGGCGAAGTCCTGGAGCTGGGCGGCATCGCCGCTGCGCCGTTCGATACGGCCCAGACGCTGCCGCAGGAGATCCCCAGCGATACCATCGCCGCGCTGCCGGCCGATACGACCCCGGTGGCCGATCTGCCGCCGCCCCCGCCCGAACCCGAAGGACCGGGCACGATCTTCGATCGGCAGGTGGAGCGCCAGCACCAGATGCAGGACGTGCTCCGCTCGCAATCGCGCCACGTGTATCGCCCGGTTCGGCGCGGCGAATTCTATTCGGCCGGCTTTCTGACCGAGGGGGAACGGCTGCCGTGGGCGACCGTCCTCGGCAACACGGCCAAGCCCTCGATCGAAGTGCTCGCCGATCCGACCGTGGCGGGATTGTTCGCGGAAATCGCGATCGCCCCCCCGGCCCAGGCCTCCTACCACATCGGCGATTCGCTGTTGATCGCCCGGATCGATCGAGAGCTGAATCCGTGGGGCGACGTCGTCGTGCCTCAGGGGGTGGCCCGGGTGACGGCGGTGCAGCCGAATCAGGTGCTGGCGACGGTCATCATGCAGTTCGGCCGCATTCGGGCCGGCACGGTCGCCTTGCCGCTGGAGCCGTTCAAGGATCCTGGGGAGGTGCGTCCCGCCGCGGTGGACCAGGGTCTCGAGGGTCATGTCCTCGCGCTGCGCGACCGTCACACGCTGGCAGGCCAGCAGCAGATCGTGTTCCTGGACAAGGGTCGGGCCGACGGGGTGACCATGGGTGACGTGTTCGAGGCGTACCGTCCCTCGACCGGTGCAGTGGGGGCAGCCTCGGAGGAGGTGCACATGCAGTTGCTCGTGGTGCACACCCGGGAGCACTCGGCCTCGGCGCTCGTGATCGGCATGTCGAACCCCGCCATCAATACGCGTATGCCCGTGCGCTTGATCAAGAAAATGCCCTCCTGATGACCCGAGCCTGCCCGGGCGCCCGCCGTCACCGGCGCCCGCGGGGGGAACGGGGGACCGCTCACTCGGGACTCTTCACGCGACGGGCGCCACAGGGTACACGATGGGCGCCCGGCCATCGAACACCGCGATTCACAGGAGGCGGCGCGCGCATGAAGCGGCGGGTCTTGGTGTCAGGGGGGGCGGGGTTCATCGGATCGCACCTGGTCCGGGCCTATCTCGCGTCCGGTGACGAGGTGACGGCGCTGGATGACCTTTCCTCGGGACGACGCGAGAATCTACCCGATGGCGTCGCCCTGGTTCAGGCCGACGTGCGCTCCCCGGAGGCGCGCGCCCTGATCGCCTCCGGTGGCTTCACCATCCTCAACCATCATGCCGCACAGATGGACGTCCGGCGCTCGGTGGAAGACCCGGTGTTCGATGCGCACGTGAACGTCCTGGGCCTGCTCAATCTCCTCCAGGGGGCCAAGGCCGGCGGGGTGCGGCGGGTGGTGTTCGCGTCCTCGGGTGGCACCGTTTACGGGGACGGGGCCGGGACGCCGACCCCCGAAACGGCCGCAAAGCTCCCGGCCTCCCCCTATGGGACCGCCAAGCTCACGTCGGAGTACTACCTCGCGACGTTTGCGCAGTTGTTTGGTCTCGAGGCCGTGGCCTTGCGCTACAGCAATGTGTACGGCCCGCGGCAGAACCCGCATGGCGAGGCCGGGGTAGTGGCCATTTTCGGCAGACGCATGCTGGCGGGGGAGCCGGTCACCATTTACGGGGACGGCGAGCAGACGCGCGATCTGGTATATGTCGAGGATGTGGCGGCCGCCAACATCCTGGCCGCCGAACGGCCCTTGCCGCCGCTCGCCTCGCTCGACGCCCGGGCGTACAACGTCGGCACCGGGGTCGAAACGAGCGTCAACCGCCTGGCCGAACTGCTGAAGGCGGCGGTCGGAGGATCGAGCGAGATCCGGCGGGCGCCGGCCCGGGCGGGCGAGATCCTGCGCAGCGCGCTCGACATCCGCAAGGCGGCGCGGGAGCTGGGGTGGCGGCCTCAGGTGCCGCTGGCGGAGGGGCTTAAGCGCACCGTGCGCTGGATCGGGGAGGGCTGAGTGCTGGCGCAAGTGGGTGGCGCGATCCCCACCTCGCCGTGGGAGCTGGTGCTGACATCGAGTCGCGAGACGCAGCTCGTCCTCGCGATTCTCGTGGTGTTTTCGCTGGTGTCCTGGTACCTCATCATCCTGAAGTGGTGGCAATTCCGGCATGTGCGGAGACAGGCGGATCGCTTCATGCGCGAGATCGAGAAGGCGCAGCGGCTCGAGGAGGCCTACCACGCGGCGATGCGGCTGCCGCCGTCTCCCTACAACCGGCTGCTGCGGGAGGGGGTGCAGTTCTTCACGCACCTGAAGCCCGGGCTCCTCAAGGACGCCGCGGTGGCCGTCGCGCCGGTGGCGACGCTCACCACCACCCAGCTCGAAGCGTTGCGCATGGTCCTGGCGAAGGAGGTGGCGGCCGAGCGCGACGCCGCGGCCCGGTTCATTCCGTGGCTGGCGACCTTCGGTTCCGTCAGCCCGCTGCTCGGGCTCCTGGGAACCGTCTTGGGGGTGATGGATGCGTTCATCGGGATCGCCGTCGGCGGCTCGGGGAACATCGCCGCCGTCGCGCCGGGCGTCGCCGAGGCGCTGGTGACCACGGTCGCCGGGCTCGCCGTCGCCGTGCCGGCGGTGATCGCCTACAACATCTACGTCAACCGTCTCGGACTGTTCGCCGGTGAGTTGGAGGGCTTCGCGCAGGAGATCATCGGCAGCCTGGCACGCGAGGGCCGGCTCTGATGGCGGGGCTGCTGGGTGGTGGCGGCGGGCTGCGGGGACACGGGGAGCTGCCGCTCACCGCGGACATCAACGTGACGTCGCTCGTCGACGTGGCGTTCGTCTTGCTCATCATCTTCATGATTACCGCGCCCATCATGCAGGGTGGCGTCGATGTCCGGCTGCCCCGCGCCGAAGTGCGTCCCATCGAGCCCAAAACGGGACTCGTGGTGACGGTGGACCGCAGCGGGCGCGTCTACCTCGATCAGACGGCCCTGTCCTACGAGGACTTCCGCGCCACGTTTCCCGCGTTCGTCCGCACGCGGCGTCCCAGTGGCGTCTATCTGCGCGCGGACGGGCGTGCCACCTATGCCACCATCGTGCAGGTGCTGGCCGTGATCCGTGCCGCCGGGGTATCGGACGTCGGCCTGGTGGCCGAGCCGGTGACGGCATCCCAATGAGACACGCGCGGCCCGACGGAGGGGCGAACGTGCCGCTCGGGTTGTTCGGCACGATGACGGTGCACGGGGCGGCCCTGGCCCTGTTTCTCGCGTCCGCCTCGGGTGCGCAGTCGGAGCCGCCCACCTACCGGGTGCGCCTCATCGCCGCCCCGGACCTCGTCGCCGCATCGCGTCCAGCTCCGCCCGCCGTCCAGCGCGAAGCCGCGCCGCCGGAACCGACGCCGCCGACCGCCAAGCCGCCCCCCAGGAACACCGTCTCGCCGGCGCCGCCGCCGCCGGTGGCCGATACGAAGAAGCGGGAGGCCGCGCCCCGCACCACACCGCAGCCGCGTGTAGCGGGCGAGGCACCCAGTACGGGCAGCGATCCGGCGACGGTCAGCACCGAAGGCGTGGAGTTCCCATTTCCGGAATACCTGCAGAACATCGTCGCACAGGTATTGCGGCGCTGGCAGCGGCCGCTGGAAAGCACGCCGCTCGAAGCGGAGCTGTCGTTCATGGTGCACCGCGATGGGGCGGTCACCGATCTGCAGTTCGTGAAGCGATCGGGCAGCTTCGCCTTCGATCTCGAGGCCCAGGGAGCGGTCGAGGAAGCAGGGAAGTTCAAGTCGTTCGGTGACCTGCCGGACGGGTGGGTTCCCGACGTGTTGTTCGTCCGGTTCTACTTCTCCGGAAAACGACGGTGATGGCGGGTAGGCGGATAAACGGATGGGCGGGTAGAAAGCGAGTGGTGCCGCTCGCGCTGCTCGTGCTCGCCGCCTTTCCGACCATCCGGCTATCGGCCCAGGATACCTCCGCCATCGATCGCGGCGTCCGGATCGGGATCGTCTATCGACCCGGCGTACGTCCCGGGCTGGTCGTGCTGCCGGTGCGCCAGCCGGCGCTCGACTCCGTGCGCGCGATCCTGAACCGCGATCTCGACTACAGCGACCGCTTCGAGGTCATCACCCTCCCCGGGGGCGATTCGATTCGGCTCGGGGGATCGGACCCGGCACCCGCCCGCGCGCCGGCCGCGGGAACGAACCGGACGCGCCCGGCGGGTGGGGGGGGGCTGAATTATCCGTTGTATCGGGCCCTCGGGGCCGACTTCGCGGTCGAAGTCCGGCTCGCGGCCGATACGGCCGTCGTCCTGGTGCACGACGTCATGGGTGGCGCGATTCGCCGCACCTTGCGCCAGGTCCTGCCCGGGCTCACCGAACCGGGCTTCCGGCTCGCCGTCCATCGCCTCGCCGATCAGGTGTTGCAGGCGACGCTCGGCGTCCCCGGGACGGCGGCGACGCGCCTGCTGTTCGTGCGGGACGGGAAAGTGTACCGCATCGATCAGGACGGGGCCGATGTGACCCTCGTGTCGTCTACCGATCGACAGGCGATGTCCCCCGCGTGGGCGCCGGATGGCCAACGCTTCGCCTACATGGAATTCTCCGGTGGACACGGGCAGCTGTTCATGCAGGATGTGAGCACGCGGCGGCGCGTGGCCGTCGTCACGACCGGGTCGTCGCTCGATTTCACGCCTGCCTATTCCCCCGATGGGCGCTCCATGGCGTTCAGTCGCGCGACCGTGGAAGGCACCGACATCTACATGGTGAACGCGCGTGAAAACTGTTGTTTACAGCGCTTGACCAGAGGCGGCTTTTCGGACAACTTGTCTCCGACTTTCAGCCCGGACGGCCGTCGCATCGCGTTTGTGTCGACGCGATCCGGGTTACCGCAAGTGTACGTGATGAGCGCGGACGGCACCGACCAGCAGTTGTTCGCTCCGTTCGATTACGGGGTGACGGGGTCGTCCAATGCGCCGGACTGGTCACCGGATGGACAGTCGGTGGCCTTCCATAGAGATGTCGGCGGAACCCTGCAGGTGTTCGTGCTCGACGTGCGGACCCGGACGGTGCGACAGTTGACGTCGCTCGGACGGAATGAGGACCCCACCTGGGCGCCGGATAGCCGTCATATGGCCTTCGTGTCGGATCGCAGCGGCTACCGGCAGTTATGGGTGATCGACCTGGAGACTGGGCGCATCCGTCCGCTGCTGCAGCAGAGCGGCGCTCGGTTGCCGGCCTGGTCTCCACGAATAGCGGAGACGGCCTCCGCCAACCCCTGAACTGGGAGAACTGACCGATGAAACGCGTCCCCTCGCTGATCCTGATGGGGCTCGGCGCGATGCTCTTGGCCTGCGGCGGGAACCCCGAGCCGCAGACCCCGGCCCCCATGGCCAACGCCGATTCGATCGCCGCGGCCGAACGGGCGCGCGCGGACTCCGCGGAAGCCGCTCGTCGCGCGCAAGAGGAAGCTGACCGGATCGCCCGGCAGCGCGCCGCCGATGAAGCGGCCGCCGCCGCCGCGGCGGCGGCCGAGGTGCGCGCCGCGCTGGCCGCCATGATCCATTTCGATTTCGACCGCGCCAACATACGTGACGGCGATGCCGCGACGCTCGATCAGAAGGTCGCGATTCTCAACGCCAATCCGGACGTGCGCATCCGCATCAGCGGGCATTGCGACGAGCGCGGCTCCGATGAGTACAACCTCGCCCTCGGCAACCGCCGCGCGACCGCCGCGATGCAGTACCTCGTGAGCCACGGCATCGACGCGTCCCGCATCGAGACCGCATCGTTCGGCGAGGAGCGTCCGAGCGCGATGGGGCACGATGAGGACTCCTGGGCCCAGAACCGCCGGGATGAGTTCGAGATCTTGAGCGGCGGAGACATGCTCCGGAGGCCGTAGTCAGCGTGCCGATCACGCGTGCGTGGCCCCTCGGCCTGGTGCTCCTGGCCGGATGCGCCCTGCGAGGCGACGTCCGGAAAGTGCAGCTTCAGGTCGAGGCGCTGCGCAGCGAGCTCACTCGCTCCGACAGCGCGCGCCGTGCCGAGCGCGATTCGCTGGTCCGGCTGCTGGCCGCGCTGCAGGCGAACCTCGTGGCGCAGCAAACCGCGCTGACGCAAATCAAGGGTGACATCCGCACCGATCTCCAGACCGTGCAGCAGCAGCTTGGCACCCTCCAGGAGCTGACCGGCCAGAGCCAACAGCGTCTCTCCGAGCTGCGCAGCCGCATCGGGACCCCGGCCGCGCCGCCGCCGACGCCCCTGGACACCACCGCAGCCGCTCCCGCCTCCGCCCCCGGCAATCCGGCGGGCGGCCTGGGAGCGGATCAGATGTACGAGCTGTCCCTGCAGCAGTACCGCCGCGGCAGTTTCACGACCGCGCGTGGCGGCTTCCGCGAGTTCCTGCGCCTGTATCCCGACGACGATCGGGCCGCCGACGCCCTCTACTATGTGGGTGAGTCGTTCGCACCCGAGAATCCCGATTCGGCGGCGGCGGTGTACCAGGAAGTCGTGCGGAGCTATCAGAATTCACCGCGGGCGCCTTCGTCCCTGTACAAGTTGGGACTGCTCGCCGAGCAGCGGGGCAACCGCGCGGCTGCGCGCACGTTCTATGCGCGGGTAGTGGCCGGCTATCCCCGCTCCGACGAAGCCAACCTCGCCCGCGACAAGCTGCAAGCCCTGGGGCGCTAGCCCCCGCCAGCGGTGACCGACGCGTCGACCCGCGGCGAAATGCCGTTCCTCGATCATCTCGAGGAGCTGCGCTGGCGCCTGCTGTACAGCCTGCTGGCCATCGTGCTCGCAACCGTGGTCGGATGGGTGATCGTCGACACCATCGACGTGATCGGACTGCTGATGCGGCCGATCGCCCCGCATCTCCCCGGGGGTCGGCTGAACTATACCAGTCCTACGGATCCGTTCTTCATTACGCTCAAGTTCGCCTTCATCGTGGGGCTGGTGCTCTCGTCTCCGTTCGTGGTCTACCAGGCGTGGGCGTTTCTCGCCCCGGCCCTGTACGAGCGGGAGAAACGGCTCGTGATTCCCGCGATCGCGACCGGAGTCCTGCTGTTCATCGTCGGGGCGGCGGGGGGGTACTTCCTCGTGTTGCCGCGCGCGTTGGCGGTGCTGCTCGGGTTTCAGAATCAGGCGCTGCAACCGATCATCACGGCGGATCGGTATTTCGGGTTCGCCGCCCAGATCATCCTCGCGTTCGGGGTAGTGACGGAACTGCCGCTCGTCGTGATCCTGCTCACCGTGCTGGGAGTCGCGACGCCCGCGGGGCTGCGGCGCAACCGTCGGTTCGCCCTGCTCGCGGCCGGGGGATTGGCCGCCTTCTTGACGCCACCGGACGCCGTATCGATGCTGATGATGATGGTGCCGCTCCTGTTGCTCTATGAGGTGAGCATCTGGTGCTCGTGGGTGGTGACGCGGCGCCGGGCGCGCGCCGCGGCGGGAACCACCTCCGCGCTCGTCGCGGCGTTCCTGGTCGGCTCGGCGTTCACACCCCGTGCGCTGTCCGCCCAAAGCCCTCAGGCGGATTCGCTCGCGCGGGCGCGCGATTCCGCGCTCGCGGCCGGCCGGCCCGTCGACACCGCCGCGGCCCGCAAGCTCGGACTCCCCACGGGTCCCACGCGCCAGTTTCCGCCTGGCGACCCCGTCATCGATTCGCTCCTGAAGCTGACCGGGTTCCGCATCATCCAGTACGTCGCCGATACGATGGTCGTGCTGGGAGACAGCGACACGATCATCCTCAAAGGAGCAGCACTGGTGGACCGGGACGGCTCCAAGCTGGAGGCCGATTCCGTGCACTACCGGGAATCGAGCTGCCGGCTGGATGCAACCGGCGAGCCGCGCCTCTTCGATCAAGGCACGGTGCTGGTCGGTGAAGGCATGCGTTACGACACGTGCCTGAAGCGCGGCACCGTTCGGGGCGCCCTGACCACCTTTCAACAGGGCGGAGCGGTCTGGTACATGCGGGCCAAGGGCACCGCCGTGGACTCCGGCTCGACTCGAATGTACGGCTCGAAGAGCGACATCACCTCGGACGAGCGCCCGGTGCCCGGCTATCACTTCGCCGCCGGTGAAGTCAAATGGCTCAATAAGACACTGATGGTCGCCCGTCCGGTCGTGCTCTATGTCCGTGATGTCCCGATCCTGTGGTTGCCGTTC
>Ga0187892_10000672_pt1 | contig 86407 bp, 74 predicted proteins | sample MA1701073metaG_FD_139345 | JGI IMG/M metagenome (GOLD analysis project Ga0187892, IMG submission 139345) | Bio-ooze microbial communities from a basaltic lava cave in the Kipuka Kanohina Cave System on the Island of Hawaii, USA - MA170107-3 metaG ... | reverse complement strand
GGGGCTCGCCGTAAGGCGGATTCCTACTCCGACCAGGCTTTATGCTGTCGCCTGCTATCGCAGGCTGGTTGAGTGGTTTACTTCGGCTTGATTTGTAATGAGAGTCAGCGGGGGCGCGCTTCGTGTCGCTGCGCGACACTAGCTTGCCCCCTTCCCAACACAAGCTCACGTAAGCTACGCGACACAGCGCTGCCCACTTCAGACCGCGGGTTATCAGGTTTCGGAATCCAGCCGTTGGACAGCCCAAAGACTCTCGTGTTAATTCTGAAACTGTGCCGGAAACTTCTTTTTTAATGCGGAAGCGAATCTATCGATCATGTGTTGTCGCGATTGTTACCGTCGCGTTTGCCGTTTCAAGCGTCGGCCAGATCCCACCGGCCAACAGCAACCCGAGCCGGGATCCGATTCATATGCTTGTCCTCGGCGACTCGATTATGTGGGGTCAGGGATTAAAGGAGAGCGATAAGTCATGGTGGCGGGTTAAGGGTTGGCTCAAAGAGAAAACCGGAAGAGAAGTCAGGGAGAGAATCGAAGCACACTCCGGAGCGGCGATTGAGGCCGAACCCGGACCGGATCAGGCGTTCAAGTCCCGCGACGGCGAAGTCAATCTGATCTGGCCGACCGTGAATGAGCAAGTCGATAGTGCGGTTAGTTACTACGGAGATCCGTCTCAAGTGGATCTGGTGTTGGTCAATGGTTGTATCAATGACCTTGGGGTGCGCAATCTCCTTGATTCTTCGACTCAGCTGGATTCGCTGTCCGCAACCATTAAGGAAAAGTGCGGAGCCAGAATGGAGCGATTGCTTCGGACGGTAACTACCACGTTCCGGAATGCGCACGTGGTTGTGACTAACTATTACCCGATCGTATCGCCGATGACCGGTGACATTCGTTTCACTCGAATGCTGGCCAACAAATTACTCCAGAAGCCAGAGACCAGGAAACTGAGTGATAGCCAGCTTCGCGAAAGGCTAGCCACAATCTCTCAACTTTGGTACCAGGTTTCAACTCAGAGTCTCCTCGCCGCGGTCGAAGCGGTGGGCTCAGATCTCAGGAATGAGTTGTCGGCCCAAAAGATCCTGTTTGCAGAAATTCAATTTTCACCTGAACATGCGTTTTCAGCCCCTGATTCATTGCTCTGGAATTTCATGTTTGGGTCCACAAACCTTTCCGGCTTGCGCAAGGCGATAGTAGTTTTAACGTTCGGTACGGCAGCCTACAAGCCCAACGACGAGGTGAGGGACCGGCGTAATCAAAGTTGCAAACAGACTTACAAGCGGCCTGCTGGAGTGAAAGAAACCAAGGAGCGGAAGGATCACCGCGAAGACAATTATATGGCCTGCCGCTACGCTTCACTTGGACATCCGAACAAGATGGGCGCTTTGATCTATACTGAGGCCATTAAGGGCCAGTTGCATTGGCTCATTCAAAGTGCGGGCTGGTTAAGAAAACCCGTCAATTCGCAGGCTATCGGTCCAAACTAGAGGAACCACCGAAATGCAGAATATCTCCCCCGAACCGACGTTCAATCGCGGCGCCGTTAGGCCGATTGAGTGTCTGAAATTGGGCTGGGAGCTTATCAAAGACCAATACTGGCTCTTTGTCGGAATGGCGTTCGTTACATTCATACTGAGCAGCTTCGTGCCTTTCGGGATTCTGATGGGACCAATGATGTGCGGATACTATCTGGCACTTTTGCAGCGCCGCCGTGGGCAAACCGTCGAGTTCGGCACCCTCTTCAAGGGTTTTGATTACTTCGGAGACAGCGTGATTGCCGCGTTGGCTCACTATGTCCCGATGATGATTATCATCGTTGGCTTTTATATCGTGTTCTACGGCGGCTTTTTAGTGGTGATGGTCGCGCAGGGTGGCAGCAATGAACCTGATCCAACAGCCCTCTTCGGTTTTCTTGGGGTGATGCTGGTGGCTATGCTCGCAATGATGGTAGTGATAACCGTCATTACGCTGATCTTTAATTTCAGCTACCCGCTCATTGTGGACCGCAGACTCTCAGGAATCGAGGCCGTTAAGCTCAGCGCCAAGGCTGCATTAGCAAACTTCTGGCCCTTGCTTGGGCTGATGTTACTCAACGGACTGATTGCCACCGTTGGTTTATTCATCTGTTACATCGGAATAATGCTGGCGATTCCTCTCACCTACGCAGCCGTTGCGGTGGCTTACGAACAAGTATTCGGTTTGGGTCAGGTCCAATCACCCAACCTACCGCCGCCGCCCCCATCGTTTGCTAACGCACCCTAGCATGCCACTTCCTGACCTGGTCATTCGTGGCGAAAGAGTCGTACTACCGAGCGGCAGTGTGCCGGCTTCAATTCACATTCGCGACGGAAAGATCTCGGCGCTGGAGTCATACACTGACGTGCCTGCTGGATCGGAGTTGATCGATGCCGGCGAAGGATCAGTGGTGATGCCCGGCCTGGTAGATACGCACGTGCATATCAATGAGCCGGGTCGAACTGAGTGGGAAGGCTTTCGCACCGCTAGTCGTGCTGCCGCCGCAGGTGGTGTCACTACCATAGTTGACATGCCACTCAACAGCATTCCACCAACGACGACTCGCGAAGGATTTCGTGCGAAAGTCGAAGCAGCTCGTGGGCAGTGTTATGTGGATGTTGGTTTCTGGGGAGGAGTGATACCGGGAAATACGGATGAACTCATCCCACTTCTGGACGACGGTGTTGTCGGATTCAAGTGCTTTCTCGTTCACTCGGGAGTTGACGAGTTCCCGAACGTCTCGGAAGCGGATTTACGAAGGGCGTTGCCTGAATTGGCTCGGCAAGACTCTTTGTTGATAGTCCATGCCGAATTGCCTGGACCAATCGACCGTGCGGGTTTTTCAGTCTGCCACACCGATGAAGGGTCAACGCAGAGCGATCTTGGTGCAACCTCCTATCAGACCTTTCTCGCTTCTCGACCCCGGGCGGCCGAGAACGAGGCAGTTGAGTTGATGATCAAGTTAGGCCGGGAATTCGATGCGCGAGTTCATATCGTTCATCATTCTTCGGCGGACGCCCTGCTGATGTTGGCGGAGGCGAAGGCTTCTGATGTTCGTATTACCGCCGAAACGTGCCCGCATTACTTGACCTTCGCGGCGGAAGAAATTCCGGACGGAGCAACGGAGTTTAAGTGCTGTCCGCCAGTACGCGAACGCGAGAACCGGGAACAGCTTTGGGACGCACTCCGAGCGGGAACGATCGATATGGTTGTTTCCGATCACTCGCCGTGTCCGCCGGAGATGAAGCTTCCGGAGCAAGGGGATTTCCTCAAAGCCTGGGGCGGAATATCCTCACTTCAACTGCGATTGCCGGCCACCTGGACAGAAGCGCGACGGCGTGGGTTCTCAATGAGTAAGTTCGTCGAATGGATCTGTAGCGCGCCCGCAAAGCTCGTTGGATTCGAAGGACGCAAGGGCTCATTGACCGTAGGTGCGGATGCTGACCTGGTGATTTGGAACAGCGAGCAGGAGTTTCAAGTCGAGCCCCAAATGATTCAACATCGACACAAGTTGACTCCGTACACTGGTAGGACGTTACAGGGTGTGGTCCAGACGACTTTTCTGAGAGGCCGGAAAATATATGATGCCGGGGAGTTGATTGGTGAGCCGAGGGGGGTTCTTCTAAACGGGTCTGGTGAACGGCTTTCCATCTGACAGGATTCTAGTAACCGCATCTATGCACTTCACGGAACTAATTGATCTCGCTTCAGAAAAACTTGGCGGAGCAGTGCTGTTCGCCAACGATGAGTTTTTTGCGCCGAAAGAAAACCTGCTCAAGTCGAGTGCGCCGATCTTCATCGAAGGCAAGTACACCGACCTCGGGAAATGGATGGATGGATGGGAGAGTCGGCGCCGGCGTAGTCCTGGTTACGACTGGTGCATAGTGCGGCTGGGTTCGCCGGGCCGGATCCGGGGGGTTGTCGTCGACACCAGTCACTTCAAGGGTAACTATCCCGAGCAATGCTCGCTTGAAGCGTGCAGTATCGACGGGAATCCTGATGTTGAGCAATTGATTGGCGAGTCAGTTGAATGGAAAGAGCTGTTACCGGTGTCTGGTCTCAAGGGCGATTCTCAGAGTCCCTTTGATGTTTCCAGCGATGAACGCGTCACGCATTTGCGATTCAAGATCTTTCCCGACGGCGGCGTGGCCCGACTACGCGTGTACGGCGAAGTGGTTCCCGATTGGGACAAGCTCAAACGCATCGGTGGGGACGTCGACCTGGCTGCCGCTGAGCATGGTGGCCTGGTGCTCTCGTGTAGCGATATGTTTTTTGGGCATCGCCACAATCTGATCATGCCCGGGCGCGCCAGTAATATGAGCGACGGATGGGAAACAAGAAGACGGCGCGGGCCCGGACACGATTGGGTGATCATTCAGCTGGGCCAGCCGGGTCACATCCGGCATCTGGAAATTGACACGTCTTACTTCAAGGGAAACTTCCCGGAGAGTTGCTCGCTGGAAGCTTGCAATGCATCGGGTTTGACCGCGGAAGCCTTGAATGACCCGGCGGCATCCTGGAAGTCAGTGTTACCCAGAACCAAGCTGCAAGCTCACACCCGACACTACTTTGAAAACGAGGTCCTGGATGCCGGAACTGTGACGCATATCAGATTCAATATCTTTCCGGACGGTGGCGTGAGCCGTTTGCGCGTCTATGGAAGCATAAACCGCCAAGACGCCGAGAACGCCTAGTGAACAAGGGAAAGAGGGAAACAGCGTCAAGGAAGCTCTGACTAAGTCGCATAGCGAATAAGTCTCGATTAATGGAGTCAGTACCACCTCGCGGTAGCGGGTGGGTCGCTTCTCCAGAAATCAGCCTCGATAGCGTAAGAACCCACCCGCTACCGCGAGGTGGTACTGACTCCATTGCGCAAGACTTTCGTTACGCGAGTTGATCAGAGGTTCCTCTAATATATCGTTATCGTTGTATCTCTTGGCGCACTTGGCGTCTTGGCGGTTAACTGGATTTGAGATCCGAGAGAGATGCGACTTGAAGAGTTGAATGCGTTGGTGCCTGAGGAGGCAATGAATGAAATCCTCAAGTGCTGCGGCTCAACAAATTGGACTCGTCGGATGGCTGATGAACGCCCGTTCTCGAGCTTAGACGAAGTGGTAACGTGCGCCGATCGCGTCTGGTGGTCGCTGGAACCTTCAGATTGGTTGGAAGCGTTTCGCAGTCATCCAAAGATTGGTGAGAAGAAGGCCGAGCGTCAAGGGTCGTTGGATGCTCAGAAGTGGTCTGAACAGGAACAAGCTGGCACCGGCAAGACCACCCAAGAAACGCAAGCTGAGCTGTCGCAATTGAATCAGGTTTATGAGCAGAAGTTTGGTTACATCTACATCGTTTGCGCCACCGGCAAGACCTCGGAAGAAATGCTGGAGATTTTGAAGCGGCGCATGGATAATGCGCCGCACATTGAATTGCGCGTGGCTGCGGCTGAACAGGCAAAAATCACCGAGCTGCGACTGAAAAAACTATTGAACTGATGAGCACAATCTCAACGCATATTCTTGACACATCGCGCGGTACCCCGGCGAGTGGAGTTCATGTTGATCTTGCTCTACAGAATTCTGACGATAGTTGGACCCAACTCGCCGAGGCCTGGACCGATGACGACGGCCGAGTGAAACCGTTTTTCCTGGTGGAGACTCACCTGAGCGCCGGTACCTACCGTCTCGTCTTCGACATGGAAGCCTACTTCTCTGCTCAGGAGATTGATTTTTTCTATCCGCAGGTCACGGTGGTTTTCAAAATCGGCGATGACCCGCAGCACTATCACGTTCCTCTATTGGTGAGTCCGTTCGGTTATTCGACCTACCGGGGGAGTTAGTTTGTAGGGCTTATTCGGGCATGCATTGAACCACCAAGACGCCAAGACGCCAAGAGCGCCAAGAGAAGAAGAGCAAAGAACTCCCAACATCGCTTGTATCTCTTGTTTTTCTTGGCGCACTTGGCGTTTTGGCGGTTGAATGCGAGCGTGAGAAAAATGGACCTTAGACGACGTCCAAAATGATCGATCCAACCTTAAGTGAATGGCTCAACCTGATCTTGCGCTGGGTGCATGTGTTTGCCGGCGTGATGTGGGTAGGCACAACCTACTATTTCACCTGGCTTGACGCGCGCCTGACCGAAGAAGAGAAGGCGGACGCAAACGCGAGTTCCCCGGCGCAAATCTGGATGGTCCACAGCGGCGGTTTCTATGTGGTGGAAAAGCGCAAGATTCCGGATCTGGCCTCACGCACTCTGCATTGGTTTCGTTGGGAGGCCGGCACGACCTGGCTCAGTGGTATGGGATTGCTCATTCTTATCTACTATATCGGAGGTGGCGCGCTGGTCGACACTGACGTCAATGACATTAACGTCAAGACTGCCATCGCGCTCGGCGTCGGCTTACTGATCGTAGGCTGGATTGTTTATGACTTGCTGATGGTGTCGCCTCTCGGCAGAAATGAGAGATTGTTTGCGGTGATAGCCTACGTGCTGATTGTTGGTGTGTCCTATGGCCTTTCGCGGGTCTTCAGCGGCCGGGCGGCTTACATTCATGTTGGGGCGCTGATGGGAACCATCATGGCAGCCAACGTCTGGATGCGAATCTTGCCCGCACAGAAGAAAATGATTGCGGCGCTCAATGCCGGAAAGAAACCTGACGACGCGCTTTCAGCACAAGCCAAACTTCGGTCTAAACAAAACACCTTCATGGCCGTCCCGGTAGTGTTCCTCATGATCAGCAGCCACTTTCCGGGGGTGACTTATGGTGATCGTTACGCGTGGGTGATTCTGTCGGTGTTGATTCTGTTGGGATGGGGTGCAGCGAAATTCATTCGACGAGCGTGAGGATTAACCGCCAAGACGCCGAGAACGCCAAGTCGGGAACAACAACTCAGCCAACTCGCCTTAGTTCTTATCATCTTGGCGTCTTGGCGGTTTCAATGCCTTTATCTTAGGTTATAGGGTACCTACACTACAGATTCGATCGGTTGTCCAAAATCTTGACGAATGAACCTGATCGCAATTCGGCCACTGTGAGTCCTGACAAATCAACCGCCTCTTCTTCACTGATTGCGCCGCAGTTAACTGCGCGCAGAAAATAATTCAGCAGACCCTGACCCGTAGCTGCATCGTCGAAGACGTCACCTACCAGCGTGGCTTTCGCTGCCTTCTCTACAAAATTCTTCAATCGTTCTGAAGCCGCGTCCAGGCTTTCAAGGAAAAACGCATAGATCGCTGCGTAACGCGTTGGGAGTTGCGCCGGGTGTAGATCCCAGCCCTGATAGAAAGCGTTCTGGAGGGAGTGCTGAATGTGATCGTAGTGAAGCTTCCAGGCCCGATAAACTACTGACCGATTCTCCTCAATCTGCGCCTGAGTTAGCGGCGGTCCGCCTTCAACAAAACGATTGGGCGCGACCGGCATGATATTGGTTGCGCCATCCGAGAGCCAGACGCCTGTCCCTGCAAAAGAGACTTGCATCATGTGTTTCGCAAAGTCGCACGCAGGATGCATCATGTGCTGGTAGGCCGCGGTGATGCTGCAACTTGCAGTGTAGTCGTAAGTGCCAAAATGAGTGGCCACACAGCGGCCGTGCGACGCCGCGAGCAATAACGGCAGATTAATCTCGCCACGATGGTTAATGATCGATTGAGTAGTTTCGATCATCATTTCCATCTTAAGTGAACCCTCAGCCAGACCCGTCTCCTTCTCAAGCAGGACAAATAGATCGACGAGGGCAGCGACCTGCTCCGGAATCGTGATCTTCGGAAGTGTGACTACAAAATTTGGCGGAAGCTTGCCATTGGTTTTGTCCAGGAGAGACGAGAGAAATGTGTCGAGCGTGCGAAAGCTTCGCTGACGAAGTTCTTCGGTAAAAGGCTTAATACGAATTCCTATGAACGGCGGCAATGTCGAATTTGCCATTCCGGCGGCTACTTCTGTCGCAGCCGATGCGGCGTGCCCGTCTTCTTCCGTATCCGGACGATTGCCATAACCGTCTTCGAAGTCGATGCGGAAATCCTCAACCGGCTCGCGTCGCAACTTCTCGTTGACTCTTTTGTAAATCGTGTAGGCCAACCAGGCGGTCTTGTTGTTCTGGCGGACTGTTTCTGGATTTGATTGGAGCTTCGAGACTAACGCGTTCTCTTCCTCATCTGAGTCAGGCAGTTGAGCAGCGCCCGGCAAGCCAATCGCTTTCGCAAAAGTGAGAAAATCAGGTGCAAAGCCATCCAGCGATCGTCTGGCAAGAGCTCCCAGTCGTTGGGCCGAGTCAGCCTTGAAGAGATGCGCGCCGCCATAGACGGTATGGACTGGTTGGCGCCGTCCAGTTTCGCCAGGATAGTTTTTGGCAAACTCGCTGTTTGCGCTGCTCAGGCGAGCAACAGGATCGCGCACTGCGTCGATAGAGAGAGACCTTTTCATAGCTCCCCTTCGAAAACTGGGTTCTGAAAGTTTGAAAGCGACTTTATTACAGGCTGCGAGAAAGTCCAAGAGAACCGGTAGGGCAATTACAACCCTCGTTGGCGAGGTAAAAAAAACTATTCAAACCGCCAAGGCGCCAAAGACGCCAAGATGACAAGGACAGGACTAGTTGGCTGAGTTGTTTTGCCTTTGTTGCTAACTTGGCGGTTTTGGCGTCTGGCGGTTAGACCCGAGACGACAATATGCGCAGGTATGCTTGCACTGCACTTGAAAACCCCATCTCTAAAGCATCCGAGACCAGAGCATGGCCAATAGAAACTTCAGAAACGTTTAGGGTTGAGCAAAACCTACCGAGGTTCTGTAAATTCAGATCGTGCCCCGCATTAACCTCCAGGCCAACTTCTTGGGCCTGTTTCGCTGCAAGCGCAAACTGCTCCAGCACAGCCTCAGTCTTATTGCTCCCAAACGACGCTGCGTAAGGCTCGGTGTATAGCTCTATTCGATCCGCGCCAACTTCCTTTGCTTTTTCAATATGGGTGCTGTCGGCATCCATGAATAAGCTGACTCTAATTCCCAGATCTCTCAACTCCTGGATAACAGGTGTCAATCTTTCGCCATCTTCGGCTAAGTCCCAACCGTGATCTGATGTGAACGCATCGGGACCGTCGGGAACCAAAGTGCACTGAGTGGGCTTCACCTTGCGCACGATCTCCATGAATGTCGGAAACGGATTTCCTTCAAGATTGAATTCAGTACTGGATTGAGACGCTAGCAAGTCTGCCAGGTCATAAACATCCGTAGCTGTTGTGTGGCGCTCATCAGGGCGTGGGTGGATCGTAATACCATCCGCCCCGGCGTCGATACAAAGTTGTGCCGCTTTGGTGACGCTGGGAATGCCGATGTTCCGAGCGTTTCTAAGTAGCGCGACCTTGTTGAGGTTCACACTGAGTTTGGTCATTAGCTTCATTCGTCGATTTCTAAAAAGCCTTCGCCCATGAAATGACATTGCCCTCCCACATGTACACCGCTGATTTGTCCTTCTTCATTCTGTTCGATCCGAACCTTGATGAAGCTGGGGCGACCCATCTCCAGACCTTGCTCGCTGACAAATTCAACCTCGCGTGCCGGGGGCAGAACGCTGTGACGCACCAGGTAACAACCTAAAGGGCCGCTTGCGGCTCCAGTCGCCGGGTCTTCGCCGATGCCAGAAGCCGGCGCGAACATGCGACTGTGGACTCTCGATCCTTCAACTTCTGTTTCAGTCGTGAAAACGAAAACATTACGTGCTTCAAAGTCTTGCAGCACTCTTTCCCAAACATCGAGGCGAAACTTGATCTGGTGTGCTGCTGGCAAATCCCTCAGCGGGACGAATAGAAAAGGCACACCGCATGAAACTACCTCCATGGGAAGATTGGTGGCGGCTATTGTTTCTGGCTCGAGCGACAGCATTTCCGCGATGGCGCACACATCTGTGAGACGCGAGCCAAAGGTAGGCAAAGGCTGACTCATTTCTATGAAAGCTGGATGGCCATCCTCCCAATCAATCTTGACTGGGATGGTGCCCACTCCTTCTTCCAGCCGCAAAGTGGTTACTTGCTCGGACCGTCGGGCCAGATGATCCTTTGCGAGAACGAAGGTGGTTCCGACGGTAGGGTGACCGGCCATGGGCAGTTCAATCATGGGAGTGAAAATACGAACGCGATAGTCCGCGCTGAGATCTTCCGGGGCCAAGACAAACGTGGTCTCGGAAAGATTCAGTTCCCTGGCAATAGCCTGCATCGTTGCCGAAGCGACACCAACCGCTTTTGTAAAGACGGCCAGCTGGTTTCCGCCAAAAGCCCGATCGGTGAAGACATCCAGTAAGTGGTATCGGAGTTTAGTCATTTCGAATTTACCTGAGTTCCTGGCGGCCTGAGCCGTGAAGTGTTTGCAGTTTCGATCGGCAACTGGATTGCTCAACCATTGCCATCAACCTTCTCGAGAGCCTGCGCAAAGTCGTCCATGAGATCCTGCTCGTCCTCCAGCCCTACCGAGATCCGAACAAGGCTGTCGCTGATTCCCATCGCGCTGCGCTGTTTGCCTGTTAGTGTGTCACCCCACATCGCCGCCGGATGGACCAACAGCGTTTCAAAGCCGCCCAGACTCGCCGCGTAGGCTCCTAACTTAAGAGAAGTAATAAATCGCTCCGCTTCCTTGTATCCGCCTTTTAACTCGACGCTCATGACTCCCGTAAAGCCCATCATCTGCGCTCGGGCCAGTTCGTGCTGGGGGTGTGATTCCAGGCCCGGGTAGTTGACGCGTTGTACTTTCGGGTGTGATTCGAAGAACCGTGCGAGAGCCAGGGCGTTATGGTTATGGCGCTCAATTCTTATCCCCAGGGTTCTTAATCCACGCAGTAAGAGCCACGCGTCGAAAGGGCTGAGCGCCGCACCCATCACAATGTGAAACCGCCAGGCACGCTCAATGAAACTTTGGGAGCCGATGATCACTCCGGCCGTGACATCGTGGTGGCCTCCGATGTATTTGGTGGCGCTGTGCAGGACAGCGTCGATGTCATATTCGAGAGGTCGCTGGTTGATCGGCGTGGCGAATGTGTTGTCAACGATGGTGGTGATATCGTGATCTTTCCCCAGCCGCGCTACTACTCGCAGGTCAGTCAGTTGCATCAGCGGGTTTGTCGGCGTCTCGGCGTAGATTAATTTTGTGTTGGACCTGATTGCCGCGGCCCAGCTTTCAGCGTTTGTCTGGTCTACAAGAGTGTATTCAATGCCCCAGCGCGGCAACAGGGTTTCCAGCAGCACCGTGGTGTTGGCGTAGAGATTGCGCTGGGCGACGACATGGTCTCCCTGGTCCAGCAGGCACATCACAGAGGTAAAGATTGCGCCCATGCCGGAAGCAGTCAGCAGCGCCGCTTCGCCGCCTTCGAGCGTAGCCATGATCGCTTCAACTTGCTGGTGCGTTGGGTTGCCGTATCTTGAGTAGAACTCAGACGGCTGCACCGCCTTCGCTAATTCGGCGAAGTGATCGGACGAGTCTGCACGGAACGTCGTGGTCTGCCAGATCGGCGAGTTGATCGCGTGTGTCCGATTGAATTCTTTTGACGCGTGAATGCCCTTAGTCTGTGCCCCTTGATCGCCCGGGCTGTCCTTATTCATTTGTTTTCCTTCCGTCTCGTTTTCATTTCTTCCACTTGCTGTGAGCGACCGGGCTTGCACAAAAAGTTGAAATTATCTTGGCGGCCTGAGCGCCAAAGGCGCGGAATGTAACAGCCAGGGGCAAGCGCGCAGCGAAGCGGAGCGCGTCGCCCCTGGACTTAGTGTCATGCGAGCTCCGAGCTCTGAAAGAGCGAAATACGCGGTTCCGTTGTTTGAGTCCGGGGTTAATTGTTTTGGCATGGCGGTTCGAAGCTATCTTATTCCGCCCTTTCAGGGCTCAGGAACCCATTCCGAATCTGATCCAGGGGCGGCGCGCTCCGCTTCGCTACGCGCTTGCCCCTGGCTTTCACATTCCGCGCCTTTGGCGCTAAGAGGTTTCGGAGACCAAAGCTTTTTGCGCAAAGACGTATCGACCAGTCACCGAGCCACTTTACGCGCCTTTAGCATTGGACTGCTTGCTCGCGAATTGGCTCTCTCGTTTTCCCATTAAGCCCGTGGGTCGTTTATGATATTCAACCAAACGCAGTCCAAGACGTAAATAGCCAATTCGATTTTGGCCTTAGCGAGGTGCCACGATTGACGTTACCTAAGCTGAATGTTAAGCGAGCAAACGGTGAGGCGCTTTACTCTCAGTTGGTTAAACAGCTGGAAGCCGCCATTGAGACGGGGGAACTGAAGGACGGGGAGCGCCTGCCATCCGAGCGAGACCTGGCTGAACGCCTGGGATTGAGCCGCACAACCGTCGTCAACACCTATCGAGAGCTGGAATCGTGCGGCCTGGTACGCAGCCACGTGGGGAGGGGAACTTTTGTGTGCGCCAGCCTGGAACCAAACGAAGCCCCGTTTGCGTGGAGGGGCAAGCTTTCGGCCGGCATCGCTCACTTAAGTCACGACCCTGCCATGCGCCAACTGATGCGCGACGTGGCAAATCCCGACATGATTTCTTTTACTGCGGGAGCCCCGGCCATTGAATGTTTTCCGCTCGACCAGTATCGACAGCTAATGGATGGTGTCTTAAGACGAAGTGCCGATCTCGCATTGGGTAATGCTCCGACTGAAGGACAGCCTGGTTTGCGCAAGGCAATTTCTAATTATTTTGGGGCTAAGCCGGAACAGGTTCTGATTCTTTCTGGAGCGCAGCAAGGACTGGATCTCATCGCACGGTGTTTACTGGATCAGGGCGATGCGGTGGTCATAGACAGACCTGGTTATGTGGGAGCGATTCAGACATTTCGTCTGGCGGGAGCGAACCTGATCGGCTGGGACGTGGTCCGAGCCGATCTGGGTGAACTGGAGGATCTGATATTGCGCTACCGTCCGAAGCTGATCTACACGAATCCTACATTTCAAAACCCTACGGGTCGAATCCTTCCTCTCTGGGAAAGAAAGGAGATGTTAAGACTGGCTGCACGGTATCGAGTCCCCATAGTTGAAGACGATCCCTATAGCGAAACCTACCTGGATACGCCACCACCAACGTCGCTCTATCACCTGGATAGTCATCGCATCGTTATATACCTGAGCACACTGTCGAAAACGTTCGCTCCCGGCATACGACTCGGTTGGCTCGTAGCATCGGCTTATGTGGTTGAGCAGCTTACGTCAATCAAGCAGCGCGAAAACCTTTTTACCGAGGGGTTGGGGCAACTTGTGGTGGCGGAGTTTCTCCAACGCGGTCTCTTCAAAGATCACCTCCTTTCCCTGCGCAAAGAACATTCGAGGAAACTTAATATTTTGAGCCAGGCAATAGATCGTTACCTGCCTCCAAAGACTCTGGAGTTTGCTCAGCCACAAGGAGGTCTCTACTTGTGGTGCAGATTAGGCAGGGAGGTGGAAGGTGAACGGCTTCTTCAAGATTCTCTTCGTTCGGGCGTGGCCTTCGCAAATGGGGAGATGTTCTATTCTGATGGAGCCGGAAGGCAAGAGTTACGGTTATGCTTCTCGCAGGTTCCGGGCGGCAAGATCGAGGAAGGCATCCGCCGTCTATCACAAGCTCTGGAAGCCTCCAGAACGAGTCAAGCGGCTCATGATACAGCTACAGTTCCGTTAGTCTGATAGTGAAAATGATTGGTAGCGCATACGGGACTCGAACCCGTGATCTCTGCCTTGAGAGGGCAGCGTGTTAACCAACTACACCAATGCGCCTTAACGCAGGACTCGGATTATAGAGATGGTTCCGGGGCTTCGCAAGTTTAGGGTTTTTTAGTGTGGTGGGTCGGTTTGAATCCAACCGATTCTTGTGTGTTTAGATTCGCAAAATAGGTCTTATAGGTCGAATAGGTCCTATATCAAACCGATGACGTTTACTTAGCGGCATTGTATACTTCGCGCCGTAGTTACAAGGCTTCATTCCGAGTCGGTCATACTCGCGCTGAGAAAAGATGAACATTGTCGTGTTGCGTGAGACGGTGAGCGGTGAAGCTCGCGTCGCGCTCGTGCCTGAATCCGTGCGCAAGCTGGTGGCTTTGAAGGCCACCGTCAGAGTTGAGAGTGACGCCGGTTTGGGCGCAGCGATTACTGATGATGACTATCGTCAGGCTGGAGCTGAGACCTCTCACGATCGTGACGAGCTACTCAGGTCAGCGGATATACTTGCTGTAGTCAACAGACCTCCACACGATGTTATCGCCCAACTAAGGAAGGGCGCTGTAGTAATCGGCTTTCTGCGCCCGCTGGATGAGCCGGAAGCACTCGAGCCGGCCCTCAATCAAGGCCTCACAACTTTCGCCGTTGAACTAATTCCACGAATCACTCGTGCCCAGGCAATGGACGCGCTCTCGTCTATGGCCACAGTCGTCGGCTACAAAGCTGTCTTGTTGGGCGCGGCGCAAATCCCACGGATGTTTCCGTTGTTGATGACGGCAGCAGGCACAGTGCCGCCGGCACGGGTCCTGGTGCTTGGTGCCGGGGTCGCCGGGCTCCAGGCAATCGCGACCGCGCGACGGCTTGGCGCCGTTGTCGAATCGTACGACGTGCGCGCGGCTGCCGGCGAACAGGTTCGTTCTCTCGGGGCGACTTTCCTTGAAGTCGATCTGGGGGGAATCAAGACCGAGGATGCTGGTGGCTATGCAGTTGAACTGAGCGATGAGGCAATGGATCGTGGGCGCGCGCTGATCGCAGAACGCGCCAGGGTGGCTGACGTGGTAATCACTACGGCCCAGGTCCCTGGAAGACGGGCACCGCTGTTGTTGACGGAAGAAGCTGTTGATGGGATGAAGCGCGGCTCAATGGTGATTGATCTGGCCGGGTCTACCGGCGGTAACTGTGCGGTCAGCAAGCCAGACGATATTGTCGAACGCGAAGGCGTCACTATCATGGCTCCGCTGAATCTGGCGGCCACTGTTCCGGTTCACGCGAGTCAGTTGTATTCGCGCAACCTCACCGCGTTCTTATCGATATTGATCCAGGACGGTGAGCTGAAGATCGACATGGCGGACGACGTTGTAGGCCCATCATGCGTGACGCATCAGGGTCAGGTGGTAAACCAGCGAGTAGCATCAGCTCTGGTGCCACACCAGGCGTGAGACATTTTCACTGAGATGGAAAATCAAATCACTCATAGGTTTCCTTTGGGAATTCTGGGGGGCGTGGCTACGTCTGTAGTCTTCGGCCTGGGAGGATTCATTCTTGTTTACGATGACTCCGGTTCAATGGGAAGCGTGCTGTTTCTTCTGGTGCCTTTCGTCACCGGGTTCACTACCGCTCTGATCGCCCGCAAGTGGGATCTCGTGCTCGCCTCGCTCGCAATCGGTCTCATTCTGTGTTCGGCGGTCCTCCTGGCTACCGGGATGGAGGGCTGGGTGTGCGTGCTGATGTCGGCCCCGCTGATTGCAGTTGGGTTGGCTATTGGCGCGTTGATCGGAGTTCTCGTTCGCAGACATGTAATTGAAAGATCAACCAAGCCTCGGGTGCTCGGTCTGTTTTTTCTTCTGATTGTTCCCTTTTTCCTGGTCGGCGCTAACAACGCTGAAGAGCAAACCAGAAGAACGGCTCGAGCCGAGACGGTGACCAGTACTCTCGTAACAGATGCCCCGCCGGCGAAGGTGTGGAGTCATTTAAAGAGTTGGGACAAGATTGAAGGATCAAAGGGACTTCTGATGAGAATTGGACTTCCGGTGCCGGTCAGTTGCGTTCTCGAGAACGAAGGCGTCGGAGCCAAACGAACTTGTTACTTCGAAACCGGATACATTGAAGAGAGAGTTACGGAGTGGAATCCGCCAAAGTCGATGAAGCTGCAGATCACGGCTTCGGATGTTCCGGGTCGACCGTGGCTAACCTTCCAGGATGCCAGTTACGACCTTGAACAGAGAGGCGGCCAGACAATCTTAACCAGGAAGACAACCATCGTGTCCCGACTCTCTCCCGCGTGGTACTGGAGGCGGTTAGAGCATATTGGCGTGGAGACTGAACACGAATACCTGTTCCAGGAGCTTAGATCTCGTATTGGCAGGACAAAGTAATGGCCTCAGAAACACTTATCAACGCTCTTTACGTTTTCTCGCTCGCCGCGTTTCTCGGGTACCTGGTCATCTCGCGCGTGCCACCCTTACTGCACACGCCGTTGATGTCTGCCACGAACGCGATCTCGGGAATCTCATTGGTTGGATCGATCGTGACGGCGGGTGCTGAATACAACACGGTGAGCACGATCCTCGGCTTTACAGCTGTAGTTTGCTCGACGACTAACGTCGTGGGCGGATTCGTGATTACTGATCGGATGTTGAGGATGTTCAAACGCAAGCCGGTTGTGAAGAAAGAGGAATGAGCCGCGGATGAACGCGGATTGGCAGAAGCCGAGAACCGAAAACCTAGAACCGAGAACAAAGACCCAGACCGAAACCGAAGACTTAGAACCAAAAACCAAAGACCAAAGCCCCAAGACCTTCCCACTAGATGCAAATCTACTTCATTGAATTCAGCTACCTCCTGGCCTCAATCCTGTTCATTCTAGGGTTGAAGGGCTTGAGCCATCCGGAAACCGCCAAACGCGGAATGCATTTGGCTGAATTCGGCATGCTGATGGCGATCATCGGCACGCTGATGCATCACGAGATCATCAGTTACCTATGGATCATCACCGGTTTGGTGATCGGGTCGCTGGTGGGACTGGCCATGGGCTTCTGGGTTCCCATGACGGCAATGCCCCAGCGGACGGCGCTATCGCACGCCTTTGGCGCCTTCGCCGCAGCGCTCGTGGGAATTTCGGAGTTTTATCGACATGGCGGGCATCTGGACAAGATCACCATGGGAGCTCTGGGGTTTGAAGTGATGTTCGGTGCTTTGACAACGACCGGGAGTCTGCTTGCATTCGCGAAGTTGCAAGGAATGGTTCGCGGCACCCCCATGACTTACAAAGGCCAGAACATCTTCAACCTGGCGTTGCTTGCTACCACAGTGGCGATCTTCATCTATCTGATTGTCGTACCGGGATCGATGCCGCTGTTTTTCTTGATGGTTGGTTTAGCGACCCTATTTGGTTTACTGCTGGTGATGCCCATCGGTTCTGCCGATATGCCGGTTGTGATGTCGCTATTGAATTCCTATGCCGGGTTGGCATCTGCAGCAACGGGTTTCGTGCTCAACAACAAGGTCCTGATCATCGCCGGCACACTCGACGGTTTTTCCGGCTTCATCTTGTCGATTCTGATGTGTCGCGCGATGAACCGGTCGATCACCAACGTTTTGTTTGGCGCTTTTGGAAGTGTCAGCAGCGACGTAGTGACCGACGGCCAACAGGGCGTCATGCGTGAAGTTACGCTCGATGACATTGCCGTTCAAATGGCCTACGCTCGCCAGGTAGTTTTTGTGCCTGGCTATGGCATGGCGACGGCCCAGGCTCAGCACGCTGTGCGCGAATTGGCGGACACTTTGGAAAAGAGAGGTGTCACAGTTAAATATGGAATTCATCCAGTGGCCGGTCGAATGCCCGGACACATGAACGTCCTTCTTGCCGAGGCCAATGTGCCTTACTCGTCACTGTATGAGTTGGAACAGATCAATCCCGAATTTACAGCGACGGATGTGGCAGTAGTGATTGGCGCCAATGACGTGGTGAATCCGGATGCTCGCGACAATCCAAACAGTCCTATTGCCGGAATGCCGATTCTGGAAGTCGATCGGGCCAAATCCGTCGTGGTGTTGAAACGCGGTCAAGGGAAAGGCTTCTCCGGACTTGAAAACCCGCTTTTTTTCAAAGACGTGACCGGGATGCTTTACGGCGACGCGAAAGACACCTTGACCCGAATGATTCAGGCGGTTCAGCAGGCGTGAGGTTATCGCGGGTACGCATGTGAGGGAAAATCCCGTGACGATCCACTAAACCACAAGAAATCACACGAACCAAAGACTGTCATTCGTGTTGCTTCGTGTGGTTTAGTGGATCGTGCTAATTGCAGCATCTAACCCTTCGATTCTGCCGGGAGCAGGATCCAACAAGTCGAATATTTGTCTGTAACACTGGAGTAAGCATGCGACGATTCCTGATAGCACTAATTCTTACCAGCCTTCTAACACTGCCGTTCCCTGGCGTGATCGCTCAGCGCAAATCAACCAGGGCGAAGAAAGCGGTTGCGGCGCCAGTCTCGAAGCAGAGAGGCGCCGACCTTATCACCGCCCAACAACTGCGCGACTATCTTTACTTCATCGCGTCCGACGAAATGGAAGGCCGCGACACTCCATCGCGTGGACTCGACACCACGGCAAAGTTCCTGGCGACGTCGGTCGCACGCTGGGGGCTGAAACCGGCTGGGGATGACCAAACATTTTTTCAGAAGATGGCGCTCCGCCGCGACCGGCTCAACAAAGACCAGACCAAAGTGGTTTTGAATGATCGAGAACTGAGTCCGGGTGAAGACTATGTGCCTTTGGCCAGACCTGTCGACGTAAGCGGTCAAATCGTGTTTGCCGGAAATGGCTGGCTCGTCAAATCCAAGAACATAGATTCGTATCGAGGGATCGATCCCAAGGGAAAGATCGCCGTGATTTTCGGACCGGTCAGTGGCTACCCGCGTGGTCTTCGCAGTTCAGATATGACCGGAACCCGCGGCGAAGATTGGATGAACGCCGCTGAGTATGCACAGAAGCAGGGTGTGGCTGCTCTGGTGCAGGTTCCTGATTTTCAATTCCTGGCAAACTGGGAACGAAATCGGCAGCGGATGACAGAACGTGGCGCTACTGTGGTTGAGAAATTTCAACCCTCCAGTGGAACGCAGATGCCCGGCATTGTTGCTTCTCCACGGCTCGCGAACCTTCTTTTTGCAGGTGAGCGACAAAGCGCCACCGCGCTTTTTGAGTCTATCTTTGCCGGCGAAACGCCTGCACCTTTTGAATTGAATCAAGGAAAGAAGCTGAGCATCAACGTGGTGGCCAACAACGATCAGATCTCGACCCAGAACGTGGTTGCCGTGTTTGAAGGCAGCGATCCGGTTTTGAAGGGAGAGTATGTGGCTCTGGGCGCCCACTACGACCACGTCGGCGTGAACACACCCATCAACGGCGACTCGATCTATAACGGCGCCGACGACGACGGTTCTGGTACCACGGCGCTGCTGGCAATGGCGGAAGCACTTGCTAAGACACCGGTCCGGCCGAAGCGTTCAATACTTTTCGTCTGGCACACGGGCGAGGAGAAAGGACTCTGGGGCTCGCGCTACTTCACCGAGTATCCGACTGTTCCGCTCGATAAGATCGTGGCGCAAATCAATATCGATATGATCGGCCGCAGCAAGAAAGAAGGAGATACGAACCCGAGGAATCGATCACTGTCGGGACCCAACGAGATTTATGTTATTGGCTCGAAAATGATGAGCACTGAGCTGGGTGAGCTAACCGAATCGGTCAACCAGAGTTACTTGAATCTTAACTTCAACTATCTCTACGACGATCCCAAGGATCCTAATCGGTTTTTCTTCCGCAGTGATCATTACAACTATGCTCGCAAGGGTATCCCGATCGTCTTCTTCTTTGACGGTGAACACGAGGATTATCACCGCCCCGGGGATTCACCCGACAAGATTGACTACGAGAAGATGGAGAAAGTCACCCGGACTGTATACATGATGGTTTGGGAGCTTGCTAATCGTCCGACGCGGCCAAAGATCGACAAGCAGCTACCGGCTGAACTGAGCCGTTGAGACTGACCCACCTACAAGTCTGAAAGTATTGTCAGGAACGGCGCAAAGCGAAGCAGCGCAAGTCTCATAAGCTCGGGTTGGGAAGGGGGCAAGCTAGTGTCGCGCAGCGACACGGAGCGCGCCCCCGCTCAAGATCCGGCAGAATCCGAGTTTGAGATCACTACCAAGCTTTATCGACTCTAAGTTGAATTGAGATGAAAGTTGAGCGGGGGCGCGCTCCGTGTCGCTGCGCGACACTAGCTTGCCCCCTTCCCAACACCAGCTTATGAAGCTTGAACTGCCCCCTTCCCAACACCAGCTAATGTAAATTGCGCGACGCTTCGCTTGCCCCTTCCACATAAGACGAGACTTGACTGAGGGCGCGCCGGTCCTGGCTATCTTGCCCAACTTATGAAGCTCACGATTTGCGATTGCGCTCGGCGGTAAGTTGTCGGTAGGCGTCATCGCGCGAGATACCAAGTTTTCGCGCAGCTTGTTTTAGAGCTGCCCGGTGGTCGATCCCTTCAGCTTCAAGACCGGCAACCAGATCCGAGACAGTTTCGCTCCTACTCTCCTGGCCCGCACTTTCAATCTCGTTGCGGTCAATTACCAACACGATCTCGCCGCGCGCCTCGCCTGCAGATGCGGAGAATCGATCAGCCAGCTCACTCAAGCGCCCGCGCGCCACCTCTTCGTGAAGTTTTGTCAGCTCACGTGCCACTACACACTCTCGCTCACCGAGAATCGAGAGTGCGTCTTGCAGCGAAGCGACGAGGCGATGCGGGGCCTCATAGAAGATCAGCGTTGCTGGCATGCTGGCGAGCTCGGCCAGTCGGGCCCGCCGCTGATTGGCCCGCGCTGGAAGGAATCCCGCAAAGAAGAACTCGTCACTGGGCAGCCCGGAAGACACGAGCGCTGAGATCAGGGCAGTGGCGCCTGGAATCGGCACCACTTGAAGACCCGCTTCCAACGCCAGGCGAACAATCCTGAACCCCGGATCGCTAATCCCTGGTGTTCCGGCATCGGAAATTACCGCCACGCTCTTCCCGGATCTAATCAGTTCGAGCAACTCGGCGGCTCTTTCTCGTTCGTTGTGTTCGTGATAGCTGACTGCCTTCGTTTTGATTCCATAGTGGTTCAGCAACTTATGTGAGTGGCGGGTATCTTCACAGGCGATGAGGTCAACTTCGCCAAGCACCCGCACGGCGCGATAAGTGAGGTCTTCAAGGTTGCCGATGGGTGTTGAGACGAGGTAGAGAGTGCCTGGCATTCGGGTATTTTGGCATCAACGGTGAGTAGATGGCGAGCAGCAAAGACCGGATCATTTTCCATTTTCTCATTTGTTACTGGTGGATTCATCAGCTTGTGGGGAAGGGCAGTTCAAGTTTCGCAAGCTTGTGTTGAAGGGGGCAAGCTCAACTTACCTAAGCTTGTGTTGGGAAGGGGGCAAGCTAGTGTCGCGCAGCGACACGAAGCGCGCCCCCGCTCAAGATCCGGCAGAATCCAAGTTTGAGTCTGCTAGTAAGCTTTATCGACTCTAAGTTGAATTGATATGAAAGTCAGCGGGGGCGCGCTTCGTGTCGCTGCGCGACACTTCGCTTGCCCCCTTTCCCAACACAAGCTTATGAATCTTCCGATGACAAATGAGAAATTATGAGAAATGAGAAATGGAAAATTATGGAAAATGAAAAATGAAAAATGAAAAATGCAAGACGCCTCGCCCTGCTATGAGCAAGACGAGGCGTCAGTCGATGAACCAAACTACCTGATTAGTTAGGTAGCGGGATACGCCGCCACCAATCATCGTTGTTGCTCGGATTGCGCCGGCGCCAGTCGTCATCGCGTCGGTTGCCGTAGCCGTAGGAGCCGTAAGCATTCGCGATCACGTTAAGTTCTCTACGAATCTCCGACCAGATTGAACCGGCACGGCCATTACCAAAGCGGCCAAAGCCAAAACGATCCATCTGTCGCGCTTCTGTAAGAACTCGGTTGGCTTGGTTCCGGCTGCGATTCAAATCCCGGCCGTTGCCAAAACGCGACTTCAGATCGCCAACGGCATCGCGAAACTGGTGGGCTTGAGCGTTGATTCGATCTTCGGATCGAGTGCCGTCTCGGCGGCTGCGATCCAATGAACGATCGATTTCACGCTCAAAATCCTTTGCGAGCCGATCCAGTCTGTGAACGGAATCGCGCAAGTAACGCTCGTCATAACGACCGTTGCGACCGTTGCCAGGATAGCGATCCCACTGCGCAGTTGCCACCACCGGCAAACACAACGCCAGCAAGGCTGCCGCAAAAATCGAAAGGCTAATTGTTCGTCGGTTAGTCATTGTCTTTTTAGTTCTCCTCATCAAGTTCGTCTTCCGGCCGACCAGCACTGCTTACGCGATCGTTTCGGTCGGCGAGTTTCGGAACGCTGCTCTGGGGACACCTTTAGCTAGCGTTACGCCGCAAAGCTCAATGGCAAGCTCAATGCCAGATTGCCGTTACCTCGCAATGCAGCTCACAAATCAAGGAAAATGCCCGGTCTCAGGCGGGTGTCTACCCTTGCTTTGAAGGATTTCGAAAGCGGCGGGTGCGAAAACGTGCAATGGTTAGCGGAAATGGTAGCGGCGGGTTTCTTAGAGGACGGCCCAGCCTCAGCGGTCGTCGAGCAGGATCTGAATGTGCTTTCGGATCATTGCTTCGTGAATCTCGGCGGCTCGGCCTCGGTGTTCGCGTACGACCCAGCGAGGCACTCCCTGTGGCGATTGGACAAGCATCAGCTCCAGAGCCTCTCGTTTGATCCCGAGATGCTTGAGGTTGGCGCAGGCGAGTCCGCCTCCGCGAATGAAGCCGTCACCAGGCGTGCGTGGCCAGCCCGCTTCCACCGTAAGTTGTCTAACGCGTACAGTGAGTGTCAGCACGCTTCCAACCATTGTGGAATTGCCGACGTGAAAGCGATGACCGTCTTTTCTCGCGACCTGGATGCTGCCGCCTTTGCGATTTGCTTCACCGGCCAGGGTTTCGCTAGTTGTAATCAGCCAATCGATCCCGATCTTGCGAAGCAGGTCGTTTGACTTGCGCAGTGCCAGATACTTGGCGATGTCTGCGCGGCCGGTCTGCCTGGCACGCGCTTCGGCTTCTGCGAGAGCAGAAGCCCATGCTTCATCAAGTTCGCTCACAAAGCCTCTCGAATCCGACAAAGGAATGCGTCGGTGTTAGATGAGATAGAGGAACAGCTCAATTTTCATTTCTCATTCGGCAGAGAACCAGCCAGGACTAATGGAACCAGCCAAGACTCATAAGCTTGTGTTGGGAAGGGGGCAAGCGAAGCGCGCCCCCGCTCAAGATCCGACAGAATCCAAGTTTGAGTCTACTAGCAGTTTTATGACTCTAAGTTGAATTGATTTGAAAGTTGAGCGGGGGCGCGCTTCGCTTGCCCCCTTCCCAACACAAGCTTATGAAACTTGAGCCTCGCCTCTCGTGCTCGCCGGGCGTGGATGGTATCATGCCCACCGAATTGCTCCCCCATTGTGCGATGCCGCAGTCTTTCAATTTATCTCGTGAATAATCTCTTGGATACCAGGCGTCTCAAACACCAGGCTCCGAAAATGAAAGTATCAAGTCACAGGCAATACCAACGCGTCTTGTTTTTCTTTTTCCTCGTCAGTTTTGTTTTTGTCGCAGGCTACGTAAGCACGAACCCACGAGCCCAGGAAAAGCCACAGTTGCCGTCACGCGCGAGTTACGTCAACGACTTTGCCGGAATAGTCGAGGAGAAAACCAAGCAGCGCCTGGAAGCGTTGCTGGAGAATGTGAAGCAGAAAGTCGGGATCGAGCTTGATGTCGTTACTGTGCAAACGACTGGAAGTCAGGACATCTTTGACTTCTCGCGCCAACTCGCTGGGACTTGGGACGTTGGCGCCCGCAACAGCGTCAAGAAGAGTCTGTTGCTGGTCGTGTCAGTGAATGAAAAATCGGTTTTCACTCAGTTCAGCAAGTCAGTGCAGCCGGAACTGCCTGAAGGGATCCTGGGCGAACTTAGCCAGCGTCTACGTTGGTCGATAAACGCAGGTCAGTTCAACCAGGGGTTGAGTGATGGCGTCGATCATTTCGTGGCAGCGTTGGCCAAAAGATTTTCTCTTAGCGTAAAGGATCTCGACCCAACACATCTGACTGCGGTCGCGAATACGCCATCAACGATTCCAGAGTCGAGTCCTACTCCTACCGCACCGCCTGAAACGGTTCCGGAGGCTCCGAAACCGTCTCCAGAAACTGCGGCATCACCCGCTACCACAACGGCGTCGGCAACGACGACGGTGCGAGTTCCGGACACGTCCGGTTCGAGACCTCGAAAGGTCACCGCCACCCCAATTACCACAGCTGCTCCAACCACCGCCACCACCACAGAGGACGACGAGGCGGAGTCGGAAGAAGTGGAATTAACTTTGACGCTTCCCTTGGTCGAGCGCATCGCGAAGTTGAAGCAGTTTCTCGCGGAGAATCCGAAGTCAAAATCAAAACAAAGAGCGGCTGAACTACTCATCAGCAGTTATGCCGGCCTCGGCGATCAACTCTTGAAGAACGGCGACGTCAAAGGCATTGAACAACTGTTGATGGCGGTCAATGAGGCGCCGGTCGACGCTTCGGAAAAGTTGTTTTCGGGAGTGATTTCTCAAGTCCCATTGAATCTTTTCGTGCGCGGGCATCGCGATGAAGCTTTCAAGGCAGCCAAAGTCATTGAAGCCAAGTTTGGAAGTGATCCGAAACGTTTAGTGGCGATAGCAGGTTTTTACCTGGGGGTTGAAGAAGGCGCTGAAGCTGCGAGGATAGCTGAGCAGGCAGTCAAACTTGCACCGGACCTGGCCGACGCTCACTTTATGTTGGGGCGAAGTTTCCACATTACCTTTCGCCTTGATGAAGCCGCGGCTGAATACAAGCGCGCTAACGAGCTCGACCCAACCTCGCGTAAAGGTGCGCGGCGCAGTCTCGCGGATCTTTACCGGGCAGCCGGTAAAGCAGAGGAAGGCCTGGCTCTCTACCGCGAACAATTAGCGGCCGAACCGACAGACAAAGCAGCGCGCGCTGGATTGGTGATATCCCTACTTGATCTCGGTCGTACTGATGAAGCCAACAACGAACTGGCGAATGCACTTCAGGAAGACCCACGCAATCTTTTGCTTTTGAGCGGTGCGGCCTATTGGTTTGCGGCGCACAATGAATCCGAACGTGCGCTGGAGTTGGCCCGCAAGGCCGTCGAGATCGAACCGCGCTACACGTGGTCGCAAGTCGCTTTGGCGCGAGCGCTCGTGGCCCAGAAGAAGCCGCTCGAAGCCGAAGGTCCGGTTCGCTTTGCGCGTCAATACGGAAGGTTTCCCACACTCGACTATGAGCTCGCGAGCGTGTTGGCGGCATCCGGACTATACGGCGAGGCAGCTGAAGTCCTGGCCCAATCGTTCTCGGTAAAGGACGGGCAATTGGAGACGCGCCTGGCCGGTCGGTTGCCGGCTCGTGAAGCCGACTTCATAAAGTTGTTAGCGCCTGAACGCCGGGCAAGCATCTTCCAGTTTGCGTCGCCTGACGACGCCAACAACCCGGCCATGTTGAAAGCCCTCCTCGTCTTTACCCTGGCCATTCAACCACAAGAGAACAAGCTGCCAGACGAAGCAGGTGCAGCCGCGGCGGCTAAAGAGTTTACCGCCGGGTCAGATGACATGCGTGCTTTTCGGCAGCTTTATGCCGCCAGTCAGCTAGTCCGGAACAATCTGGCATTGCAAGCTGCGTATGACCTTGCAGAGGCAGCCAAAACCAATGTTGACGCTGCCATCAGTGTCTCCTCTGTAACGGTAGCCACTCAGGCAGACGAGCTTCGCGATTATCGAGCGCAGGCAATCGCACAGGGTGCACCTCCAGTTATTCCTGAAGCACCACGTAATGTGCTCGCTAATATTCTTCGCGCACGTATCGAGGATGTTGCCGGATGGGCGTTGTATAACCAGGACAAAACTGCCGAAGCCATCGAACGCTTACAACGCGCAGTATCGATCGCTCCGGAAAACACGCCGGCGTGGCGGGATTCATTGTGGCATCTGGGCGCGGCGCTCGACCAATCCGGCAAGAAGCAGGAAGCGCTTACCTATTACATCAAAAGTTACAACGCCGGCGAGCCAGACGCAGGCCGCCGGACCGTAATCGAGCAGGTCTATCAGAAAGCGAACGGTTCACTCGATGGTTTGGACGAACGCATAGGACCAAAAATCGTCGCCGCGAATGCTTCAGCTCCGAGCAACGTGACCACGACGCCACTGGAAACGCCAAGCTCAGTTACGCCTCAGGCCCAGGTTGCGGCTTCAACCGAGTTAGCTCCTACGCCGGTGCCGACTGGTTCACCGATGACTGAAGCCGCAGCACCCTCTGCATCGCCCGCATCGGCACCAACGCCCGAATCGTCACCCGCACCTACGGTGACGGAGCCTGCGACTGCCGCCAGTCCCGCACCATCGGACGCTGCCGCATCACCGCAAGCCTCTCCGCAGCCCACGCGTGCTCCAGACAGTACGGACTCGTTTATCGAGATGGCCGGTAAATTGAAAGCCGCGATCAAGATTAGCGGGAAAGTTAAAGACGCGAACAACTCCGGCGTTGCTAATGTCGTGGTGGTGTTGATTAGTCCCAAAGGGAGTGTGCTCGCCACTACAACTGATAGCGAGGGGAACTACTCGTTTATCGTAGCGCCGTCACCGCAAAGCTACCGACTCATCCCTTCGAAAGACGGCTACACCTTCGCTCCGATCGACAGAGTGTTGGCGGGATTCACGGACGACCAGAAGGGAGTCGATTTTGTGGCTGCGACCACAAGATCCCCGTGAATGGGAAAGTTGAGATGTGACGTGGAAGAGGGAAGGACGATTTTCCATGTGCTTCTGCCTCCTGCTCCTGCCGTCCGCCTCCTCTTCTCAGACCGTCCAGCCAACCGCACGTAGTTTCTTGCCATCCAAAACGCGACTGCCCTGAGAGCCTCGCTGCCGGACACTTTTCTCGGCTTTTGCAGGATCTCGCTGCAATGTTCCGACAAATTTCAGTTTGTCGAACGGCGCCTTGAGCTGTGGCTTTCGTGCGCTCGTTAGCTATGGGACATGCACCAGGGTGGGTATAATTGTAATCCGCTATCGCCAGACTAGAAGCAACCATGATTAGAGCACCCTACGCCTTTCCCCGAGTTTTCTTTCTGATCGCTATCGCTTTCGGAATTTCTGCGACCGCCCAACAGCCTGCTCCGCAGCCGGCTGGAGCCCGCTTCGACATTACTAACTACCGTATCGAAGCCCAGCTGATTCCAGAGCAGCATTCGCTCCGTGCGGGCGCAGACATCACGTTCGTGCCCCTGGAGTCGACCCGCTCAGTCGTTTTTGAATTGAATGGATCGCTCCGCGTGGAAAGTATCGAACGAGACGGCAAACCATTAACCGGCTTTGTTCAGGACGCCGTCGGAGTAGGCGCGCTGGGCCCCAGCGTTCGCGTGGATCTGGGTCAGGTGGTTGCGGCCAATCAGCCGGTTACCTTGCGCTTCCGCTGGAGTGGCGCTCTGGAAACTCCAGAGGGCGGTCCTTTGGCCACAAAGCGTCTGGCCTACGTGGGCAACGAAGGTTCATATTTGATGTATGCCTCGCGTTGGTTTCCTTTCCACGATTACGCCGCAGACAGAGCAACTTCAGATATCACGATCATTGTGCCAACGGGCCTGCAGGTGGCCGGCACCAGTGACGACGCCGTCGTTGCGCAGCAGTCGCCGAAGGAAGGTGCCACCAAATTTCGTTTTGTCCATCGGCAGCCGGTGTTGGTAGGAAACTTTGTCGCCGGGCAATACATCAACCGCAATCTACGCTTTGGAAACTATGAGATTCAGTTCTATGCAAAGCCCGGCAGCGAAAGTCGGATAAATGGATACGCCGAGCTCATGGGCCACGTGCTGGAGTTTTACACCAGGCAATATGGCACTCCCTTATTCGGAACTCGCCTGGTGGTGGCCCAGGTTGACGATGATACGCTCGACTCTTACTCGGGTCCGGGGATGATGTTCCTCGCTTCCCGCCTGTTCGATAGCTCGCGTCCTATACCGGAAGAAAAACTACAACGAGAAGTGGCTTACCAGTGGTGGGGCCAAACCGTTGGCTTAAAGACCTTCGACGATGCCTGGCTCTCACAAGGTCTGGCTGAGTGGAGCGCCTTTGCTTATCGCGAATCGAGCCTGACAGGTGGTGCTTTCGACTCGGCCCAGCGCGAACAGCAGGAGCGCGCCTTAACGTTTGAACAAACCGCTTCGATTGCTCGGGCTCCCAGCGCTTTGGACGATCAGTCAGCTGCCTATCAGTCGATCATGTTCCACAAAGGAGCGATGGTGTTTCGCATGCTCCGCGAGACGATAGGTAAAGAAAAGTTTGACCGTTTGCTGCACGCATATCTGCAGACTTTTAGAGGCAAGAACACATCTATCGACGATTTTGAGAAACTGGCTTCGCAGGTAGTATCCGAAAACATGCGCTACTTCTTTGCGCAATGGGTCGAAGGTACCGGCGTTCCCGAGTTTAGTGTCGATTACCAGATTATTCGCACGCGAGATGGTAAGTTTCGCGCGCGCGGCACTGTTAAGCAGACCTTGGAGGCGCTCCGGATGCCTGTGCAGTTGATGCTACGGGCCGAAGGTGACACGAAGACCACCACTGTGAATATGGAAGGCCGAAGTGAGGATTTCGATTTTGAGTCGGGCGGTCAGCCACTCGAAGTCGTCGTTGATCCCAACTTCAGAATTTTGCGCATGTCTGACGATCTGCGGGTGTCAATCATTGCGCGTCGCGGCATTGAACAGATGAAGGAAGGACTTTACGCCGAAGCCCAGCAACAGTTCGAAGCCGCGCTTAAGTTGGATCGATCGAATTCCTGGGTCTACTACAATCTTGGCCTGCTGTTCCTGGAGCAACGCAATTGGCAGCAGGCGCTCGATAATTTCGACGCCGCACTAAACGGCACTTTGAAACCCTCCTGGATCGAAGTCTGGTCCCGCATTAAACGCGGAAACGCTTACGATGCCCGTGGTGAGCGAAATCGCGCGGTCTCCGAATACAACAAGGCCGTGCAATCGGGAATTAACTACGACAACGCTCAAGCTGTGGCCAAGAAATTTCTGGCCGCGCCGTATGATCCAAAAGCCAATCAGACAGCAGACGCCTCCTCACCAGGCTTCTAGTCTGTCTTATCGTGCCGCCTCCCTGATCCTCGATTATATTCAACAGCGTAACCAGGAAGTCTGGTATCCGAATTAAGACGCGGATCCGAGATTGGTGCGCCGGCGGCGAGTGACAGAGGAATCACTCCAGCCCAAACTGCCAGGTCGTAATCGGCTTCGTCGTCAATCGGTGGCCCAGTTCGCACCTTCGCGGAAACTTCTTCCAGTGGCAAAGCAAGTACGGTAGTAGATTTCAGTTCTTCCGGCGTCGGGAGCCGTACCTCGTCCCAACGACCCGGAATCACATGATCTGAAAAAGCACGCAGAGCGGTGAGCTTCTCATCGTCGTCTTCAAGGAGCTTGGCCTGTCCAAAAACAACAACGGACCGGTAATTAACCGAGTGATGGAAAGCGGAACGTGCCAGGACCAGCCCATCCACCAAAGTGACTGTCAGGCAGACGTCAACCCCAGCTTTCAGAGTTCGTAACATCCGACTCGCCTGCGATCCATGTATGTAGATTTGATCACCCGAGCGCGCGTAGCCTGTGGGGATCACTAATGGTCGCCCTTCGACGACAAACCCAACATGACAAACGAACCCTTCATCCAGGATTTGGTAGACAAGTTCGCGATCGTAAACGCCGCGCGCCGGTAGTCGCTTGAGCTTAGTGCGGTCAGTTTTCTCGAACGTGCTCATTGTGCTGTGGCATTTCTTTGGAGTGCGCCCGACCTGTCGGCGCTTTGGTCTGAGGCGGCCTGACGCCGGTGATTCGCTAGAACACAGCCAGCGGCAGCCGCGACAGGTCGCGTATGGTCAAAGCGTCCCGACGCGTCGGGACGCACTCCAAAAGTCATCTTGGCTAAACGGCCACGATTGCGATTTTGTTCGCGTTGGCGAGCTGCAGCATCTCGTCGCGGTCGAGCATTAGAGTCTTCTCAGCCGAGATGCACAGACACGTAGCGCCGGCTTCAATCATTACTTCAATCGTCGGCACGCCCACGACAGGAACGTCAAAACGCATGTCCTGATCAGGTTTGGCTAACTTCACGATGGTAAGGCGGCCACCAGACAGATTAGCGCCTCTTCCGCGCATGAGCTTGGCGAGACGCGATCGCGAGCCGGCTCGCGTCAGTTCCCCCGCGCGCCGGACAGTTTCGTCAGTGCCTTCCATTGCTTCGATCGCGACGCAGGCCTGGCCACGCACGACTATTGTCTGACCCAGGTCGAGCCGGGCCATGTCGCGGGCAATCCCGAGAGCGTATTCGATGTCCTGACGCTCGCGAGTTTGCGGCGCACGCGTGGTAAGCGTTCCGGCTTTAGGAAGATACTCCTGGAGAAAAAGTGTGGAATCGATTAACTCGATTCCTTCGCTGCTTAGTTCGTCAGCTACGGCGCCGATGAGTGTGCCGGTATTTCGTCGAGGCAGCTTTAGTAGCATCTTCAGCATTCGCGCGTCAGGAACAGCGCGACTGAATAGCTGAACGTGCTTCACCTGGCCGGCCATGATGGCCTTTTCCACTCCTTCGCTTTTGAGAAAGCGAATCATCTTGCCCAACTGGCCGATACCTACCCACTCAACGCGTTCGGCGAGACCCTCGATTTCCTGATCCGTCTCTTCATGAATTGCCACGACGGAAAACGTGGCGCCAGCTCGACGGGCACCCTCAAGCACCATAAATGGGAACTTGCCGTTGCCGGCGATTAGACCGTAACGCATTGTGATAAGCGGGAAGCGGGGACACGGAGACGCGGAGACGGGGGGACAGGGAGAAACGGGGACGGGGGGACAGGGAGATGGGCAGACGGCGAGATGGGCAGACGGCGAGATGTATAGAAGGAGGAGCAAATCCCCCCGTCCCCCCGTCTCCCCATCACCGCGTCTCTTCTTTCCGCCTGCAGGCTCACTTGATCACGCCTCGTTTCGACGTCTCGATGAATCGAACCAGATCTTCGACCTCGGACACGCCAGTGATTTCTGTTCCAATCTTCTGCAAGGCCTGCGATGTGTTCAGCTTTGAGGACAGCAATAAATGAAAAGCGTGGTGCAGAGCTTTGATCGTTTCGCGTGGATAACCTCGGCGTTTCATGCCGGTGGTGTTCAAGCCGAAACAGCGAGCGTGGTTTCCGACCGACAAGGCAAAAGGCATCGCATCTTTTACGACAACTGAATAACCACCAATGTAAGCTTCGCGGCCAACCCGGCAATTCTGGTGCACTCCGGAGTAAGCCCCCACGTTTGCGCCATCCTCGATGATCACATGCCCCGCGAGAGTTGCTGCGTTCGCCATTATTACGCTGTTGCCGATCAGGCAGTCGTGCGCAATGTGGGCTTGCGCCATGATCAAACAGTCGTCGCCGACTTGCGTGAGCATTCCGCCTCCGGCAGTTCCTTTGTGAATGGTAACGAATTCGCGAATCTGGCTACGCTGTCCAATTCGGGTTTCCGCCGGCTCGCCCTGGAACTTAAGATCCTGAGGCGCGAGACCAATCGAGACGAATGGGAAAATGTGTGTACCTGAACCGATGGTGGTCTTGCCCTCTATCACGCAATGTGAATCGATTCGAACTTCGTCTCCCAACTCAACTTCATCGCCGACTATGGTGTAAGGGCCGATAAGGCAGTCGCGGCCGATACGGGCGTTTGCGCTCACGACGGCAGAAGGATGAACGTTGGCTGGGTGAGTAGCAGTGGACATAGCTCTTTACACCGCCGAGCCTCGATCGGCGATTATGCTCATGATGTCGGCATCGGCGGCCAACTGGCCGTCAACTTTGGCCTCACCTCGCATACGTTGCACGCGCGATCCGATGCGCATGGCAGTGACTTCCAGAATCAGCGTATCTCCGGGTACCACGGGGCGTCGAAAACGAGCTTCCTTGATGCCAGTAAACAACACCAGCTTCTGATCCCGATCTTCAATTTCGCGAAGGGCCAACACGGCACCAACCTGGGCCAGCGCTTCCACCACCAGCACGCCCGGCATCACGGGCGCACCGGGAAAGTGTCCCTGAAAAAACGGTTCGTTGATACTGACCTGCTTGACGCCGACAATCCGCTCGCGTGGGATCAATTCGATTATGCGATCCACCAGCAAGAATGGATAACGATGAGGCAGAAGTTTCTGTATTGCTTGTGAATCGAGAACGGTTTCCATGGTCGGTACCCAGAAAATAAAAGAGACGCGGGAACGCGGAACAGTTACCGCGTCTCCGCGCCTCGAAAATGTCGCGCTGCGACGAAAGACTATTTGGGGGGCGTCACTGACGCCGTCGCCGGATTCTTGCTATTGAATTCGTTAATGAAAGCCCGAGTGACGTCAATGCTTTCGGCGGCATAGACCACCGGCACCTGGCTGCCATCAATGATCACCGTAATTCCGCGCTGCTTGGCGAAGGTCTCGAGGGCTTTGCCAATCTCGACCTGCAACGGTCCAAAAAGCTCTCTTTGACGTCTCTCGAGAGCCTGCTGACCGTCCTCGCGTTTTCGTTTAGCTTCTGTGTCCCATTGCCCGAGCTGATCCACCTTTGCTTGCAGGGCGCGCGGTTCAGCCACGTTCTTGGTTTTCTCGATCTCCTCACTGAGAGCCTGCATCTTCTGCTGAAGTTGCTGCAGCTCTGTCTGCCGGGGCTGGAACTCACGATTCAAAGTACTTGCCAATGAGTTGAACCTGGCAATGCCGGTTTTGGCATCCTGAAACTCAGCAGAGTAAATCATCGCAATCTTGCTGTCAGGCAAGGCGGCACTAGTTTGGGGGGCGGGTGCGGCCGGCTGTCCGGCGGGCCTCGTCTGAGCCAGAGCAGGCGAAACGGCAATGGCTGCCAGGAAAGCAAGCGTGGCAATAAGTCGATCTATCTTCATGACGTTGTTGTAATACTCCTTACTTCAAAAGCGATCGGTTGACCGAGTTAGTTGTTCAGACCGACCGCGTGGTTGGCTTTAAGTGATTAAAAGGTTCGCCCGACGCTGAAGCGGATGACGCGCTTTTTCTCATTAAAGAAGAATGGAAAACCATCAATTACCTGGTTTTGCCTGGCATTGGGATTATACGCAAAGATTAGACGAAACGGTACGTTCAACACCGGTACCTGCACACGAACCTCCATCCCCAGGCTGCTGCGGAAATCGCCGAGCTTGTCGAAGAGGCTCTGGGATAGCCGCACCGCGGTGTTTGTTTGGGCTCGCCCGCGCAGGAACACCTGCTGGAAACCGAAGGGAAGCCCGGTAAACGGGTCGATAGGGGTGTCGGGCCGAAGCGCATTTGAGAGCTCTTCAGTCGTTATCAGCCGGTTGTCACGCATCACCAGGGCGGCGCCTCCAAACGTTGGGACCATCGCCAATTGTGTGTTTGCGTTGCATGCGGCCAGCGTCGTCAGACTTACCTGGGCGAACCCAGCGGCGCCCGGACGGTTACACGGAATAAAGCCAACAGTCGATAAGAAAGGCTGATCGTCTAAGAAGTTGCTGGAGAAAAGTTGATCGTTCTTGGTGCGTAGATTGAATGCCGTTCCGACGTCGATGAAGGCCGCCAGGCCGACTGTGTTACCTACCACGGGAATGCGATATTCAAAGTTGCCCAGCAGTTGCGAATCAGCCCCTATGGATGTAAACGAACGCGGCAAGCCGACCACATTGTTGCCAGTGGGACCTGTAAAGACTCCGATATTCGCGAGAGCTGACGGCACTCCGGCAACCGGGACAGGGGTACCGATGGGGTTCGACGCGATAACGGCAGTCCCAGGCTCAGTAGTGACGAAGGTATCGAGCGGCGAGATCGGACTGATCGAGCGAACATTATAGCCCCGGATTGTGAACTCATCTCCCAGGAAGAAGCGTTCGAAAATCGGAACGCCGTCGACGAAGGCCAACGAATTCGAGTTTCTCACCTTGTCGGTTATGGAGAAGCTGCCCACCGTTCCCGCAATAATGCGGAAACCGAAAACCTCCGGATGCTCCGATTTCTTACGTCGCACAGCCATGAACCGTGTGTATGAAAGCGTCGGCTGGTAGGTGCGAACGTCGCCCAGCAGCCCGGCTAGGGCAACCGCCACGGAAAGCTCCTGGCCTGATGTTGGGTCGATGCTCGCATTGCGCGTGTCGTAACTAAAACTGGCGGTAGCGCGACTGGTGATAATGCTCGGCTGGGCGTAAATCACCGGGATGAACTGGGTGGGGTTGTTTGGATCCGTATTTACTTCAGGATCTGTCACGCTGGTGGTTGAAAACTGGTACGACAATCCTACTCGAGAAAACTGGGTAAACCGTCGCTTGCGATAAAACTCTGAAAGCGGAGCGCTGGCGAAAATCGAAGCGCCGTATGAATTGCGCGTAAAGAGATTCCGTTCATCGACATTCAGGAAATCGATTACCGATCCACTGGCGCCTTGCTGCGCACCCTGGTTCTGAGAGAGGAAGGTACCTTCACCGAAGAACTTCTGAGTGAAAGCAAAGATCGAGAATCCGGCCGTGATTGGTCGATTTCGAATGTATGGCTCAGTGAATGAAAACTGGAATGAGCGCTGCCGGTTGCCGGCGGCGAGGTTGATGGAAAGAATCTCACCCCGTCCCAGCAAGTTGTTGGTGGAATATTCAAGACCAAAGAACGATCCACCAATGCCGGAGATCCCGCCGTTGAAAGAGATCTGCTGACGGCCTCTTTCGGAAACCTTCAGATTGATATCTACCTGCGCCTCTTCGTCGTTGGTTCTGAAATCGGCATCTTTGTCTTTGTCGATCGGCTCGAAGTAGCCGCTCTGGTTAAGTTTGATTACGGAATATTCCCAGGCCGACTGGTTGTAGATATCGCCTTCGTTAATTAGTACCTCGCGACGCAGCACGTTATCTCGCGTAAACGTGTTGCCGACAAATTCCAGCCGTCGGAGGGTAAATTGTTTTCCTTCCTCGATGGTAATAACAAAATCGACGACGCCTTCGTCCGGCTTCTGCGGGTTGTCTTTGAAGGTAGGTGTCGGTTCGGCAGTGTATTCAATGAATCCCTGGGAGCCGTAGACCTTCTTCAGGTTCTCGAACAGAGCTTTGCCGATCTTCTCACCGTTGGCGACGTCGCCTTTGTTGAGCCCGATCACCGAACGGATCTGATCCTCCGAGTAAATCGAGTTCCCCTCGATCTTCATTTCTCCGATTCGATAGAGTTTGCCTTCAACAATCGGAATCGTTATACGCAATCCTTCGTCTACTGACGAAAGGAAAGGCAACGGAAGAATCGGGAACCCGGTGCGACGCGGTCCTACGCCTTCAACTCGCGGTTCACCATGTCGCGCCTGGAGATAACCTTTCGAGCGCATGTAGTTGTCGACAAGTCGGAGGTCCACATCAAGCTTCTCGCGATCCAGAATGTCCTGCCCTCGGAAGCGGCTAAGCAAACCCGCCTCCCTGACATACCTCATGGCGCCGCGAAGCTTACCGTCGCTGAAGACTTGATTACCTTCGAACTGAACTTCGACTACCCGAACGCGGTCGCCCTCGTTGATGACGAAAGTGACCGCGGTTGAAGTCGCGGAGACTTCGTCCCGTCGTTCTTCGATGGTTGCGTTCGGGTGACCCCGCGCAGCGAGCAGTTCTTTCAAAACCCTGATTGCGTTACGAACCTTAACCGGATCGTAGATGCTCTCTTTCGAAACGCCCACCCGGCGTTCGCGAAACGCTTTCAGCACTTCCGATTCCGACACGCTTTTCAGCCCATCGAATTGTAAGTCGCGAATGATGGGCAACTCTCGAACTTCGAAGATGACATTCACACCACCCCGCGCGCCTTCCTCGGTAAGTACGCGGGTAGCCGTCTTGTCGAAGAACCCAAGGGCGAGAATCGCCTGAAGGTCACGCTGGACCTGCTGTTCATTGAAAGGGTCACCAGCGCGCGTCTGAACGTAATAGAGGATGTCGTCCTTTCGAAGACGACGATTGCCGGTGATGTCTACCGACTCTACTAAACGTTGGTTTTGGGCGTTGGCGCGCCCGGGCGCTACCAGGATGAAAGCGGAGAAGATTGCGCTCAGAAGGATGAGCAGTGACCCGCGAGATAAGTGCATTTGCGCCAGTTCCCTCAGTCGTACTTACCGGGCTTTCGATACTTCGGGGAGCTTACGAGTGATTTAATTAAGGTTTTCGAGAAATAAAGGCAAAAACCCAGAACTAAACGGTCCGTGCCGAAACGAAGCTTGAAGACGAACGCTTGGATTCCCAAGTGTTACTGCCTCGTTGCCACACTAGACCAGCAAAGTCGCGCATTATAGCGGCAAAAGTTAAAAGTCCAAAATCGCTAATGCTTAAACGACTTTGGACTTTAGACTTTCGATGTGTATGGATGCGAGTCAGTGAATGAGGAGCAGGTCATCCGGAGCTTCGATATCTACCGGGCGGTGAGTCAATTCTTCGCCCAGAACATAAATCTCAATGAGGCTAGCCCCTTCGAGTTGACCCTGAATCATCGCCTCAGACAGGGGATCTTCGACATGTTTTTGTAGCGCACGGCGCAACGGCCTGGCGCCGTATGAGCGATCCGCGCAGGTCTTGTCAACAATCCAGCGCTTTGCTTCATCGGTCAGCCTCACCTCGAGGCCGTGCCGCGCCATGGTCTTGTTGATCTGTTCAACCTGAAGTTGAACTACCTCGAGCAGTTCCTGGTCGAGCAGCTGATCAAAGATAATGATCTCGTCGAGGCGATTGATAAACTCGGGGTTGAAGGTTTGACGCACCTGCGCCATGACCATCTCTTCCATCTTCTCGCGCGAGGCTTCAGAAGAGCCCTGGAAGCCCAGGGTGCCCTTTTTCTGAATGAAACGAGCGCCGATGTTGGAGGTCATGATTATGATGGCGTTCTTAAAGTCAACCGCGTTGCCGAGTGCGTCCGTGAGCACTCCGTCCTCAAAAACCTGCAAGAGGATATTGAAGACGTCGGGATGCGCCTTTTCAATTTCGTCAAACAGCAACACCGAATAGGGAGCGCGCTTGATGCGTTCCGTGAGTTGGCCACCCTCCTCGTGTCCGACATACCCCGGTGGAGAACCGATCAGCTTCGAAACCGAATGCTTCTCCATAAACTCCGACATGTCGAAACGAATCAACGACCGTTCGCTACCGAATAGAAACTGGGCCAGCGACCGTGCCACTTCAGTCTTGCCGACACCTGTCGGTCCGAGAAACAGAAAGGAGCCAACCGGCCGCAAAGGGTTCTTCAACCCGGCGCGAGAGCGCCGAATGGCACGAGCAAGTGCCGAGATTGCCGGACGCTGCGAAACAACGCGCAGATGCAATTCACTTTCGATGCGCAGCAGTTTCCGTGTCTCTTCTTCCTTGAGGGAGGTAACCGGGATGCCCGTCCAGCGCGCGATCACCTCTTCCACATCGTCGCGAGTGACTTCGGCGGCTACGAGCGCGTCGTCGTTTGAATCTCGCACACCGGGCTCATCACCGTAAGATCGTGACCACTCGGTGATCTGGTTCCAGTCGGCGAGATTGCCTTGTTCGCGCCTTACCCGCAGCTTGACCCGGGCACCCGCCTCGTCGATCACGTCGATCGCTTTGTCAGGTAGGAAACGATCAGGGATGTAACGATGCGACTGGTAGACTGCGGCCGACAGAGCGTCGTTGGTGTATCTCACCTGGTGGAAACTTTCATAGCGCTCGCGAACGCCATCGAGAATCTCAATTGCTTCTTCTTCAGTTGGTGGGGGTACCTTTACCGCCTGGAAGCGTCGTTCAAGAGAGCGATCTTTCTCAATAGACTTGCGAAACTCGGCCGGGGTGGTAGCGCCAATGCACTGAATTTCTCCGCGAGATAGCGCCGGCTTCAGGATATTAGCTGCGTCCAACGATCCTTCAGCGGATCCCGCGCCGACCAGCGTGTGCAATTCATCAATGAAGACGATGTACTGCGGGTTCTCAATCAGTTCCCGCATGATTTGCTTCAAGCGTTCTTCAAACTGACCACGATATTTTGTGCCGGCGACGATGAGCGAAAGATCCAACGAAAGAATGCGCTTGTTTTCCAGGAACGACGGAACTTCGCCGCGAACAATGCGCTGGGCTAGACCCTCGACGATTGCAGTTTTGCCCACTCCCGGCTCGCCAATTAACACCGGATTGTTCTTGGTACGGCGACAGAGTATCTGCACGACGCGCTCAATCTCGGCTTCGCGTCCGATCAGTGGATCGAGTTTGTCGTTTGAAGCGTCGTCGGTAAGGTCGCGGGAGAATTCTACGAGGTGGGGCGTGTCTTTCTTTTGCGAGCTGCGAGTGTCGGCCCCCGACTGGCGTGCGATCTCATCGCGCACGGCATTCAGCCGAAGTCCGCGTTCGTAAAGGATCTCGGCCGCCATCGACCGCTCTTCGCGCAAGAGGCCAAGCAGCAGGTGTTCAGTGCCAATGTGCCGGTGCTGAAGTCGGTCGCTTTCCTCATGCGCGTAAGCAAGAACGCGTTTGGTTTCCGGCGCCAGTGGTAGCTCAACCGAGGTGGAAATCTTTTCTCGCAGGAGGGTACGGCCCTCAATCTCCTTGCGAATCGACTCGATTGATACCTGGGCTCGGGGAAAGAAACGACCGGTCAGAGTCTTGTCTTCACGCATCAGTCCCAATAGCAGATGCTCCGGCTCAATGGCGGGAGCTCCGAATTGCGACGCTTCATAGCGAGCGAAGAAGATTACCCGGCGCGCCTTTTCAGTGTAGCGTTCAAACATTCGTACGTCTGAATCTTTCTTATGATTGCGGTGCCGGGCGGAAGGAACAATCCGCCCGGCACGCGGCCGCATTATAACCCATGAAGGAATGGGCAAGAAATAATTGCCTGGTTTCACCCTAATAATAGTGCCAACAGGCCTTTTCTTTCAGACAGGGGTCCCGGTTTCGGAGACTTTACCGGATGTTAGCGTCAACACCCGGTCGCAGACTTTTGCTAATTTATGGTTATGCGTGGCAATTACAACGATCGCCGGCCGCGTGCGTGAGTAAGAAATCAGAGTCTCCCCGATCTTCTCAACAAACGACTCATCGAGATTGCCGGTCGGTTCATCCGCCAGGACAATCGAAGGCCGGGTGATTAAAGCACGACAAACAGCTACCCGCTGTTGTTCGCCTCCCGAGAGGTGTGCCGGGCGGTCAGTGCTCCGACTGCCGAGGCCGGTACTCTCCAGGGCTTCCGTTGCCCGGCTAATGGCTTCGCGGTGTCCGGTTCTAGCCATCAGCATCGGCAGCGCTACATTTTCGACCGCCGTCAGGTCTGGAAGCAGGTAATGAAACTGAAAAACGAAGCCAACTTCTCTTGCTCGAAAGGTCGCTATTGCGTCTGAAGACGCGGAGTCGATGTCAAAAGACCCCAGGACAATGTTGCCGTGATCAGGAGCATCGAGGCCGCCGAGCAGATGAAGCAACGTGGACTTGCCGGCTGCCGAAGGCCCCATAATAGCTATCGTCTCACCCGCTTTTGCTGAGAAAGTAATCCCACGAAGCACCTCAAGTCTTTCGTTCAAGGGAGAGATGAAACTCTTTCGAAGATCGCTGACTTTCAGTTCCAAGTCTTCGCGTTGCGCAACCGCGTCGGTGGTTTCGGGATTCGATTTTGAACGTTGGGCCGTAGACATTTAATCAGTTTGCATCGCGGAGGATTTCCACCGGACGGAGACGAGCCGCTGAGCGCGCCGGGTAGATTGTGGCCAAAAGACTAAGCGTGAACGCCACCAACGCGGCGAGTAAAACTTCGCGCGGTTGTGCATGGAACGGCACGTTTGTGATCGAATAGACATCAGCCGGCAAACTGACCAACTGGTAACGATTGCCTATAAAGCAGGCAATGATGCCAAGCGCCACCCCTAGAATTGCTCCCAACACTCCAATCAGCGCACCTTCGATCACGAAGATTCCCATAAGACTGCGGCCGCTCGCTCCCATGGCGCTCAGGATGCCAATGTCTCGGCGGCGTTCCACGACCACCAGAATGAGCGTGGTTGCGATATTTAGCGCTGCAATAAAGATGATGAGGGCAACAATGACTGCCCCCATTCGGCGCTCAAGCGCGAGCGCATTGAAGAGGGGTCGATTTGCTTCTTCCCAGTCGATGGTTGTGTAGGAGTTTCCCAGGACGGCACGAATGTTGGCGGCCGCCGTTTTTGCCTCGTCCATATTGGCCAGCTGAACACTGATGACAGAGGCTGAAGTGTCCATTCCTGAGAATTGCGAGACCAGGTCGAGTGGGAGATAGATCCAGGTCGAATCGTATTCGAAGAGCCCGGAGCGAAAGATCCCGGCTACTTTGACCTGCTTAACTGGACCGATGCTCGGGTTTTGGATCGTGACTGAGTTTGGATTGGGAGAGATGATTTCAGCAGTTTCACCAACTCGAAGGCCGGTCCGTGTTGCCAGTTCGATCCCGACCACGACTGCGGGTTTGGAAGAACCTGGATTGAAAATGCCTTCGCTTGATCCCTCTACCAGAGAAGTCTGGAGTTCGGAGAAGGTCTGGGACGACTGCGCGTCGACGCCGCGGAGGACGGCATAGGCAGATGCTCTGGGGCCAATAACAAGTGCGCCGTCATAACTCGTACCGGTGACGTTGCTAACTCCGGGTATCCGAGATAGCCGCGCTTCAATTTCCCGATAGTCCGGCATCGTTCTACCATCGGCACGCATAACGCTCACATGCGCAGTGCCACGCAGGATCTTCTCGCGCATTTCATCGCGAAATCCGTTACCCAGGGCCAGGGCCACAATCAACGCCGCGACCCCGACGCCGATTCCCAGAATCGCCGCCACCGCCGTAATCCGTGCCAACCGGCGCCGGCGTCTCGAACGCAGATATCGGATCGCTAAAAAGAGTTCGTAAGGCATCTCGTGGGAATCAAACTGACCCGTTTCCGCGGCCAGGTGGACACTTGACGGTATCTTCCGGCCTGTTTTCCGGGAGTAGCCGTTGGAGGTTTGGATTGTCTCCCGCTGTGTTGTCTGACATCGGTCTGATTTCGTAAATCGTCTCAGTAGTACGACGGAAACGAAATCTCTTTTCCAGATCAACAATTGCCGGAATCTCATCACGCTGCCACCCGCAGGGCAACCACCAGCGCGGATCAGTGTCAATAAAGACCCGACGTCCCTGCGCGAGATAACTTTCGATTAGCGGCACCAGATTTTCTCCGGGCCAACCTCCGCCAGTGCCAATGGTTTCCCACTTTCCGATGCCGATGGCTTTCCAATACGTAACGGCGATGGTTTGAGAGCCTGAGATCAGGATTGCGTCTTGAGGGAGCTTCACCAGTTGCTTGCGGTAGTCTCTGCTCATCGCTCTCCGCGCAATGAACTCCTTGCTGATGGGCCGAATGAGCACACCAAGAATTATCGCCAGTATGATAAGCGCCGCCGAACAAGCCGCCAGCGCTCTCCGCGCATTTCCGACTTTGCCGGTGATTCGACGGATCAAATAGTCGGCCGAGAGAGGTGCAATGGCAGGCAGGCCAGCCAGGAAATATCGCCAGTTGATGGTCGTGCTGTAGTTCAAAAAGAGCAGCAGATCAGCGAACAATCCCATTAATCCAACCAGCAAAAGCGGAGAAAGCTTGTGGCGCCGCCATTCACTCGTTGCCGCAAATGGAAGCGACAGAGTAGCCAGGGGTGCGCTGATAAAGAAGTACATCAGATACGGCAGGACATTGCTGATGCTGACCGGATGCCGCGCTGATTCTTGTCGCATCGATTCGCGCCAGCCAAACCAGATCGTGCGGTAATGAGCGTCAGTGAGGAACCAATATCCAAACCACCCCAACGCGAGAAGAAGAAAGATGACGCAGGACAACGTCACCAAAGCTACTTCTCGACGTCCCACTTTCCAACCAAGTAGAAAGGGAGCTACCACCAACCATAATGCATAGAAACCGATGGTCTCGCGGAGATTCACTCCCAAGCCCAAAACCGCGGCCCCTATTATGAGCAGGGAGGCCCGCCGCTGCTGAATGCCTCGCAGATTCAGAATCAAAGCGACTGCGAGCACCAGCACCGACGGAACATCGGTCATTACCTGTCCGCCATAGAGAACGAAGATCGGCGAGAAGACGATGAATAGAGTTGCCAGCGTTGCCGAATAGAGAGAACGCGAAACATCTCGAGCCAGTATCCAGCACGCAGTTACCGCCAACGGAACCTGGGCCACCACGGCGTACTTAAAAATGAGATAGGCATTCTCAGGCGGAACATTGAAAAGCGCCTGGGCCAATCGATAGAGCGTGTGATTACCGAAGATGAAGAGGTTACGCCCGAGGGCCATAGATGAGGGATAGCCAACCAGCGACAGAATCGTATAGTCCACGCCGTCCCAATCTCCGATGAATGGGTCGGCATAATAGAGAGTCAGTGCCAGAGAAATCACAACCAGGGGCAGCCACCAATGCCAACTGGCCCAAAACGATGGCAGGGGCACGGCATGCCGTGCCCCTGCAACTGAGTAGCTAGCCTGTTTCCCGCCTTCAGCCGCCACCGGTGCGTTTGTCGTTAGGGATGGTAGATTCAACGAGTTGAGTTTTGATCGATCCTTCAGGCGATTCTTCCGGACGTTTCACCATCTTTACGCGATTGCCCTGCGCATTGTACTCAACTTCATCCATGATGTTGTAGATCAGCAAGACCCCTCTACCAGACGTTTTGAACAAGTTTGCCGGATCGCACGGGTCGGGAATCTCCTGCACGTTAAAGCCTTCACCTTCGTCTTCAACGGTAAAGCACGCTTCCTTGGGAGACAACTCGGCGGTGATCCGCACCAACTTGGTCGGATCGCTCTTGTTTCCGTGCTTGACTGCGTTGACGAACGCTTCGTCGAGGGCAATGAAGAGATTTGATCTTTCCGGTTTGATCAGCCCGAGTTTGGAAACGCGTTCGAGCAGATACTGCAACACGCCATTCATCAGGGCCAGGTCGCTGGGAAGTTCAAACTCGATCTTCTCGTGGACGTGCGGAAGAACGTTGGGGTCGTCTACGTACTGAAGTTTATGGGAAAGGGTTTGTTCGACGATCTCCTGGAGCTCTTCTTTGTTGTAAGGCAACTTGAGGTAGTTTGCCGCTCCCATCTTGAAGGCCTTGATCAGATTTGGCTGCAGTCCGTTGGAGGTCACCGGCACCAGCAGGTGCTTGCGTTGGAGTTCGCCGGCTCGTTGACCGTTGGGCTCGGCTTCTTCAGTGAGGTCGCTGATAATCAGATCAAACCGGTCCAGGTCGTCACGAAGCAGGGCGTCGTCGCGGTCGCCGGTAACGACCACGTCGTGACCGAGACGGCCGAGCACCTGTTCTAGTATGGCACGCAGCTCATCGTTATTGTCGACGATGAGAATCCTACGTTTCCGCATCCGGCTCCAATCCAATCGTAATGTCCGAGGAGAGAAAGAGAGCGCACGGCAGGCGCTTCCCAAGGTACTGTACGATTCTGCGCGGTGCCGCGTTCGCAATATATCAGAAAGGCATAAAGGGGTGAACAAACCCGGGATGCGGGGACGCGAGGGCGAGACGGGGGACGCGGGGACGCGGGGACGGGGAGATGGGAGATGGGGCGACGGGGAGATAGGGTGACGGGGAGATAGGGTGACGGGGAGATAGGGTGACGGGGAGATGGGGTGACGGGGAGATGGAGCTTCTCGGTAGCTTGTGTTGGGAAGGGGGCGGGGAGCGCCCCCCGCTCGAGTTTCGTTTCAACTCAACAGTAGTCAATCAAGCTTGTCTGGTGAACCCGACCTTGGATTCTAATGGATCTTGAGCGGGGCCTCCGCTTGCCACCTTCCCAACACAAGCTACTGAGAAGCTCCTTTTCCCTCCGTCCCCCCATCTCCCCGTCCCCGCGTCTCCCCCCTCTCCGTGTCTCCGTGTCTCCGTGTCTCTTCCTGCCTCCTGGGCTAAACTACGCACTTTCTGTTCAACTGAATGGCAAAACGCGGAAAAATTCGAACTAAGCTGGAGTTTGGCCTGGCGCGCTCTCTCATTCTTGGTCTGGGAGCGTTGCCGCGAAAGGGCGCCATCGCCATCGGCGTGCTGATGGGAAGGATTGCGGCGCTCGTGCCTAGTGCGCTAACGCGCACCGGCGAGGCTAACCTCAAACTCGCCTTTCCTGATAAGAGTGAAACTGAACGCCGGAAACTCCTACGAAGCACTTTTGAAAATCTCGGACGTCTCCTTGGTGAATTCAGCCACCTGCCTCGCGCCACTCCTGAAAAACTTCGCCAACTAATTGAATACGATCAGGTAGGCCTGGCGCATTTGCGTGAGGCTGAAAAGAACCATCGCGGGGTGATTTTTCTGACCGGCCACGTCGGCTCGTGGGAGTTGTTGAGCTTTGGCTGGTCGGCTCTCGAGTATCCGATCAGTTTCCTGGTACGGCCGATCGACAATCCTCTTATCGAAGATATGATCGAGCGAGTCAGGACCCGCTTTGGCAATCGACCGATCGACAAGAAGAACGCGGCGCGTCAGTCGCTCCGGGTGTTGCGCGAAGGCGGCACGCTCGGGATTCTTTCCGATCTCAATACGCAACCTCACGAGGGGGTCTTCGTCCCGTTTTTTGGGAAACTCGCCTGTACCACTGCCGGAATCGCCACTCTCGCGCTTAAGACAGATGCGGTAGTGATTCCCACCTGCGCCGTCTGGAACAAGGAGCGCCAGCGCTACTTCTTCCATGGCGACCCTCCCGTGGAATTGGTCCGCACCGGCGACCAGCGAAAAGACGTAGAACTCAATACCGCCCGTTTCGCTGCTGCCATGGAGCGAATGGTCCGACTCTATCCCGATCAATGGCTCTGGATTCATAAGCGATGGAAGACCCGACCGGAAGGCGAGCCGAGCTTTTACGATTAAAAAAGGCAAGATCAGGTATTCAATTGGGCATCTGGGTGGTGAACCTTGGCTGTCCAGCCGGGCTTTTCGTTATACTCACTGGGCTACGGTCCACGAAACTACACGAACGAACACGAAGATCTGTTCGTGTCATTTCGTGAGGTTTCGCGGATCGTTTCTACTTCTGGCTGTAACCAGACGGCCGTTGAAAGAAACCTGAGACTAAGTCGCAATCGTTCTTATGCAAGCTTCAGCGGAACGACAATTCAAAGGAGCTCGACCGGCGCAAGAGACGATTGAACGCGCTTACCAGTTCGCTGATCTCTCAGATTATCCGCTCAAGAAACGCGTTCTAATCCGGCTTGCTGATCTGGCTTTCTTCGTTCTCATCAAACTCATCGGACGCACTGTGCGATTCCAGGTGAAAGGAATGGAAAACTGGGAAGCGGCTTCTCGCGACGGCGCCATTCCCATTTACACTTTCTGGCACAACCGGGTTTTTCTCGGGACCTATTTTTTTCAACGACGACGCATTGTGATTATGACCTCGCAGAGTTTCGACGGTGAATATATAGCTCGCTTCATTCAAAGGTTCGGATATGGCGCGGCGCGGGGTTCAAGTACTCGTGGGAGCACGGGCGCGATTGTCGAGATGGCCCGTCTGATGCGCGCCGGCTGTCCAGTCGGTTTTTCGATCGATGGGCCAAAGGGTCCGAAGTACGTGGCCAAGATGGGGGCAGTCTTACTGGCAAAGAAGACGGGCCATCCGATCATGCCGTTTACCCTTACCGCCTCAAGCTTTTGGACCGCGACGGCGAGCTGGGATGAGTTTCAGGTTCCTAAGCCATTTGCCAGGGCGCTGGTTGAGATCGCGCCTCCAATTTATGTTCCCTCCGATGCCGACGAGCAAACCCTCGCCGCAAAGCGTGATGAACTACAACAAGCCCTCGATGAAGTAAATCGGCACGGCGACCGGTGGCGCGAAAATCATGCAGCCTGAGCAGCCGACTTCTGATGTCGCTCGCCCTTACCACGCCGGCTTTGTTGCTTTGGTAGGTCGTCCCAATGCGGGAAAGTCGACACTCCTAAACCGGCTCGTTGGTCAAAAAATCGCCGCCGTTTCCAACAAACCTCAAACAACACGTTTTAGAATCCAGGGTGTCATCACCAGCCCCGAGGGTCAGATGGTTCTGGTCGATACTCCGGGAGTCCACCGGCCAGGTTATGAAATGAATCGCCGGATGATGTCGACCGTGCAGGACGCGTTAATGGGAGTCGATCTGGTATGTCTGATTTGCGACGCCTCAGTTTCTACCGGGCGAGGAGATCAATTTGTTCTGGAGTTGGTGCAGAAGTCTGGCAAACCCGCGATCCTGCTGCTCAACAAGACCGACAAACTGGCTGACAAATCGGCGCTCCTGTCGCTAATCGAGAGGTACCGTGGCGAATACGATTGGCGTGAGATTATCCCCATCTCAGCATTGAAAGGAATTCAACTGGACACTTTGCAGAACGAGATCATTAAGCACCTGCCGGAAGGTGAAGCTTTGTTTGCCGAGGATGATCTGACTGACCAGTCGATGCGCACACTGGCGGCTGAGATTGTGCGCGAGAAGATTCTACAGACAACGGGCGAGGAGATTCCGTATGTCACGGCAGTCGTTACTGAGAAGTGGGAAGAGGTGCGTGAGGACTTCACGCGAATCTACTGCGCCATCTTTGTCGAGCGTCCAACACAGAAGAAGATCATCATTGGCAAGGGCGCATCGCGTCTGAAACAGATCGGCATGAGCGCCCGCAAAGAGATCGAAGAGCTACTGGGCCACCGTTGTCACCTGGAGTTGTTCGTTAAGGTCGAAGAGGAATGGCGAAACAAGGAACACTTGTTGGATGAATTGGGAATCGGAGGGCACGGTTAACCTGTGAGTGCTGCGGTAAGTGAAACCAATCCTAAGCGTGTTTGGTACGCATTGGACGTTCAGATTGAATCGCCAGCGCGTGAAGCGGTTGAGTATGCGCTGATGGAAGCCGGTGCTTTGGGGACCGAAACTCACGAAGGCGACGAACTGAGCGTAACTGCCTACTTCGCTGAGATTCCCAACCGTGAGATCGTGCGCACGCAGGTAGCGGACGCTCTGAGGATTTATGACTTGCCAACGTCGTCGGTGCGTGACATGACGTTGCGAGAAGTTGCAGATCAAGATTGGCTGCGGGATTGGAAGAAGAGTTGGCAGCCGGTTGAGGTCGGAAGTCGATTCATTGTGGCCCCGCCGTGGAGTGAAATTGCAGATTCGCGTGGTCGAATAGTCATTCGAATCGAACCAGGGATGGCTTTCGGAACCGGAACTCATGAAACAACGCGACTGGTTCTCGCCTTCCTGGAGAAACACTTTGAGGGAGGAAGCTTTCTGGATGTCGGCACCGGCACTGGAATTCTGGCTATAGCGGCAGCCAAACTCTTTCCCGAAGCTCACATTGAGGCGTGTGACACCGACACGCAGGCAGTGGCAATATCTTGCGCGAATGCTGAGCTGAATGACGTCTCAAATATTATTTTTCGAACGGGCACTGTTGATGTGACGACGGCGTCGGCGGATTGCGTCTGTGCAAATCTCAATGCGGAGGTAATCGTAGAACTTCTTCCCGCTCTGCTCGGCGCGACCTGCGGGCGTTTGGTTCTTTCCGGCATTCTGGATTCGCAGGTAGGAACAGTTGTCGCACGTCTTCAGGAACTTGGTGTCGGGGAGCCGCTCGAGATTGTGAGCGACGGCGAGTGGGTGGCGATGGTTGTCTAATCCCACCCACGGTAGTGGGTGGATTATTCAGATCCGACCTAACAGGCTTCGATAGGCGATGAGTCTAATCCCACCAACGGAAGTTGGTGGATTCTTCAGGTCCGGCCTCTTTTGCTTTCTGGATAGGCGGGAACTGAACCATCCACCAACTTCCGTTGGATCGAATTCTTGAAGCATCTGCATGACGAATTGTAGGTTGTGACTGAACAATCCACCCACTACCGTGAGTGGGATTTCCGATTCTTGTGCAAAGCTAATCCACACCAAACATGTCTCGGCGAAGATTCTTCGCGCCACCAGGCGCATTCACTTCCAATCGTCAAAGTCTGACGCTTCAAGCCGATGAAGCGCGGCATTTGCGCGAGGTATTGCGTTTGAAGGTAGGCGACGAGGTCTCAGTTTTTGACGGCCTGGGACGTGAGTTTAATTGCTCAATCGAAGAGACCAGGAAAGACAGTGCCAGATTGAGTGTGATTCGTGAAATTGAACCGGCGCGCCCTGAATCGCCAATCAAGTTGACGCTGGCGGTTGCATTGCTTAAGGGAGAGAAATTCGATTTGGTGGTTCAGAAGACTACCGAGCTGGGTGTCACTCGAATCGTCCCGGTCATGACCAAGCTCGCCGACATACGTCTCAAAGATGAATCCGATGCAGACAAGCGCGTCGCACGGTGGCAACGAATCGCCCTGGAAGCGGCCAAGCAGTCAGGGCGTGCGGTTGTTCCGGAAGTGTCAGTTCCGGTTACTTTGGAACGACTGATCGACTCTGCCGGGGATGACCGCGCCAGGTTCATGTTCTCAGAGCGAGGAGGACAATCACTCGCAGATCTCGAAATACTGAAGCCGTCAGTTTCAATTACCGCGCTGGTAGGTTCTGAAGGCGGCTGGACTGACGAAGAAATTTCAGTTGCCGCCAACGCAGACTGGCGCGTGGTTACTCTGGGCGGACGGACACTCCGGGCCGAAACAGCCGCGATTGCTGTGACTGTTCTGTTCCAACATCTATACGGTGACCTCAGCTGATTACCACTCCGACCATCCAGGCGGCAAAGCCGTGACGCTAACGTTATGATTTTGACTCAAAGCCCGGGACCTCTGATCTGATAGCCTCTCGACCTCAACGAGGTGCTTGGAATTAAGATTTACTGCCGCTGCCTTCTCGTGTTTTGACGCCAGCACCACCTGAGCGCAGAATGTTGCAGTGACGCGTTGACTGTTAACGAACTGGAACAAAGTATCAAGAGGCATCGTTTTTGCTCATAACGACTTGGCACCCTGATATGAGTCTCAGCAAAGAAGAAGCAATCGAAAAAGCCCGCAAGGATGCCGCGAAGCGCGCCGGCATCTCGCCGAGCGAAATTCAGGTTAAAGCTGTGGAGGACGCAGAGTTCCCCGACATGGCCCTGGGGGCATCACGCGAAGATGAAATGAGTGGCCAAATGATTACTCCCGGTTGGCGTATTCGCCTGAAGGCCGGCGATCGAACCCTCGAGTATCGCGCCACTAAAAACCAGTTGAGACTGTATGACTTTGAAGGCGAGAATTTTTTAGTATAGGTTTTTGGTCTTAGGTCTTTGGAAAGACCACCGAGACCTCAACTACGATCCAAGTCCAAAGACCAAAAACCCAGGACCGTTTTTCTAAGCCATGAACCGCAATAATCTTGCTCTACAAATCGCGCTCGCATTGGTTCTAGTTCTGATTGCTGCTTTTGCGGGACAGGTGCGGAAGTGGCAAAACAATTGGCGCTCGGCAACGCGGATCATGCCCGTGACCTCTGAGAAGGTTGCCGAATTCGATCGTGAAGAAGTTGACGTACCTCCGAGTGATGGTCCGCCAGAGGTTCTAGTCAAGTTTCGTGAGGGCGTGTCGGAAGAGACGGTAAAGGCAATCACGGCGAAACTACATGATCGCGTCGAAGACGAGATTGAGGCAGTGGCTGGTCTTGCCGCTATCGATGACCTTGATAATCGGGAAGCCGAGCTGATCGCCTCTGAGTATCGACGCTTGCCGGAGGTTGAATACGCGGAACCCAGTTTTGAAATAAGTTTGGAGCACGGTGGCGGGGGGTTCAAACATCTGCATCCGAACGATCCGCGTTTCGGGGATCAGTGGGCCCTGGCAAACTATGGGCGTGATGGCGGCAAGGACGGCGCGGACATCTCAGCCATGCGTGCGTGGTCGACCACCACGGGAAGTGACGAAGTTGTAGTGGCCGTGCTCGACAGTGGTGTTGATTACACCCACCGTGATTTGGTGAACAATATTTGGGTTCGTCCGGTGCAGATCAAACAGTATGAAGATCGCGAGATTGGCGCCATCGAAGACACCTCCGGTTACAACGCGATAGAGAACTCCGGCGATCCGATGGACGAAAATGGTCACGGCACCCATTGCGCAGGAATAATTGGAGCAGAAGGCGGCAATGAAATTGGAATCAGCGGCGTTAACTGGAAAGTCAAAATCATGCCGCTGAAGTTCATGAACAAGAACGGCTTCGGCAACACTAAAGACGCCATCGAAGCCATCAATTATGTGATCAATCGGAAGCGTGCCGGCGTCAATGTGCGCGTGATCAGCGCCAGCTGGGGATCGACCGTGCGCTCCAAGGCGCTTGAAGATGTAATTCGCAAAGCCTACGAAGCCGACATTCTGTTCGTTGCCGCCAGTGGCAATGCGAGTGCGAACACCGATCAGTCGCCTCACTATCCTTCGAGTTACCCGGTGGCAAATGTTATTAGCGTCGCGGCACTCAAGCGCGACGATCAACTGGCCTCGTTTTCAAACTATGGCGCCAAGAGCGTTCACGTGGCCGCGCCTGGAGCTGGAATCTTGAGCACCTGGTTAGACGATGAGTACGAAGAACGTTCGGGTACTTCAATGGCTACACCAGTCGTAGCCGGAGTTGCTGCGCTGATATTGTCCAAACGTCCGAAGCTGGGAGTAGATGAGCTTCGTAGCATCCTGCTCAAATCGGTAGACAAAGTCCCCGCGCTGACCGGAAAAACCGTTACCGGCGGCCGAATCAATGCTGCCAAAGCGGTTGGTGGTAGTTAAAGTTTCTTTCCTCAATATTTGCCCCTCAGAGGACGAACGAACCACGAAATTAGACGAAATTACACGAAAGAAATCTTAGTGTTGCTTAGTGTGGTTTAGTGGATCGTTTACCGTTCCGTCTAAGTAAGACCCCACCGTCGACAGCCGTAACTTGCGTCAAGCGCTTGGTTTGCCCGATAATCAACCCTGATGATTGTCCACAAACTTACAAATACCAAACCTGTTCTTTTGAGGAGAGGATAAAGAGTGAAAGCGGAATTGCAGCAATTGGTCGCTTTACAAAAATTAGACACCACCATACGAAGACTACAAGCAGAACTGGAAGCCATTCCCCAAAGGCGCGCCGAGATCGAAAGAGAGTTCGATCGGCGCGCTTTTGAAATTAGGGCCCTGGAAAATCGACGCGATGAGGCCACACACACACGCGTACGTTTGGAGATCGAGATTGGCGAGCAAAAGACTCGCGCTGAACGAGCCGAGCGCAATCTGATGTCTTCCAAAAAGCAGGACGAGTACACAGCCGCAATTCGGGAAGCTGATGCGGCGCGCAAACAGATCTCCGCGCTGGAGACGAAGGTGCTCGAACAAATGGAGGCTTTGGAACAAGCCGAGGCTGAGCTCGGTGAACGCGCTGCTGAGATAACATCGCTAAATTCTGACCGCGACTTGGGCCTGAAGACTTTTGACGATGAAAGCAGCTCTCAATCTGCGCAGCTGGAGGCAGACCGGGCCGAGCGCGAGCGCCTGTTCACCGCGTTGCCGAAGTCAATGAGTGCCTTGTACAAACGGATCAGTGTGCGCATACGCGACGGCGTCGCCGTAGCTGAGGCTCGCAACGGAGCATGTATGGCTTGCTTCATGGCGCTTAGACCCCAGGCAATGTCCGAAGTGCGGCGCGGGGAGGAAGTGGTCACATGTGACAACTGTAATCGTATCCTCTACTACGCTCCGCTTGATCCGGCAGCGACAAATTCGACCTCCGTCCAACCGAAAGTCGCTCACACTTAAGATCTCAAGCAACAGTGGAGTCAGCCTTAGCGCCTTCGTCAAGACGCTGAAAACCTGACTGCCCGTTATTGAGCTGTTTCAGTTTTAACCGATTACTTCGGCCAAGGGAGGCGTTCAGTTCATGAAGATACTGGTTACCGGTGGTGCAGGATACATCGGTAGCGTCGTTAGTGAGGAGCTACTCAAAGACGGTCACCAGGTGGTTGTTTACGACAGCCTCTACAAAGGACATCGCTCGGCCATTGTACCCGGAGCAGAATTTGTTCAAGCCGACTTGATGGATGCCCCAATGTTGCAGGCCACGCTGTCGAAACACAAAATTGAAGCAGTGGTCCACATGGCAGCCGATTCTCTCGTGGGTGAATCGTGCGCAGACCCGGCGAAATATTATCGAAACAACGTCGTGGCCGGGTTGATTTTGCTCGACGCAATGCGCGACACAGGGGTCAATCGAATAGTGTTTTCCTCAAGTGCGGCGACTTATGGCGAGCCGGATCGGCAGCCGATCGAGGAAACCGCGCCCAACAAACCTACCAACCCCTACGGGCAGACCAAACTCGCATTTGAAAAAGCGATGCGCTGGTACGACGAGGCTTATGGGCTGCGTTACGCGAGTTTGCGATATTTCAACGCGGCCGGCGCCAGCGAGCTGTGCGGCGAGTCGCATGATCCGGAAACTCATCTTATTCCCATTGCGTTGCAGGCGGCCGCGGGAAAACGCCCGGCCATTGAGGTGTATGGTGATGATTATCCGACCCGCGACGGCACCTGCTTGCGTGATTACATTCACGTGATCGACCTTGCCCGCGCCCACATACTTGCCTTGAAAGTGCTGAACGATCACAGTCGAATTTATAACCTTGGATGTGGCGGCGATGGGTACAGCGTACGAGAAGTGATTGACGCGGCGCGCGACGTAAGTGGAAGAGAAATTCCTGTGCGCATGGGGCCAAGGCGTGCCGGTGATCCCGCCGCCTTGATCGCCAGTTCGGAGAAAATAAAGCAGGAGTTGGGGTGGACACCGGAGTATCAAGACTTACGAACGATCATCGAGTCGGCCTGGAAATGGATGTTGGCTCATCCAAAAGGTTATGAGAATTGAAGTCGGAAGATTGCAACCGGTTCAAACCCGCTGAGCTGTTGCGGTCGATCATTATCCCAAAGGACCGTTATCTCGAAGGACCGTTATCTCGAAGGACCGTTATCCCGAAGGACCGTTATCCCGAAGGACCGTTATCCCGAAGGGATTTAAGTTAGTAGCCGTGGGCGAGCGCTTCGCGACGCCCACGGTTTGTAGACCAGATTTTGATTCTGACCCTGAAAGGGTCAAATCCCGCTGCAACGTTCGACCCTTTCAGGGTCGGCGAAGCATCTTGCTAAGGTCTCCGTGGGCGTCGCGAAACGCTCGCCCACGGCTACTAACTCTAATCCTTTCAGGATTAAAAACCTGTAGCGCAACTGACGCCCAATCAGATCAACCGGCAGAGAATCGCGACAATCTTTGAGGCGACTTGAGACAAGCTATGTAACACCTTACTGTTATTCTCACGAGGGCGCAGCAGACCGGAGAATTGTATGTCGCAAAAAGCGGGCTCAACTAAGAAACCTCAACTCAAACGAACCTCACGTAAGGGCGGACCGGGTATTTCCATCGATGACTTCCTTAGGCTGAAGAGTCCGAAGGGTGATTTGCTCCTCGAGGTGGACGGCGAAAGCGTTTCGTTTACTTCACTCGATCGAGTCTATTGGCCGGATGAGAAGATTACCAAATTTGATCTCCTCTGCTACTACATTCGAATTAGCCCATACTTAATGCCTCTGCTAAAGGACCGGCCGGCCATCCTGCAGCGATGGCCCAGAGGCGTTAATGCGCCGATGTTTTTCCAGCAGGATCTTGAAATCGCGCCAAAGTTCATCAAGACGGTGCATCTGGTAAATCAGGAGGGACGCGAGTTGGACTACGGGGTCTATACCACCACTGCGTCGGTGCTCCACTTTGTAAACCTGGGAACAATCGAACAACACCCGTGGCATTCGACGACGAAGGGCTTGAATAAGCCAGACTGGATTGCCATTGATCTCGATCCTAAAAAAGCTCCGTGGGAAAACGTTCTCGAGGTTGCCAGACTTACGAAAAAGGTTTGCGACGAGATCGGGCTAAACGCCTTTCCTAAAACCTCCGGCTCATCCGGCATTCACATCTATTTACCTCTCAAACCTACGAACAATTACGAGAAGGTCGCCGAATTTGCGAAGCTGCTGGCGGGCGAGATTGCCAATCGCGCGCCAAAGATTGCCACGGTTGAGCGCTCCCTGGCGAAGAGGAAACCTGATCAGGTTTATGTTGATTGGATGCAGAACGCGCGTGGGAAAAGTCTGGCTTCAGCTTACACAACTCGCGCAAAACCGAAAGCGACTGTGTCAATGCCGGTGACCTGGAAGCAGATTGAGAAGGGCGTGAAGATTTCAGACTTCACCTTGAAAAACGTGCCCACGCTAGTAGAAAAAAACGGCGACGCGTGGGCTGACTTCTTCGCAAGTCGACAGACGCTGAAGCTGCGCTGATTCTATTTAAACTTCACGCCAGCCGAGAAGCGCAATCCATCTTCACGCCTGCGATCCCAGAAGATTGGAATATAGTCCACCTGGATCGGACGAATGTCGATGCTGTCGCTGGCCTTGATATCAAAACCAGCTCCAAAGCCCATTGCAAAAGCGGTTTCGCTCGTGTCGGGACAACTAAAGTCGTCGTTCTTGAAATTGGCGCGATAGTGGGAGGCTCCGAAGAGCGCGTGCGCAAACGGAATGAACCTTGACGTCCGCCAATTAAAGCGAGGTCCAAACAGCAACGTGTACCTCTGTAACCGGGCGTCGAAAGTTCTTCCACTGCGCGCGTCTACAAAATCGTGTCCCGCAAAGGTCGCACTGAAGTTCGCCACCACACCAACGTTGCGATGAACATTGGCAACGACTTCCGCGGCTACGCCGTGATGCGGAACGCGTTTGGAAACGAAGTCGACTTGCGACGTGGCTCCGGTCGGCGAGATCGCGACGCCGCGGGCGTCCAATCGGTCGGCGCCGTTATTCGCGCGTTCATGCGCGTAGCCGATGAAAAACTCCCAGTCTGAATAATCTTGAGCGAGCGTGGCTGGAGCGCTGACGAGGATCGTCACGAGCAGCAGAAATAGGTTACGCATAGGCGGTGCCTCCGTTTAAATTTCCCCATCCTTACGCTGCGAGGCGGGATGGAGGAAAACAGGAATCCGCACGCATTTCCCAGTTTTCCGTGCAATTAGCCGTTTCTTTTCAAAAGGGAGTTTCTTTTACCATGTCCACGCGGAATCAGGCAAGACTAAACTGGCCAGGAAGTGTGCTTTTCGGGGCCTTGCTAGTCGCTCTTCCTTTCGCTGTCTTCGCCCAGCAACCACAGCGCAAAACAGTCACTAACGAGGTTGAGTCTCTGATGAAGGCTGCGCAAGCGGCACAGCAGCAGGGCCGACTCGATCAGGCATTGCAAATCTACAACCGGGTGATAGCTTCCACGCCAAACAACCCGGCGGCCGCCGCAACTGCCAGCCTGAGCATGGGCAATATCTACATGGCTCAGAAGAAGTTTGAGAACGCGGCCCAGGCTTTCCAACGCTCGACCTCTTTGAATCCAGCGAATGCCGAAGTCCATAACAATCTGGGTGAGGCCCTCGGGGAACTGAAGCAATTTGTCAGGGCCATTGAGGCGTTCAATCGGGCGGTTGCCATTGATCCAAAGTTGCTGAAAGCTCGTTACAACATGGCGGTGACTTACGATCGCCTGGGGAACCATCGGTATTCCGAATTTGTTTTCCGGAACCTCATCAAAAATAGTCCTGACTATTCACTTGGTTTCGACGGACTAGCCGTCACTCTTTCGAAGTCGGGGCGGGCCAAAGAATCCATTCCATTTCACCAAAGGGCTATCGCCCTCAATCCAAACGATCCTTCCTTCTATTTCAATCTGGCGATCAGCTATCTCATTCTGGGCGACACCGGCAAGGCGCTCGAGCTACAGGAGAAGCTGAAGGCTATCGATCCAGGCCTCGCAAATCACCTCGCGAGCGTAATCGTCAAGCGCAAGATGTAACGATTTCTTGTCGACCGGCTATTTGCTGACCATTTTCGACTCCAGTTGGGAGGCGCACGTAGTCCGGCAACCTTTTGGACCATAATCGCGTCTGAGACCATTCGCCCTTCCAGTCAAACACAACTCTCCTTCTGGTAGCGAAGATACTTCACGAACAGAGGGGGAGATCAGTGTGTCCTGGTATGCAACCAAACTAGTTGGCGGTCCTTACCACCTTGTTGAAGAGCGCAGCGGTCAGACTCTCTGTGGGTTGAAGGTCAGCAGAGTTCAGAAAGCACAAAAGGACAGGCTTTATCTGATTGAGGAGAAACCTCGAGATGCGAAACTGTGTAAGCATTGCGAGAGGCTAGCTGCGAGTCGCGAGCCGCAAAGTGATTGAACCTCCGTGGCGAATCCCTCCAACGCTCCGCGCGAAGTTGAGAACTAACCTCCTGCTAGAACCGGAGCGCCGGCCGTCGCATTCTCTCGAACTCTTGCACAAAGATCGCTGGCGGCTTCAGCCCACGTCGGAAACATAAAGGTAAATCCTGACTCGAGCAGCCTGCCGGGAACAACGCGCCTGCTTTTGAGGATGAGTTCGGTTTCACTCCGCAGTACGAATGCTCCGATTTCCAACATCAATTCAGTTGAAGGGAAGCCGAATGGCATCCCCCAGGCTCCTCGCAGCAGACGCATGAAATCCGAATTCGGTAATGGGTTTGGCGACGACAAATTGACGGGTCCATTGAGTCCCTCGTGTTCGATTAACCAAAGCACCGCGCGAATAAAGTCCTGATCGTGAATCCACGACATGTATTGTTGGCCGTTTCCAGCCCGTCCGCCCAAACCAAACTTCACTAGTTTTAGTAAGACATCGAAGGCTCCCCCGGCGTCAGGGCTCATGATGATGGCGGAGCGCATAAGAACTTTGCGTGTGTGAGGCGTTTGTAGTTCATTGCAGGTGCGCTCCCAGGACGTGGCCACATCGATACTGAATCGCCAGGTATCAGGTGCATTGGGTTCCGCACCACCAACGATGCCCGTCGCTTCGTCATTCGGTGCGTCGTAACGATGAGCGTAGATAGTTGCGGTGCTGGCCTGGAGCCAAACACGCGGAGGACGCGCTGCCCGTGCAATTGCTTCACCCACGAGTTTTGTCGACTTCACGCGCGACTCAGTAAGTATTCGTCGATTCGTCTCGTTGTAACGGCACTGTACGCTTTGCCCCGCGAGATTGATGACAACATCGGCTTTCTCGAATTCGAGAGCCCAACCGCCGATCATTTCACCATCCCATTCGACTGTCCGCCACAGTGCTTTCGCTGGCTTACGGCTGAGAACGATAACCTCGTCACCGCGAGCGTGAAACGCGCGCGCCAGCACCGTCCCCACCTGACCTGAACCTCCGGGAATTACTATCTTCATATTGCTTCCTTTACCCATTGCGCTTTGCCAAAGCGGATTTCTGTGTGACCGTATTCCACGAGCGGCGGCCCCTTTTTCTCAAGCCACATTCGACCGATCACGAAGAGCAGCCAGATTCCGATTGAGATCGAGCCGGCAATGACTACAAAGTAGTAATTCGCCTGGATATCAACCGTGAAGTCGATCCAGGTTGAGAGCAGAGCATTCACTGATACTGAGAGGGTTAGCACGAGCCATTTGGGCAGAGTGGCGTAACTGATGTAAACCGTGGCGAAAAAGTAGCAGGTGGTGATGATCGGAACAGTGAACTCCGGGGCATTATAGATATCGGGCAAATAGCGATAGAGATGTGGTATTGCCCACCCCAAAGCAATGAGAGAAGTCATCAGTCCCAATAAACTCACGAAGCGGAGCATCAAGCCGCTCAGGAACGCAAACTTCATTTGGTCGATCTGCTGACTTATACGAATGGGTCCACCGCTGAAAACCACTTCCTCTGCAGTCGGCTGTGCCTGAATTCCGTAAGCGATGAGGTGGCCTGGTCTGATTCGTGTGCCAGTGAATATTCCAACCGGAATTCCAATCGCCAAACCAAAAACCAAGGGACCCACAAGAACTTCCAGGGGCATATTTTGGGCAACAATCATCAAGCTGAACAGTAGCGGCACCAGGCTGATGATGATCGTAGCGATTGTCACACGCGTCAGAATTCCAGGCTTCCGCCCAAGAATCTCTGCGGCGAACCAAATGAACAAACCCGCGAGGGTGCCGAAAAAGCCGCAGAGGAAAGCAAGAAACGGAAAATACATTGCTAACCAGTAACCGTCTCGACTGGTCGAAAAGGCGGTGATCACGCCAAGGTACACAAAAGCGGCACATGCGCCTCCCGCGGCGCCTTGAGAGAGATAAGTCGACGCCCCTTTTCTGTCTGCCAGGACTTTTTTCGCCGTGGAGACATACACAATCGGCTGGTCAAATGTGGTCACAGTTCTGCTACCTCCTCTTTCAATTCGGTTAGCAGTCGTAACGCCTTCTTTCGAAGCGGCCGCATTAGCGGGTTGCTGGCGAGCGAAACGAGTTGGATCACCAGATCGACTGTCTGGTCTATCAGCCGGTATGTGCGCGCTTGTTTTTTGGACTTATCGTGAATCCAAAAGAGGATGATACCCATGTGAAAGACCCAAAGCAGGTACGGCAACTCGGCACGCAGGTCATCCGGGATTCGCATTTTCGCCCCCTTGAGCACCTCTTCAAGGAGGCGAATGCTGTCTTTGCGTACCGGATGTGATTCATCCGCAAACGGATTCAGCGGGCTTTGGGGATGAGCCGCTGTTTTGAACAGCACGGCGGCGAATTGATGGTAAGGCTCGAGGGTGGCGATCTTCAGTCGGACCACCGTGAGTAAACGCGCCTTCAGGTCGGTCTCGTTCTCGATCGCCGGAATCGCCGCAGCCAAATGTTCTTCGTGAGTGCGCTTGTAGAACGCCTGGATCAGGTGTTCCTTGGAAGGGAAGTAGTGATAGGCATTCCCAAGCGAGACGCCCGCCTGCTGGGCTATGGCGCGCATCGTGGTTTTTTCATACCCACGTTTGCGGATCAACTCCAGCGCCGTGTTTTCGATCAGCGTCTTCGTCTGTGCACCCTTCTGGGTTTTAGTCACCTTCAGTTTCCTGGCAGCTTGCATGTTTGATTACCTCGTCAAGCCTGCGACGCGCCCAATCTGATAACGATGCTCGGAGATAAGCGATACCACTCGCCGCGTGGTGGGCAATAGTTCCGGCGACGACAGCCGGTAAGACCACTCGCGGTATCCGCTCAAAGCCCATAACACCATCAGCCACGCCTTCGGCCCGAAATAGACTGCGCCAAGCTCATCAATTACGGTCAGGTCCTTAGTCGTAAGCTCATGATTGAGCTGCGGGAAACGGTGGCGGGCCTCATCAGACTTGACCGGAACCAGGTTGAGTTCGACCAGTTTGGTTTGGCTTCTCAGCCACTCGTGAACTCGCCGGCAAAGTCCGCATTCCTGATCGTAAAGCACAGTGAAGGTGGTCATGGCCTTAAGCCTCCCGCACGGCAGTGAAGGCGTCTGGAGTCACCGGGGGAGGGGCTGTGTTAAGCGTCGCGCGCCGGCGCATCCGACTAAACACGAACAGGTTAAAGAAGTGCATCCCACCGAGCACTATCAGAACCATCCCCACTTTGACCGACAAAGCCTCAATTCCTTCTTTGGCCGACGCGATCGTGTAGCCCAGCTTCAGCGCCAGGCTGACGTAGCCGAGATTTATCAGGTAAAAGCCGACCACCAGCAGGTGATTCACAGAGTCTGCCAGCTCTTCGTTGCCGTGGAAAACGTCCACCAGGAAGACGCGGCCGTTCTTGTGCAGGGTGTGCGCAACCCAAATGGTCAGGGCGATGCTAATCGCCAGGTACAGCAGGTAAGTGACTATTTCTATCGTCATGGTGTTTTCTCCTTCTAGGAATTGAACACGTTCAACTTGGACGATACTCCAGCAAAATGCCCCTGTCAAGAACTTTTTTGAACGCGTTCAGAAAAATATTGGATCGGTCTGACTGGAGGAGGTTTGTGGAAATAATCCCAGCGCATTGGCAGGTGTGGATGCCTGGCGTGCCTTGCGGTCAAACTGGTCAGAACCGAGAACGCGCCAAGGGTTCACCGCAAAGGAGCGTAACGAGACAAGGCCTTAAGCCAGGGGGCATCACCCGCTCCTGCTTGACTGTGAAGCTGTTCGGTTTTAGCCTGAGGATGCGTTTGGGTGTCACCATCTGAATTTGGTGAAATGAACAGTCACACGACACATCGCTATTACTATTATTACGGTCCGCTCTCCGCTTGGAGGGACGGTCGGGCGAGAGACTGTCGGCGTGCGTTGATTCGGTAGCACCAACGAACAAGTTTCCAAACCGGCCATCGGTCCTTCCAGGTGAAGGATCAGTGGTCGGTTTAGTTTTGGGATGAACGATCTTTGGAGTGCGGTGGCAAAGCGAAGCGCGACACCGCTTTGGATTTATCGCTAAACCCAAAGCGCCGTCGCCGCTTCGCTCTGCCGGCGCACTCCAAAGCAAGAAGGAGCAGATTCACATGATCACGACTGAAACAAAACCACAGCCACTCTCCGACCACGTCGATATGCGCATGATTGCGCTCGAAGCGAATGAAACGGCAGCAGATCGAAACACAATCGTGCAACTCGATCCCGACCACCCGGGCTTTCGCGATCAGGAATATCGGCGTCGACGGAATCAGATTGCGCAGATCGCTTTGCAGTATGAGCCGGGTCAAACGATTCCCGATGCGCCTTACACGGCTGACGAGCATCAGGTGTGGAAAACAATTTGGTCGGCACTGCGGCCAGCGCACCAACAACATGCTTGCGCTCAATACCTGGACTGCCTGGCCCAGCTCGATTTTGCTGCGGACCAAATTCCTCAATTACGGGAAGTCAACGAACGGGTTCAGAAAATCAGCGGCTTTCGGCTGGAGCCGGTGGCGGGATTGGTCGAACCCCGGGTCTTTCTCGAATCTCTCGCAGACGGGGTTTTCTTGTGCACGCAGTACATCCGCCACTATTCAACGCCACTCTATACACCGGAGCCAGACGTGGTCCACGAAATTATCGGTCACGGAGTAACACTCGCAGACGATCAGCTTGCGGAGCTTAACCGGCTTTTCGGCCGCGCAGTCAAACGCACGACTTCTGGCGACACGCTGGATCGTCTGTCGCGCGTTTACTGGTTCACTATTGAATTTGGGGTGGTGCGGGAAGGCGGCGAAGTGAAGGCTTATGGCACAGGCCTGTTGTCATCGGCAGGGGAGCTGAAGGCGATGCATAAGGCTGAACTGCACCCACTGGATCTGGAAATCGCATCCCGTCACGAATACGATCCGACACACTATCAGCCGGTTCTGTTTTGTGCTGAGTCGTTCGACGAAATGTACCTAGAGCTGCGAAGGTATCTTTTGAGATAGTAGGCCGACGGCTCAATGGGTTGTTGCTTTGTTCGCCAGTGGCGGCGGTGCCGATGTTCGCGTTGTCGGTCGGCTAGTTGCCGCTTCTCCATCCTATTGGGACCGATAATCCAAACCCACGCGAGCCTTACCGAAACGGAAAGAACGAAAGCAGCAAACAATGAGCCTAGTGCGAGTTCCATTGAGATGTGAGAGCTGATAGGCGACTGTGCGTCTTACGCCTAAATCAATTCGAGGGCGAAGAGTAAGGTTACAAACGCCGCCAACGCGAGAGATGTGAAGATCAACATGTGCCCCACGGTAAGCACGTAGCGGTGGCACCGTGGGCAAACAAGTGTCCGCTTCTTTAAGACCTCATCACAAAAGTCGCAGTGACGATGTTTTCTTCGCCGAGCGGTAGTGGAGATCAACACGCAAACCGCAACCTTTACGAGACTTGCCTGTCGCATTGATTTCAAGGCGACGAAACCTGAAGGACCTATTCGGGTTTGGTCGAAGTAGCCCTTACCGGTTTCGCCAATTTTATTCTAGGCCCGAGTGAGGCAGTGGTCGATAGGGGCTTTCCTGAGGCTATGTAAGGAATTTACGCACGGTCCTGTAGTGATTCGACTGCCATGCTGCCTTGAATGCACCAGCAGTGATCTCTTGTAAGTTAACGTTCTTCTAACGACTTCTACCGGCCAAAGCTTGAATGATCTCGAGAGCGATTTCGTCCGCTGATTTAGTCTCAATCGTTTCAATGTGTAGATCGGCAAGCCGATAGGTTGCCCGCCTTGTTTCGTAAAGCGCCTTTGCTTCAGGTTCGGTTTTACTCAAAGGACGCTCGCTGCCAGTGGTGACAATTCTTTTCCAGCAGAGACTAAATGGCGCGTCCAGCCAAACGCTGGTGGCCGCGGATTCGGCGATTAGTTCGCGGTTTCTTTCGCTGATCCAGGCGCCGCCTCCGAGTGAGACGACTCGGGCAGGATCGTTTCGAAGCGTGTCGCGCAACGTGCGTGTTTCTATTTCACGGAATGCTGCCTCACCATCTGACTCGATAATTTCTTTCGCCGAACGTCGCTCGAGTTTGGCAATCTCTTCGTCCAGATCGAGCATTCTCGAATTGAGTCTGGCTGCGAGCGCTCGTGCGACCGTGCTCTTGCCAGAGCCCATGAACCCGACAATTACGATAAGGGGTTGTGTCATGAGATGCGACCGATGCGCAAGTCTTGGACTGCGCCGGAAAGCAGTGCTTGTCCGACACACTTTATTTGTCGTTGCGTACGCTAGGTTCAAGCTTGAAGCATCTGGGAAGTTGAACTCGGCGTACGCAACGACAAACTGAAGTGTGTCGGACAAAGAGCCCTGGCTGCGGCGCACTCCAAGAGTCACCCTTCAGTCAATGAACTCAACACGTTGAAAAACTCGGGAAATGAGACTCCCACGCAATCATCGTCTACAATTTCTGATTCCCCTTCAGCCAGTAGCGCCGCCACTGTAAACGCCATGGCGATGCGGTGATCTCCAAATGAATCGATTCTGGCTCCTCGCAATCGAGTTGGCCCGTTAACACGCAATCCGTCGGCAAACTCTTCAACATCTGCGCCCATCGCTCTGAGGTTAACTATCGTAGTCTTAATCCGATCGCTTTCCTTGTGTCGCAGCTCGCCGGCATCGCGAATCTCGATGCCACCCGAAATCTGGCTCCCTACAACTGCGACGAGCGGCAATTCGTCAATTAGCTCAGCGATCAAACCGCCTCGCAGTAATTGAACAGTCCCGGTTTCAGCCGGGCCAGCTTCTCGGATTTCATGAACATGAATATTCCCCCGCGGCTCATTGCATTCCACAGTTTCTTCGATTACTTCCAAACGAAAGACCACTGACCGTAACCACCTCAGGAAAGCTGTTCGCGTTGGGTTCAGGCCCACGTCCACAATCTCCAGATCCGAACCTGGCAGCAATGCTGCGGCTGCAATCAGGAACGCGGCTGACGAAACGTCACCAGGGACACTTAAGTCGCGCGCCACAAAACTGACCGGATGTTCAATGGCCAGAATCGAACAAACCTGACCATCGATCATGTTTGAAAGCACAGGCACCCCGAACCAGTTCAACATTCGTTCCGTGTGGTCTCGCGTTTCGTGTTTTTCGATAACCTCCGTCGGCCCGGCGGCATTGAGCCCCGCAAGCAGCACACACGACTTCACTTGAGCACTCGCTACCGGCAACTCATAGCGGACTGGTAGCAATGGACTAACCCCTCGAACGGTCAGAGGTGGCTTTCCTTCGTTTGATCTAACTTCCGCACCCATCTTTGTCAGTGGCTCAATTACCCTCTCCATTGGTCGCCTGCTCAGCGAATGGTCGCCGGTCAGTGTTGAAGAGAAGTTTTGTCCCGCCAGCACACCTGTCAGCATTCGAATCGTTGACCCACTATTCCCGCAATACAGATCGTTATCAGGACGACGTAAGGTGCCTCCTGAGATTTCGACGTTTGTTCCTGCCACTTCAACTGCAACGCCAAGTCTTTCCAGACACGAGAGAGTTGCTGCGCAATCTGCACTCGAAGAGAAGTTTGAAATCCGAGACGTCCCCTTGGCCAGGGCCGAGATAATTGCGGCCCGATGCGAAATTGATTTATCGCCGGGCAAACTCAGGCGTCCGTTCAGTCGCCGGGCGGGGATAATCTTCATGCGCCAATCTTACCTTGCGAGTCAGCGGGCTATGAAGGTTGAAGGCTCCTCGGATTACGCCGCTAGGAGTGAAATTACATAATCAGTGTCATTTCAGGCCGTTTTCTTGACATGCAGGTATGCTGCGTGTTACACCCTCGGCCTCCGGGTAGTTTTTAGAGTCCCCAGCGCACCAAGGTCAGAGTTTCCTAAAATGGCTCTTGGAGAGGCCATGCCTTCACTTGTGACTGTAGAGACGACTGAACTTCAGCTGACCAGCCGTGTTGAGGCTATTGAAGAAGGCGCCGCCGCTCTTGCGGAATTCGTTAAGCGGGTTGGGATCAGTGAAGATGCCGCTTTCGGAATAGACATGGCCGTACGTGAGGCCATTGCCAATGCTGTGATTCACGGCAATAAGCTTAACGAAGCAAAACTCGTTGAAATCAGTGTAAAGAGCACTCCAGAAACGCTTGAGATCAACGTGCACGACCAGGGAGAAGGGTTTAATCCAGAGTCCATTTCCGATCCGACCAGAGAAGAGAACATCCTAAAGACCTCAGGACGCGGCATCTTCTTTATGCGCAACTTCATGGATGAAGTCGATTGGACAGCTTCCGCTGAAGGTGGCACGACGGTGCGGATGCTTAAGAAACGAGCAAATTAATAAAGGAGATTTCGTAACATGGCTGAGTTGAATATTACTGAGCGTCAGGCCGGAGATGTTACCGTTCTTGACATGAGTGGAAAGATAACGATCGGAGAAGGCAGCGTCGCGCTCAGAACGGCAATACGTCGCCTGCTCGAAGAAGGCAAGAAGAAAATTCTATTGAACCTGGCCGGCGTAGGCTACATCGATTCGAGCGGCATTGGAGAGTTGGTTTCAAGCTACACCGCCATCGAAAAAGAAGGTGGTCAACTAAAGTTACTCAACCTCACTCAGAAACTTCAGGACCTTTTGACCATTACGAAACTACTAACTGTTTTTGACGTATACGAGAACGAGTCGGAAGCCCTCGCTACATTTAAATAGGACTTTTCACTCGAAGGACTGCGTTGAAGACATCTCGCGAATGGGAGTTTGAGTCATGGCAGAGCTTGAGTTGAAGGAACGGCAGGCAGGTGATGTAACAATTCTCGATCTAAGTGGCCCGGTACGCATGGGTGAAGGCAGCATTGCTTTGCGCGATGCTACCCGTCGGCTAGTCGACGGCGGAAGTAAAAAGATCCTGCTCAACCTGGGCGGAGTCAACTACATGGACTCGAGCGGTATCGGCGAATTGATCGCGAATTACACAACCATCAGTCGCCAGGGAGGCGAAGTCAAATTGTTGAATCTGACCGACAAGATTCAGAATCTGCTCGTTATCACCAAGCTCCTTACCGTCTTCGACGCTTACGAAAGCGAAGCTGACGCTTTGAATAGTTTTAAGTAGAGTTTCGAGTTTCGAGTTTCGAGTCTCGGGTTTCGAGTTTCGAGTTAGCTTGTTCTCCAACTCGAAACTCTGAACTTGGAACTCGAAACTTTTTATGTTTCGCGCTAATTTTCGCCGTCTGCTCGCGATCGATGACCCACCCGAGCGGACGGCGCTTGCTTTTTCGATCGGTGTCTTCATCGCCTTCTCACCGTTTCTTGGCCTCCACACGATCGCCGCTACTCTGGTCGCCTTCCTATTTCGTTTCAACAAGATTGCCATCTACGCCGGCACATTTCTCAACAACCCCTTCCTGACCCTGGTTCCTATCATTGTGGCGTCGTACGCGCTTGGAGCTTTGGTTCTCGGCAGGCCTCTGGGCATACCGGCCGAGGGAGTCGAGCTACTGAAGAACCCTAATATTTTTAGTCGCGACTATTACAAAGAGATCTTCAGTCACAGCTGGTATATCGTTTGGCCTTTTACCCTTGGAGCGAGTCTACTTTCGGTGATTTGTTCACTTCTGTCATATCCATTAACATTGTGGCTGTTGCGGAAGCACCACAGGCGCAGGCAAAGGCTTTCCTAGAGTCAGCAGCGGTTCTGGCATCTGCCGGATTCGAAAAGGCATCTCTAAGTCCTCCCCGTCGTTTTTCCAGGCTTCCAGGTTAAATCTCCAATTGTCGAGATAGCTTCGATTTATGAAAAGTACTCTTTGGGTTTTTATTCTTCTTTCCTTCGGCGCAGCAGTAGCAGCTGCGCAAACCACGCCGTCACCCGGCCCCTCGCCTCGTCCACCGGTTCAACAGCGACCGGCGACCGGATTCAATCTGTCTGAATACGGCGTGGAGTTTCGGGTTGAGCCGAGACTGATGGTCATGATGGCCGCCCTTGAAGCTGCGGGTTTTGAAGCCACGCCAGCTTACAGGCCGACCTCGTTTTTCCGTGCGCTCGTAAGGAAGGACCTGACCGACGTGGATCCTGATCTTCGTAATCGAATGCGCACCTTTTACGAACGCAATAAACTGCCGGCCCCGGCTACCGGCGCAGATCAGGCCGCACGTTATATTTCTCTGGCGTTAGCCCTGGGTCCGACACCTTCGCTCGATGCACCTGAACGATCCGAGGATTTACCGGCCGGGTTACTGGAGGTACTCGACTTTGCTCCGCTGGTGCGCGAGTTCTATCGCCGCTCAAGAATTGACGAACATCTGATTGCTTACACGCGAGCTTATCAAGCCGAGGGCGATCGGCTGCGCCAGCCCGCTGCAGACTTGGTTCGAGAGGTACTTTCGTATCTGCATACTCGGCCCATTACGGTCACTACCGAGCGCGTGCTCGTGAAAGCCCCAGCGGCCAAGGGGAAGAACTCAAAGCAGACCTACACAATGCGCGACCGTGAGCGACACTTTTTCATCGTCCCCGATTTGTTGGCAGCGCCTGGCGCAATCAACTTCCGGGTCATCGGTGACGAGTATTTTGTGATTGTGCCTGAGGGGACTGATCCGGCTTCATCGGAATTGCGCCGCGCATATCTGCAATACGTCATCGATCCGTTGGTACTTCGGTTCAATCGTGAGATCGCCGCCCGGCGCGATCAGATCAAACAGATCATCGCGGAACGAGAAAAGGCTGGAGCCACCGTCACGCCTGACGTATTCCTCGTTGTTTCGCGCTCGCTGGTTGCAGCAGCTGATGCGAGGTTTGACGAGATGAGGAGACTGCAAACTATCGCTCGCGATGCACGTCGTCGGCTTGATCTGGCCAGGAATGACGCTTCGCGCACGGCGATTGGCCAGGAAGCTCGGGCGGAAATGAGCGCCGTTCTTGACGATAACGTGGCTAAGCTCGCGGCGGACTACGAGAATGGGTCGGTGCTGGCTTTCTTCTTTTCTGATCAGTTAAAGGGGATCGAGAGTAGCGGGTTTGATGTCGCGAACTTTTTTGCAGATATGATCGCTGCAATCGATCCAGTTCGTGAGAGTCGCCGTCCTGCGGAATATGCCGATGCTCGCAAGCGTTCTCAATCCGCCCGAGAAGCGAGGGTGGCTGCGAGAAGAGCAGGGACAGAACCACCCGTTTACTCAGAACCTGAGGCCACGAAAGCTGCGTTCCTTGTAAGACAACTCGGAGAGATCGAAGATGTCCTGCGTTTTAAGGACTACAACAACGCGGAAACGCGTTTGAAGGAACTGCTAAAAGACTATCCGCGGGAGCCACGCATTTTCTTTGCGCTGGCCCAAACAGCCAGCCAGGCTGCTGCCGATGCGACTGACCAGAGCGTGCAAACCGAACGACTCAATCGGGCCCTGGCAAATTACCGGCTCGCTGTTCAAGGCTCGTCGCCTGAAACCGACCGCGGCCTCATGTCTCGGTCTCATGAAGCAATGGGGCGGATCTATGCATTCCTCGACAATCCTGTCGAAGCTGCGAAAGAGTTTGACGAAGCGATAAAGCTTGGTGAGGTACGCGGTGGGGCTTACAAAGAAGCTGTTGAAGGGAAAAAGAAATTGCCTCAACCCGATTGAGCGACGGGTTCAGGCCTCGAAGTCTGGCTAGTTTGCACAAGCAGCCGAAGCCCAAGGTAGGATGATTTGAGAACTCCTTGGATGCACCGGACGAGCCGATGGCATCAGGCGCGGATTCAACGATCGATTTCAGCAGCAGGAGCGACGATGCAAGAACAAGCAGGAGTCTCGTCAGATCTTTCAGTTGCCAAGAATGTGGCAGACGGTTATGTCCATTCCGACAAGTTCATTGCGCCTGATGAAAACATAGCGCTGCAAGGCGCATGGCTGAAGTGGTACAACGTCGCTGTCAGCGAATCGCCTGTTCCGACGGAGATTCGACAACTCGCCCGCGACTTTCTGCAGAAAGAATCAACTGAAGAACGATTGGATGTTTCGGGTGACCTGGGATTCGTAATCCTGCATCGTTGCGGTGCGGATTTCTATTTCCTGATCGTCGCCACCTGGCGCAACGAGAACGAACTTTGGGAGTCGGTCTATGCCAAGGATGGTCCAAACCAAGTTGACTTTGGGCTCTTTCCCTTTCCGACTTCCCACCGCGGCACTTTCTGCGTTTGGGAGTTAGGTGCCGTTTGGCACGAGCGGCAAGCGTGGCGACGCTACCTGCTGTCGACCCGTGACAACGCGGCCAGACTGACCTATCTGAGTGATTGCTTCGAAGGGGAAGCATAGGCCTAGGAAAATGGGAAGGGGAAAGGGAAAAGGGTAAAGTGGAAAGGGGAAAAGGAGCGCTGAGTCCCAGCGAACCTCTTCCCCTTTCCCCTTGACCCTTTTCCTATTTTTTTCAGATCGGGCGCCGAGTTATCACCGTGTTGGTCTTTCCTCGTGGTGCCCGCTGAATGTTCACATTGATTTCCGGAATAACCGGAATCTCAATTTGCGGGAGTCTGATATTCACTTCCGGAATCGCGGGCAGTGAAATTCTGGGAATGACTATCGTGCGGCCATTTCCAGAAATGGTGCCCGGGTGAATTAGAGTTTTCTCTCCTTCTTTCGGGGTAACAGTGATCGAACGTTGACTCTTGTCGCGGACTATTGTCAGCGTCACGTCACCATCCTTCTTCTTGTTCAGCGCGCGTGATAGGTCGCCTGAATCTTCAACCTTCTCACCGTCCACGGCGGTGATCACGTCACCGGCTTTAATACCGGCCTTGGCTGCCGGACCATCGTCGGTAACAGATGTGACTAACACTCCTTCAGTCACTCCAAAATATTCCGCCAGCTGCTTCGTCAATGTTTGCGTGCCGACTCCGATACGCCGGCTGTTTCCGAACGCGAAGACGAAGTTGTCGTCTTTGCCGAATCCTTTGAGTCCTTCCAGTTTTTTGAAACCTTCGAGTCCTTCAATGCGCCACTTCTCACCCGGTCCGGCGATCTTTCCGCCGAACACACGCATGGCATCGGAGTGATCTCTCTTGCCCATCGTCACCGCAACTTCCTGTTCCGCACCTCCTCGACTGATACCGATGCGCACGGATTGATCAGGAGCAACTTCCGAAACCAGACGGTTGAGCTTTCGGACACTGGTAACGCTTTCATTGTCGAACCGCACAATAACGTCATCTTTTCTCAGTCCCGCCTTCTCAGCCGGGCTGTCTTTGACCACGCTGGTAATGCCGACGCCGCGCGGTTCGCGTAGCCCGTAGCGATTCATGTTTTCGCGGTTGACGTCTTCGGCAAACACACCGAGGAAGCTTCCACCCGAGACAAAGAAGGTGAAATCCTGTCCAAATGGTTCCAATGGGGCTGCCGGCGGCATTGGCGCCGGGGCCGGTTGCTGAGCAAGTGCCAAGACGGGAGCCTCTGGCGGCAAAGGTGGAGGCGCCGAGTGCTGGCCGAGCGCAATAATGCCTGTCAGAAATAGGGAGATCACCAAACAAAAGATGCTTTTAATTGTCATAAAAAGGAGAGTCCTCCGGAAAGATTTTCACGGGTTACACGCCGGGTTTTGCTTCAGGTTCCAAAAAGACAAGACGCGGGGACGCGGAGACACGGGGACACGGGGACACGGGGACACGGAGATGCGGGGACGGGAGACGGGGACACGTAGGTGGGCGAAACTGCCTCCAAGTTGCATAAATTCAGCTGTCAGGAAGGGTGCAGATGAGTTCACTTAGTCTACATAAGCTCGTGTTGGGAAGGGGGCAAGCGAAGTGTCGCGCAGCGACACTTCGCGCGCCCCCGCTGAGCTTAATTGAACTCAAGAGTAGTCGGGAACCCGGTCTTCTCAGCTTGAATAATTCAATTCAATTTGATTTGCCATGAGAATTGAGCGGGGGCGCGCTCAGTGTCGCTGCGCGACACTTCGCTTGCCCCCTTCCCAACACAAGGTTATGTAGACTAAGTGACCCCCCGCTTACACCCTTCCTGACAGGTGAGTTTACGCGGCTTGAAAGTCTCCACAACCCCCCGTCTCCGAGTCGCCCCGTCCCCGCCTCCTCATTCCGCTCCCAGTTGACGGTACACTTCCCGCCCCTCACTCAACTCAACCGCAATCTTCTTTTCCTGGTGCGCAAGATCGAGGTGAGCCACGGCTTCCGACACCGCCAGAAAACGATGGACGTCGTTGGCCTCAGGGAACATTGCGCGTGAGATATCCCAGGCCGTGGCGCCACTTTTCGGAATCAGGCGAATCACTTCCGCCTCACGCTCACGAATCGCACGAAGGTAGCGATTGAAGAGTTCATCGTAGTCTCTTACTGGTTGTCCATGTCCGCCGTGCACGAGAGTAGGGGCGAACGTTCGCAAGCGCGCCAGGCTAACGAGGTACTCGGCAAGCGATGGAAAACGCCGGGAAGGATCAATCGGATCCGGCGACAACACAGGGTTGGGAGTGATCTGTTTTAGCACGCAATCGCCGGCAATCACCGTGCGGTCCGCCTCACGAACAAACGAACATGAGCCGGGTGTATGGCCGGGCGTGTGCACAATCCTTAACGAACCAGTCGCGAACTCGAGCTCTTCGTTGTCGCGCAACTCGCTGTACTCATGATCCTCGAATGAGTCGGCATACCGCCGGACACCTTCGTACGTCCTCCTCATGCCCTCGATCTCATCGGGCGGAACGCCGGCGCGCACGAGCAGGGCGCGGTGTTCTTCATACTCCAGTCGACCGATACGATGACCCGTCTCCCAGCCATGCACCAGCACTTCTGCATCTTTCGCTTCGTCGCGTAGCGAGCGGGCCAGGCCGCAGTGATCCTCGTGCGCATGAGTGAGGACGATGCGGCGAATGTCAGAAACGCGTATGCGTGCCTGACGAAGTCCCTCACGCAGAGCCGCGTTGGCGTCTTTGGTTTTCGGACCTGTGTCGATGAGCGTTATCGGAGCCTCAGTGATCAGATAAACATTAACCGGGCCGATGTAGAACGGCGTCGGAAGAGAGATGGGAATGATGCGCATTGAGAGGCAGATTGTCTCCGTGAATGATCGGATGCTTACCAGTTCGTGGCGAGCGCGTAAGTATTTCCGCCGCCCGGAACATCAACCGAATAAATCTCAATCTCAGATTCAGATCCGAGATCTGAGATCTGAGAACCTACGGGAATCGTAGGCAACTACACACTCGCGACTTTCGGTATCCGACAGACGCCCCCCAGATGCTTAGTTACTGCGAGCGTCGCCGACGGTTCTCTTCGAGTTCTTTCAAAAACTTTTCCCGTTCCTTCGCTTGTTCTTTCAAAAACTCGTCCTGTTCCTTCGCTTGCTGTCTTCGTCGGCGTTCCTTCTCGGTAAGATAGCGCTGTCCTCGAATGTCTGAATTCTGCGCCGAATTGCACCAAGCGCGCAGCTGCCGCGAAATGCTTTCAGCTCTTGATCTCAGATCTGAGATCTCAGATCTGAAATCTTCAAAGCCCGGAAGGTAATTGCACAAGCAAAGAACCGAACGCGTTTCACCGCTAGAGCCTTTGAGATATAGAGAAACGTCAGTAACTCCGGCGTCGTCCCACGCTCAAAGCCCTCGGCGATGTTGTTTGAGATCGATACCACCGCGCGTTTCAATTTGATCTTTAATTCCCCGATACCGCCTGAAAACTGGCTTTGACGTGAGCGCAAAGACCCGCACCGCTAGCTCGATTGCATCTTTCCAAACGGGTAACTCTTCAAATCTTGTGTACTTCATGTGAGGAACTCCATTGGTAAGGAATGGATAAAGCCGAATTACTTTCTGAGATCTCAGATCTGAGATCTCAGATCTCAATAAACGTACTTGTTCGCGTCGATGATAACGCTCGCAATCCGCTGTCTGGCTGCGACTGTATTCATCGGTGTCTGTTTGGTGAAGCGGCGCAGAGCAGCCAATAGGGTGCGTAGTTCGTCGCCTTCCGCCATGGCGGCCAGAGTGTTCTTGCCATGGGCGTCGATCCGCTCCACCGCGTCGTTACAGAACACGCGCGTCATGTCGATGTAACGCGCCGCTTCTTTTTCTCCCTGTGCGGCGGTCAACTTCTGCGCGCGCAGAATGGCCGACTCCATCGCGAAGATATCGAGAATGATGTCGGCAATACCCATCAGGATTTCCTGTTGGTCAGCGAGCTTCATCATGTACTTTTGTGCCGCTGTACCGAGCGTCATCAGCGCCACCTTTTTCGCATTCTTTACGAGCTTCTGCTCGGCGGCCAACACCTCTTCATCCAGCTCCGGCATGGAAATCTGAGGCGAGAGTATTTCATCCATCAATCCCTGCGCTGCCGGCAACAAAGCGAGTTTGCCGCTCAGTGCGCTCTTCATGATGCGGCCAGGAATCAAGAGTCGATTGATTTCGTTCGTGCCTTCGAAAATGCGGTTGATGCGCGAGTCGCGATAGGCGCGTTCAGCTGGGTAGTCAGCTGAGTAGCCGTAGCCCCCGTAAATCTGAACCATTTCATCGGCGACGAAATCACAGTACTCGGACAGCGCTACTTTAATGATGGAACATTCGGCGGCGTATTCTTCGATGGCTTTCAAACGCGCGTCCATGTCCTTCGAATCCGCAATCGCGTTGATGCCTGCCTCGATCATCCCAAGCGTGCGATAAACCATCGACTCGCCCACCCAGGTCCGGATGCACTGTTCTGCAAGTTTTGCCTTGATCGCGCCAAACGAGGAGATCGACTTACCGAATTGCTGCCGCTCGTTTGCGTAGCGAACTGACTCGTGCACCATCAGTTTCATGCCGCCAATGCACATCGCGCCGAGTTTAAAACGACCGATGTTCAAAACGTTGAAGGCAATCTTGTGTCCCTTGCCAACTTCACCCAGCAGATTTTCAACCGGCGTCTTCACCTCTGAGAGAACCAGTGCGGTGGTGCTCGAACCCTTGATCCCCATCTTGTGTTCTTCCGCTCCGGAGGTCAGCCCGGGCTGGCGCTCTACCATGAAAGCGCTGAACTTGTCGCCGTCGACTTTGGCGAAGACCACGAAGATATCGGCGAAGCCGCCGTTGGTGATCCACATCTTTTCGCCGTTGATGACGTAATGGGTGCCATCCTCGCTTAGTCGCGCGGTGGCCTTCCCAGCCATTGCGTCTGAGCCCGCGCCGGCTTCGGTGAGGGCGTAGGCGGTGATAATTTCACCCGCGGCAATCTTCGCCAGATACTTTTCTTTTGCAGCCTCGGTACCGAAGTAGATGAGTGGCAGAAGACCAATGCCACTCTCCGCGCCGAGCGTGGTGGCAAACGACGCTGAGCGGCCGATGTTTTCGCCCACCAACGCGCCGCTGGTCTGGTCGAGGCCGAGCCCGCCGTACTCTTCCGGAATGTTGGCGCCGATGAGTCCCAGGTCGGCGGCCTTCTTAATTAGTTCGCGCGAGAGCTGCCAATCGTGTTTCTCGAGCTCGGCGATGTGGGGCACGACTTCGTTGTCAATAAACTCCCGGGTGGTGTCGGCGATCATCCGGTGTTCTTCGGTAAAGTCTTCGGGGGTGAAGATTTCCTGCGGCGTGAGGTCGTCGATCAGGAACGCGCCACCCTGGACCAGTTGTTTTTGTTCGACTACGGCTGCCATGTTGCTGTCCTTTCTTGATTAACCGCCAAGACGCCGAGGGCGCCAAGACAAAAAGAAGAGAAACTAAACTGGTGCCTCAACTGCCTCAGCCGCTGCTTCCCTGGCGTTCTTGGCGTCTTGGCGGTTCAGAATTTTTTAGCTGCGCTCAATAATTCCCGCGGCGCCCATGCCGCCGCCGACGCACATCGTGACCATTCCATAACGTCCGTTGCGTCGTTCGAGCTCTCGAAGAATTGACGCCGTAAGCTTAGCGCCAGTGCAACCGAGTGGATGGCCCAACGCAATCGCGCCACCGTTCACGTTCACCTTTTCTATATCGAGGCCGAGCGTCTTGATCACTGCCAGCGACTGCGCGGCAAACGCTTCGTTCAGTTCGATAACATCGATTTGATCCAGCGTCAGACCGGCGAGTTTCAAGACTTTCGGAATAGCATAAACGGGTCCTATGCCCATCTCCTCGGGTGGGCAACCCGCAGTTGCATAAGCGACAAATCGAGCCAACGGTTTCACACCCAAACTCTTCGCGCGCTCGTCAGACATGATGACCGCAGCAGCAGCTCCGTCTGACATCTGCGAAGCGTTGCCGGCGGTGATTGTCCCCTTGATATGAAATGCGGGCTTCAACTTCTGAAGACCCTCAATTGTACTGTCGCGCCGCACGCCTTCATCTTTGTCGAAGACCACCTGATGGCTTTGTTTGCGACCCTTTTCGTCAAGCTCTTCGACAGTAACCGTCATCGGTACAGTTTCATCTTTAAACTTGTCGGCATCGAGTGCCGCCGCAGCTCGCTGATGAGATCTCAAAGCAAACTCGTCCTGCTCTTCGCGGGTGACGTTGTACTTGTTGGCGACATTTTCAGTTGCCAGGCCCATGTTCAAATAGAAGTCCGGGTAGTGTTCGACGAGGTAGGGATTGGGACGAATGATGTGGCCGCCCATCGGAATCAAAGACATCGTCTCGAGTCCCCCGGCGACGGCCACTTCCGCACTGCCGGTCCGGATTTTGTCGGCGGCCAGGGCAATCGACTGAAGTCCGGAAGAGCAGAAACGATTGATGGTCATCGCGCTTGTCGATACCGGCAGCCCGGCACGAATCGCCGCCGCGCGCGCAACGTTCATGCCCTGTTCTGCCTCGGGCATGGCGCAGCCCATGATTACGTCTTCTATCTCAGCCCGGTCGAGACCGGGAACGCGATCGAGCGCTTCCTTAATGACCGCCGCTCCCATTTCATCGGGTCGGGTGTTTCGAAGAGCGCCGCGCGGCGCTTTCCCTACTGCTGTGCGAACTGACGATACGATTACTGCGTCTCTCATAAGACCTTCCTCTTTGTGGCTTGCCGACTTGCTTGTTTGCCACCTTTGTTGCCAAAAACCACGATCCACTAAGAAACACGAAACAACACTAAAGCGTGTTCGTGATGATTCGTGTGATTTCGTGGATCGTGTCTTACTTCCTCACTCAAAAATCAAACCGAACAACGAGTCTTCACTAATTCCTCAACGGCTTTCCAGTCTTAAGCATATGCGCAAGCCGCTCCTGTGTCTTGCGTTGGCCAGCGAGCGAGAGAAATGCCTCTCGCTCCAAATCCAACAGGTATTGTTCAGACACAAACGTCGGATGATTCAAATCCCCGCCGGTAAGAATCCGCGCCAGCTTCTCGCCAATCAGAGCATCGTGGTCCGAGATGTAACCACCGCGCTTCATCTGATGAATACCAAGCTTCAAGGTCGACAAAGCTGAAAGACCCAGCGCCTGTATGTCTGTTCGCTGTTGAGGCGGCACGTAGCCCGACGCGGCCAGCGCCAGCACTTCCTTCTTAGCGTCAGCAATCAGCCGATCGTTATTCATGGAAACCGTGTCGTCTGCGGTCAGGAAACCATAACCGCGCGCTTCTTCTGCCGACGTCGCGACCTTCGCGAGAGCAATCGTTTCAAACGCTCGCTTTACGAAGGGGAACGGATCGGCGTCGTTCGCCCCTTTGGGAATCGCGTCCAGCGCGCGCACCAACATCTCCTTGGTGCCGCCGCCCGCGGGAATAATTCCGACGCCAACTTCGACTAGTCCAATGTAGGTTTCCGCCCCGGCCCGCGCTCGATCCGCATGGAGGACCATTTCGCAGCCACCGCCGAAGGTCATGCCAAACGGCGCCACCACCACCGGCTTTGGCGAGTAGCGCAGGCTCATCGTTGAGTTCTGGAACACACGCGCCATCATGTCGAGCTCTTCCCAGTTCTCTTCCTGGGCTTCCATCAACATCAACATGATGTTGGCGCCCACGCAGAAATTCTGCCCCTGGTTTCCGACGACCAATCCGACGAAGTTCTTTTCAACTTCCGTGAGCGCCAGCTTCAACATCGCCAGGGTGTCGCCGCCGATAGCATTCATCTTCGAATGAAACTCGAGGCCGGCGACGCCGTCGCCGAGATCGATCAGCGACGCCCCGGAGTTTTTCTTTATTACTCCGGTTCGGTCTTTCAACGACTTCAGAATTATCGTTCCCGGCGGGTCCGTGAGTGGTACGTATTTGCCCGAGGCGAAATCGAAATAAGACTTCTGCCCGCCCTCCTGCTTGTAGAAAGACTCAGCACCGGCGGCCAGCATCGCCTCGACGTTAGCTGGAACGTCCTGGCCCTCTTCCTTCATCCGCGCGACTGATTTCTCGACCCCAAGTGCGTCCCAAACTTCAAACGGCCCCAACTCCCAACCAAATCCCCACCGCATCGCCCGGTCCACTTCCACCACATTGTCAGCGATTTCCGGTATCCGCGCGGCGGAATAACGGAGGGTGCGAGAGAGGGTCTTCCACAAGAAAGCTCCCGCACGGTCTTTGCCCCAGGCCAGGGTTTTGATCCGTTCCGGCGTGGCTTCGATGTTCTTCGCCACCTCAAGCGAAGGGAGTTTCACTTTCTGCGACGGACGATATTCGAGTGAAGCTGTGTCGAGCGTCCAAAATTCCTGTTTGCCACCTTCGCCTTTTTGACGTTTGTAGAAGCCGGCTTTCGTCTTATTTCCAAGCAGTCCGGCTCGCACCATGCGAGTTAGAAACTCAGGCGCGACAAACATCTCGCGTTCCGGATCGTCAGGCAGAGCTTCGTAGAGGTTCTTAATGACGTGACTGAAGACGTCGAGCCCGACCAAATCAAACGTCCGGAACGTCGCGGTCTTGGGGCGACCCACGGCCGGTCCGGTGAACTTGTCGACCTCTTCGATTGAATAGCCATCTTCCAGCATCGTCTTGATCGTGTGGAGCGCGCCGAAGGTGCCGATGCGGTTGGCAATGAAGTTTGGCCGATCCTTCGCCGGCACCACGCCTTTGCCCAGCCGTTGATCCAGGAATCCAAACATGAAGCAGGAAACTTCCGGTTTGGTCCACTCAGTGCGAATCAACTCGACCAGGTGCAGATAGCGTGGCGGATTGAAAAAATGTACGCCGAGAAAATGTGCACGAAAGTCGTCGGAACGACCTTCCGCCAGGAGATGTATGGGGATGCCGCTGGTATTTGAGGCGATGATCGAACCAGGTCGCCGGTGTTGCTCAACCCGCTCGTAAAGCTGCCGTTTGATGTCGAGGTTCTCGACGACCGCTTCGATGATCAGGTCGCAGTCCTTGAGCTTGGGAAGATGGTCATCGAAGTTTCCGAAAGAGACCAGCGACGCGATCTCAGGCGTGAAGAAAGCCGCAGGCTTGGGTTTTTTGGCTGCCTCAAAACCGGCGCGGGCGATGCGGTCGCGAACTTCTTTCGAATCCAGGGTCAGACCTTTCTTGGCTTCTTCGGGAAGCAGCTCCCGCGGGGGTATGTCCAACAGCAGCGTAGGAACACCCGCATTGGCAAGATGCGCCGCAATCTGGGCACCCATGGTTCCGGCGCCGAGGACGGCAGCCTTTTCAATCCGCATATTCGACACTCCTGATCAGGCTCCTCTTACTCATTCTCGAAGCAGTTTGATGGCAGTATGATGGCAGTATGATACTGAATGAGCATTCATTCAGCAAATCTTGAGGTGATTTTTACGGGGAAAGCTACATGTTTCTGCGAACGATTCGACGGGTTACGTAGTTCTCGCAAGCCCCGTCTAGGCCCCCGATCATCACTACGACAGTCACCCACCCGTCGTCGGGCAACTCGCTCAAATCAACTTCGATCCTGTCGGTACGCTGACCTCTCGTGATGGTACCGCCTGAAACGCACCAAGTGTATGAGGGCTTAACCTGAGGCCCGGCCCCAGTAACCTCAACCATCAGCTTGCAGTTATTACCGCCGCACTCGCCTTCGCCGTCATACTTGATTTGGATAATCGGACAAGGAGGATCAGGTATTTCAACTACGCGGGGGTCTTGATTGAACGACGAAGCGAAGAGAAAGAGGCCGATCAATCGAATGCAAAACATATGTTCCTCCTCGATTTACTGATGGAATGCAGGCCACGAGTTTTTGACTTTTCTGCGACGATGTATCATCAGCCCTGTTAAATACCTGAGGCTGGCAGTTCGGTGTAGCGCTTTACTTCAGTCGGAGTTAAAGATTGGCTTCGAAGATAGATATTTCGGGTCGAAACATCAAGATATTTGACGATGGATTCAACCTGGAAGTCCAACACGATGTCCAAAGTGTGGTGCGTCGAGATGGATCAGAACCGAGGAGCGGTAGCGACCGGGTCGCCTCGCCTCCACTCAAGTTCGCGAATTTCAAACGCACGAACGTCTCGACTGAACCCGAAGAGGTTGAGCGGAGACGCGGCGGCCCGGTCGCTACCGCTCCTCGGTTCTGATGTTGAGGCGCCTCTTAAAATTCTTTTGAAAGAGTTGCACTTCCGAGTTTGAATCCACCAATCTTTCTATTGCAGTTCGGGCGCACAACGCGACTATTCCCGGTGTGTTTGTATCCAGCGCCGGTAGTTTCCGTTTCACTCGCCACGTAAGCACCACCAACCAAATTGGAGGTTTCAACATGCGTAGACTCGTCTTGGCTTCGATCATCATTACGACGACACTCACTGCTTGCGGATCGGTGCTGACTGGTCCGAACGGAAATCAGGCACCGACAGCTTCCCCTAGCCCCAGCTCCAGCACAGATCCATTGAGCCGTCGTTTCGTCGAAGTGCCGCCCAATCAGCCGTTCAAGTACTCAATTGTAGCGGCCGGCCTGGTTGGAGTCGGAGACTCTACAGGCCCGACGTACAACAATTTGCGGGTAACCGATTTCTCACGCAATAACGGAACATTTAAGCTGTCCTTCGACAACTACACACAGCCGGACGGCTCTTTTCAACTAATCGTGAAGGTTGTCGCATCAGAAGGGAATCCGGAAGTCGGGGGTCCGTTCCTGGCGTACTTCAGTAACTTCAGCGCCGACGGCTTCGTCCTTCGAGTTACTGATGTGAAAGGCGAGGTGCCAGACTCCATGGAAGGTGTAAGACTTATGGTGGAAGTCAGCAAGTATGTACCGTCAAGCTGATCGGCTGTCTGAGTGTGCTTTTGTTCTTAGGCCATCGTGCGGATTTATTGGCCCGAAAAGTGACAACTTACGATCCACGAAGACACACGAAATCACACTAATATTTCGTGATGTTTCGTGTGGATTCGTGGATCGTATTCTTAGTCGCCGCCATGTATTATGTGGACTCTCCCTGAAAACATCTGAGGTTTAAGGTTTTGTAGATTATGTGCCGAAACATCAAGACTCTTCACAATTTCAAACCGCCGGCGACGGAAGAAGAAATCCGCGCCTCAGCCGTACAATTCGTTCGCAAACTTAGTGGATTCACCAGACCGTCCCATGCCAATGAAGCCGTCTTCAATCGAGCTGTGGATCAGGTGACGCAGGTGGCGAGCGAACTGCTTAAATCGCTCGTCACCAACGCTCCGCCAAGGGATCGCGAGGTGGAATCTGCGAAGGCACGGGCCAGGACGGCCGCCCGCTTTCCAACGGCCGACGCGAGACCGGCCACCTAATCGGCAGGGAGGGTAGTAACCCAAATCACAGAGCCGCTTGCGTAGCCAGCGGATGCTAAGCTCAATTAACGTCTCGTCAATGATTTTTGTGCAGCGTAATTGCTTACTTGCTTGAGACTAACAACTGACTTGAACTTAGCATCCGCTGGCTACCGCAAGCGGTTCTGCGAGGTGATTGGTTCCTGAAATCTTTGAGCTTCGTCCAGCGACAAAGCCGAGGCGCTACGTCGAATGACTTTTGAGGTAAAGCCAGTGCGCGCAGCTTTCGTGATTCGGTTCTTAGCAGCGACGCTCTTTCTGAGTCAGGTAGCTCTGGCACAGTCAGGTCGCCGCACCAAGAAGCCCGATTCTGCTCCGCCTGCCCCGATGGCATCAGAACCTGCTAATCAGACAGCCCCTGCGCGAATCTCGTCGATTATAATCGGTGGTCAGGATATCGATCCCGACACAAAGCAACTCTGGTCCAATTACACGAGCATCGTGGTTAAGAGTTGCACGGAGAGGCTGAAAGAACGTCCAGGCTTCGCATTTGAAGTCATCAACGGCGGAACCATGACGAGAACAGCTGCCGTTGAGCGGGCGAAGCGGGAGACTGAAGTCTACGTTCTCTGGTTTGGATATCGGTCGAAGCTCGTCGGCTTGGAAATGACAAACGACTACATCGACTATCTCGTCCTCATGCCCCAATCAGCTAAAACTCTGACCGAGGGCCGCGTTTATCCATGGAAACAAAGAGAGACTGTGGATCCCGGCGGAATTCTGCGAGTTCCCAAGCGTCGTAGTCGCGTGGAACCCGAACCCGACCTGTTGCGGAAAGGCGGGCGGGAGATTGCGGATCGTGTGAGAGGTAAGCTGTAACCCACTCTAACGTCTTGTGTATTTCTCTGTGTTCTCGGTGTCTCAGTGGTGAGTTTTTGCTACTGGTTCTGGATTCACCACAGAGGCGCAGCGCGACTCTGGCCGCAACCAAAACGGAAACACGATCCACGAAACCACACGAAATACACTAACTAATTTCGTGTTGGTTCGTGTGGTTTCGTGGATCGTGTTTTCATTCCAAACGTTGTTCAAGAAACAAGAAACTGCGGACTTGTTTCACAGAGGACACGGAGATTACCCAGGGCCCCGCGACTATCGGATCTCGCTTTCTAGTTTTCCATCCTTCATATCGATCACTACTTCGACATCTGAACGATGCATGAACGTGTCAAAGGCCGCCTTCTCAATTGCGCCCACCAATTCTGCTTGTAAGCCGCGAGCTCCTGTGTCGCGCTTCTCACTGCGGGCAACAATATGGTCGAGAGCGTTTTCTGTTACTGTGAGCAACAGGCCCTCGCCTTTAAATTCATTCTGGAATTGAGGCAGCACGTTTTCCATCAGTATTTGTTTCAAAGTCTCCGGCGGTAACCGCGGAAAACTGATAATGCGTGAAAATCTGCCGATCAGTTCCGGAAGAAACCCAAATTTCTGAAATGAACCAACTTCATCTAAAGTCAGTTCCTTTAAATCATCATCCGCGAGGTTACGAAAACCGATGGTGCTCCGGTTCTCACGCAGCAACTCATCCATCCCTGAAAACGCACCGCACGCAATAAAGGGAACATCACGAGTAGAGATCTGCACGCGACAACCGTACTCCGAAAACCCGTAATCCATTGGAACCACCACCTCGGATCCCTGCATCATGCCAAGCAGTTCACGTTGAACCCCATATCCTGAAACATCCTTTGTTGTGCCTTGGCCGGCAAACCTAGTGTTGCTGCTGGAAGAGGCGATCTTGTCAAACTCATCCAAACATATCACGCCACATGCAGCCAGATTCACGTTCCCATCAGCATTCATGATCAGCCTGGTCAAAACCGTGCGGACGTCGTCTCCGATGTAACCACTCTCCGTAAAACTGGTGATGTCAACCATCACTGTCGGCAGCTTGAGCACGTGCTGAAACAGAAGCTCGACCAGAAAGGTCTTGCCGCAACCGGTAAGTCCAAGCATTAGGAGGTTTTGTTTTGGCGGCAAGTTAAACCACTCCTCGCCATCCAGGTAGATTCGCTTGAGCCGACGCACGTGTCGATAGGCCATTAGCGATAGAGCCCGACGCTGATCAGCCTGGCCCTTGTAGCCCAACTTTTCCAACTCAATGAAGATTTCGGTTGGAGACAACAGTGGCACTTGAGCGATAAACTCAAGGGCCTGTTGCTCTGCGTTGACCGCCTCAGATTCCTCAAACGCGTGAGGATCGTGTTCAGCTTCTACCATTGTTCGTCTAAATCTCGTCAGTCATGAGTCACGAATGTGGGAGATGTCGGTTTGCAAAATTTCGCGCTCTTCATAATCAAAAGACATTATTGAACTCGGCTAGTCGCGAATGCAATCCTGGATTCACCTTAGCCGCTCCGTTCAATTTTCCCGGATTGTTGATTCTCACCATAAGAAGTTGGAATCCTTGAGTAAAGTTCGAGGTTTCGGAGTTGCCTCCCAACCTGGGCATCCTTGCTTTCAACTCTGCGCGAACTCTACGTTCTCGGCGTCTCTGCGGTGATGCTTTCATTCCCGCTTCCTGCAGAGCTCCGAGAAACTTAGAGTTTGCCCAGAGAAGCATTTGAAACCGAACTGGTACGCCAACTTGCCACCCCCTCGCCGCGACTGTTAATCTTCCGTTACATTTCCATTGGTTCTGAAAGGAGTTCCCAAGTTCATGAAGAAGAACGCTATTTCATTGCTCATAGCAACGATGTTCGTAATTGCAATCGCCGTCGTTGCGGGAAGCGCGAACTCGCTCGAGGGCGAGGTACCGGCGCCCCCGGCCATCGGCAGCACTATTGATGATTTCACTCTGCCGGATCCTGACGGCAAAGACCGCACCCTCAATTCGCTAAAAGGCAAGACGGGTTCGGTATTGATTTTTGTCGCGACCAAATGCCCGGTTTCAAACGCCTACAACGAGCGGATGGAGAAACTGGCGCAGGATTTCAGGGCGCAGGGAGTTAACGTGATTGGCATCAACTCGAATGCTGCTGAGAACGCTGAGGCGGTCGAAGCACACGCTGCCGCAAATAAATTGACCTTCCCGATTCTCAAGGATCCAGGGAACAAGATTGCCGATCGTCTAGGTGCGACAGTGACTCCCGAGGCTTATTTCCTCGATGCCAACAATAAACTGCTCTATCGCGGCCGCATCGACAATGCGAAGGATGCTTCGCAAGTGAACTCCACTGAGTTGCGGGAAGCGATTGAAGCCGCGCTCGCGGGTAAGCCAGTGGCGAAGACTACCGCCGCTGCTTTTGGTTGCACGATCAAGCGCGCTTAAAACAATGACTCGAGCTCGTTCATTTTTTCTGCTCGCTGTCAGTCTGACCATTATCTTGCTACTCGACTTCTCAGCGCCTGCCCAAAGCGTCAAGCGCAAGCGGGGCGCCCAGAAGTCTCCGGCAGTTGCGGTCAAGGAAATCAACGCAGATTCGTTGTCATCATTGCTGAAACCTGATGCGACGTCACCGCGACCGCTGCTGGTTAATTTTTGGGCCACCTGGTGCGATCCCTGCCGCGAAGAGTTTCCGGATCTCGTGAAGATCGATCAGGTTTACCGCAAAAAAGGTTTACAGTTCATCGCAGTATCACTCGACGATCTGGCAGACATCAATACCGGAGTGCCGAAGTTTCTGCGAGAGATGAAGGCCACCATGCCGGCATATCTCCTGAACGTTCCTGATCCGGAAATAGCTATCAATGCGGTTGACCCGAATTGGAGCGGCGCGCTTCCCGCTACATTTCTCTACGACACGCAAGGCCAGGTCGTGTTCAAACACTTCGGCCGCATCAAGCCGGAAGAGTTACGTGCGGCGCTTGATAAGTTGGTAAACGCCAAGGTGTCGATGACTAGACGATGACGTTTTGGAATTTCGAATTTCGGATTGCGAATTTCGAATTTCCCGTTTGGTAAATTGGTCTTTACCCTAAATCTGAACGGTTCGGCAGGAGCGAAATTCGAAATTCGAAATTCGCAATCCGAAATTCGAAATTTCCAAATGATCACTCCCGAGATACTTTCCACCCACAATCTCACCCAACAAGAGTTTGAGCGAATTAAGGAACTATTAGGCCGCGAGCCGAACCTCGTTGAGCTGGGAATCTTCTCAGTCATGTGGTCGGAACACTGCTCGTACAAATCTTCGCGGATACATTTGAGTCGACTTCCTACGAAGGGCGACCGCGTTATCGTCCCGCCGGGTGAGAATGCCGGAATAGTCGACGTGGGTGACGGCTGGTGTGCCGCATTCAAAATTGAATCACACAATCACCCTTCGTTCATCGAACCCTTTCAAGGTGCGGCAACTGGAGTCGGTGGGATACTGCGTGACGTATTCACGATGGGCGCGCGACCGGTTGCCGCAATGAACAGTTTGCGCTTTGGCTCGCTCGATCATCCGCGTCACGGCAGGCGAAATCGATCTCTTCTGGCAGGCGTGGTCGCGGGAATCGCCCACTACGGAAATGCATTCGGCGTGGCTACTGTCGGAGGTGAGGTGGCGTTTGATGATGCCTACGCGCTGAATCCTCTCGTGAACGCGTTTGCCCTGGGACTTTTGCGGCGCGATCAGATCTTCTTTGGCAAAGCGACTGGCGTCGGTAACCCGGTGTTGTATGTCGGCGCCAAGACGGGACGCGACGGAATCCACGGCGCGACGATGGCATCGGCCGAGTTTGACGAAGAAGCGTTGCAAAAACGTCCGACGGTGCAGGTCGGCGATCCATTTCTGGAAAAGCTTTTGTTAGAGGCTTGTCTGGAGGCAATGCGTAGCGGCGCAGTAGCCGGCATTCAGGACATGGGTGCGGCTGGATTGACGTCGTCGTCTTGTGAAATGGCCGCGCGCGCCGGCACCGGCATCGAGTTGGATTTGTCATTGGTTCCGCAACGCGAAGAAGGGATGACTGCTTACGAGATGCTGCTCTCGGAATCGCAGGAGCGCATGTTGATCGTCGCGCATTCCGGACGCGAGCGGGAAGTAGTTGACATCTTTCGTAAATGGGATCTCGACGCGGTGGTGATTGGTCGCGTTCGCGACACGGGTCACATGCAGGTAATTCACCATGGTGAGATGGTTGCCGACATCCCCGTTTCGCTTTTGACGGACGAGGCACCGAAATACGAACGACCAATGGCGAGACCGAGTCCAAAGTCCAAAGTCCAAAGTCCAAAGTCCGAGGAACCCGACACGACTGAAGCCTTACTCACGCTCCTCGCGAGTCCCAACATCGCTTCGAAGCATTGGGTGTATCGGCAGTATGACCATATGGTCCGAACCAACACGGCAGTTCTGCCCGGAGCCGACGCCGCTGTGGTCCGAATAAAGGAGACGCGCCGTGCCCTGGCGATGGCGCTTGATGGGAATGGTCGCTACTGCGCCGTCAATCCGCGCGAAGGAGCAAAACTGATCGTTGCTGAGGCGGCCCGCAATGTTGTTTGCGTGGGCGCTCGGCCACTGGCGATCACCAACTGTCTGAACTTTGCCTCGCCGGAAAAACCACAAGTGATGTGGTCGTTTTCTGAAGTCGTTGATGGGATGGCCGAAGCCTGTCGCGCACTAAACACACCGGTAGTATCCGGCAACGTGTCGTTCTACAACGAGACGGAAGGGCGCGGCATCCTCCCGACGCCCGTGATTGGAATGGTCGGGTTGATTGAAGATGTTCGTCGCGTGGTACAGCCTGGTTTCAAAAGCGAGGGAGATGTTATAGCGCTGCTGGGTTCGACGGCGGACGACCTTTCAGTCAGCGAATACGCAATGGTGGTAGCCGGCGCCGGGCTTGAAGACTTCGCAGCGGAAGATGTGCCGCGCCTTGATCTGGATCGCGAAAAGGCTGTGCAATCTGTTTGTCTGGAAGCTGCCGAAGCAGGTTTACTTCAATCAGCGCACGACTGCGCTGACGGTGGGCTGGCAGTTGCGCTGGCTGAATGTTGTTTTTCGTCTCTGAATCGACCCGCAGTTGGAGCAGAGATTGAGTTGAACGGGTTGCCGATAGAGTCAGCGTTGTTCAGCGAGTCTCCTTCCCGGATCGTCATCAGTTTTGAAGAAGCCGCGGCGTCACAGTTAGAAGAGATTGCCAGTCGTTTTGACTGTCCGTTGACGATTCTCGGTCGCGTTGGTGGGAACAGGTTGCTCGTCAGGGTCGCTGGATCCGGGGCGATTGATAGTTCAGTCGACGAGCTTGAAAATGCCTGGCGCGATTCGCTGTCAAGAAAGCTTCAGGCCGAGGCGATGGCTGCCGGGCGAGAGTAAGGATCAACTTTCATAAGCTTGTGTTTGGAAGGGGCCGTTCAAGTTTCACAAGCTTGTGTTGGGAAGGGGGCAAGCGGAGTGTCGCGCAGCGACACGGAGCGCGCCCCCGCTCAAGATCCGTAGCACATCAACTCGGAGTGAATTACTCAACCAGCCTGCGATAGCAGGCGACAGCATAAAGCCTGGGGCGTGAGCCCCAGGTTGGCAGAGAAAATGTCACTAGCCCGTGAAACGGGCGATAGCGCATTCAATCCACACTCATCACACAAAATGTCATCGTCATCCCTGACCAACGCGCTGCCGCCCGCGTTCGCGGGCTTGGGAATTCATTTCACGCTACCTGGGGCTCACGCCCGAAAGCGTCGGATAACTGTCGATATGTTGGAGGTGAAGGTCCACTACAGCCAAGGCCTAGCAAGCCAGACTGGCCCCGAGTCATGCGGCGCAAGGAGTAATCCCTGGGCCGAAGCGTTGACAGGGGAAAGCATAGGTCGGGTATTGAGCCACGAAAAGCCC
>Ga0187892_10000670_pt1 | contig 86571 bp, 88 predicted proteins | sample MA1701073metaG_FD_139345 | JGI IMG/M metagenome (GOLD analysis project Ga0187892, IMG submission 139345) | Bio-ooze microbial communities from a basaltic lava cave in the Kipuka Kanohina Cave System on the Island of Hawaii, USA - MA170107-3 metaG ... | reverse complement strand
GTGAGATGGTTTGGATGCTTCGTAATCAACCATCCTATCGATCCGGAGGTCAGCCAACCTCCTTTGCCATCAACCACTTGCGCCCGTCGCCGAGGGCCCAAAGCGTAAAGTAAGCGCCATTCGCGCATAGGGCGGTCGTAGCCAGCGACCACGGTGAGTTGGCGGCCTTCGTGGATCAGGTGCAGGAGATGACGGCCCATGATGAATGGCCCCTCCACAGTGACATGGCTTTGAGTGCTTGGGGCCTTTGGTCGATGGCTTTGATGCGCAGTGCCGGAGTGCGTCCTTCCGCGCGCGGGCGCATTCGTGGTGCGTGTGCGCATCCCGCACAGCAGCGGCCGGGTCGCCTCCCTTCAGCGAAGTCCATGCGGCGTGGGTGGCGCACGCACGCCAGCGGGAAATGTCCAGAGGCGAAGCTAAAGGCGAGCAGGCAAATTGCCTTGTTCAAGATAGGTCATCAGTTCCGCGTCAGCGAGCACACCCGCGTAGAACACGTGCCCCCACGAGTTCACGGACTTGTGCAAAGCATGCTCGCAGAACAACTGCAGGTGCTCGTTCACGTTCTGACCTTTCTGCCGCATGGTCTTGACCAGCCGCAGCAGGCGGATGTACTCGCTCTTGAAGAAGTGGTGGTACCGCTTCGAGATGTTCAACTCGTTCAAGTGCCGCGCTACCAGTGCAGCCTGCGCCGCGTTGAGCCCCGGATGAGGTGCGATTGAGATGGTCTCCGGCGCGTCGAAGGGCCTCCCGATCTGGAGATGCAGAACTTGGACGTTGACGAATTGGTCAAAGTACGGGTGGAGAAACAAGCGCTCGTTCGCTGCATTGACCGTGGTCGTTCCCTTTTCGCCCTGGCATATGTCGCACATCGGAAACAGGTTGCAGGCCGTGATCGAGAACTCGGGATACGACTGCTTGGGCAGGTAGTGGTCGAGCGTATTCGGTGTGCCGTCCTCTCCGCATGCCGGGCAGAGCTGCAGCTCCCTGGAACGAAGCTTCTTCAGCATGGGCTGCTGGACCGAGTTCTCTGTGGGCTTGAGATAGAGGTTGTGGAACTTCTTCGCGTGGGCCAGCACCGCAGGCCAGGGCTTGATCGCGCATGGGTCGCCACTTGCCGCTACATACGCCTGCACACGCGCCTTCCAGTCGGCCTTGATGCCGTTGAAGAAATTCGCGTTGTTGCCCCCCTGACGTTCGTTGACGACGTCGTCAATGAACGCGTCATGGTCCATGTCCGGACGGTCTAGGCGAACTACCATTGTCCGCGCTCCATGGCATGGATCTGGATGATCAGCTCTTCGTTGATATCGTCGCCGAGAGCCTTGAGGAGTTGCTCGGCTGTGCCGTATTCCTTCAACTGCTCCCGTAACCAGTCTTCATAGGGCTTGGATAGTGCCTTGTCGCCGAACACATACGACGAAATCCTCTGCACGTCACCGCCAAAGGTCTCGAATGGCGGTGTTTTGATTACCAGACCCTCGTCGGTCTGTTCGAAGACGTGAACACAGTCGCGCGGAATCTCGCGGACCGTGACCAAGGAGTGCGTGGCCACCAGTGCCTTGGAGCCGTAGCTGGCCAGGATCGACTTCAGCATCCGGATGAAGGCGATCTCTAAGGTCGGGTGCAGGAAAAGCTCGGGTTCGTCGACCAGGACGAGGCTGTTGCGCCGGATCGTCCCCAGGATGTTGATCACAATGTACGAGAACAGTCGTTGCCCCGAGCTGAGGTGAATCGGCTTTCCGTCCTTCAGGAAAACTACCCCGAGTCGGTCTCGCAGGTGTTTGCCCAAAGCCTGTACCTTCAACTCTGCGACGCGGTCGGAGGCGATAGGAACGTAGCGTTCCCTCGCCCACTGACCGTCTTCGTCGCCGAATTCCCCTTCCAGGTGAGGCTCGGTGATCCATTCCTGTGTCGTGAAAAAGCTGTCGACATTGGTGTCGCTGTCCACCACCACCGCGGCGCGGTCAAACGGAAACGCCCGCTTGAGAACGCGTTCCATGGTCTCTAGCTTGTTGGACCATTCCTTGATTGCGCCGTACTTTTGGTCGTCTGCCAGACAAGCCAGGAGAGATCGTGCTGCATTGGTCTTTGGGAACTCACGAGACAGCATCACCTTTTCGGAACCGCGCTTGCTTTCGGTGAGGGACTTCATCCGGCCACGAAATCCGAAGTAGCGGTAGACATCGTGGTCCTTACGGTCCTTGTCCTCGCTGGTGTCGACCGGGAACAGTTCGAAAGGGCTGTATGAAACGACCACCACCTGGTTCAGGTTAGGGCGGTCGGCGAAACCGACTTGCTCCTGTGCATCGGGGTCTAAGGCGGCGTAAATAAATAAAGGTATCAAGTTAACAGCTGGGCGTGATATGCTGCTCTAAGCATGATTACTCTGCCTGAGTTGGTACAGAAGTTTGAGTTGTTGTGGCCGCTACTGGACGAGCGCACGCGTCGCATCATGGCGGCCAATGAGGCCATGAGTTTGGGTTTCGGCGGAGTTACCGCGGTGCATCGCGCCAGTGGATTGTCACGACGCGCCATCGCCAAAGGGATCCGCGAACTTCAAGAAGGTGCGATGCCGCCAGCAGGCCGCGTGCGTCGCCCCGGCGCTGGACGCAAGCCCATCACCGCTTCCGACCCGCTTTTGCTGGAAGCGTTGGAAGCGATGATTGACAGCCAAACACGAGGCGATCCACAGTCACCACTACGGTGGATCTGTAAGAGCACGCGGACGATTGCGCAGGAACTTAGCCGCAAGAAGCATCCGATCAGCCATGTGAAGGTCGCCCAGATTCTTCACGATCTGAACTACAGCCTACAAAGCAATCGCAAGACCGAAGAAGGCGCGGATCATCCTGACCGCGATGCACAATTTCGGCACATCAATGCCGCGGTGAAGAAATGCCTTGCGCAAGGTTCGCCCGTGATTTCGGTAGACACCAAGAAGAAGGAACTGATCGGCAACTACGACAACGCGGGTCAGCAATGGCTTCCGGCGAAGCAGCCAACCAAAGTCCAAGGTCACGACTTCCCCGGCCCAGAAGTTCCTCGCGCCTTTCCGTACGGCATCTACGACCTTGGGCGAAACGCTGGCTTTGTCAATGTGGGCACCGACCATGACACAGGTGAATTCGCCGTGGCGTCGATTCGGGGATGGTGGCGTTCTGAAGGTCGGCGGATCTATCCGAAGGCGGCAACGATTCTGATTACTGCGGACGGCGGTGGAAGCAACGGCTCGCGGTTGCGGCTTTGGAAACTGGAGTTGCAGAAGTTGGCCGATCAAACCGGACTGGCCATTTCAGTGTGTCATTTCCCTCCTGGCACCAGCAAGTGGAACAAGGTCGAGCACCGGCTCTTTTCCTTCATCACCTCAAACTGGCGCGGAGAGCCGTTGCGGGACTACGAGACAATCGTCAATCTCATCGCCAAGACCACTACGGCAAAGGGACTCAAAGTCAAGTGCCGACTAGATCGCCGGAAATATCCAACTGGGCGAAGAGTCAGCGATGAGGAAATGGAGCGCGTCAATGTCGAGCGCAATCGCTTTCATGGCGACTGGAACTACGTCATCAGACCAAGAACCGATCCCGCAACTTGACACCCTTATTAATTTACGCTGCCTAACTGCAGCCAGTTTCTGACGATCTGATGCAACAACTGAGACTTGCCAACCCCGTTGGGGCCGATCAGAACATTGATGTCGTGAGGTAGTGGACTCTCTGAGTCGAAGCGCAGGTCGATGGACTCCAGTTCGCCTGATGTGCTCCGAAACGTGAAAGCCTGATTGCCAATGGTGATGCTCTCGCGACCGAACAGCTTCCATCCGTCCAGGTAGGCCTTGATCGCCCCCCGTTCCCGCTGCAGAGACTTTCGGAAACCCTCTGTCGCCAATAGGCGCAGGGCGTCTTCATCATCCTTAATCTTGGTCAGGTAGCTCGCGTCCCGCAGCAGCTGAGCGACCTCTATCGCAGTTTCCAGACCAAGATGGCCGTCGATCTGCTCGTAGAACGAGAGGCCTCCAGGTACTGAGGTGTACTGCGTCTTGGGGATGGGGAAGACTCCGTCCCAACCATCAGCCACTAACTTGTCCAAGTAGAGAAAAGAGGTCTTCTCACCCTCGATCAGGATTTGAACTCCACCGACCTCAACATCACTGCCTTTCATCCGACAGTCTGTCGGGAACGTCGTCTTGAAGGTGAAGTCGTCCCAGTTGTCTTGGAGCAATACGATGACGTCCCGATGCTGAGCAAGCATGGCTTTACGCTTCTTGGCATCTCGCCCTGCATAGATAACCTTCATTGAACCCTCGCGTTGATGTTTTTGTGTTCGACGACCACGCTATTGTGTCGATGCCGGATAGCCGGTTGAGCCGTCGCGATCGTGGTGAACTCCCGGTGATGGTAGATCTGGAGGCAAGCATCGGAAGGATGTATGCTGGTGCTGAACGATCGGCACTGCAGCAGTTAGTTGCATGGGGCTCGTTCGCCTCCTCATCGCCCAATGGTGTGTCGTTAGTGGTCATCGCATTGGCCCAACGAACTCGCGGCGGAGCGAATCAGTTCAAATGTTGATGCACCAGATGCTGGAATCTGGGGCGCAGTGTCAGGGATGCATCGATGGTCAGGGCTTCATGCTTGCCGCTTGACCAGCAGAGTTCCCCTTGTGAGTCCTCCAGCGTCAGTACTGCGCGGTCGAAGACCCGTTCGGAAGATGTGCCGCTATCGATGACCTGAAGCGACAAGACGCCACCCGCCTCGATCCATAGCCACTGGTGTTCAGCCTCTATGGGGGTGCTGGTTCCCGTCAGCGCGATTTCGACGAGGCTTCCACAATCGGCGTTGAGCAACTGCAATACGGTGAACTGGACAGACATGGGCGTGTGGCGCTAGTCAGTGGCGCCTGATCGCGGCGCCACGGAGTTCGGGCGCCGCGCTCGCGCGTGGTGTGGGTGATGCCGATTACAGGGCCGCGTCCTTGAGCTTCTTCAAGGATCTGACCTTGATGCGGACCGTCGCGGGCTTGGCCGCGAACACGCGCTCAACCTTGGTGAATGGGTCGATGCCCTTGCGCTTGGGCTTGGCGGGCACCTTCTGCACGCCGATCTTGAGCAGGCCGGGCAGCGTGAACTCGCCAGCGCCCTTCTTGTGCACCGAACCGAGGATGACGGATTCGAGCGCGGCGAGTACGGCCTTCACGGCCTTGGGTTCGACGCCGGATTGTTCGGCCAGATGCGTGGCCAGCGCCGACTTGCTGAAGGTGTCCTTGATCGGTTTGACGGCCGGGGCTGCCGCCTTGGCGACCGGAGCGGGCTTGGCGGTTTTCTTTGCAGTTGCCATATGTTCTTTCTGATGGTGGTTGAACGGAATAAGGAGCGGGTGCCCCGCGCATCGCGCACCCTCGATTTTATGTGGTGCCTTGATGGCGCTCCCTGGGGCGAGAGCATGGCTGCATCCCATCCGATGCAGCCAGGACATGCCATGACCTTGCCACCCACACCCACCTTGCCGATCCTCCGCATCGTGCAGGGCAAGAACCCGCGTGAATACTTCGACCCCGACGAGATGGCCGAACTGGAGGAGGGCATCCGCGCTGTCGGCGTCATTGAGCCCATCGTCGTGCGACCCATTTTCGGCACCGACCTCTACGAGATCATCGCCGGTGAACGCCGCTGGCGCGCCGCGAAGAACGTCTTTGGTGACGACTACGACATGCCCGTCGTCATCAAGGCGGTGAGCGATGAGAGTGTCGAGGCCATGTCTGTGATCGAGAACTACCACCGCGCCGCCATGTCGCCTGCCGAGGAGGCTCACGCTGCACAGCGCCAGTTGCTGCGTCAGCGGGGCGACAAAGAAGAAGCCGCCCGCGTCATGGGCTGGTCGCCTGACGTGCTGGAGCGCCGCCTCGCGCTGCTGGCCTGCACGCCCGCCGTGCTCAAAGCGCTCACCACCCGCACCATCCTGCTCGGCCACGCCGAACTGCTCTCAGGCATTCCACCCGAGAAGCAGGACACCGTGCTGGCAGGCATCCTCGCGCAGAAGGTGCCCGTGGCCATGCTCAAGGCCCAGTTGGGTCGCTACGCACGGCGGCTAGCGGATGCGATCTTCGACACGGCTCAGTGCAGCGGCTGTCCGCACAACTCAGCCCGACAGGCGGGCCTGTTCGCGGAGTCCCTGGGCGAAGGCTATTGCCAGCACCCGAGCCACTTCGAGGAACTGACCCTGCAAACGGTCCAGGCCCGGGCCGACGCGCTGCGTGACGAGTGCCCCGTGATCCGCATCGTGAAGGCGTCGGACGGCTTCACGCCGCTGCCGCTGACCGCCGAGGGCGACCTGGGCGTTGGTGCGCCGCAGTACATCTCTTGCCAGGGGTGCCAGTCCTTCGGCTGCGCGGTGTCCGCGATGCCGGGCAGCTACGGTGAGGTCACCCGGTCTCTCTGCTTCGACGCCGCCTGCAACAGCCAGAAGGTGGCGCTGTGGCGCAAGGCGCAGCGTGATGCCCATGCGGCGGTGGCCGAGGCGGCAGGCAAGGGGGCCTCGAAGGGCGCAGGCAAGGCGGGCACGAAGCCCAAGGCCAGGGCCAAGCCCGCCGCCACCGTCGCCCCGACGAACCAGACCCCGCAGCGCGTGGTGACCCATCGCCTGAGCGAATGGCGTAAGTGGCTGGCCAAGGCTCTGATGGCGCAGTCGCAGCGCAGCCAGCGCGTGCTGATCGCCTTGGTCCTGGCCGGTCGTGGTGCCGATCTGCGCGAAGCGCAGTTCCGAAACGCCTTCGAGCGGATTGCGGGCCAGTCCGAGCGTGCCGCATTCGGCGTGCGGGGCGGGCTGCAACGCGCCGATGCGGTGCCCGAGGCCCAACTGGAGCGGCTGCTGCAGGCCGCCACCGCATCCGCAGCCTTCGGCGTCAACACCAGCGACCTGGAATTGCTGCTGAACTACGCCGAGGTCGATGAGGGCCGGTACTTCCTGTGGGACAAGGAATTCCTCGACCTGTTCACGATGAGCGAACTGGAGAGCCTCGCGGATGAGGTGGGGTTGAAGAAGGCGATGGGCACGGGCTTCAAGGTGGCGCGGGCCAGCAAGAAGCAGGAGTTCATCGCGGCCTTGCTCAAGGTACCGGGCTTCGCCTACCAGGGGACGGTGCCCGCCGTGATGCGCTACGCGCGCCACGCGGTGCTGGCAGATGGCGGTGCAGAGGGCGAGGATGCCGATGAGGCCGGGGATCGCCCGGCGCAGCAACCGGCGGAACCGTTGCTGGCCTGAATTGAGACGACGTCCCTGGACGCCGGAGGTTCGGGTCCTAGGATGCCTGAACGGTCCTACCCAGGGCCATCCCACCACTCAAGGAGCAGACATGACGATGTTTGAGGAATTGTTCGCGCTGGCTAGCAGCGCCACGCTCACGATGACGTTGAGCGCCGACGAGCAGTCTGGCCGCATGACGGTCAACGTGATTCCCAAGCCGAAACAGGATGCGGGCGAACCGGCGCTGGCTCAACCCCTGAGCCTCACCGCCACGCCGCAGGAGTTCGACGCGGACTTCATCGACGCGCTGCGTGGCTACCGCGAGGTTCGGCACAGCCTCGCGCAGCAGGCCGAGGCCACGAAGGAAGTCATCGAGGCGGCCAAGGCGGCGTCGGTAAAGAAGGCCAGCGATGCGACGACGAAGGCGGCGGCACTCAAGCCCGCCCCGGCGAAGGCTGCACCTGCCGCAGCCCTGGCGACCGTGGCCAGACCGACTGGCCCGGCCCATGGCGCAGCCGACGATGACGCGGAGGATGCGCCAGCCCAGGCCACGGCGGAAGGAGAGGCCCGTGGCGGCGGCGAGTCCTACGACCTGTTCGGCTGACCGGACCGTACGCCCTTGAAGCCCATGCCCCCGGCGAGAGACTGATCGCAAGGCCACCACCGTCGTGGCCGCGTCCATCCTCAAGGAGCCATTCTCATGTCGATCGAGGTCACCCCCATCGTGCGCACCTTCACCTATAACGGCATTCTGCTGCCGGACGTGCCCGGCTTGTCGCCGCGCGAGGTGCGCGATCTCTACAGCGCCCAATACCCCGAACTGGTCAGCGCGGAAGTCGACTCCGGTGACGTCGCCAACGGACGCCAGGACTTCACCTTCCGCAAGGCTGTGGGCACCAAGGGCGCGGGCGCATCGGCGCCGCCCGGTTCCCGCCTCGCGGCCCTGCTCGACCGGGTGCGGGCCCGCGAATCCGGCACCACGAGCGCCACGACCAAGCTCTCTCGTGCCCTGTCACAGCGCGCCGTGCAGGCCCGCTCTGCGGCCTGGGGCCGCTTTGCGCACCGGACGCTGGAGCAGCAGCGCCACGATGCCGCTGCCCACCGGACGAGCGCCACCAGCGACATGCTGACGCCGCTGCCATGAGGCCCGTGACCGTTCTGGCCTCGCAACCGGCCTCCTTCCCGGTCCTCGCGCTGCCGAGCCTCGGCTCTGGGGTGCCGTTGACGATCACGTCGAGTTCCCAGGCCAGTGCGAACGCAGCGCTGTGCCGCTTCCTGATCGAAGGCGGTGCGGTGCGCGAGGACGATTTGCCCGAGAACGAGCCCGACCCGCTCAAAGCCTGCGAACGCGCCATCGACGCTTGGGTCAAGCGACAGGTCGGTCCGCTCCAGTGTCTGGAGCCGCGCATCGCGGTCAGCGTGCTGGATGAGCATGGCAACTACCCGGCGGTGCGCGATGGCCGGCAGACCGCCTATGCCCAACTGGACGTGTACTGGTGCGAGTACCGCGAAGCCGAATGGGCCGTGGGCCAGCGTCTGGAGGCACTCAATGCCGTCATGCCGAACCTGGGGGCCACGGTATTGCAGGTACTGCGCGAGCAGAGCCGGTACGTGTACCCGCTGTTCACCCCGGACATCGCCGACGACGTGGCCTCTTACGTCTACTGGCAGGGCGAGCAAGACGAGGAAGCAGCGCTGGACATGATGTGCGAGGACGCCGACGAAGCGGACCGCGAGGCCATGCGTGAGGAAATGGTCACCCGCCGCATGCTGGACGATGCCTACCCGGAGTGGGCGCGGCGCTGGCTGTATCGGCCCGACAAGGGTGTGCGGCGGCGCAAGGACACCCTGGCATGGCGGCCATGCAGCCTGCGGCAGGCCGTCAGGACGCTCACCGATCCGCAGATTCGCCAGATCGCCGCCGATGCGCTGGCGCTGTCCCGCCTGACGCTCACCGACGACTTCAAGCCCGACATCGACGGCGAGTACATCGGCTTCGGCGCGGTACTGTCCTGGGACGAAGGCGACGTCACTACCCGCATCTACGACGACCTGCTGAACCTTGCGCATCAGTCCGAATTCTGCGACCGCATGGGTGAGGTGCTGATCCCGCTGAACGATCCGGGCGCACTGGAAGCGTGGTTCCACCGCATGGGCCAGCGCTTCGAGGCCATCGGGCTGATCGACCGCTTGATCCACGCACTCTCAGCGTGACACTGATTGCAGGAGGTCATCACCGATGAACGAAGCGGAGTTTTCCATCCAGACGCCCACGGACAACGTGCTGACGCTGGACCAGGCCGTGCTGCTGTATCACGGACGCTCGGGCGGCGCGCTCGCCACGGTGCACGAGGTCATGATCGTGGACGGCGCGCCGGTGATCGGCGCGGGCCGCGCGATGACCGCCCAGGCGGCACGGGAGCTGGCCTCGGCCTTGCTCCAGCGAGCGGCCCACGGCGGCTTCCTGCCCGAAACGGTGCTGTGCGTGCATGGCGACGTGCTGGTCTGGTGGGTGCCCCCGGCGCGCCGGCATATCGCCTTCCGCGTCGGCGACGACCATGCCGAGTCCTTCGGCGGGCGCGAGCGCGGCGAAGCCGTGCCGCAGCCTGGACTGGTCTTCGCGGCGTCCAGCCGTGCATGGCGGGTCTGGGCCGTCAAGGGCAGCCGCCGCCCGACGCCGCAGACGCCGCTGTTCCAGGCCCCGTACTTCAACGTCGATGGCCATGGTCACATCTGCCAGGGCAACGTGCCGGTGCCGGAAGGAACAGCGGTGGAGAAGATCGGTGCCTGGAACGACGCCTTCCTTCGCTCCTATTTCACCCATCCGAACATGGTGGGCAAGCTGATGCGCTACCGGGGCGGCTCCTCCGCCTTCTGGCGCGACATGCTGGACCAGCGCTTCACGCGCTTTCCCGAGCGGGTGCTGGTCGATGCCAAGACGACGCTGGGTCAACTGCTCGGTGAACCGGAGGCCGCATGATGGACCCGAGGGACCAAGCCCTGCTCGCCGCCTGCCCGGTAGTGGCCGCACCGCGCTTCGGCGCGCTGCCCGACATGGCCAACGGCCAACGCATCATCGTGGCACGCAACGGCTGGTTCGTGCAGACCCGGCTCGACTGGCTCGACAGCATCACCGCCCTGGGGCAAGTGGCTCCCGCGATGCGGCTGCCTTTTGGGGAGGTCCACGAGCACCTGCGATTCAGCTTCGGGCCACTGCCGATCAAGATGATCGAGGACTTCGTGGCCTACGGGCGCGCCCATCTGCCCGATGAAGTCGCCGGTGTGCTGATCTATGCGCGCAGTACCGGGCGGCTGCGCCTGGCCCTCTGCGATGCCGAGTGGGCCTCGCCCGTTCGCATCGACTACCGTAGGCCGCCGATGGCCCGCCACGAGACGGTGGCGGTGGACCTGCACACGCATGGCCATGGACCGGCCTTCTGGTCAGCCGACGACGACCGGGATGACCAGGGTATCAAGGTCGCGGGGGTGTTCGGTCTGCTGGATCAGCCCGCGCCGATGGCGTGCTTCCGGCTGGTGATCAACGGCCTCTACAAGTCGCTGCCGCGCCACCCGTGGCAGGGGCCGCATGCACTTGCGTCCATGCAGGATGGCGGTGAACACGGTGCCGGGCACGATGGCTGGATGCAGCGCGTGCTGCGCCGCTGGAAGCGCGGTTGATAACCATCCTCTCCACGCGAGACTGGTCGCAGGACATTGAACTGGAGGCGCTGGTGGAACACCTGATTCATCCAAAGCTGCTGGGGCATCGCGTGGCGGTGCATCTGGTCGGCGTGGGCGGCAACGGTGCGCAGATGGCCGCCTGTCTGGCGCGCCTGGACATTGCGATGCGCGCCCTGGGCCATCCCTATGGCCTGCACGTCAACGCCTTCGACGCGGACCGCGTGAGCGAGGCCAATGTCGGTCGCCAACTCTACAGCGCCGCTGACATCGGCAAGCACAAGGCGCTGGTGACGATCCACCGCCTGAACCAGTTCTACGGGCTGGATTGGGAAGCTCACCCAATGCGCTACGAAGACCATGTAGACGGCCAGCGCTTCTCGGCCGGTGCGGACCTGTTGGTCAGTTGCGTTGACAGCCGCTCTGCGCGGGGCACGCTGCACCGCATCGCGTGGCGGGACAGCAGCCGCTACCGATACTGGCTGGACCTGGGCAACACCGAGGCCACGGCGCAGGTGGTGTTGGGCGAGCCGGGGGGCGGGTCGGCCTTGGAGCCGGGAGCGAAAGGACTCCGATTACCGTGCGTGACCGAACTGTTCCCCGAACTGCTCGACGACACCGCTCCCGAGGACAACCGGCCATCGTGCTCGGTGCGCGTGTCGCTGGCGTCCCAGGGGCTGTTCGTCAACGACGTGGTGGTGCGCTTCGCAGCGCAACTGCTCTATGAGTTGTTCTCGAAAGGGCGGCTGTCGGCACATGGCGTCGTCATCAATCTGGACTCCAAGCGCAGCGGCCCTATCGAGGTCGATCCGCGCACTTGGGCGCGCTTCGGCTTCCAGCATGAGGGCGAGGACGCCGAGACAAGCGAATCAGAAACCCTCACCGAGGCATGAAGCAAATGAGCATGAAGCACTGGAATGTGCGCGTGATGCGTGAAGGGCTGGCCATCCACATCGGGCAGGTGGCCGAATCCACCGAAACCCTGGCGCGCTGCGCGGCACTGTCGCGCTATGGCCTGTCCGAGGACGAAGTGGAAGTGGGTGGGGGCCGTGCCCGCAGCGCGGCCATCTATCCCGACGAGGACTTCGAGGTGTCAGTGGCGATCTGAGCGGAACGAACGTCATCCATGGGGATTGGGGCGAATCAAAGGCGTGCTATAGACTCGCTCTCCGGCACGGGCGGTCCCGTCTTTGCCGACCATTGGGTTCTTTCCAATTCCACACGCACCAAAGACTTTCATGGCTCGCAACAAACTGACGCTCAAGGAAATCGACGCGGAGATCGCCAAACTGCAGCAGCAGGCCAACGAGATTCGCGACGCCGAGAAATCAGACGTCATCGCCCGCATGAAGGATGCCATTGCCTACTACGGCATCACGGCATCGGATCTGGACCTTGGCACTGGTGTCCGTAAGGGGCGCAAGGCGGGCAAGGCGGCCGATACGGCCCATAAGTCCAAGCGCGGAGCCGGCCGCATCAAGTTCAAGGACGACGCCGGCAATTCCTGGTCGGGCTTCGGACCCAAGCCGAAATGGTTCACCGAGGCGCTGGCCGGGGGCAAGACCGAAGAAGAGCTGCGAGCCGCCTGATCCCGGCCTCCGCCGGCGCGGGGCGCAAGTCTCTAAGGTCCGGTTGTTCGCTGGCGACATGAAGGTCGCCATGCGGACCTGATCCTCAACCCTCTGAAGCACGCAACGGCTCATGCACTTTCGCGCTTTGCTGCAAGGCGAGGCGAGACGGCACCGATGTAGGCAGTGGAGGCCCTCATCCTCGCATGCCCGGCTCGCTCGGCCACGGCCAGCCGCGCGGCCCGATCCAGCTCCGGTGCCACTGGACCACCGCCTCGCACGGGCGATGGTACGCCCGTCACGTCCTCATAGAGATCATTGAAATTGCCGTGGCGCAGCCCGTGCCCCGTGGTGCCCGCCAGCCGCTTGGTGATGCCGAACTTCTCCAGGGCGTAGTCGAGCCGACGCAGGTTGCGCTTCAGGCTCAGCGCCGGATCGCCCATGTGCGCGTCGCGGCTCGTGACCAGCGAGCGCGCTAGCGCCACTGCCGCTCGCTGCTGTTCCGTCGCCAACGCCACCCAGCGCACGCGGCCACCCTTGCCCTTGGTCCACACATACTCATCCGCTTTGCGCTGTTCGGCCGGCAGGCCGGTCTGCTCGAAGGGCACGACGTGCTCGAATGGACGGAACATCACCGATTCCTTGCGTCGCAGCGCCAGCACGTCCCCCAGGCGCATGGATGCGGCGATCCGCGCGTCGTACTGCGCCACCTGGGCGAGCACAGCTTCCACGTCGATGCCGTGCGCGATCCAGCTCTTGTCGTGCTGGGCGTACTCGTGCCGCTGGTACTCCTCCAGACTCAGGCCGTAGCGCGCGGGCGGGAGCACGAGGCCAGGCTTGTTCATCCAGGACGCGAGCCCGCGCAAGAAGCTCATGTAGGTCTGGATCGTGGCGGGCGCCAGCACTTCGCGCTTCCACACTTGCACCATGGCGTGCAGGTGCTTCTGCCCCAGGTTGCGCGGATCCGGAACGGTGTGAAAGCCGGCCTTGAGTTTGAGGTCCAGGAAGAAGCGTCGCAGGAAGCGGGCACGTTCGGCGCGGGTCTTGTGCGAGACCGTTTTCTCGCGTGCCGTGTGCTGGGTGTTGAACAGGCCGATCAGGGTCTCCAGCACACGCATCGGATCGGCATGGCCGGGCCGCAGGCGGGCGAGGATCTCCTGGGGTGACTTCCCCGCCCAGGCTTGGGGGCGAGGTTGATCCATGCCTCGGATGCGCCCCGGGCTCACTGGGTCGGCCGGGCGGCGTGAAGGTGTCGTCGTCATCATCTTCTCCAAGTGAAGTGAACGACGCGCCGCCCGAACGGCGCGCCGGCGGGAATCCGGGGCGGCCGGCCCCAGCGACGGATTCCGTCATCCGCTGGAGCGGGTGGTCAGGCATTCACGGCAGCGCGCGCGACCACATCGCGCGCCGCCGACCCAGGGGTTGCGCCAGCCACATGCGTGTGCAGGGGCCCGCTCGGTCGGTCTTAAAAATGAAAACGTGTGATCCGACTCCGTCCGCGCATTTCTGCGACCACGGAGGGGGTTGACGCGCCACCGCCTCAAGGGCGGGCGGCCACGTCGGCGCCGAGATCGGGTCTCGCGCCTACTGGTGGATCAATCCTGGAATTCGCAGCGCCATCTGCGCGCATGGGTCCGCCCCTGACCGAAAGTCCAGGGCGGTGTCGAGCAATTGAGCGGGGACCAGCGTGGAGCCCATGAGGACAAGCACAACCGCTGGCGGCGTGGAACACGCGTGCTCGGGTGATGGCGGGATCGGGAACCGGCATCGGGTGCCGGGTCAGTCAATCGAAGGCCTTGACGCGCTTCAGAGAGCGCCCAGCCACAGGGCTGGCGAAGGTCGAAGGCACATGCACTACAAAAGAGAACCTCGGGACGGTCGCCTCGGGGGCGACGGTCACCCCGGTTCAGGACCGGGGCTGCAAGGGCAGGTAACGACTGCGACGCCTTTTGCTCCGCGATGGAGCGGGCCAAGGATGGCCCTCGGGAGTGCGTAGTGGATGACGAAAGGGGCTTGCAGGTCAATGCTGGCATGGCCATGCGACGGCATGGACACCGCTTTGGCGGTGGCGCTTGCGGGCACGCGATGGCGTGATAGGGGCGATTTAGTATCCAGCGGGGCCGCAAAGCAAGCGTGCATGCGGGCTTGACAAGGGACTACTCTGCCTCTGGTCCCGGACGGTGGCCTCAAAGGCGGGGAAGGGGCTGGATGCTGCGCTGGCGACCGGCGCGCGAGCAGTGTTGACGAGTGCCGATGCAGTGAGACCGTGGTGGCACACGCGCGATCCGCTGCCGGATTGCCGATGGCAGGTGTCGGCGCACTGCCACTGGACAGCACTCCGAATGACGGTCCAGTGCGAGCTGATGCCGAAATCGGACTCATTCGATGCGCATTGCGCGTGGCGGGGTCACGTCGGCTTGCCGATGCTGGCCGTCATGGTTCTTCACAGGAGCATCCCAATGGAAACAACCGTCCGAGCGGTGGATGTCGGGTCCGGCAACACCAAATTCGTCACCGGCGTCGCGGGCGCCGAAGTCCGCTGCGCCAGCTTCCCCTCCGTAGCCTATCCGTCCAGCGGCGAGACGCCGCCCTGGCCGGCCAGCGAGCGCCGCAAGACCGTGTGCATCCCGGCGGGTCCGCTGTTCTACGAGGTCGGACCCGACGTCAGCCTGGCTGCCGACACCTTCCGCGCCAAGCAGTTGCACGACGAGTACACCGAGTCGCCGGAGTACATGGCACTGCTGCGCGGCGCGCTCAGCATGATGAAGGTGCCCCACATCGACCTGCTGATCGTCGGGCTACCCGTCGCACTCTTCACGTTGAAGAAGGCGGCACTCGAGAAGGCCATGGTCGGCAACCACCAGGTCGGCGGCGGAAAGACTGTGACGGTGGCCAAGGCGATGGCCGTGGCCCAGCCGCAGGGTGCACTGGTGCATTTCGCTGCCGAGCACCAGAAGATGACGACCATCGGCACCGAGCAGAGCCTGGTAATCGATCCGGGCTCGCGCACCTTCGATTGGCTGGTCACGCGCGGGATGCGGCTGGTGCAGAAGCAGTCCCACTCGATCAACCGTGGCATGTCCGATGTGATGCGCCTGCTGGCGGCCGAGATCTCGAAGGACATCGGCACGCCATACCGCGACTACGACGCCATCGACCTGGCGCTGCGCACGGGCAAGGCGCCGGTGATCTTCCAGAAGCCTTACGACATGAAGAAGCACTTGCCGCTGGCCGAGAGCGTCGCGCAGCAGGCGGTCTCGACGATGCGGCAGTGGATCGAGAACCCGGAGAGCTTGCAGAACATCATCCTGGTGGGCGGTGGCGCCTTCCTGTTCAAGAAGGCGGTGAAGGCGGCCTTCTCAAAGCACCGCATCCACGAGGTGAAGGAGCCGATGTTCGCCAACGTGCGGGGCTTCCAACTCGCGGGGCAGAACTTCGCGGCGACGGCCATGGCGGCGTCCCGGGATCGGGGCCAGGGAGATGCGCCATGAATCCCATCAGGACGGATGAACCCAAGGCGGTGCGGCTGGTGTTTGAGCTCGCACGGGCGGACAACCCGCGTCTGTATGACGAGCTCGCCCGCTTTCCACGCGGTGCCAAGCGGGTGAACCGGCTGCGCGTGCTGGCCTACGACGGACTGCTGGCGCAGTACGGCGTATTCGACGTGGTCCGCGCGGAGCCAGCCTCCCCGCCTGCGCACGCCAGCCAGGCGCCGGAGCATGCAGGTGTCACGAACTCGGTATTCGCACCGGGGATCGCAGAATGAGCCGCCGCGAAGAGCAGCGCGCCTCAGGATGGTGGGCGCACGCAGTCAGTGCCAAGGAATTGGCCGAGATGGGGTTCTGCGAGCAGCGCGTGCTGCTTGCGCATCAACTCGGAGACAGGGTCACGCGATCTGAGCGAGCGAACCAGCAACGCGGGCGGCTCGCGCACCAGCGCTACTTCGAGGAGGGCGTGAGATCGGTGTCGGCCGACAGACGCTGCTTTATCGCCACTTGTGTCTTCGGACCCGAGGCGCCACAGACAGATACGCTTCGAGACTTCCGTGATCGCGTCCTTCTCACGAGGTGGTGGGGCCGTCTGGTGGTGCGGGCCTACTACAGGATTGCTCCGCGCGTCTGTGCCGTTCTGCTTCGACGGCCTCGCCTGTGCGCCTTCGTTCGGCGGTTGCTGGTCGGTCTGACCACATGTTGTCAACGCGCTCTGGAACGGAGGGCCCAATGACCATGCTGCAGTGGAGCTTGCTGGCGGCGTTGGCCTGCCTGGTCATGGCGCTGCTGCTGTGGCTGACCCGCCGCGAAACGGCCGTGGACTCAGAAAGGCGGTCCCGGCCCCGTGAACTGGCGCATGCGCGCTTGGTCTACATGGAGAGGCTGTTTCGCATCCGGTATCCGATCCGCCTCACGGCCAAGCTCGACCGCGCCTACCAGCAGCCGGACGGTTTACTGGTGCTGGTCGAGCTGAAGACCCGTAGGAACGACAGTCCTTACCTGACGGACATCATCCAGTTGTCCGCGCAGAAACTGGCCGTCGAGGTGCAGACGGGGCAGCGAGTGGCGCCGCATGCCTTCGTGACGACAGAGCGGCCGGATGGGCGCCGCTCTCCAGGCTCGCATCGCGTGGAACTGCTCGATGCGGCCCAGGTGGTCGGGCTTTCGCTTCGGCGAGAGGCGATCATCTCGGGGCGGGAAAAAGCCGCGTACGCGGCGAACGTCGGAGCTTGCGACGGCTGTTCCTATCGCATGGTCTGCGATCGGTTCTCGTAGGCTGTGGTCCGAGTTCGAGGCCGGAGCCATCCTCGATGGACTATGCCCGCGTCGCACGGTGACGACGCCTGAATCAGGGAAGGGCGGTACCTGTGGCGACGGTTGGCACCTGAAGCGCTAAGCAATCCGAACCGCACGCCCCCGGCTCCATCGGGCCGGGACGGCGCGCGGGGCGATGCAGTACCGCTCGGATTGGCGTGATCTGCAGCCTTTCGCCGTTCGGCACCGCTTGCCCGTCGACGATCAGTGAGTAGCCGGACTCTTCCTGGGGTGGCCAGACCAGTCCAACGGCAGGCTGCTTGAGCAGGTTCACTCGGGTGCGGCGGCCGTTGCTGTCGATCACGAGCTCGCTGCCTTTCAGCATAGGTACCACTGCCACAGCATGCGGGGCGCCATGCGCGCTGGCCGTCGGCAGGTAGGCGCAACGGTACCGCGTCATGACTTCCGGCAAGTTGGGCAATTCGACTGGAATGCTCATGTTCGTCACCATTGTGGCCCGGACGCGGAGAGAATCCGAAGCTTGGTCCGGGCTCGTGCGTCGCTTTCAGGCAAATGGGCGCAACTGCCTTCGATCAAGGCTGACCGTTGGGTTTTGGTCTGTTGCAACGACGTGTGGGTCAGCCATCCTTGTGACGGACATGCTGTTCCCTTGTTCGGTCGCGGCAGTTGGGTCGATCGTTGGCCCCAGCGCTTCGCTGTAGGTCGGGCCGTGACGTGCGGGACTGCGCCTTGCAAGGGAGATACCTCCCGTGTTCAGCAGCGGGCGTCGGCGGATCCAGCGGCCCATCGTGCGCCCACTTTGCTCGGTGTCCTTCTGCTGTGGTATGTCGTTTGTCGCAGCCGGTTGGTGCGCTTGGTTGAAGATGGCTTGGAGGTGCTGACCTAGCGCCTCCCATGCATCCAGTTTCTCCTGCGCAAAGTCATAGTGAAGGTAGTGGCGGCGAACCTTGCTGCCGGGAATGACGTGGTTCTGACATCGGTCAATGATGTCCGGAAGAAAGCCAAGTCGTTGCATGATCGTGGACCCAGTCCGCCGCAGATCATGGGGTGTCCATTCGCCATTCCTTCCCTCTGCCAACACGAGGGCGTCGTCGTTTCTGCGCCCCTTCAGCTCCTTGCGATTCTTGAAACGGATCTGCCGGTCGCCAACTTGTTTGGTCATGGTCTTTGTACCGATCGGAGTCTTGCCAGACTTTGAAGGAAAGCACCAAGGGGTATGACCCGTGCGGGCATAAAGAGCCTTGAATTGGGTAAGGGCAAAGTCTGAGAGGAAGACGAGCCACTCGACCTTCGTCTTGGTATCCTTGGCTGGAACAAGCCATTCGCCAGTTTCGAGGTCGACGTTTTCCCAACGCGCCTTCGTCAGTTCGCCGATCCGGCAGCACGTTGACAGGACGAGCCACATGGCGATTTGTGTTTCAACAAGAACCGGACGAATAGCGATTCGACGATTGGGTGCGGCTTCGTAGTCCTCCTGCATCCGGCGGAATGTGTCACGCAGTTCGCGAATCTCGTCGGCGTCCAACACGCGCTCGCGGACCTCCGGCTCGTAGTCGGGAAGGACAACACTCTTCAGGTCCACGAGCTCGGCCTGGTTTCCACGGGCCATCAGCGAGCGCCATGGCTCGCGCTTCCCGCTCCAACGGTACATTTGCGAAAGCCCTCCTAGCAACTTGTCGGCCGTGCCGCCAAGTCCCTTCTTTATGCCGACGGCGCGCAGGGCCTCGCGCAGGTGTGAGTCTGTCGTTGCCTTGACTGAGAGATGACCGAGCGGCGGGAGAATGTATTTCTCAAAGATGCGGCGAAGTTCCGCATTGCCGTCTGCCCTCGCGACCCCGTCCCTGATCCACTCGTCGAACAACTCCTTGTTGGTACGGTCCTCGAGGCACTTTCTCTTTGCCTCTTCTATCAAGGCTTCGTTTCTTGCTTGCTCCTCAATCTGTTGAGCTTTCTTGCGATCGGTTGGGTGGACACCCGCCTTGACGCAGGCTCTCGCCTCATCCCGCTCCCTGCGAATGGATTCCATCGCGACGGAAGGCCAGGTGCCACACTGATGCCACCTGACCTTTCCAAGCCACTTGAACGCGTACTTGAAACGGACGGATACGACGTCGTCCGAGCTGACGCGCACCTCGCCAGTCAACCCGTCGCCATCGGCCAAGCTGTCTCCTGCCCACGCGGGGCCGACCGCCTTCAACTCAAACAAGGTCCATTTGTGCCCCTTACCGGAGCGCGGGTAGCGTGTCATCTCGGTTCTCCAAACAGGCCGCCGAGGGGTAAACCCAGGGGTAAACTCAGTGTAGGCTTGCTTGAATCGAGATGGAAGGGGTTGACCTTAGAAATGTCACCTAAGTCATTGAAAATAGATGGGATTATGAGACCATGGAGTGTCAGGCAGTTTCATCAAGTTTCGTGGATACCGTTCTGTCACGCCGGGGGTCGCGGGTTCGAGTCCCGTCCACTCCGCCAAGCTGTAAAAGGGTTTGTTGCTATTGAAAACGCAGCAAACCCTTTTTTGTTCCGGGGACCTCAAGCGTGAATGGGCGAACGGGTTTCGCCACCCGAGCGGGCCATTCACACTGGCGCAGGACACTGTGACAGTCGCATCCTTTGAATCCTTTGAAAGTCCCCAAATTTGGCCAGCGAGCGCGCGCCCGCGGCAGTCCGGGCGGACATTGCGCTTCCTCACAAGGGAAATATATGACAAGGCCTCCTCATAATGGAATGCGAATAGCATCTGGCCGATGTGCGCACTAGACTGAAATGTGGGCCGGTGTCTCTGACGCCGCGCCGCTCTCCGGACCATGGTCCATGTTCGCACAAGGAGACAACCATGTCGATTCCCTCCCATCTGTCCACCTATCTGGACCAGCGCGGCGCCCGCTATGAGATTTGCGCGCACGAACACAGCCGTACGAGCGCCGAAACCGCCCGCAGCGCGCATGTGCTGCCACACCAGCTCGCCAAGTCAGTGATCCTCGAGGACGAGACCGGCTGCGTGATGGCCGTCATCCCGGCCGACAAGACCGTCATGGTGGGCGAACTCGCCCGCTTGCTGGGCCGCAAGGAACTCAGGCTCGCCGACGAGAGCCGCATTGCGATGCTGTTTGCGGACTGCGATCTCGGCGCGGTACCCCCGGTCGGCATGGCCTGGGGCATCGAGACGATCATCGATGATGAACTCGAAGACAACGACGTCGTGTACATGGAAGGCGGCGATCACGAGCGCCTGCTGCGAATGTCGCACGACCAGTTCCACTCGCTGATGAGTTCGCAGCGGCACGGGCGCTTCTGCCGGGCGCCGCTGCACTGAGTTGCGCGCCGGTCCTTCGGCGTTCGCATTGCTGCCGGCCTCGCCGCGTGCGGTGAGGCCGGCGTCAGGCGTTGGGTGGCAGCCTCGTCGCCGCCGGCCCCGCACACTCCGTGACCTTTGATGGACCGGCGATGGTCACGGCGAATTTTCGCTTCTACGAGGAGCTCAATCAGTTTCTGGCGCCCGAGCGGCGCCGGCGCGAGTTTGCCTGCCCCTGCGCACGGGCGGCGACCACCAAGCACATGATCGAAGCGCTGGGCGTGCCGCACACCGAGGTCGAACTGGTGCTGGTCAACGGCGAGTCGGTCGGCTTCGGCCGCCTGCTGCGCGAGGGTGACCGCGTGGCCGTCTATCCGAAGTTCGAGGCGCTCGACGTCACACCGCTGCTGCGCGTGCGCGGCCAGGCCCTGCGCGTGACGCGCTTCGTCGCCGACGCGCATCTGGGCGGCCTGGCTCACCTGCTGCGCATGACTGGTTTCGACACCCTGTACGACAACCATTTTCGCGACGACGAGATCGAGCGCATCGCCAGCGCTCAGGGACGCATCGTGTTGACGCGGGATCGCGAGCTGCTCAAGCGCCGCACCATCACTCATGGCTGCTATGTGCACGCCCTTCGATCGGCCCAGCAACTGCGCGAGATCTTCGACCGGCTCGATCTGGCACGCAGCGCGCGGCCGTTTACGCTGTGCCTGTATTGCAACGCCCCCCTGCATGCGATCGAGAAGCATCGCGTCGCGCCCATGCTGCCCACCAGCGTGCGTGAGCGCTACGAGCGCTTCAGCGCCTGCGACGTGTGCCATCGCGTGTTCTGGGAAGGCTCGCACTGGCGGCGCATGCGTGCGATGGTGGATGGGCTGCTCGCGCCGGCGTGATGCCCCTTCAGGCGGGCCGAGGGCCTCCGATGCCTGAGCCGCCCAGCCGTGCTTCGAGCAGCGTGGCCACGCCGAGCAGGAAACGGTCGTCATGCCAGCGGCCCGCCAGTTGCAGTCCGATCGGCAGCCCCAGTGACGAGGTGCCGCAGGGCATGGACAGGGCCGGGTGGCCGGTCAGGTTCATCGGGTAGGTGTACGGGTACCAGGCGCCGCGAATCGTGCCGGCGGGCTGGCCCGCGATTTCGATGATGCCGTTCGGGTCCTGCGTCACCGGCAGAGGCGGGGCCGACACGGTGGGCGAGACCAGCAGGTCGAAGTGCTCGAACAGCTGCTGCAGCTCGGTGAAGCAGCGCGTGCGCGCAAAGCCCGCTTCGTGCAGAGCCACCGCGCTGTGGGCGCGGCCCCGCGTGACCGCGCCGACCAGCGAAGGATCGAGCTGGATGGCAAAGCGCTCCAGATGCGGCCCCACGCGCGCCGCGAGCACGGACTCGAGGATGACCAGGAAATGGCGCTCGAGCGAGACGAAATCGAGCTCGACCGTCTCCACGATCGCGCCTTCGCGCTCCATCAGGCGCACCGCGGCCGTCGTTGCGGCTTCGACCTCGGGGTCGAGCCGGTTGCCGCAGGTTGGCAGCCAAGCGACCTTCAGCCCATGCAGCGACAGCGGTGGTGTGCGCTCGTTGTGCGCGCGGGCCTGTCCGAACGGGTCCAGCTCGTGCGGGCCGCGGATCGCCTCGTACAGCAAGGCCGTGTCGGCCACGTCGCGCGCCATCGGGCCGACATAGGAGTTCGCGGCAAACAGGTCAGGTGGCTGCAGGTTGGCCACGCCGCCCAAGGTTGGCTTGAGCCCGACGATGCCGCAGCATGAGGCGGGGATGCGGATCGAGCCGCCGCCGTCCGTACCCAAAGCGATCGGCCCCATGCCGGCGGCCACGGCCACGGCCGACCCGCTGCTGGAGGCGCCGCAGGTGTAGAGCGGGTTGATCGGGTTGAGCGTGCGCCCGAAGATCGGTGCATCGGCCGCCTGCTTGTGGCCGAACTCGGGCGTGGTGGTCTTGCCGATCAGGATCGCGCCGGCGGCCTTGGCGCGGGCCACGGGCACGGCGTCTTCCTGGGGCACGAAGTCGGCATAGATCGCCGAGCCCATGGTCGTGCGCACGCCGGCGGTCAGCGTCAGATCCTTGACCGAATAGGGCACGCCGTGCAGCGGCCCGAGTGCCTCGCCGGCCATCACCTGCCGCTCCGCCCGCTGCGCGGCGGCGAGGGCCTGCTCGCCGGTCACGGTGATGAAGGCATTGAGCTCGGAGCGCGCCTCGATCCTTGCGAGCGCGGCGCGCACCGCGTCGACCGGCGAGATCTCCTTGCGCCGAATGCGCGCCGCGAGTTCGCGTGCGCTGAGATCGAGTTCGTCCATGGCGATTCCTGTTCCTGTGAGGTCAAAGCATCCAGCGGCCGCCGTCGATCAGCAGCGTCTGGCCGGTGATGAAGCGCGCCTCGTCACTGGCCAGAAAGGCGACGCTGGCGGCCACGTCCTCGGGTGCGCCAATGAAGCCGGCCGGCGTGCCGGCGCGGATGCGCTCGAGAATCTCGGCCGCCAGGCGTTCATGGGCCCGCGTCTGGATCGCGCCCGGGCTAACGGCGTTGACGGTCACGCCATGCGGCGCGAGCTCGCGCGCGAGCGCCCGGGTGAAGCCGATCACGCCCATCTTGGCCGCGGCGTAGTCGGCCAGGCCGGCGTCGCCAGCCAGCGCGGCATCGCTGCTCATGTTGACGATGCGGCCGCGCCCGCGCGAGCGCATGCCCGGCGCCACGCGGCGCGACGCGCGCATGGCGGTCAGCAGCGAGACCTCGAGCACGAAGCGCCAGACCGGCTCCTCGGATTCGGCAAACGCGCTGCCGCGCTCGCGCGCGCTCTGGCCCACGTTGTTGAACAGCACGTCGATGGCGCCGACTTCGGCCTCGACGCGGTCGAAGAAGGCGGCCACGGTGGGCGCATCGGTGCAGTCGCCGTCGATCGCGAGGCAGCGCGGCGCCTCGTCCAGCGCCGCCAGCTGCTGGCGCAGCGGTTCGCAGTCGAGGTCGAGCACCGCCACGCGGGCCCCTTCGGCCAGAAAGCGTAGCGCCGCCGCGGCGCCTATGCCCTGGCCGCCGCCGGTCACCACGACGGTGCGCCGGTCAAAACGAGGGTTCATGTCGGCTCCTCTCAGTGAAACGAGCGCCCGCCGTCCACGGCCAGCGTGGTGCCGGTGATGTAGCTCGCTGCCGGCCCGCCGAGGTAGAGCACGGCCTCGGCCAATTCCTCGGGTTGGGCCACTCGGCGCAGCGCGTAGCGCTGGCGGATGAGCTCGAGATCGGCCTCGGGGTCGGCGCTGGCTTCGTAGCTGGTGCGAAACAGCGGCGTGTCGACCGCGCCCGGGCACACGGCGTTGACGCGGATGCCGTCGGCCGCGAGCTCCATCGCCAGGGCCTTGCCGAACATGATGACGCCGGCCTTGCTCGCGCAATAGGCCGTGCGGTGCAACAGCGGCGTGAGTCCCGCGGCCGAGGACACATTGACGATGGCGCCGCCGCCCGCGTGCCTCAGGTGCGGCACGGCGGCGCGGCAGACCAGCATGGTGCCGGTGAGGTTGACCGCGAGCAGCCGCGCCCAGTCGGCGTCGCTGACCTGCTCCAGCGGTGCGCGCAAATCGATGCCCGCACAGTTGACCACGACATCGAGGCCGCCGAGCTGCTGCGCCGCGTGGTCCACCGCGGGCGCCACGGCCGCCGGGTCTGCCACTTCGCAGCCCTGGCCCGACGCGCTGGCGCCCAGGCCCTGCAGCGCCTGGCTCAGTGCGTCGGCGTCGCGGTCCAGCAGCGCCACGCGGGCGCCGCGTGCGAGTGCTAGCCGTGCGACCGCCAGCCCGATCCCGCTGGCCCCGCCCGCGATGAGGAAGCGCAGTCCCGCGTAACCGCAGGTCACGTCGACTCCCGCGCTTGTCGGCGCGCTCATGCGCCTGCTCCAGCGGCCTGCAGGCGCGGCCGCAAGTCGTCCGAAATCTCGTCGCAGCGTCCTATCCACACATTCGGGTGCGCCAACGCATGCTCGATCAGGCCTTCGAGCACCTTGATGCGCGAGGGCTGGCCGATGATTTCGGGGTGCATGCCCACCATCATCATGCGGTCCTCGGCGTAGAGCACGTCGAACTCGCTCTTCCAGGCTTCGAGCACGGCCGAGGGCGCCTGCAGCGTGCGTCCCGGCAGCACGATCGAGTACTGGAAGAAGGGCGCGTCGTCGAGCACCCAGCGAAACGGCAGCTCGACGATGTCGGTGCGCCGGCCGCCGATCTCGAGCAGGTAGGGCGAGTCGTCGTCGAAGAAGTTCGACGAGTAATCGAAACCGTATTCCCGGATCAGATCGAGCGTGATCGCGCTGAACTCCGCGGCCGGCGAACGCCAGCCGCGCGGGCGCCGGCCGGTCAGCGCGGTCAGCACTTCCATGCCCTTTTGCATTTCCTCGCGCTCTTCCTCGGGCCTGAGGTTGACGATCCAGCGGTGGCTGTAGCTGTGGTGGGCCACCTCATGGCCGCGCGCAAGGACGTCGTGCACCACGGCGGGCCGCTGCTCGGCCACCAGGCCGGGAATGAAGAAGGTGGCCTTGATGCCGTAGCGCTCGAGCAGCGCCAGCACGCGCTGGATGCCCACCTTCCAGCCGTAGGCGCCTTGCGACATCAGGATCGGCCGCTTGGCGTAGGCTGGGTCGCGCGCGGTCCACATCGTCTCGGCGTCGAGATCGAAGGTGAGCATGAGCGGAAAGCCTTTGCGGGTCAAAGCCATGGTACGAGTTCCTTGAGATCGGGCGGGGAATCAGACGTGCTTGTGAAAGCCGGTCCACTTCTCGGCCAGCAGCAGCACGATGCCGGTGGCCAGAATCAGCAGGGTCGAGACCGCGGCCACACCCGGGTCCACGCCCTGCTCGACCGAGGTGAAAATCTTCACCGGCAAGGTGTTCTGGCTCGCCGACAGCAGGAACACCGTGACCGGCACGTTGTCCAGCGAGGTGATGAAGGCGAACAGGCCGCCTGCCACCAGGCCCGGCTTGACCAGCGGAAAGGTGATCAGCCGAAAGCTGGTGAAGCCGTCGGCGCCCAGCACCCGCGCGGCGTCTTCGAGTGCGTCGTCGACCGAGGACAGGCTCGCGAGGCTGGCGCGCACCACATAGGGCACGGTGATCACCACATGCGCGAGCCACAGGCCCAGCGAGTGGCCGCGCATGCCGGTCAAGGTGTAGTACTGAAGCAGCGCCACGCCGAGCACGACCGAGGGCAGCACCAGCGGCGCCATCATCAGCGAGGTCAGCGTGCCGGCGGCCGGCACCAGGCGGCGGTGGATCGCGTACGCGGCCACCAGGCCCAGCGCCAGTGCGGCCGCGGTCGAACCCACGGCCAGCCACAGGCTGGTCCAGGCCGCGCTCAGGTAGTCGGCATCGCCCAGCACGACCTCGAACCAGTGCAGCGTGAGCCCGCGCGGCGGGATCGTGAGGTAGGCGGTCTTGCTGAACGCGGCCAGCACCACGACCAGCACGGGAATCTGCAGGAACACGATGACGGCCAGGGCGGCGCTCGCGAGCAGCGGGCGCGGTGTCTGTTCGGCGTTCATGCCGTGCCTCCCCAGCGCTTGAGAATGCGGCTCGACAGGCCGATCACCGCGAGCGTCAGCGCGGTCAGCGTGAACGACATGGCCGCGCCGCTGGGCCAGTCCAGCGTCTGCAGGAAGTCGTCATAGATCAGCGTGGCCATCACCTTGTAGGTGGGCCCGCCCAGCATGCGCGGCGTCACCAGCGCGCTGATGGTCAGAACGAACACCAGGATAGAACCCGAGAGGATGCCGGGTGCGCTCATCGGCAGCGTGACCGACCAGAACACGCGGGCGCGGCTGGCGGCCAGGGTGTAGGCCGCGGCCCGCACGTCCTTCGGAATGGCCTGAATCACGGGCACCAGCATCAGCACCATGAAGGGCAGGAAGATGTGCGACATGCCAACCAGCAATCCGAACAGGTTGAACATCATCTTGATGGGGCGTTCGATCAGACCGAGGTCGACCAACATGTTGTTGACCAGCCCGCGGTTGGCCAGCAGCGCGATCCAGCCAAACGAGCGCACGACCAGGTTCAGCAGCATCGGGAAGATGACCAGCATGGTCAGCGTCAGCCGCATGCGCGGGCCGGCATGGGCGATGTAGTAGGCGAGCGGATAGCCGAGCACGAGGCAGATGCCGGTGACGCCGAAGCCGAGCGCGAGCGTGCGCAGCACCACCTCGCGGTAGAACTCATCGGTGAGGATGCGCGTGTAGTTGCTCAGCGTCCACTGCTCGGAGACGCCCGTGCCTGGGATGTACTCGCGCAGGCTCAGCGGCGCCATCAGCAGCACCGGGCCGATGAAGACCAGCAGCAGCACGAGCAGCAATGGGGAGACAAGCGTGACGCCCGTGAGCCGCGCGTTCATGCGCCGGTCACCTGTTCCATGGCGCTGAGGTAGACGTGTGCGGGGTCGACCGTGATCCGCACGTCCATGCCGGCCGTCAGGTCCGCGTGCGGGCCGTTGGTCGGCGCCTCGGCGATCAGCTCGATCTGATCGCCCAGCCCGATTACGTATTGCACGCGCGCGCCGACGAAAGAGCGCAGCGCAATGCGGCCGGTGTGCACCGGGCCCGCAGCGGCCTCGCCGTTGGCCACGATGCGGATGTCTTCTTGCCGCACCACGACGTCGACCGACGTGCCGGGCGACAGGCCCTGGGTGTCGGCGAGCGGCAGCGTGACGCCACCGGGCAATTCGACCGCGGCCTGGCCCGCGGTGCGCGCCAGACGCCCGCTCATGCGGTTGGGGCGGCCGATGAAGCGGGCCACGAAGCCGGTGGCCGGGCGGTGGTAGATCTCCTCGGGCGTGGCGAACTGCTGCACATGGCCGTTGGCCAGCACGCAGACCCGGTCCGACATGGTCATGGCCTCGGCCTGGTCGTGCGTCACGAACAGCGTCGTGATGCCGACCTCGCGCTGCAGCCGCTTGAGTTCAATCTGCATCTCGTCGCGCAGAGCGGCGTCGAGGTTGGACAGCGGCTCGTCGAACAACAGGATGCTCGGGCGCGGCGCGATCGAGCGCGCGACGGCGACGCGCTGCTGCTGGCCGCCCGAGAGCTCGCGCGGAAAGCGCGCGCCATAGCCCGACAGGCGCACGCTCGCGAGCGCCTGCTCGACACGCTGCTGCAGCTCCTTGCCGGCCAGGCCCTGGCGACGCAGGCCGAACGCGACGTTGTCGAACACTGTCATGTGCGGAAACAGCGCATAGGACTGGAAGACCAGTCCCACCTGCCGCTTGTTGGTGGGCAGCTGGGTGACGTCGCGCTCATCGATCAGGATGCGGCCGCTGGTCGGCTGGATCAGCCCGGCCACCATGCGCAGGACCGTGGTCTTGCCGCAGCCCGACGGCCCCAGCAGCGAGATGAATTCGCCGTTCTTGACGGAAAGAGACACCGACGAGGCGGCCGTGTGCTCCGCATAGCGCTTCTCGAGCCGGTCCAGGGTCAGGCTGGGCATGGCGTTTCCTGTAGCTGGGCCGGCGGCTCAGCGCGCCACTTCACGCCGCCAGCGGCGCGACCATTCGGGCAGCGACTTGGCGACCGCTTCGGGGTCGGGCAGCCACAGGGCGTCGAAGGTCTCGCGGTAGGGCACGATCTTCGCGGCCTTGCCCGAGAGCGTGACCTTGGTGTTCACCGGGCCCGCGTACTTGCGCTCGGCAAAGCAGGTCTGGCCCTGGCGCGACAGCACTTCGTCGATGTATTTGAGCGTCAGCGCCGGCTGCTTGCCGCCCTTGGGAATGACCAGGGCCGGCAGGATGCCGACCGCCCCTTCCTTGGGGTAGGCCACGGCCAGCGGCAGGCCCTTGTCGATGGCCGAGCCCGCGCGGTCGGGGTACCAGGTGGCCATCACGATCTCGCCGCGCTCGAACAGCGAGACGATCTGGTCGGCCTGCGTGTAGAGCGTGACCGAGGACTTGGCCAGCGGCTTGATGGCCTCGAAACCCGCATCCATGTTGGCCAGCGAGCCGCCCTTCATGCGGTTGAGCGCCATCAGCAGCTGCACGCCCGAGGTGCCGCTGATGTCGCCGATGGCAATCTTGTCGGCGTACTCCGGCTTGAACAAATCGTTCCACGAGGTCGGCGGCGTCTTGACCTGCTTGGTGTCGTAGACGATCAGCGTCGCGCCCGTCATGAACACCACATACTGGTTGTCCTTGTCGAAGGCGCGTGGCGAAATCTCGCCGGCGTTGGCCAGCTTGCCGCGGTCGATGGTCTCGAGCAGCTTCTCGTTCTTGAGCTGGGTGGCGAGCGAGTTGTCGATGTACACCACGTCGAAGTCGGACTTGCCGCCCGTGGCCCGGACCGCGGCGGCAAACTGCGAGGAGCTGCCCAGCTTGAGCTGCACCTTGGCGCCGGTCTTCTTCTCGAACTCGCTGATATGGCAGGTTTTCGAATCGTCGGCGAACGAGCCGCCGAAGATCCCGACAACCAGTTCCTGGGCCTGCACCGCCGCGGCGGACGCAAGCGCCAGAGTCAGCGCCAGGGCGCGTGAAGACAACATGTTCATGGGAGCTCCTTGAGGAAACAGCTTTCTGACACACACAACCACCACGTCATGGTCGACCAAGGTGAACGGCACTGGCGAATACACTGACAGCAGCGGATCATTTATCTTTCAAAAAAGGTAAATGCAATGTTTTTTTGATGCGGGTTTGTCCGTAGCCGTTCAGCGACGCACTCGAAGAAAGTGAGAGACATGAAACAAGGAACTGGATCATCGGCGCCTTCCCAGGCAAGTGCTCGCGCGCGGGCCGAGGCCGACCTGGTCGGCCGCGGCATCGCGCAGTGGCGCAGAGAGCGGCCCGATCTCGACAGCTCGGGCAAGGCGGTGGTCGGGCGCTTGCTGCGGCTGGAGGAGGTGGTGCTGCGGGCCATCAACGCAGCGCTCGCGCCACACCAGGTCAAGTACCAGGAGTACGCCGTGCTCGCGACGCTGCGCGTGGCAGGGCCGCCGTACCGGCTCACGCCGTCGCAGCTTCAGGCCACGCTACTGTTTACCTCGGGCGGTCTGTCGAACCTGCTCAAGCGGCTCGAGGCCGACGGTCTGGTACGCCGCGCAAGCGATCCGCAGGATGGCCGTGGCGTGCTGGTCAGCCTCACCGCGAAAGGCCGGCGCCTCGCAGACCAGGCCATGCCAGACCACGCCGCCGCCGAGTTGCAATTGCTGCACATGTTCGAGCCGAACGAGCGCGACACCTTTGCGCAATTGCTCAGCCGCATGATGGTCGGCAACGCGCCCGAGTTAGGAGCCTGCGAGCAGCCCTAGCTACCCTCGCGTAATTGCTTTTTGAGCGCGACCTTCTCGGCCCGTCTCAAGGCCGCTGTCGATTTGCGGTGCGAACCGGCCTTGCGCCGCGTGGCCGGCGCGACCAGCGGGTTGCGGGGCCTGGGCAGCTTCAGCTTGATCTTGCGCGCGGAGCTCATGGCTTGAGTTTGAGCAAACCCGTCGCGAGCGCCGTGCCGCACGCGATCACCAAGCCGCATGCCACCATCCAACCCGTCAGACTCTCGCCCAGGAACGCGATGCCGTAGACCACGGCGAACACCGGGACCACAAAGGTCACGGCCAGGGCCCGGGCGGGCCCGGCATGCTCGATCAGCCGGAAGAACAGGATGTAGGCGATGCCGGTGCACAGGATCGCCACGGCCACGATGGCGCCCCAGGCGGTCGGCCCGGGCATCCGGACGGGCCAGAGCCAGAAGGCGGGGCCCGCCAGGCCGAGCGTGGCGCCGATCTGGCTGCCGGTGGCGGTGGCCAGCGGAGGAACGCCCGACAGATAGCGCTTGGTGAAGCTGGCCGAGATGCCATAGCACAGCGTGGCGAGCAGGCAGGCCCCGATCGCCAGGCTCGGCGCCCATGACTCGGCCCCGCCCGAACCGCCGGGTTTGAAGCCGGCCTTGTCCCAAGCCAGCAACGTGACCCCGCCAAAGCCCACGGCCAGGCCCAGGGCGCGCGAGGCATGGGGCCGGTCCTGGAGCCAGAGCCAGGCCACGATGGCGCCGAACAGCGGCACGGTGGCGTTGAGGATGGAGGTCAGGCCCGTCGTGATGGAGAGCACCGCATAGGAGTACAGCGCGAAAGGAATGCCCGAGTTCAGCAGCCCGACCAGCAGGATGGGGCCGGCGTTGCGCCGAAACGCGGCCCACTGGCCCTGCCACAACAGAATCGGAAGTAGAAAGGCCGCCGCGATGCCCACGCGCAGCGCGGCCGTCGGCACAGCCCCGAACTCCGCTGCTCCCAGGCGCATGAACAGGAACGAGGAACCCCACAGTGCGGCCAGGACGACGAACTCGCCGACCCAGGGGCGTGAAGCGGCGCCTGCGGTACTGGTGACGGCGCTCATCCCCGCGCACCCTCCAGTTGCAGCAGCGCCGTCTTGCGATCCAGCCCCCCGGCATAGCCGGTCAACGAGCCGTCGGCCCCCACGACGCGGTGGCAGGGCACGACGATGCCCACCGGGTTGCGGCCGACCGCCGCGCCGACGGCCCGCACGGCCGCAGGCTTGCCGATGCGTGAACTGAGATCCCCGTAGCTGGTTGTGGCACCGCGCGGGATCGACAGCAGCGCCTGCCAGACCGAGCGCTGGAACGCCGTTCCACCCAGCAGATCCAGCGGCAGCTCGAAGGTGGTGCGCAGGCCGGCGAAGTACTCCCTGAGCTGGCGGCTCGCCTCGACCAGCACCGGATGCTCCGGGTCGACCGGCCAGGCCGAGGGCCCGGCCGCTCGTTCCGGCAGGTGCTTCTGGCCTTCGAACCAGAGGCCGGCCAGCCCCTTGTCGGAGGCCGCCAGGATGATGGGCCCCAAGGGGCTGGAAAACCTGGACTGCGCGATGGACGCATCGAACTTCATGAAATCACTCCTTGGTCCTTGTGGAATGGTCGTTTACAGCTATGAATTTTGTAGCATCCCGGACCGGTGCCGAGTTCCAGGCACGGATCACGGCATAGCTGCGCCAGGGTTTCCAGGCCAGCGATGCCGCCTCGGCCGCCTCGGCCGGTTGTTTGGCCTGCATGACGCCCAGTGCCTTGTGCAGCGCCACGTCGCCGGCCGGGAACGCATCGGGCCAGCGCAGGGCCCGCATCGCGATGTACTGGGCCGTCCAGTCGCCGATGCCTGGCAGCTCTTTCAACGCAGCAACGGTGGCATGGACATCGGCGCCGCCATGCAGTTGCAGTCGCTTTTCGGCCACGGCCTGCGCCATCGCCACGATGGCGGCCTGCCGCTGTTTGACGATGCCGAGCTGACCCAAGGCGTCGCCGCCGGCCCGGGCCAGCACGGCCGGCGCGGGAAACAGCCGGGTCAGTTGCGGCAGAGGCGTTTCGATCGGCTCGCCGAAGCGATCGACCAGGCGTTGAGCCAGCGTGCGGGCCGCCGCCACCGTGATCTGCTGGCCCAGCACGGCGCGCACGGCCAGCTCGTAGCCGTCCATCGCGCCGGGCACCCGCAGGCCGTCGCCCTCGGGAAAGCTGGCGTGCAGCACGCTGTTGATGGCCTTCGGGTCGGCGTCGAGGTCGAGCATGGCCCGCAGCCGGCGGATCACCAGCGGCAGCAGCTCGCGCAGGGAGTCGCTCACGCGCAGCACGACCTGGCTGCGATTCACGTCGAACTCGGCCTTCAGCCAGCCGGCATGGGACTCGCCCCTGGCCTCGATGCGCAAGGTCCTGCTGATGCTGGGGCTCGCTGCGTCATCAGCTACGACTTCAACACCATGGAGCTGCCGCTGGCGGAAAAAGCCGAGCATGGCGTGCACGTCGTACGGCGGCCGGTAGCCGAGCTTGATGGCCATGCCCTGTTCCGAACGCGAGCCTCCTTCGCGCCGCAGCTGGGTCGGGTTCAGACCGTAGTGCTCGACAAACGCCGCGTTGAAGCGGCGCACGCTGGCGTAGCCGCTGCTCAGCGCGATCCGGGTGATGGGCAGGTCGGTATCGGCCAGCAGCTGCTTGGCCGTCAGCAGGCGGCGTGTCTGCAGGTATTGCAATGGTGAGACGCCGAACTGGGCCTCGAAGATGCGGCGCAAATGGCGGTCGCTGACGCCGAGCTTGTGGGCCAGCTGCGCGACCGAGGGCGTTGCACCGGGCAGTGAGTCGCCCCAGGTTTCGGGCTCGTCCAGCAGCCGGGCCGCCTGGTGCGCCAGGATGTAGGACGCATCCTGGATCGACCAGACCACCGAATGCGGCGCCAGCTCGGGCCGGCAACGCAGGCAGGGCCGGAAACCGGCGCTTTCGGCCTGGGCGGCCAAGCCGAAGAAACGGCAGTTCTCGCGCTTGGCGGTTTTAACCCTGCAGACCGGGCGGCAGTAAATGCCGGTGGAGGTGACACCGGTGAAAAAGCAGCCATCAAAGCGGGCATCGTGCGCCTTCAGGGCGAGGTAGCAGACGTCGGGCGAAAGGGAAACCGTATCGGGCGTCATGCGGATGATGATACGTCGGCCGCCGATTTTGACTGGCCGTTTTCGGACATGTGGCTGTCACGCCTGCCGCCTACAATCGCGGCAGCTCAAAACAGCCCCAGAGAAACAGATCCATGCAGGTAGCAGCCTCCATTTTCAAAGCCTATGACATCCGCGGCATCGTGCCGTCGACGCTGACCGAGGAGGTCGCCGAGGCACTCGGCAAAGCCTTTGGCACGATCGCCCGGGCCGAGGGCGAGGCCAGCGTTGCCGTCGGCCGCGACGGGCGCTTGAGCGGCCCGGCCCTGAGCGCGGCCCTCGTTCGCGGCCTCGTGGCAGCCGGCATCGACGTCATCGATGTCGGCATGGTGACCACCCCCATGCTCTACTTCGCCGCCAACACCCTTTGCGCCAGCGGCATCCAGGTCACCGGCAGCCACAACCCCAAGGATTACAACGGCTTCAAGATGGTCATGGGAGGGCGGGCGATCTACGGCGAGGAGATCCAGGCCCTGCGCCGCATGATGGAAGACGAGAACTGGACGCTCAAGGACGGGGGGCGCGTGCGCAACGTCAACGTGCTCGCTCCGTACCGCGACCGCATCGCCGGCGACGTGAAGCTCAAGCGCCCCATGAAAATCGTGGTTGATTCGGGCAACGGCATCGCCGGCGCTTCGGCCCCGGCCATCCTGCGCGCTCTCGGCTGCGAGGTCATCGAGCTGTTCAGCGAGGTCGACGGAAACTTCCCCAACCACCACCCGGACCCGAGCAAGCCCGAAAACCTGCGTGACCTGATCGCTGCCCTGCAATCCAGCGGCGCCGAGCTGGGCCTGGCTTTCGATGGCGACGGCGACCGGCTCGGCATCGTGACCCGCGACGGCAACAACATCTACCCCGACCGCCAGATGATGCTGTTTGCCCAGGATGTGCTCTCGCGCGTTCCCGGCGGCCAGATCCTGTTCGACGTGAAGTGCTCGCAGCGACTGGCACCGGCTATTCGAGCCGCCGGCGGCACGGCCCTGATGTACAAGACCGGACACTCGCTGATCAAGGCCAAGATGAAGGAAATCGGCTCGCCGCTGGGCGGCGAGATGAGCGGCCATATCTTCTTCAAGGAGCGCTGGTTCGGCTTTGACGACGGCACCTATGCCGGCTGCCGCCTGCTCGAAATCCTGAGCAGGAGCCCGGACGCCAATGCCGTGCTCAACGGCCTGCCGACCAGCTTTTCCACGCCCGAGCTCAATGTCAAATGCGCTGAAGGCGAGCCGCACGCGCTGGTGGCACAGCTGGTGGAGCGCGCCAGCTTTGCGGCGCCGGCCCAGGTTTCCACGATCGACGGCCTGCGCGTGGACTGGCCCGACGGCTTTGGCCTGATCCGGGCTTCGAACACGACGCCGGTGCTCGTGCTGCGCTTCGAGGGCCACACGCCCGATGCGCTGCAGCGCATCGAGGCCGACATGCTGGCCCTGCTGCGCAGCGTCAAGCCCGGGGCGCAGTTCGAGAACGCCGCCCACTGACAGCGGCCCGGCGTGATCCGCTCGCTCTACACGCTGGCCCTGTGGCTGGCCCAGCCCCTGCTGCGGCGCAAGCTGATCCGGCGCGGGGCCGCAGAGCCGGGCTATCTGGAGGCGGTGGACGAGCGCTTTGGCCGCTACAGCGTGGTGCCCGATCAGGGCCGGCTCTGGGTTCATGCCGTCTCGCTGGGTGAAACGCGGGCCGCTGCGATCCTGATCGCTCAGCTGCGCCAGCGGCTGCCCGGCCTGCGCCTGCTGCTGACCCACGGAACGGCGACGGGCCGGGCCGAGGGTGCCAGGCTGCTGCAGCCGGGCGACCTGCAGGTCTGGCAGCCCTGGGACACGCCCGGTGCCGTCCATCGGTTCCTGGCGCATTTCAAGCCCTGCGCCGGCGTTCTGATGGAAACCGAAATCTGGCCCAATCTGGCGGCCGCCTGCCGGCAACAGGGCGTGCCGCTGGCGCTGGCCAATGCGCGGCTCAACGAGCAGTCGCTGCGGGGGGCGTTGCGGCTTGCCTGGCTGTCGCGGCCCGCCTACCGGTCGCTGGCGGCGGTCTGGGCCCAGACCGAGGCCGACGCGCAGCGCCTGCGGCAGCTTGGCGCCCCGGTCCAGGGGGTGTTCGGCAACCTCAAGTTCGATGCCGAGCCCGATACCGCGCCACTGGCCCAGGGTCGCGCCTGGCGGCAGGTTTGCGCCCGGCCCGTCGTGATGTTTGCCAGCTCGCGCGAGGGCGAGGAGGGTCTGTTGCTCCAGGCCTTGCAGCCCATCGGGGCCAATGCCCCGCAGGAACGGGCGCAAGGCGCTACTGAATTGATAGCGAACCAGGTGCAGTGGCTGATCGTGCCGCGCCATCCCCAGCGTTTCGACGAGGTCGCTGCCCTGGTCGAGCGGCACGGCCTGACGCTGTCGCGGCGCAGCGCGTGGGTTTCCGGGCCCGAGCCGGCCGATGTCTGGCTCGGCGATTCGCTCGGCGAGATGGCCCTGTACTACGGCTTGAGCGATGTGGCCCTGCTGGGCGGCAGTTTCGCCCCGCTGGGGGGGCAAAACCTGATCGAGGCGGCGGCCTGCGGCTGCCCGGTCGTCATGGGGCCGCATACTTTCAACTTTGCCGAGGCGGCCGGACTGGCGCAGCAAGCGGGCGCGGCAACGCGCGTTCAGGACATCGAAGAGGCGGTCCATAGCGCAGCCGCCCTGGTGGCGCAGGCGCCGCGCCAGCAGGCGGCGCGCCAGGCCGCGCTGGCCTTTGCCGCGGCGCATCGCGGTGCGGCCGCGGCGACGGCAGCGGCCATCGCGGCGCTGCTGCGGCCCGCCCGCTGAAGAGGCCGATGCTTATTTCGCCAGCAGGCTGTTCACGCCCTGCAGGTCGTCGGCCTTCAAGCTGCCGTTGGCCTGGCGCAGCTTGAGATCGCCCAGCAGCACGTTGTAGCGGGCCTGGGCCAGGTCCCGCTTGGTCTGGTACAGCTGGCTTTGCGAGTTCAGCACGTCGATGTTGATGCGCACGCCGACCTGGTAGCCCAGCTTGTTGGCGTCCAGCGCGCTCTGGCTCGAGGCCTCGGCCGCTTCCAGCGCTTTCACCTGGCCCTGGCCCGAGACCACGCCAAAGAAGGCCGTGCGCGTGTTTTGCGCGACGATGCGCCGGGCGGCATCCAGATCGGCCTGGGCTTTTTCTTCGAGCGACAGGGTTTCCTTGATGCGGTTTTGCGTCGCGAAACCGGCGAACAGCGGCAGGTTCAGGGTCAGGCCCAGGTTGGTGACATTGGTGCGCGAGCTCTGGCTCGTGAGGGAGGTGGTCGTGCCTTGGGGGTTGCGCGTGACCGTGTGGTTGGCCGTCAGGTCCAGCGTCGGCTTGTGTCCGGCCTCGGCCTTGCGCGTCTCCAGCCGTGCGATCTCGAGCGCAATCCGGGTCTGCCGAACGGCAGGGTGGAACTCTTCGCCCTGCTGGACCCAGGTCGTGACGTCATCGGGCAGCAGGGCCGGCAAGGCCACCGGTGCCACCAGCGGGTTGGGCCGGGTGTTGGGCTTGCCCACCAGCTGGTCCAGCGCCAGTTTCTTCACGCGCAGGTCGTTGTCGGCCGCGATTTCCTGGGCCAGCACCAGGTCGTAGCGGGCCTGGGCCTCGCGCGTGTCGGTGATGGTGGTCGTGCCGACCTCGAAGTTGCGCTTGGCCGAGGCCAGCTGCTCGGCCACGGCCGCCTTCTGGGCCCGCACAAAGGTCAGGCTGTCCTGCGACGCGAGCACATCGAAATAGGCCTGGCTCACGCGCACGACCAGGTCCTGCTCGGCGCTGATCAACCGGGCCTGTGCCAGTTCGACCTGCTTCTTTCCCTGCTCGTAGCTGGCCCAGTTCGCGGGACGGTACAAGGGCTGCGAAGCGCTGACCGTGGCGTTTTGCGTGCTGAAGCTGCGGTCGGTGGGCGGGTTGGTGTTGTCAAACTGCGAGCGCGAGGCGCCGACGGCGAGGTTGGCCGCGGGCAGGATGCCGGCCCTGGTCTGCTCGGCCCGGAAGATGTCGGCATCGTACTGGGCCCGCGCCGACTGGTAGGTGGCATCGTAGCCGCGCGCCAATTCGTAGAGTTCCAGCAGGTTTTCCGCCCGAGCGGCTCCCGTGAATGTGACACCGAGGGCGACAGACAGGGGGAGAAGCCGGAACATGTTCATGGTTGTCCTTCTTAGTATCAGCTTGGAGGTCACGGTAGGCCTGGGGTTAGTAACGGGGCACGGTGGCGTCGAGTTCCTGGGACCAGGCATCGATGCCGCCCGCGATGTTGGCTACCTGCGCAAAGCCGCTTTGCTCCAGGAAGGAGGCGACCCGCTGGCTGCGGCCACCGTGGTGACAGAGGCAGGCCACGGCTTGCTGCGGGTCGAGTTCGGCCAGGCGCTTCGGGATCTCGGCCATGGGGATGGTGAGCAGGCTGAAGCCGGCGGGCTTGACGCTGGCGGTCTGCAGTTCCCAGGGTTCGCGCACATCGAGCACGACAGGCTGGCCATGCGCCGGAGCCGCCTGAAGCCAGGCAGGCAGCTCGGAAGGTCGGACTTGGGCAATCATGGGTTGGGCTCCGGAGGATGTCTTGCGGTTTTATCAGAAGTTGAAGCGCGACGGTTCGGCAAAATGTTGCAGGCGCGGCGCCACCGTGTCCCAGGGCTGGCGGGTCTGCCAGCTGTTGTCGCCGGTGCGGGTGACGAAGGTCGCTCGCATCATCGGCTCCTGGCCCACGATGGCCGCCAGGCGCCCGCCGGGCTTGAGCTGGGCCAGCAGGCCGGGCGGCACCTCGGCGACCGAGCCGCTGAGCACGATCACATCGAACGGGCCGTCGACCGAGACGTCCTTCGCGCCGTCGGCCTGGCGCACCTCGGCGTTGTGAATGCCGGCCTTTTGCAGGTTGTGGCGCGCCATCGCGACGAGTTCGGCGTCGAGCTCCAGCGAGATCACGCGCTGGGCGCGATGCGCCAGCAGAGCCGCCATGTAGCCCGAGCCGGCGCCGATTTCCAGCACCTTCTCGTGCTTTTGCACATGCAGGTCCTGCAGCATCCGCGCTTCGACCTTGGGCGCCAGCATGACCTGGCCCAGGCGTACCGCGTCCTCATGGGGGGCGCGCAAGGGAATTTCCATGTCGACAAAGGTCAGGGCCAGATGGGCTTCGGGCACAAACTCTTCGCGCTTGACGACCGACAGCAGCTGCAGCACATGGGTGTCGAGCACGTCCCAGGGACGGATTTGCTGCTCGATCATGTTGAAGCGGGCTTGTTCGTGGTTGGCGGGCGTGGTCATGGGGGGATTTCTCCGGGGGATCAGGACAAACCCTCGATTCTAGGGGGGAGGCCGGCGGCCTTTTTGCCGCGCCACAGCCGCTTGAACCAGGCGCCGAGGTCGTCCATGTAGCAGTACACGACCGGCACGACCACCAGCGTCAGCAGCGAGGAAGTGATCACGCCGCCGATCACGGCCTGTCCCATGGGGGCGCGCTGCTCCGAGCCCTCGGTCAATGCAAAGGCCAGCGGCACCATGCCGAAAATCATGGCCAGCGTGGTCATCAGGATCGGCCGCAGCCGCACCCGGGCGGCCAGCAGCAGGGCCTCGGCCCGCTCCATGCCCTGCTCCTGCATGCGGATCGCGAAGTCGATCAGCAAAATCGCGTTCTTGGTCACCAGGCCCATCAGCATCACGATGCCGATGATGGAGAACATCGACAGCGTGGAGCGGAACATCATCAGCGCCAGCACCACGCCGATCAGGGTCAGCGGCAGCGAGGTCATCAGCGCCAGCGGCTGCAGAAAGCTCTTGAACTGGCTGGCCAGGATCATGTAGATGAAGACGATGGCCAGGGCCAGGGCCGAGATCGCATAGCCGAAGGATTCGGCCATGTTCTTGGTGGAGCCGCCAAACTGGTAGCGGTAGCCGGGCGGGAAACTGATGCTCTCGAGCGCCGCGCGGATGTCGTTGGACACCTCGCCGGCCGAGCGGTTGTGCACATTGGCGTTGACCGCGACTTCGCGCGTGAGGTCGCGCCGGTTGATCTGGTTCGGGCCGGTCGCTTCCCGGACCGTGGCGACCTGGTTCAGGCGCACGATGCGGGGCGTTCCGTCGGCGTTGCTGCCGGCGGCGCCGCTGACGAAAGGCAGGCGGTCCAGATCCTGCGGCGCGTTGCGCGCATCGGGCGCCAGGCGCACGTTCACGTCATAGGTCTGGTCGTCGGGGGCGCGCCAGTTGCCCACGGTCTGGCCAGCCACCAGGGTGCGCAGCGCTCCGGCAATCTGGGCCACGCCCAGGCCGAGGTCGGATGCCGCCTCGCGCTTGAGCGCGACCTCCAGCGTCGGCTTGTCGGGCTTGAGGCTGGAGTCCAGATCGACCAGGCCGGGGATGCCGCGGACCTTGTCGGTCACCAGCCTGTTCAGGCGCTCCAGCTCCTGCAGGTCCGGGCCTTGCAGCGAGAACTCGATCTGCTTGTTGCCGCCGACCGAATCGAGCAGGCCCACATGCGTGACCGTGATGCCGGGCACCTGCTGCAGCCTCTCGCGCAGCACCGCCGACATCTGGTCGACGCTGCGCGCCCGCTGCTCGCGATCGACCAGGCGCACATAGAGGTTGGCGTAGATCTTGCCCTGCGCGGCGCCGGTGTTGATGGTCGACAGCGTGTATCTGACCTCGGGGAACTCGCGGATGATGGCCTCGACCTGTTTGGCCTTGGCTTCGGTCGCTTCGAGCGAGGAGCCGACCGGCGTGTGGAAGTTCAGCGTCGTTTCCGAGAAGTCGGCCTTGGGCACGAACTCGGTGCCCAGCAGCGGCACCATGGCGACGCTGGTCGCGAAGATCGCGACCGACAGCCCCATGGTGGCCAGCTTGTGCCTGAGCGACCAGCGCAGGATCTCCTGGTAGCCCTCGGCCAGAGAGTCGGTGGCGTGGTCGAACCAGCCCGTGACCCGGCCTATGGTCCGGTCGTAGAACGTGGTGGGGGCGGGGTGCTCGCCATGGGCATGGATGCTCGGGTCGTGCCAGACCGAGGACAGCATGGGGTCGAGCGTGAAGCTCACGAACATCGAGATCAGCACGGCCGCCACGATGGTGATGCCGAACTCGTGGAAGAACTTGCCGATGATGCCACCCATGAAGCCGATCGGCAGGAACACGGCGACGATGGAGAAGGTGGTGGCCAGCACCGCCAGGCCGATTTCCTGCGTGCCGTCGAGCGAGGCCTGGTAGGGCGCCTTGCCCATTTGCACATGGCGCACGATGTTCTCGCGCACCACGATGGCGTCGTCGATCAGCAGGCCCACGCACAGACTCAGCGCCATCAGCGTGATCATGTTGATCGTGAAGCCGAACAGGTTCATGAACAGGAAAGTGCCGATCAGCGCAATCGGCAGCGTCAGGCCCGTGATCACGGTCGAACGCCAGGAGTTCAGGAACAGGAACACGATCAGAATGGTCAGCAGCGCGCCTTCGATCAGGGTGTGGCGCACGTTTTGCACCGCCACGCGGATGGGCCGCGAGCCGTCCATGATCGGCTCCAGCCGCACCCCGGCCGGCAGCTGGGCCTGCATCTCGTCAATGGTTTTCTTCAGGCCATCGATCACCTGGATGGTGTTTTCGTCCTGCGCCTTCTGCACCGTCAGCAGCAGGGTGCGCTGGCCGTTGTGCAGTGCCAGGCTGTCGATTTCCTGGGCGCCGTCGGACACGCGCGCGACCTGGCCGACCGTGACGGGCGAGCCGCCCTTGCGCGCCACGATGATCTTGCCGAAGTCCTCGGGGCGCTGCATGCGCGCGTCGATCTGCACCACGCGTTCCTGGGTCAGCGAGCGGATCGCGCCCACCGGCAGGTCCTGGTTTTCGTTGCGCACGGCGGCCACCACCTGCTCGGCCGTGATGCCCAGTGCCTCCATGGCCTGCGGGTTGAGGTAGACGTTGATCTCGCGGCGGGTAGCCCCGACCAGCGTGACCGAGCCGACGCCGCGCACGTTTTCCAGCCGCTTTTTCAGCACCTGGTCGGCCCAGTTGGTCAGCTCCACCGCATTCAGGGGTTTGCCTCTGGACGGATCAGGCAAAACGGCCAGCGACCAGATCGCGCGGCTGGCCGGATCGAAGCGCAGCACGCGCGGCTCCTTGACCTCGGTGCGGAAGTTGGGACGGATAGTAGCGACCTTCTCGCGCACATCCTCGGCCGCCTTGCGGCCGTCGATGTGGAGCTGGAATTCGATAATGACGACGGCCTGGCCCTCGTAGCTGCGCGAGGTCAGGGCGTTGATGCCGGCAATCGAGTTGACGCCTTCCTCCAGCTTCTTGGTGACCTCGCTCTCGACGATCTCGGGCGAGGCGCCGGGGTACTCGGCCGTGATCACGACCACCGGAAAATCGACGTTGGGAAACTGGTCGACCTTCAGGCGCTGGTAGGAAAACAGGCCCAGCACCACGAAGGCGAGCATCACCATGGTGGCGAACACCGGGTTCTTGAGGCTGACGCGGGTGAACCACATGGCTTAAGGTGCCGTCCTGGAGTTGGACGCAGCTCGCCCCGGCGTCGCTTCACCCGGCGTGAAGCGCACCGCCGTGCCCTCGCGCAGCGGGCCGACGCTGCCGCCGATCACAAGCGCGTTCTCTTCCAGGCCCTTGACGGCGACCAGCGTGTCCTTGTCCACTTCGCCGCGAATGCCCAGTTCCACCGGCCGGTGAGCCACCTGGTTGTTGAGCACCAGCTGCACATAGGGCGCGGGTTTGTCGGTGCGCACGGCCGTCAATGGCACCGACAGGGCCGCGGTGCGGGCCGTGCCCAGCGTGCCCTGGGCAAACAGGCCCTGGCGCAGGCCGGCCGCGTCGTCGATGCCCAGGTAAACGAGCACGCTGCGGCTGCCAGCCTGGGCGCTGGGGTTGATGCGGGCGACCCTGGCCGTGACCGGCCGGGCGCTGCCTTCGACCTGCAGCACGGCGGCCTGGCCCAGGCGCACCTCCAGCGAGTCCGCGGCGGCCAGCGTGGCTTCGAGCTCCATGCGGCTCAGGTCCACGATTTCCACCACCTTGGCGTCCACGCCCACGCGCTCGCCGCTTTGGGCCAGGCGTTGTGAGATCTGGCCGGCAATCGGGGCGCGCAGCACGGTGTCGTCCAGCGACTTGCGGGCCATGTCCACGGCTGCCAGGGCGGCCTTGTGGTTGGCCTGGGCCGCGGCGAAGTTGTTCCACGAGGTGTCGAGCGCGGTCTTGGAGATGAAGCCCTGGTCCACCAAGGCCTTGTTGTTGTCCCACTGGCGCTGGGCGATGTCGATCTGCGCCTTGGCCGCATCGGCCTGCTCCTGCGCCTGTCTGAGGCGCGACTGGTAGTCGCTGGCGTCGACCCGCGCGATGACCTGGCCGGCCTGCACGCTGTCGCCTTCACGCAGCGTCAGGCCCTGCAGCTCGCCGGCCACGCGGGCCTTGACCACGGCCGAATTCACGGCCTTGAGCGTGCCCGACACCGGCAGGCCCTGTGCGAGCTCGCGGACCTGGGCTTTGACCACCTCGTGCGGCGCCAGTTCGACCACGGTCTGGGTTTTTGTCGCGATAGCCCTGGCCATGGCCTCCTGCTGGGCCTTGCGCTCCGACAGGGCGCGCAGCACGCTGCCCGCGACCAACAGCAACACGATGGCCAGGGCCATCCATTTGAGCCAGCGTTTCATGTCCGGTTCTTTTCCATATTGTTCGTTGTCTGTGGCCGCACGCACAGGCCGTTGAGGAGGGTGTTCGCCTGCAAGGCGATGTAGCGCCCGGGTTCCAGGACGCGGTCCAGGGGCACGCAGGCGCCCAGCGAGTGCTTGGACATGATCAGAAAGACCATGGGCGCGACCACGCTGTAGACCGCGTAGTCGATGTCGCTCACCTGGAACTCGCCGCGATCCACCCCGCGCTGCAGGATGCGCCGGATCAGCGCCTGGCCTGGTTCCACGACTTCCTGCTGATAGAAGGCGGTGATTTCGGGGAAATTGCGCGCCTCGCTGATGATGAGCTTGGTGATGCCGGAGGCCTTGGTTGCACCCACGCGCTCCCACCAGGCATTCATGCAATAGCGCAGCATGTCGGCCGAACTGCCTTCGTAGGCCTCGAACTCCTCGTTCCATTCCGTGAAGCGGCCCGAGATGTTCTCGCGCACCACGGCCTTGAACAGCTCTTCCTTGCTCTGAAAATACAGGAACAGCGTGCCCTTGGACACGCCGGCGCGCGCCGCCACCTCTTCGGAGCGGGTCGCGGCAAAGCCTTTTTCCACGAACAGGTCCAGTGCCGCCTCCAGCAGTTCGCCGGGGCGTGCTTCCTTGCGGCGCTCGCGTTTGGCGCGCACCTCGGCTTTTTTCGGGCTGATGAAGTCGGACGGGGCCATGAGGTTAATGACTGACTGGTTAGTAATGTAGCTTGGCGCCCACTGACCGTCAAGCGCCAAGGCTAAGCCCAGCGCGGAAATCGAGGGTGTCGTGTGGGTAAAGCTCTGTAAAGCGCTGGGGCGCTCAAGGAAACGCCGGGCCGCCCCAAGTTTTCTTGCACCCCTCGGGGGGCCTGACGCAGAGCGGCAGGGCTGGGGGCACTTAAACGCGGCTGAGCCGCAGGCCCAGCCACTCGTGCAGCACCTGGCGCGAGGACTGCAGGCCGTGGGCCGAAGGCAGCCACTCCAGCAAGGGGCGATTCACCGGAACTATGTAGCCCATGGGCGCGGGGGTGACCTCGAAGCCGGCCGCCTCGAAGGCCCGGACTGAGCGCGGCATATGCCAGGCGTGGGTGACCAGCGCGATACGCTGGATGCCGTCGCGCTTGAGCATCGCGCCGAGCATCTGGGCGTTCTCGGCCGTGTCGCGCGACTGCTCATCGACCCAGCGCAGTGCGAGGCCATGGTCATGGAGGGCGACGCGACGCGCCACCTCGCCCTCGGATGGTGCAGCAGTGCCGGCGCTGGCCCAGCCCACGCCGCCGGCAAAGGCCAGCGGCAGCCGCGCCTGTTTCGCCAGCCAGGCGCCATAGCGCAGGCGCGTGGCGGTGAACGAGTTCAGCTGGGCCTGACCGTATTCCGGTGCCTGAGCCCGAACCCCGCCGCCCAGCACGACGACGGCCTGCACGGGGCTGTTGACGAGGCTTGTTGCCGTGAGGGGTGCCACCGGCGGCAGCAGGGCTTGCGAAAGCCAGATCGCCACCGCGTTGCAACTGAGCAGCCAGAGCGAGCCGAGCGCGGCCAGCGTCAGCACGGTGCCAGCCGCTTTCTTTCGCCAGCCGAGCAGCAAGCCGAGCAGGGCCAGCAGCAAGGGGGCTGCTGGCGGCAGTACCAGGGCCGTCAATAGCGGCTTGAGTTCGCCGAATTGCAAAATGCTATCAATTTAGTAGCTAACGAGATCGGAAACACCGGGGCTACAGGCCAAAACGATCAATAGAACGCCTGCAAACCGGTCTGCGCCCGCCCCAGGATCAGCGCGTGCACATCGTGCGTGCCTTCGTAGGTGTTGACGGTTTCGAGGTTGATCATGTGACGGATCACATGGTATTCGTCGTGGATGCCGTTGCCGCCGTGCATGTCTCGGCTCATCCGGGCGATGTCCAGCGCCTTGCCGCAGCTGTTGCGCTTGATCAGGCTCACCATCTCGGGCACGGCCTTGCCCTCGTCCATCAGCCGGCCCACGCGCAGGCAGCCCTGCAGGCCGAGCGTGATTTCTGTCTGCATGTCGGCCAGCTTTTTCTGGATCAGCTGGTTCTGGGCCAGCGGGCGGCCGAACTGCTGGCGCTCCAGCGTGTACTGGCGGGCGCGGTGCCAGCAGTCTTCGGCCGCGCCCAAGGCACCCCAGGCGATGCCGTAGCGCGCCCGGTTCAGGCAGCCGAACGGGCCCGTGAGGCCTTGCACTTTGGGCAGCAATTGCGATTCAGGCACGAACACCTCGTCCATCACGATCTCGCCGGTGATCGAGGCGCGCAGGCTCATCTTGCCTTCGATCTTGGGGGCGGACAGGCCCTTCAGGCCTTTTTCGAGGATGAAACCGCGGATGCTTTCCTGGCCGCCGACCTGGCCATCGGCATTTTCGAGCTTGGCCCAGACCACGAACACATCGGCGATCGGGCTGTTGGTGATCCACATCTTGGCGCCCCTGAGGACGTAGCCACCGTCCACCGGCTTGGCCCGCGTGATCATGCTCGCCGGGTCGGAGCCGTGATTCGGCTCGGTCAGGCCGAAGCAGCCCACCCACTCGCCGGTGGCGAGCTTCGGTAAATATTTCTGGCGCTGGTCCTCGCTGCCGTATTCGTTGATCGGGTGCATCACGAGCGAGCTCTGCACGCTCATGGCGCTGCGGTAGCCGCTGTCCACGCGTTCGACCTCGCGCGCCACCAGGCCGTAGCTCACGTAGTTCAGGCCGGCGCAGCCATAGCCCTCGATGGTCGAGCCCAGGAAACCCATGGCGCCGAATTCGTTCATGATCTCGCGGTCGAAGCTCTCGTGGCGTGCCGCCATCAGGACGCGGGGCTGCAGCTTCTCCTGGCAGAAGGCGTGGGCGGCCGCCACGATCGCGCGCTCGTCGTCACTGAGCTGCTCCGAGAGCAGAAACGGGTCTTCCCAGTTGAATTTGGCTTTCATGGTCGATTTCCTTTCAGGGCTCATCGCAGTGTAGCGATGTTGCGGACGATGCTTTAAATGTCAACTATTTTTTTAAGGGCATCGATGGTGCCGCCGGCAGCTCGGTGGGCGGCGCGTGGCGGTAGCTGGCCGGCGTGCGGCTGAGCTTGATCGGCGAGGCAATGCCCGTGTAGTCGTCGCCAATGTTCACCACCATGCCGCGGTGCGCCGTGTGCGGATGCTGCAGGGCGGCGCTGACCGAGAGCACAGGCGCGCAGGGCACGCCCAGCGCCATCAGATCCTGTGCCAGGGTCCCGCAGTCGTGCTCGGCCAGCAGTTCGATCAGGCGCCCGCGCAGCGCCGCCCGGTTCACCGAGCGGGCTCCCGCGCCCGCATAGGCTGGATCGCCGGCCAATTCGGGCGCGCCCAGGTGCTTGCACAGCAGGCCGAACTGCCGGTCGTTGCCGACCGCGAGGAAGATCGCCGCCGTGCGCGTGGGAAAGGCATCGTAGGGGTAGATGTTCGGGTGGGCGTTGCCGGTCAGCCGGGGCTCGCGGCCGTCGAGAAACCAGTTGGCCGCATGCGGATGCAGCAGCGACAGGCCGCTGTCGTAGAGGCTGGCCTCGACGAACTGGCCCCTGCCGCTGCGCTCGCGCTCCTGCAGGGCCAGCAGCACGCCCAAGGCGGCGTTGAGGCCGGTGACGAGGTCGACCACGGGCAGGCCCACGCGCAGCGGATCGCCGCCGACTTCGCCGTTGACGCTCATGATGCCGGTCATCGCCTGCACCGCCGCGTCATAGCCAGCGAGGCCGCCGAGCGGACCATCGGCGCCGAAGCCGCTGACGCGGCAGTGGATCAGCCGCGGAAAGCGCTGCGCCAGCTGTTCATAGCCCAGCCCCCATTTCTCCATCGTGCCGGTTTTGAAGTTTTCGATCAGCACGTCGGCGCCTTCGAGCAGTCCGAGCAGCACGGCGCGGCCCTGCTCGCTGGCCAGATCGAGCTGGGTGCCGAGCTTGTTGCGGTTCAGCCCCAGGTAGTAGGAGGCCACGCCGTTGCGGAATGGCGGGCCCCAGGCGCGCGTGTCGTCGCCTTGCGGCGGCTCGACCTTGAGAACGTCGGCGCCATGGTCGCCCAGGATCTGGCCGCAGTAGGGCCCGCCCAGGACACGCGAGAGGTCGATGACGCGGATGCCTTGCAGCGCGCCCTGGGACGCCTGGGCGTTCGAACAGTTAGTCACGCTCAGTCCACCTTCGCGCCCGAGACCTTGATGACCTCGCGCCATTTCGCGGCTTCGCTGCGCATGGTGACCGCCAGCTGGGCCGGCGTCGTCTGCGGCGGCGGCTCCAGGCCCTGCTGAGCCAGGCGCTGCTTCACGTCGGGCTGCTGCATCACCTGCGCGAACGCGGCGTTGAGTTTGGTCACGACATCCTGCGGCGTGCCCGAGGGCGCGACGATGCCGAAGAACACGCTCGCATCGAAGTCCTTGAGTCCCTGCTCCATCAGCGTGGGCACATCGGGCAGGGCGCCCGAGCGCTTGGCCGAGGTCACGCCCAGCACGCGCAGCTTGCCGGCCTTGATGTGGGGCAGGGCGGTCAGCACGTCGGTGAACGACATCGCGACCTGGCCGCCGAGCAGGTCGTTGAGCGCGGGGCCCGTGCCCTTGTAGGGGATGTGCTGGATGTCGGTGCCCGCGCGCATGTTGAACAGCACCCCCGCCAGGTGCGAGGAAGCGCCGCTGCCCGAGGAAGCGAAGCTCAGCTTGCCGGGGTTGGCCTTCGCATAGGCGATCAACTCCTTCATGTTCCTGGCCGGCACCGCCGGGTGCACGACCAGCACATTGGGCAGGTGGCCGATCTGGATGATGGGCGAGAAGCTCCTGAGCGGGTCGTAGTTGATCTTGTCGTACAGGTTCACGTTGATCGCCAGCGGGGCCGAGGTGCCGAACAGCAGCGTGTGGCCGTCGGCCTCGGCGCGCGCGACATACTCGGCACCGATGTTGGCGCCAGCGCCGGCCTTGTTCTCCACGATCATGGTCTGACCCAGCACCGGCTTGATCGCGCTGGCGAGCGTGCGCGCCATCGCATCGGTCGGCCCGCCGGGCGCATAGGGCACGACCAGCGAGATCGTTTTTTGCGGATAGGGGCCCTGGGCCCAGGCTGCGCTGCCGCCTGCAAGGCATGCCAGCGCCAGCAGCCAGGTTCTGCGTCCATTCATGTCTGTCTCCAAGTGTGATGTGATCTGAAAACTCAGGCGCCCAGGAGCGTCCGCTCGGCCTCGGCGTCGATGCTGTCTTGTTCGGGCGCCAGCGGGTCTGCCGGCAGCAGGCGGTGCCGCAGCACCAGGCGAGCCAGGTGCAGGCGCTCGGGCGTGCCGATGCGCGCGGCCTCCCGGGCCATGGCGACCGCCGTGGTGATGTGGTAGAGCGCCGAGGCTGCGCGCCGCGCGAGCGCTTCGCCGCCATCGGCCACGGCAGCGTCGGCCAGGCGGGTGGCGCGCACCATCACGTCCTGCAGGTTCGCGTGCAGCGCGCCTTCCATTGGCGTCTCATCGATCAGTCGCTCGAGGTGGGCCATCAGCGCGGTCAGCGAGCCTTCGCGTCGAATCGCGCGGATCACGTCCAGCGCGACTATGTTGCTCGTGCCTTCCCAGATCGAGCCCAGGTGCGCGTCGCGCACCAGGCGCGGCTCGCTCCATTCCTCGATGTAGCCGCAGCCGCCGCGCACTTCCATCGCGTCGCCGGTGACCTTGCGCGCATCGCGGCAGGCGCGGAACTTGATCAGCGGCGTCAGGATGCGCGCGAGACGGTAGGCCTCGGCATCACCGGCATCGGCGCGGCGCAGCGCCTCGGCGGTCTGGAACATCATGGTGCACGCCTGCTCGCTGGGCAGCAGCAGCTTCATGAGCTGGCGGCGCATCAGCGGCAGCTCGATCAGCTTCTTGCCAAAGGCTTCGCGGTGGCGCGCGATGTACAGCGCCTCGCTGACCGCGCGGCGCATCAGGCCGGCGGCGCGCACGCCGTTGGACAGGCGCGAGTTGTTTACCATGTCGGCCATCTGCACGAAGCCGCGGCCCTGTTCGCCCACGAGCCAGGCGCGTGCACCTTCGAGCCGGATTTCGCCGCTGGCCATGGAGCGGGTGCCGAGCTTGTCCTTCAGGCGGATGATGCGGTAGCGGTTGTGCGAGCCGTCTTCCAGGTCGCGCGGCAGCAGGAACAGCGACACGCCCTTCAGACCCGGCTCCCCGCTCTCGACGCGCGCCAGCACCATGGCCAGGGCGGCGTCGGGGTTCGAGCAGAACCACTTGTCGCCGCTCAGCAGCCAGGCTCCGGGATGCTCGGGGTCGGGCCGCGCCAGCGTGGCGGTGGCCGCGATGTCCGAGCCCGCGCCCTGCTCGGTCATGAACATCGCGCCCTGCGAGAGTTCGTCCATGTCCAGGCTGGTCAATGAGGGAAGGTAGCGCGCCACGAGCTCGGGCGCGCCGAACTTCTTGAGCGTGCGCGTCAGCGAATCGGTCATCGAGACCGGACAGCAGAGGCCGAACTCGGCCTGCACGAACAGATAGGTCAGCGCGTATTTGACGGTGGCCGGCAGCTGATCCGGCCAGCCCAGCACATCGCTGCGGTGTGAAATCGCGGCCAGCGCGTACTCGCTGAAGGCCAGGCGCTCCATTTCGACATAGGCCGGGTGCTTGAGGACTTTTTGTTCATCGAGGCCCGCGCGGGAGCGGTACTGCAGTTCGGGTGGGTGCTTGTCGGCGGTATTCGCCAGTTCGTCGAGCTTGCCGCCGGCCAGTTCGCCCAGCCGCATGAGCTGTGGCCGGAGGTGGGTGACGAGTTCGGGCTGCAGGTACACGGACAGCAGGGACTGCAGGCCGGGGTCGGTTGCGAACAGGTTGGCGCCGCGCTGGTCGGGCACGGGATGGCTCGATATTTCTGTGGGGGGCATGGACATGGTTGGCTGGTCTCCTGGCTTCATTGTTCGCGCCAGGACCATAGCTGTCCAATATTGATTATGGCTTGAGCAATATAATTTTTGAATTCATGGAATTCCGTCACCTGCGCTACTTTCTGGCCGTGGCCGAGGAACTGCACTTCGGCCGGGCGGCGCGGCGCCTGCACATCTCGCAGCCGCCGCTGTCGCTGAACATCCAGCAGCTCGAAGCTTCGATCGGTGCGCGCCTGTTCACCCGCAACAGCAAGGAAGTGCGGCTCACGGCGGCCGGCAAGGCTTTCGTGCCGCGCGCGCGGGCCCTGCTGGAGCAGGCGGGCGAAGCGGCGCGCCATGCGCGCGATGTCGAGCAGGGGCTGGCGGGGCGGCTGCACATCGGCTTCGTCGGCGCGATGCTCTACCGCGGCCTGCCGCAGATGCTGCGCAAGTTCCAGTTGCAGCATCCGATGCTGCGGGTGGTGCTCAGGGAGCTCAATTCGCAGGACCAGCTGATCGAACTCGCCCATGACCAGCTCGACGTCGGCTTTGTGCACAGCACGCGGCTGCCGGCCGAGATGTCGCACCAGCTGTTCGCCAGCGAGCCGTTCGTCTGCTGCCTGCCGGCGGGCCATGGTCTGGCGCGCAAGCGCAGCCTGGCGCTCAAGCTGCTGCAGGGCGAGCCCTTCGTGCTGTTTGCGCGCAGCGCGTCGCCCGACTATTACGAGCGCATCCTGGCCATCTGCGCCGATGCGGGCTTCTACCCCGAGGTGCGGCACGAGGTGAGGCACTGGCTCAGCGTGGTGTCGCTGGTGTCGCAGGGCCTGGGCGTCGCGCTGGTGCCGGCGGCCCTGCGCCATTCGGCGCTGGGCGGCGCGGTGTTTGTGCCGCTCGATGCGGGTGTGGCGCAGTCGCAGTCCTACTGCATCTGGAAAACCGCGAACGACAACGCGGCGCTCACGGCGTTCCTCGAGCTCGCGCGGGCCGAGGCCGCAAGGCAGGCGAAAGGCGCAAAATCCGCATAGGGCAAGGCCAGGCGACGACAGCAGGGCGCTTGCGATTCCATCCCCGGAGCGAGATCATGACCACTGAAACCATCACCTTGGGCGGCCGCTCAACTGACACCATCACCCTGGGCGGCGGCTGTTTCTGGTGCCTGGAGGCCGTCTACGACCGCGTGCAGGGCGTGACCGACGTCGAGTCCGGCTACAGCAATGGCCATGTCGCCAATCCCGGCTATGAGCAGGTCTGCCGCGGCGACACCGGCCATGTCGAAGTGGTCAAGCTCGAATACGACCCGGCGCAGATCAGCCTGCGCGACATCCTTGAAATCTTCTTCGTGATCCATGACCCGACGACGCTGAACCGCCAGGGCAACGACGCCGGAACGCAGTACCGCAGCGGCATTTATTTCAGCACGCCCGAGCACAAACAAGTGGCCGACGACATGATCCGCCAGATGAGCCAGGACAAGCTGTACGGCCGCCCCATCGTGACCGAGGTGCTGCCGCTGGCCAACTACTGGCCGGCCGAGGACTACCACCAGGACTATTTCGCCAAGCACCCGAACCAGGGCTATTGCGCGTTCGTGGTCGGGCCGAAGGTCGAGAAATTCCGCAAGACCTTTGTCGAGCGGGTCAAGGCGTGATCGCGACCCGCTCGCTGCGCTACCAGTACCCCGGCGGGAGCGCGCTGGAATTTGCCGATGTCGATGTGCCGCAGGGCGGCGTTCTGCTGTTGCGCGGCAATTCGGGTTCAGGCAAATCGACCTGGCTGGCCCTGGCGGCGGGACTGCTGAGCGCCTCGGGCGGCGCCGTGACGGTGGCCGGACAAAACCTCAATGCCCTCAAACCGGTCGCACGTGACGCCTGGCGGGCGAGGACTCTGGGCTTTTTGCCACAAAAGATGTATCTGAGCGACGCGCTCACGGTGGCTGGCAATCTGTCGCTGGTGTTTTTCGCCGCGGGACGGCGCGAAGACGGCGCCGCTGTGCAGCACGCGCTGCAGGCCCTGGGCGTGGCGGATCTGGCGCGGCGCAGACCCTCGCAGCTCTCGGGCGGGCAGGCGCAGCGCGTGGCCCTGGCTCGCGCCGTGCTGCTGAACCCCAAGGTGATCCTGGCCGACGAGCCCACGGCCAGCCTCGATGACGAGGCGGCGCGTTCGGCGCTGCAACTGCTGCAGGGCTGCGCCCAGCGCTGCGGCGCCACGCTGGTGATTGCGACGCACGACCGGCGGGTGGAGCAGGCCCTGCCCGCCGCGCTGATCCATGCTATCGGCCCCGTGCCCTCTCATGCCTGGTCCGAGGCGCTATGAAACTCATAGCGCTTTCGTTTCGCTACCTGTGGTCTCGTCCGCTGGCCGCGACGCTGAACCTGCTGCTGCTGACGCTGGGCCTGGCCTCCATCAGCTTTGTGCTGCTGGCCAGCAAGCAGATCGACCGCGCCTTCGAGCGCGACCTGGCCGGCATCGACCTGGTCGTGGGCGCCAAGGGCAGCCCGATGCAGCTGATCCTGGCCGGCGTGTTCCACATCGATGTGCCGCCCGGCAACATCGCACTCGCCGATGTGCGGCAACTGCAGAACAACCCGCAGGTCGCGAAGCTGATTCCGCTGAGCCTGGGCGACAGCTACCGGGGCTTTCGCATCGTCGGCACCACGGCCGATTACCTCAGCCACTACCGGGCGCAACTGGCCCAAGGCAGGGTCTGGGAACAGCCCATGCAGGTCGTGCTGGGCGCGCAGGTAGCCCAGGGCGGAGGCGCGGGCCGGGCGATGAGGCCGGGCGACCGTTTCACCGGTTCGCACGGTCTGGGGGGCGGCGGGCATGGACATGGCGAGCATCCCTACACCGTGAGCGGCGTGCTGCAGGCCTGCGGCTGCGTGCTCGACCGCCTGATCCTCACGGCCACCGAATCGGTCTGGCAGGTCCATGAAAAAGCCACGGCGCTGGACGAGGACGACCGCCGGGCGATGGAGGCCGAGCGCGAGGTCACCCTGGCCCTGATCAGCTACAAAAGCCCGCTGGCGGCCGTGACCTTTCCGCGCTTTGTCAACAGCAGCACCAGCATGCAGGCCGCCGCGCCGGCGGTCGAGGTCACACGGCTGCTGCGCATGGTTGGTGTCGGCACCGAGGTGCTGCGCGGCCTGGGGGCGGTGCTGCTGTTCACCGCGGGACTGAGCGTGTTCATCGCGCTGTGGAACGCGGTGCACGAGCGCCGGGCCGATCTGGCCATGCTGCGCATGCTCGGCGCCCCGCCGGCCAAGGTCGCGGGCCTGGTGCTGTGCGAGGCCCTGTGGCTGGCGATTCTGGCGTCGGCCCTCGGGTTGTTGGGCGGCCACCTGTTGACAGCTTTGGTAGGCTATGGGCTGCAGGTCGAAAAGTCGCTGCCGGTTACGGGCTGGCTGTGGCTTGCCGCCGAGGGCTGGATTCCCGCGGCGGCCGTGGGCGTGGCGGGACTGGCGGCTGCGCTGCCCGCCCTCAGTGCCTACGGCGTCGATGTGGCCTCATTGTTGAACACAAGGTAATTCTGATGAGAAAAGTACTGTTGGCCCTTGCTTTGTGGCCGTTGTTTGCTATGAATTCAGTAGCGCAAGAGGCCAGGGAGATCAAGCAGGACATCGAGCGCCACCGCGCCATGGCGGCCGCCCATGAGGCTGCTGCCAAGTGCCTGGAGTCGGGCAAGAAGCACGACCAGTGCCAGAAAGAGCTGCAGGCCGCCTGCAAGGGACTGGCGATCGGCAAATACTGCGGGATGAAACATGAACACTAAGCTCATCATCGCGGCCCTGCTGGGCGCGGTCAGCCTGGTCGCCCAGGCGCAGCTGAGTTCGCCGCTGCCGGCCGGCACCGGTGCCGGCGTTCACAGCCCCAACAGCCCGTTCGCCCCCTTGCCCCAGCGCGCCGACGTCGTGCCCTGGTCCGTGCTGACGGCCGTGAGCACCAAGAACGAGAAGAACCGCATCCTGCCGGTGTTCGGCGCGAGCCAGCTGGCGCTGAACCAGAAGACGCAACGGGTCCAGGGCTTCATGATGCCGCTGGAGGCGGGCGAGAAGCAGCGGCACTTCCTGCTGAGCTCGGTGCCGCTGACCTGCTCGTTTTGCCTGCCCGGCGGGCCCGAGAGCATGGTCGAGGTCAAGACCAAAACGCCGGTGAAGTACAGCCTCGAGCCCGTGGTGGTCGAAGGTCGCTTTGCCGTGCTCCATGACGACCCCTACGGCCTGTACTACCGCATCACCGACGCCGAAAGCGTGAAATGATGGTGGCAAGACGCGGCTGGCTGTGGCTACTGGCATGGGCCCTGGTGCTCGCGCCTGCGCTCGGCCAGATGCACCGCGGCGTCCATGGGCCGCAGGCCGCGCTTGCGATGGCCGCGCCCACGGCAGTGGCGGCGCAGGCCCACGAGGGCGGCCACGACGGGTTCGCCGAACTGTTTTCCAGCCATGGCAGCGACGCCGACTGCCGATTGTTCGATCAGCTCGGCCACAGCGACGCCCTGCCCGGCGTGCCTGCGCTGGCGCTGCCACTGGCCGCGCCCCTGTTCTTTCTCGACTTCTTCGAGGGCGAAGCACTCGCCCGCTGGCGCGCGCTGTTCGACGCGCGCGGCCCGCCTTCCGTTCGCTGAATCCCCGCCTTGATGCTGCTGCGCGCCGGCTGCGGGCCGGGCGCAGCCCTGTCCTTTTGATTCACCGAACGCCCTATGAACAACAACTCCCGTCCCGGCGCCCAGGGCTTTGCACCTGCCTGCGTCCGCGCTGCCATCGTCTCGCTCGGCGCCTTCGGCAGCGCCGCGGCGCCGGCCCAAACCGGCCCGACCCTGAAAGAAGTCACCGTCACCGGCAACCCGCTCGGCACGACTGATTTGATAGCGCCTGCCGCCCAGTACTCGGGGGCTGGCCTGTTGTTGCGCTCCAAAACCACGCTGGGCGAGACGCTCGACGGCACGCCCGGCGTCAGCAGCACCTACTTCGGCCCGAATGCCAGCCGCCCCATCATCCGCGGGCTCGACGGCGACCGCATCCGCGTGCTGCAAAACAGCGGCGCCACGGTCGACGCTTCGGCCCTGAGCTTTGACCACGCCGTGCCGGTCGACCCGCTGAGCATCGAGCGCGTCGAAGTGCTGCGCGGCCCCGGCGCCCTGCTGTACGGCGGCAGCGCGGTCGGCGGCGTGGTCAACGTGATCGACAACCGCATTCCGCGCGAAGCGATCAACGGCGTCACGGGCAAGGCCGAGCTCGGCCTGGCCACGGGCAACCGCGAGAAGGGCGGCGGCCTGGTGCTCGAAGGCGGCAACGACCGCTATGCGCTGCATGTCGACGCGTTCGACCGGAGCACGGCCAACCAGCGGGTGCCTGTGGCACTCGCCTGCACCCAAGGCGGTGTAACCACGTCGGCCAAACGCATCTGCAACTCCGCCAGCGATGTCAAGGGCGGTGCGGTCGGCGGCTCGCTGTTGTTCGACCAGGGCTATCTGGGCGCCTCGGTCAGCACCTACCGCAGCGACTACGGCACGGTGGCCGAAGATGAGGTGAGCATAGCCATGAAGTCCAACCGCTATGCGCTCGAGGGCGAGCTGCGCTTGCCTGGCGGCTTCTTCAATAGCCTCAAGGGCCAATTCAGCCACAGCGACTACAGCCACACCGAGTTCGAGGCCGGCGCGCCGGGCACGGTCTTTGGCAAGCAGGGCAACGACTTGCGGCTGGAGGCGCGCCACGCGAAGCTGGGCCCGGTCGAAGGCGTGATCGGCCTGCAGGCCGATGCCACGCGCTTCTCGGCCCTGGGCGCCGAAGCCTTTGCGCCTTTCAGCCGCACGGCGTCGACCGCGCTGTTTGCCTACGAGGAGCTCCCCACGGCCTGGGGCAAGCTCAGTTTTGGCGCCCGAGGCGAACGCGTCAAGGTGGAATCCCTGGGCAACCCCGACCCGGCCGTGACGCGCTTTGCGCCCGGCAGCCGCAATTTCAACCCGCACAGCTATGCGCTCGGTGCTTTGGTCAACCTCGGCCCGGCCTGGCAGCTCAGCTCCAACCTGTCCTACACCGAGCGGGCACCCAAGGACTATGAATTGTTCGCCAACGGACCGCATGTCGCGACGGCCGCCTGGGAAGTCGGCGACGCCACGCTGGCCAAGGAAAAATCGGCCAACCTCGATCTGGGCCTGGCCTGGAAGTCCGGCGCCGACCGCTTGGCGCTGACGGCCTTTGTGAGTCGCTTCAGGAACTTCATCGGCCTGGATGCGACGGGCAACACCCGTGGCGCCGATGGCGAGGTCAACCCGGTCGATGCCGACGGCGACGGCAAGGCCGATGGCAGCGGCGAGGACATCCTGGCCGAATTCGCCTACCGCGGCGTGCGCGCCCGCTTCACCGGGCTGGAGGCCAGCGGCAATCTGCGCTTGCTCGAAGCTGGGGCTACGCTGGATCTGGAGCTGCGCGGCGACCTGGTGCGCGCGACCAACCTGAGCAGCGGCCAGCCCCTGCCGCGCATTGCGCCGATGCGCCTGGGCGCCACGCTGGTCTGGGCTCAGGGGCCCTGGGGTGCGAGAGCCGGGTTTGATTACTCGGCAGCACAGCACCGCGTGCCCCTGGTCGGCCAGCGCGCGACCGAGGCCTACACGCTATGGAATGCCGCCGTGACCTACCGAATGAAGGCTGGCGCTGCCAACCTGCTGTGGTACGCCAGGCTCGACAACATCACGAACCAGCTGGCCTACAGCGCCACCTCGATCCTGACCACCACGGCCTTCCCGAAGGCGCCGCTGCCGGGGCGCAGCTTCAAGCTGGGGCTGCAGGCGAGCTTCTGAAGCGCTGACCAGCGATCCTCGTCACGAGGGGCGAGGAGGCTTGCTCGTCGCCGGCGCCTTCTTGACCGCATGGCTGCGCAGCCATGCAGCGAATTCGGCTTCGCTGATGTCACCGGCGGCGACCGCGAGCATGGTGAGCGTGGCTTCGGCCTGGGTGGCCTGGAGCCGGTAGCCGTTGAGGTAGAGGAACATGCCAACCGCCAAGAAGGCAACCCGCTTGTTGCCGTCCACGAACGGGTGGTTTTTGGCCAACCCCATGCCATAGCTTGCGGCCAGGTCGGCGAAGTCGGGCTCGCCATAGGCAACCTGGTTGAGCGGGCGCGCCAGGGCGGAGTCGAGCAGTCCTTGGTCGCGGATGCCTTCGCCGCCGCCATGCTCGGCCAGGCTCTCGCCGTGCAGCAGCAGCAGGGCTCGCCGGTCGATCCAGCGCCAGCTCATTTGGCCAGCTGGTGAAAGGTGTCGCGGAACTCGCGCATGAATTCGCGCCCGGCCTGGATCTGTTCTTCCAGGCTGGGGTCGTACGGCGTCAATGCGTAGCCCTCGGGTGTTTCGGTGAGGAAAACGGACTGGCCCTTTTCCAGTCGCAGCCGGCTCAGGGCCTCCTTGGGCAGAATGACGCCGACGGAGTTGCCAATCTGGGTGAGTTTGAGCATGTGCATCATGCGGCTCCGAGGGTTATAACAATAGTTATACTAGCTGCTTTGGTGCTGTCCTGCAAGACTGAGACCGCCTGTCATCCCCGTGAATCATTCCGTCATCGCCTCCCTGCTGCCCGTCGTCCTGCTGATAGCCATCGGATTCCTGGCGGGCAAGCGCGACTGGATCAAGACGGCTTCGGTCAAGGACCTGTCCAACCTGATTTTCATGGTGCTGGCGCCGGCCCTGCTGTTTCGGACCATGAGCGCCGTGCATGTGGAGCAGCTCGACTTCAAGCCGGTGGCGATGTACTTTGTCGCGGCCGGCCTGCTGTTTGCCGGCATGCTGGTGACACAGGGCCTGAGCCGGCGCGCGACCATGCTGGCGCTGGCCAGCACGTTCAGCAACACGGTGATGATCGGCGTGCCGCTGGTTGGCCTGGCCTATGGCGAGGCCGGACTGGTCACGCTGTTCACGCTGATCTCGCTCCATGCCCTGGTGCTGTTGAGCCTGGCGACCGTGGCGCTGGAGCTGGCCGTGGCGCGCGAAAAGGCTGCCCAAGGCCGGGCCGGCGAGCGGCGCCTGGCGGCCACCGTGGCGCTGGCCGTGCGCAACGCCGTGATCCACCCAGTGCCGCTGCCCATCCTGGCGGGGCTGCTGTTCGCGCAAACCGGCCTGAGCCTGCCCGAGGTGGTGGGAAAACCGCTGCAATGGCTGGGCAATGCCTTCAGTCCGCTGGCGCTGGTGATGGTGGGCGTGACGCTGGCCCACGCGCCGGTCGGGGCCCAGTGGAAGGGGGCGCTTGCCCTGTCGGCAGTCAAGAACATGCTGCACCCGGCCCTGGTGGCCACGCTCGGCTGGGCCCTGGGCCTGGGCGGCGTGCCCTTGGCCGTCATGATCATTGCCGCATCGCTGCCGATCGGCGCCAACGTGTTCCTGTTTTCGCAGCGCTACAAGGTGGCCGAGGAACTGGTCACGGCCAGCGTGGCCGTGTCCACCGTGCTGGGCCTGGTGACGGTGTCCGCGGTAATGGCCTTGCTGGCTAACCGCTGACGGGCATGACAGGGCCTGGTCGCAGGCCGCGTCACAGTTCCTGGCTGCGCTTCATCAGCTTGTCGAGGATGACGTCGAGCTGGCGATGCTCGTGGTCGTCGAGCGCCTTCAGGAACCAGGCCTCGCGCGCCGCCGCCTCGGGCAGGATGTCGGCGCACATTTTCTCGCCCTTGGCCGTCAGCGAGAGGATGAGCTTGCGGCCGTCGCTCGGGTCGTCCACCGACTCGATCATTCCCAGGTCCACCAGGCGGCGCTGCGCGCGCGAGACGCGTGCCTTGTCCATGCTGGTGCGGTCGACCACCTCGTTGAACACCAGGTCGCCGTAGGCGTACAGCGCCATCAGGATGCGCCACTCCGGAATCTGCAGGTTGAAGCGGGTCTCGAACAGCTTGCCGATCGATTGCGACACCCGGTTCGCCACCACCGACAGCTTGTAGGGAATGAAGTCCTCGAGCTTGCCCATGGGGCCGAGGTTGGAACGCCGCACCGTCACGCGTTTGGGGACCGAGCGGCCGGTCTTCCTGGGCGCGCTCCCAGGTTTTTTTGCTTGTGTCGAATCCGTTGCCATAGGGTCTCCGCCAGAACAATGAATGCTAACAGGCCGCCTCGCGCCGGTTTCGCGAGACTCGGGGTGATTCTATCAAAAAGTCGTTGACAACGAAACAATCTGGCGCCACAATGCGCCCATGTCCTACCCCATCCTCAAGCTCTTCATCGACGGCCAGTGGATAGCGCGCACCGGCGCCGGCACCCTGCCGGTCCTCAACCCCGCCGACGGCAGCGTGCTGGGCCAGCTGCCGGTGGCAGGCGAGGCAGAGATCACCGCTGCGCAGCAGGCCGCGGCGCGCGGATTCGAAGTCTGGTCACGCACCTTGCCGCTGGAGCGCTTTCGCATCATCGCCAAGGCCACCGCGTTGATCCGCGAGCGGGCCCCCGGGATCGCACGCGTGCTGACGCTGGAGCAGGGCAAGCCGCTGGCCGAGGCGCTGCGCGAGGTGACGCTTTCAGCCGACATCATCGACTTCCTGGCCGAGGAGGCCAAGCGCCTGGGCGACCGGGGCGTGCCGCCGCGCCTGCCCAATGTGCTGAGCCAGACCGTCAAGCGCGTGCCGGTCGGGCCGGTGGCCGCCTTCACGCCCTGGAACTTTCCGGCGAACCTGCCGGCGCGCAAGCTCGGTGGCGCGCTCGCCGCCGGCTGCAGCGTGGTCATCAAGCCGGCCGAGGAAACGCCTGCAACCTGCATGGAGCTGGTGCGCGCCTTCGCCGATGCCGGCCTGCCCGCCGGCGTGCTGAACATGGTGCTGGGGCACCCGGCCGAAATATCCGATGCGCTGATCGCCAGTCCCTTGATCGCCAAGGTCTCGTTCACCGGCTCGACCGCCGTAGGCCGCATGCTCGGCGAAAAGGCGGCGCGCCACCTCAAGCGCTACACCGCCGAGCTCGGCGGTCATGCGCCGGTGATTGTCTGTGCCGATGCCGACCCGGTCGCGACGGCGGCACTCGCCGTGACCGCCAAGTACCGCGGCGCGGGCCAGGTCTGCGCCTCGCCGATCCGCTTCCTGGTGCACCGCTCGATCTACCCGGCGTTTCGAGAGGCCTTCGTCGATCGCACCCGGGCACTCAAGATGGGGCCGGGCCTGCAAGAGGGCGTGCAACTCGGCCCCCTGGTCGCCGAGCGCCGCGTCGAGGAAATGCAGGCCCTGGTCGACGATGCACTGGCCCATGGCGCGACGCTGCTGTGCGGCGGCCAGCGCGTGGCCGGCCCCGGCTTTTTCTACCCAGCCACCGTGCTCGAGGCCGCGCCCCCGGACGCGCGGGTTCAGCGCGAAGAGCCGTTCGGGCCAATCGCCCTGCTCGATGTCTTCGACGAACTCGAGGATGCGATCGCGCGCGCCAATGCCTTGCCCTACGGCCTGGCGGCCTACGGTTTCACCCGCGACATCGCGGTCTCGCACCGGCTGGCCCAGGGCCTGCATGCCGGCATGGTCGGCATCAACCATTTCGGCATCTCGCAGCCCGAAACGCCGTTTGGCGGCGTGAAAGACAGCGGCATGGGCTCGGAGAGCGGGCTCGAAGGCCTGCTCGGCTATACCGAAGTCAAGCTCGTGAGCATTGCCGCATGAGCGCGCCGCAGACGATGGATCGCACGGGTGCCTTGCACGACAGGGTTGGCACGCCACGGGGCCTGCTGCTGGACTTCGGCTCCGTCATCAGCGTCTCGGTGTTCGAGCGGCACCGCGACACCGAGCAGCTGCTGGGCCTGCCCCAAGGCACGCTGACCTGGATGGGGCCGCTGGCGCCCGAGACCGATCCCTTGTGGCAGTCCATGCAGCGCGACGAGATCAGCGAGCGCGACTACTGGGCGACCCGCGCCCGCGAACTGGGCGAGGCGGTCGGCGAGCCCGGCTGGGACATGCTAGCCATGCTGACCCGCGTGCGCCAGGTGGACCCGAACGCGGTCGTACGCCCGGCGATCAAGCGGCTGATCCGCGGCGCGCGCGCCGCCGGCATCGAGGTGGGCATTCTCTCCAACGAGCTCGAGCTGTTTTACGGCAAGGACTTCCTCGCGCGCATGGACGTGCTTCAGGAATTCGAGGTCATCATCGATGCCACCCACACCCAGATCCTGAAGCCCGATCCGCGCGCCTACGCGCTCGCCGTCGATGCCATGGGCCTGCCGTCGCAGGACATCCTGTTCGTCGACGATCAGTTCCGCAACATCGCCGGCGCAGTCAAGGCCGGCCTGCAGGTGCAGTATTTCGACCTGCGCGACGTGCCCGGCCAGGTCGCCGCGATCGCGGCCCGGCTGAACCTCAAACCCCAGGAGTGACCATGACGACCAGGATGTCCGCCGACCAGCTCAAAGCCGCCAACGCCCGCCACCTGTGGCACCCAATGGCCCATCCCAAGGCAATGCAGGAAACCCCGCCCGACATCATCGTGCGCGGCGAGGGCAGCTGGATTTGGGACGTCGACGGCCACAGGCTGGTCGATGGCGTGGGTGGCCTGTGGAGCGCCAACCTCGGCTTCGGCCGCCCCGAGATCCGCGATGCGGTGGTCGCGCAGCTCGACGAGCTGGCGTTCTACAACATCTTTCGCGGCACGACCCATGCGCGCGCCATCGAGCTGTCCGAACGGCTGGTGCAGCTGATGGAGCCCGATGGCGTGGCCGCTGTGTTTTTCGGCAACGGCGGCTCCGATGCGGTCGAGGGTGCGCTCAAGCTGGCCCGCCAGTACTGGAAGATTCAGGGTCAGGCCGACCGCAGCAAGTTCATCGCGCTGCGCCAGGGCTACCACGGCGTGCATTTCGGCGGCATGAGCGTCAACGGCAACACCAACTTCCGACGCAACTACGAGCCCCTGCTGCCCGGTTGCTTCCATGTCGACACGCCCTGGCTGTACCGCAACCCCTATAGCGAGGACCCGCTGCGCCTGGGCGAGATCTGCGCCGAGCTGCTGGAGCGCGAGATCGTGTTCCAGGGGCCCGACACCGTCGCCGCCTTTATCGCCGAGCCGGTGCAGGGCGCCGGCGGCGTGATCGTGCCGCCGCCCAACTACTGGCCGCTGGTGCGCAAGATCTGCGACAAATACGGCGTGCTGCTGATCGCCGACGAGGTGGTGACCGGTTTCGGCCGCACGGGCCATCTGTTCGGCACCCGGCTGTGGGGCGTGCAGGCCGATTTGTGGTGCCTGGCCAAGGGCATTTCCTCGGGCTATGTGCCGCTGGGCGCGACCGCGATCTCGGCCAAGGTCGCCGATGCGTTCAGCAGCAGCGATTCGCCATTCGCGACCGTCACCCACGGCTATACCTACAGCGCGCATCCGGTGGCCGCGGCAGCCGCGCTGGCCACGCTCGATGTGCTCGAGCGCGAGGACGTGCTCGGCAATGTCGCGAAGCAGGGCGCCCACCTGTTGCAGCGGCTCCAGGCCCTGGGGCAGCGCTCGCGCCTGATCGGCGATGTGCGCGGCATCGGGCTGATGGTCGCGATCGAGATGGTCGCCGACAAGGCCACCAAGGCCGCCTTCGGCCGCGGCGCCAAGGAAGTGGCCGAGGTGGCGCGCGAGGCCTACCGCCGCGGCGTCATGGTGCGGACCTCGGGCGCGAACATCATCCTGTCACCGGCGCTGACGATCAGTCGCGAGGAGATCGACTTCCTCTGCGATGCGCTCGAGGCTGCGTTTGCCAAGGTCGAGGGTTGAACGCCATGATCACACTGAACCCCCAAGCCATCCAGGCCATGCTCGATCGCGAGCAGGCCGAGTTCGCACGGCTGCATCCAGGCTCGCGCCAGCGCTTCGAGCAGGGCCAGCAGCACTACCTCTATGGCGCGCCTTCGCACTGGATGCGGCGCTGGGCCGGCGGCTTTCCGCTGGCGGTGAAGGCAGCGCATGGCGCGCACCTGAGCTGCGTGGACGGCCTCGACTATGTGGACTTCTGCCTCGGCGACACCGGCGGCATGTGTGGCCATGGCCATCCGGCCGTGACCGAGGCCGTGGCGGCGCAGCTCGCCAAGGGCTCGACCCTGATGCTTCCGACCGAGGACGCGCAGTGGGTCGGCGAAGAGCTCGCCCGCCGCTTCGGCCTGCCCTACTGGGGCTTCACGACCTCGGCCAGCGACGCCAACCGCGCCGCGATCCGCATGGCGCGCATGGTGACCGGGCGCGAGAAGGTGCTGGTGTTCAACGGCTGCTACCACGGCTCGGTGGAGGAGGCTCATGTCGCGATCGGCCAGCATGGCGAAGTCGAGATGCGCAACGGCATCCACCCGAATGCGGTCGACCATGCTCGGGTGTCGCGGGTCATCGAGTTCAACGACGTGCAGGCGCTCGAAGCCGCGCTGGCGCCGCTCGACGTGGCCTGCGTGCTGGCCGAACCGTTCATGACCAACTACGGCATGATCGCGCCGCAGCCCGGCTTTCTCGACGCGCTGCGCGAGATCACCCGTCGCACCGGCACTCTGCTGGTGCTGGACGAGACCCATACCTTCTCCTCCGGCCCGGGCGGCTATACCGGCCGCCACGGGTTGAAGCCCGATTTCTTCGTCGTCGGCAAGGCCGTCGGTGGCGGCGTGCCGGTGGGCCTGTATGGCCTCAGCGAGGAAGTCGCGCAGCGCATGTGGCAGGTCGTGCCCAAGGTCAATCCGACGGCGGTGCGCCAAAGCGCCCATCTCGGTTTCGGCGGCACGCTGGCCGGCAGCGCGCTGCAGGTCGCGGCCGTGCGTGCCGTGCTGTCCCGCGTGCTGACCGACGAAGCCTTCGGCCGCATGATCGCGCTGGCGCAAGGGCTCGCTTCGCGAGCGCGCGCCGTGATCGCCGCGCACGAGCTGCCCTGGTACGTGGCGCAGGTCGGCGCGCGCATGGAGACGATGTACGCGCCCGAGGCACCGCGCCATGCCGGCGACGTGAAGCGCGGGCGCGACGCGACGCTGGAGTCGCTGCTGCATGTGTACTTCATGAACCGCGGCGTGCTGATCACGCCGTTTCACAGCATGCTGCTGATGTGCCCCGCGACGCAGCAGGCCGACGCCGACCGCTACATCGAGGTGCTCGAAGCCTTCTGCACCGAGCTCATCGCCGCCTGCGCGGTCAGGAAAGCTGTGCCATGAGCGCCGCCGGGCCGTCCCAAGGCGCGAAGGCCCCCCTGGGGGGCAGCGCAGCACACGCAGTGGCAAGCGTGGGGGCACCATCTTCTGCGTTCCGTTTCGATGGCAAGGTGGCCCTGGTGACCGGCGCGGGCCGCGGCATAGGCGCGGCCGCGGCGACTCGGCTGGCCGAGGCCGGGGCGCGGGTCGTGCTCGCCAACCGCTCGGTCGATGCGGCAGAGGAAGTCGCTGCCGCCCTGCGTGGGCGCGGACTGACCGCGATCGCCGTTGCGTTTGCGGCCGACGAGGCCGGCTGCCAGGCTGCGGTGCAGGCCGCGCTCACGGCCTTCGGCCAGCTCGACATCCTGGTCCACAACGCCGGCGGCTGCCCCTGGTCGGCGCTGGAGGAGCTCAGCAACGAAACGCTGGAGCAGACGCTGGCGCTCAACCTCAAGTCCTGCTTCTGGCTCACGCAGGCGGCCCTGCCGTCGCTGCAGCTGCGCGGCGGGCGCATCGTGATCACCTCGTCGGTGACCGGTCCGCGCGTGGCCATGCTCGGCGCGACCCACTACGCCGCAGCCAAGGCCGGCGTCAACGGCTTCATCAAGGCCGCGGCGCTGGAGCTCGCCGCGCACCGCATCACCGTCAACGGCGTCGAGCCCGGCTTCGTCGCCAAGCCGCGCGGACGCCTGAGCCAGCCCGAGGTCAAGGAGCGGCTGGTGCGCTACATCCCGCTCGGTGTGGCCGGCGAGCCCGACGACATCGCCTTTGCGATGCTCTACCTGGCCAGCGACGAGGCGCGCTGGGTGACCGGCCAGACCATCGTGGTCGATGGCGGCATGACGCTGCCCGAGTCCGGCCAGGTCATGGAAGAGACATGGCCCGCAGGCCATAGCTGATTCGCAACGGAGACAAACACATGGCAACACCATCGACCATCCTGCTCATCGGCACGGCCGATACCAAGGCCGACGAACTGCTGTTCATGAAACAGTGCATCGCAGCCGAAGGCGGTGCGGCGCTCGTCATGGACGTGGGCGTGCTGGGCCGCGCGCCGTTCGAGCCCGAGATTGCGAACACCGATGTAGCTGCCGCGGCGGGCACGACACTCGAAGCGATCGCGGCGCTGGGCGACGAGAACGCCGCGATGACGAAAATGGCCGAGGGCGCCGTGAACCTCGCGCTGAAGCTGTACGCCCAAGGCCGTGTCCAGGGCGTGCTGGCGCTGGGCGGGACCATGGGCACGGACCTCGCGCTCGACGTCACGGCGGCACTGCCGCTGGGCATGCCCAAGTTCGTTGTTTCTACCGTGGCGTTCTCGCACCTGATTGCGCCCGAGCGGCTGGCGCCCGACCTGATGATGATTCTCTGGGCCGGCGGTCTGTACGGCCTCAACAGCATCTGCCGCTCGATCCTGAGCCAGGCCTCCGGCGCGATCCTGGGCGCCTGCCGGACGGTGACCAAGCCGCATACCGAGTTGCCGCTGGTGGCGATCAGCTCGCTGGGCAAGAGCTGCCTGAACTACATGGTCACGCTCAAGCCGGAGCTGGAGCGACGCGGCTACGAGGTCGCGGTGTTTCACTGCACCGGCATGGGCGGCCGCGCGATCGAGTCGCTGGCCGGCCACCGGCGCTTTGCCGCGGTGCTCGACCTGTGCCTGCAGGAAGTCGGCAACGAGGCCCAGGGCTCGCCCGTGACCTCGGGCGCCGACCGGCTGGAGGCCGCGGGCGCGCAGGGTGTCCCGCAGATCGTTGCACCCGGTGCCATCGACATGATCGACATGCAGACCTGGAAGCCCTTGCGCAAGGACTACGAGGGCCGCCCCTACCATGCGCACAACCGCCTGCTCGCCTCGGTGCTGACAACGCCCGACGAGCGCCGCGCCGTGGCCCGGCTGGTCGCGGCCAAGCTCGCCAAGGCCAAGGGACCGACCGCCTTCATCCTGCCGCTGCGCGGCATCCAGGCCTGGGACAGGCCGGGCGAGGGACTGCACGACCCCGAGGGCCTGGCTGCGTTCGCCGACGAGATGCGAAAAAGCGTCGCGCCGCCGGTGCGTTGGGTCGAGCTCGACGCCCATATCAACGACCAGGCCTTCACCGACCAGGTGCTCGCGATCTTCGACGAATGGGTGGCGGCCGGCCATATCGTGGCCGGCGCCGGGCGTGCCTGAGCAGGGCAGGGTGGTTGACATGAAAGACAAGATCGCACTCGTCACGGGCGCGGCCAGCGGTATCGGCGCTGCCGTCGTTGAACGGTTTGCGGCCGAGGGCGCTCGGGTGCTGGCTTTCGACCGCTCGGCCGATGCGCTGCGCTCGATCTGCGAGCGCAGCGGCGCGGTCGCGGTGGTGGGCGACGTCACGCAGCAGGCCGACATCGAGCAAGCCATGGCCATGGCGCGCGCGCAGGGCGGCTTGCAGGTCGTGGTCAATGCCGCAGGCGTGGTCGCAGCCGATGACCCCGAGGATGTGCAAGACGCGACCTGGGAGCGCATGCTCGCGATCAACCTCACCGGCACCATGCGCGTGTGCCGCGCCGCGATTGCGCTGCTGCGCGCCTCGGGCGGCGGCGCCATCGTCAACGTCGCCTCGGTCGCCGCGTTCAACTCGACGCCGGGCAGCGCGAGCTATGCGCCGAGCAAGGCGGGCGTGGTGGCCTACACGCGCAACATCGCCTATGTGCATGGGGCCGACAACATCCGCGCCAACTGCCTGTGCCCGGGCTGGACCCGCACGCTGATGGCCGAGCGCGAGATGGCCGACGCCGCCGCGCTGGCCGGCACCACGATGGAGCAGGAATTCGCGAACATGGCGCAGCGCCTGGCCCTCAGGCGCGTCGCGGGCCCCGAGGAGATCGCGAGCTGCGTGCGTTTTCTCGCCAGCGAGGAAGCGTCCTTCGTCACCGGCGCGGTGCTGGTGGCCGATGGCGGCGGGCGCGTGGCGACCCATGCGCGGGCCTTTTGAGCCTGCAGATAAATACTGTTGACAACGAAACAAAATGCCCCGATCATGGGCGAACATTTTCCCAACCACAACCCGAAGGAGCGCTTGATGATGGTGCATGAACAGGTCGATGCCGGCGATGCGGCTGGCGCAGCCGGCGGCTTGAACCGCCGCCAACTGGTGGCCGGCGCGCTGGCGGCCGGCACCTCCGTTGCGATCGGCTTGCCCTCGGTGGCGCGCGCGCAGGCCGCCAGGACCCTCAAGATCGGTTACATCACCACGCTGTCGGGTGTTCGCGCCAGTTTCGGCGAAGCGGACAACTGGAGCCTGGAGCGAGTTCGCGCCGCGCTGAAGGACGGTCTGACGATAGGCGGCAGCAAATACAAGGTCGACATCGTCGTGCGCGACACCCAGTCGGACCCGAATCGCGGCCCGACGCTGGCCAGCGAACTGGTGCTGCGCGAAAAGGTCGACCTGCTGCTGGTGCAGGACAGCGACGCGGCCCTGCCGGCCGGCCAGCTGTGCGATGTCAACGGCGTGCCGATGATCTCGACCATGGGCCCGTGGCAGGCCATCGTGTTCGGCCGCGGCTCGACGCCCGACAAGGGCTTCCCGTACTCGTTCCACTTCTTCTGGGGCGCCGACGACGTGCTGAAGAACTTCTTCGGCATGTGGGACGGGCTGAAGGTGCCGCGCACCTTGGGCACGATGTACATCGACAATGCCCCGGGCAAGGCTTTTGCGGACCCGGTGACCGGCATCCCGGGTGGCGCGAAGCAGCGTGGCTACAAAGAGGTCAACAGCGGCTTCTTCAAGATCGCGACCGACGACTTCAGCAACCAGGTCTCGACCTTCAAGGCCGGCAATGCCAGCATCGTCTCGGGCTTCGCCTACGCGAACCATTTCGCCACCTTCTGGAAACAGGCCCAGCAGGCCAACTTCCGGCCCGAGGTCGTCACGATGGCGGCTGCGTTCCTGTTCCCGAGCGGCGTCGAATCGCTGGGCGCGGCGGGCAACGGCATGTCCACCGAAGTCTGGTGGACCCCAGCGTTTCCCTACAAATCGTCGATCACGGGCCAAAGCGCGAAGGCACTGGCGGCCGACTGGGAGAAATCCACCGGCAAGCAGTGGACGCAGCCGATAGGTTATGGCCACGCGCTGTTCGAAGTCGGCATCGCCGCACTGAAGGCGACACCGAACCCCAAGGACAGGAAGGCGCTGCGCGATTCGATCGCGAGCCTGCAGATCGAGACCGTGGTCGGCCCGGTCCATTTCAAAGGCAGCGCGATCAAGAGCGTGGCCGTGACGAACCTGGTCGGCGGCCAGTGGCGCAAGACCAAGGGCGGCAAGTTTCCCTACGAGCTGCTGATCACCCACAACAGCACGGCCAAACAGATTCCCGTGGAAGACGAACTCAAGCTGCTGTCGCAGCTGAAGTCGGCCTGAGCACCCAGGGACGCACGCAAGGTCAACCTGATGCCAGCCTGTCTCACGATCAGCGGCCTGTGCAAGCGCTATGGCGAGATCGTCGTGGCCGACGATGTCTCGCTGTCGCTCTCGCGCGGTGAATGCCTGGGGGTGGTCGGGCCCAATGGCGCGGGCAAGAGCTCGCTGTTCAACCTCATCACCGGAGTGGCCGTGCCGGATGCCGGCAGCATCGTGCTCGACGGGGTGGAGCTGGTGGGCATGCCGCCCAGCGCCAGGGCGCGGCGCGGAGTTGCGCGCGCGTTCCAGATTCCGCAAGCCTTTCCCCATCTGAGCGTCTACGAAAACGCGCTGGCCGCCGCCACCTTCGCGGCCGGCCTGGCCCCGGCCGAGGCTGCGCGGCAAGCCCGGGACGCGCTGGTGCGCACCGGACTGGGCGAGCGGATGAATGCCCCCGCCGGGCGACTGCCGCTGCTCGACCGCAAGCGGCTGGAGTTGGCCAAAGGGCTGGCGGCGCGGCCCCATCTGCTGATGCTCGACGAGATCGCGGGCGGGCTGACCGAGCGCGAGGTCGACGCGCTGACCGGGCTGATCCTCAGCCTGAAGGCCGACGTCGCGATGATCTGGATCGAGCACATCGCCCAGGCCCTGACGGCCGTGGCGGACCGCATCATGGTGCTCAATTTCGGGCGCAAGCTGCTGGAGGACGCGCCGCAGGCCGCTATGGCGAGCCGTGAGGTGCATGAGGTGTACATGGGCGTGGTGGATCATCATGGCACTGCTTGACGTTGCAGGCCTGAGCAGCCATTACGGCGACCTACAGGCGCTGTTCGACCTGTCGCTGCGGGTCGAGCAGGGCCAGGTCATCGCCCTGATTGGTGCCAACGGCGCCGGCAAGTCCACGCTGATCAGCGCGATCGCCGGCCTGGGTGCCCGGCGCGCCGGCACGATCCACTTCGACGGGCAGGCCATCCACCAGATGAGCGCCGAACGCATCGCGCGCCTGGGCATCGCGCTGGTGCCTGAAGGCCGTCTGCTGTTTCCTTCGCTGACGGTGGAGGAGAACCTGCGCATGGGTGCGACCACACGCCGCCCCGGCCCCTGGTCGCTGGCGCGCGTCTACGAACTGTTTCCTGTTTTGCGCGAGTTCCGCAACCGTCCGTCGACCAGCCTGTCGGGCGGCCAGCAGCAGATGGTCTCGATCGGGCGCGCGCTGATGGCCAATCCGCGCCTGCTGCTGTGCGACGAGGTGTCGCTGGGCCTGGCCCCGATCGTCATCGAGCAGATCTACCGCTCGTTTGCCGACCTGCGGGCCCAGGGCTTGTCGCTGCTCATCGTCGAGCAGGACGTGGCGCGCGCCTGCAAGGTGGCGGACCATGTCTACTGCCTGCTCAAGGGACGCATGACGCTGTCGGGCGCGCCATCGGCGCTGAGCCCGGCACAAATCTCGGACGCGTATTTTGGAGTCTGAACCATGGCCTGGATCGAAACCCTGATCAATGGCGTGCTGCTCGGCGGCCTCTATGCGCTGTTCGGCCTCGGGCTGGCGCTGGTGTTCGGCGTCATGCGGGTCGTCAACCTCGCGCACGGCGAATTCGTCGTGCTGTCGGCCTACTTTGCCGCCTTGCTCGCGAGCATGTTTCCCTCCGTCTCGCCCTTGCTGCTGATCGTGCCGGTCGCCGCGGCGGCCTTCGCGATGGGATACCTGCTGCAGGCCGCACTCGTCAACCGCGCCGTCGCCACGTCGGATCCGTTGACGCCGTTGCTGCTGACCTTCGGCGTGGCCGTGGTGCTGCGCAACCTGATGGTCGAGCTCTTCGGCGCCGACCCGCGGGCGCTGGATGCAGGCGGTCTCGGCACCGCCGGCTTCGAGCTGGCCGGCCTGCGCATCGGGCTGTACCCCTTGCTGGTGCTGTTGGTGGCCGTGGTGTCGTTTGCGGCGCTGCAATGGCTGCTGCGGCGCACCCACTTCGGGCTGGTCGTGCGTGCCACCTCCGACCACCGCCACATCGTTCGCGCCATGGGGGTCAAGCCCGGTCGCGTCTACTGCATCGTGATGGGGCTGTCGCTGGTGTTCGCGTCGATGGCGGGCCTGCTGCTGGCGATGCGCAGCTCGTTCACGCCGTTCTCGGGGGTCGAGCGCCTGCTCGTGGCCTTCGAAGTCGTGATCATCGGCGGCCTGGGCTCGTTCTGGGGCGCGCTGGCCGGCGGCATCGCGCTCGGCGTGGCGCAGCTGGGCGGCCAGCGCATCGACTCGAATGCGGGCGCGCTCTATGCGCACCTGTTGTTCTTCGCGGTCCTGATGCTGCGGCCGCAGGGCCTGGCGGGAGGGCGTCCATGAGCCGGCCCGGTCTGGCCCCGCTCACGCTCGGGGTGGCGGCGGTCGCGGCGCTGGCCGCCGCGCCGTACTTTGCCGACAGCGGCACCCTGGGCCTGCTCAGCGAGATCCTGCTGGCGCTGGCGATGGCGCAGATGTGGAACCTGCTTGCCGGTTATACCGGGCTTGTCTCGATGGGGCACCAGGCGTTCATCGGCGTGGGCGCTTACCTGCTGTTTGTCGTGTCGGACCGCTTCGACGTCTCGCCTTACCTGATGGTGCCGCTGGCCGGCGTGGCGGCGGCCCTGTTCGCGGCCGTCGTGGCACCGCTGATGTTCAGGTTGCGCGACGCCTATTTCTCGATCGGCATGTGGGTGTTCGCCGAGATCGTGCGGCTGCTGGTGACCCGGTTCGACGCGCTCGGCGGCGAGTCCGGCGCGCCGCTGCACGCCATCCGCCTGGTCGACGCGGAGTCGTTCCAGAGGAATGCGTTCTGGGTTTCGGGCGCCATCGGTGTGCTCGCGGTCTTTGGTGTCTATGCCTTGATGCGCTCGCCGTTTGGCCTGGGCCTGATGACGGTGCGCGACAACGAGCTGGCGGCGACCAGCATCGGCGTCGATGTCTGGCGCAACCGCTTCACGGCCTTCGTGATCTCGGCTCTGGGCTGCGGCATGGCGGGCGCCGCGCATTACATGGGAACCATGTTCGTCGCACCCGCGTCGGCTTTCGACATCAACTGGGTCGTCGCGATGATGTTCATCGTGATCATCGGCGGCATCGGCACGATCGAGGGGCCGCTGATCGGCACGATCGTCTATTTCGGCCTGCGCGAGCTGTTCGGCAGCTACTTCTCGATGTCGGGCGGCTGGTCGCTGATTGCGATGGGCTGCATCGCCATCACGGTGATGCTGCTGGCGCCGCGTGGCCTGTGGGGCTGGGCGCGCGAGCGCTGGGGCTTGAGTGGCCTCACCGTGCAGCGCTTCCCGCCGCCCGCACAGGACGCGGACCGGCCCGCGATTCTCCCCGTTCATCCCAAGCGAGGCATTTGATGAACTCCACCGCGTTCTACCACGACGAAAAAACCCTTTGGCATGTGCCTGGCGGCCTGCATGCCCTGTTCCTGCCGGTCGGCGGCTGGGTCCAGCCGATGTCGGGCAGCGGCATGGCCGAATCGCCGGATTCGAAGCGGCGCATCAAGTCGCTGATGGACGCCTCGGGCCTGACCGATCGCCTCGACGTGCGCAGCGCGCCGATGGCCACCGAGGAAGACCTGGCGCGCGTGCACGACATAGCCTACCTGCGGCGCTTCAAGGAGCTCAGCGACGCGGGCGGCGGCGATCTCGGCGAGGTCGCGCCCTTCGGCCGGGGCAGCTACGAGATAGCCAAGCTCTCCGCCGGCCTGGCCAAGGCCGCGATGGACGGCGTGCTGCGCGGCGAACACGCCAATGCGTTTGCGATGTCGCGCCCGCCGGGCCACCATTGCCTGCGCGAGCACAGCATGGGCTTTTGCCTGATCAACAACATCGCGGTGGCGATCGAGGCCATGAAGGCGCAGCACGGCCTCGGACGCGTCGCCGTGATCGACTGGGACGTGCACCACGGCAACGGCACCCAGCAGATCTTCTACGACCGCCCCGACGTGTTGACGATGTCGCTGCACCAGGAAGGCTGCTTCCCACCCGGCTACAGCGGCGCCGAGGACAGGGGCGAGGGCCCGGGGCTGGCCTTCAACGTCAACATCCCGCTGCTGGCCGGTGGCGGGCATGAGTCCTACATGTATGCGTTCGAGCGCATGGTGTTGCCCATCATCGACCGCTACAGGCCCGAGCTGATCGTCGTCGCCAGCGGCCTCGACGCCAACGGCGTGGACCCGCTGGCCCGCATGCAGCTTCACCCTGGGTCGTTCCGCGCGATGACGCGCATGGTCAAGGAGCTCGCGGCGCGCCACTGCGGCGGCAAGCTGGTCATCGTGCACGAAGGAGGCTACTCCGAGGCCTGCGTGCCGTTTTGCGGCCTGGCGGTGATCGAAGAGCTCTCGGGCCACCGCACGGCGGTGCAGGACCCGTTCTCGGAGTTCTTCACGCTGCAGCAGCCTGGCGAGCGTTTCATGGCGCTGCAGCGCCAGTTGATTGACGAAATGGCGGCCCTGCACGCCGTCTGAACTTACAAGGAGACTTCGATGTCAGCTTTTTCGTTTCGCGCCCTGCGCCATGCCTTCGGCGCCCTGCTGCTCGCCGGGGCCGCGGCCCATGCGCAAAGCTTTCCCGGCAAGGCCATCACCCTGGTCGTTCCGTACCCTGCCGGCGGAGGGTCGGATTCGATGGCGCGCATCGTCGCGCCCGAGCTGTCCAGGCAGTTCGGCCAGCCGGTGATCGTGGAAAACGTGTCCGGTGCGGCCGGCGCGATCGGCGTGCAAAAGGTGCTCAGCGCGCCTGCCGACGGCCACACGCTGCTCATCGGTTCGCCCATGGAGCTGGTGCTGGCGCCGCTGAGCATCGCCGCCGCGAAGTACAAGCCCGAAGACCTGCGGCTGCTCGGCAGCTGGGGCAGCACCTCGATGGTCCTGCTGGCGCGCAAGGATCTGCCGGCGAACAACGTCGAGGAGCTCACCGCGCTGGTGAAGCGCCCCGGCGCGAAGGAGATTTCCTACGGCAGCATCGGCCCCGGTTCGCTCTACCACCTCGTCGCGGAGCGCTTTGTCCAGCTCAGCGGCGCCAAGATGCTGCATGTGCCCTACAAAGGTGGCGCGCCGCTGGTGCAGGACCTGATGGGCGGGCAGATCGACATCGTCTTCATGCCGCTGGCCGGCAACATTCCCGACTTGATCGCCAGCGGCAAGCTCAAGGCGCTGGGCCTGGCCGCGACGTCGCGGCACCCGGTCCTGAACCAGATTCCCTTGATCAAGGACACGAAGGGCATGGAGGACTTCGTCTTCGGTCTCTGGAACGGTCTGCAGGCCGCCAAAGGCGTTCCGGAGGATGTCGCGGCGCGGATCAACAAGGCGGCCGGCGAGGTCGTGATGAAGCCGGAGGTCCGCCAGGCCATCCAGGCCCAGGGTAGCGCGCCTGCGTCGCCGGCTACACTGGACGAACTGTCGCGCCGCTATGCGAGCGACACCGAGCGCTTTCGGGCGATCGCCAGGTCGATCAATCTGCAGCCGCAATAAAGGGACGCTGCCATGACGCCGACGGAACTGCTGGACCTCGATGCCACCGAGCTGTCGCGCCGCATCGCGCGGCGCGAGCTGTCCTGCCAAGAAGTGATGGCCGCGAGCCTGGAGCGCATCGAGCGCCTCAATCCGCAGTTCAACGCGATCGTCTCGCTGCGCGAGCGGGGGCCATTGCTGGCCGAGGCCGCCGCGCATGACGCCATGCTGGCCCGGGGCGAGCGTCTTGGCTGGATGCACGGCTTTCCCCTCGCAGTGAAGGATCTGAGCCCTGCGCGGGGGCTGCCGACCACCTTTGGCTCGCCCGCGATGCCGCGGGCGCCCTCTGCGGTCGACGCGCTGTTCGTTGAGCGCATGAAGCGCGCCGGCGCCATCGTGATCGGCAAGACCAACACGCCGGAGTTCGGGCTCGGCTCGCATACCTACAACCCGGTGTTTGGCACCACGCGCAATGCCTATGACCCGAGCAAGACCGCCGGCGGCAGCAGCGGCGGCGCGGCGGTGGCGCTGGCGCTGCGCATGCTGCCGGTGGCCGACGGCAGCGACATGGGCGGCTCGCTGCGCAACCCGGCCGCTTACAACAACATCGTGGGCTTCCGCCCCTCGCGCGGCAGGGTGCCGGCCGTGCCGGCGGACGACCTGTTCTTCCAGCAGCTGGGCTGCGAGGGCCCGATGGGGCGCAGCGTGGAGGATGTCGCGCGCCTGTTGTCGGTGATGTCGGGCTGGGACGATCGCGCGCCGCTGGCATTGAGTGATACGCTGCCCGACGCCGATGCCAGCGATCCGATCGGCGTCATGCACGGCAAGCGCATCGGCTGGTTGGGCAGCATCTGGCCGGATTTGCCGATGGAGAGCGGTATCCGCGAGCTGTGCGAGGCCGCGCTGAAGCAGCTCGAAGGCATGGGCTGCATTGTCGAGCCCTGCACGCTGGACTTCCCGAGGGAGCAGAGCTGGAACGCCTGGCTGCGCCTGCGGCAGCTGCTGGTCGGCGGCAAGCTCGCGCCCCTTTATGCCGATGCCCGCTCACGCGCGCTGCTCAAGCCCGAGGCGCTGTGGGAGATCGAGCAAGGCCTCGCGCTGACGGCGCAGCAGATCTACCAGGCCTCGGTCGCCAGGTCAGCGCTGTACCAGGCGTTTCGTGAGCTCTTCCTGCGCTACGACTACGTGATTGCCCCATCGGCCCAGGTCTTCCCGTTTGACGCATCGATCGACTGGCCGTGCAGCATCGGGGATACGGCCATGGACAGCTACCACCGCTGGATGGAGATCGTCACCCCCTTCACCCTGGCCGGCGTGCCTGTGGTCAGCATGCCCATCGGCTTCAGCGCCGGGGGCTTGCCCATGGGCATGCAGATGGCCGGGCCCGTCAACCAAGACCTCCCGGTGCTCGCACTCGCGCGCGCGTATGAGCGTGCTTCGGGCTGGAGCAAAAGGCGCAGGCCTCCAGGCCTGTGACTGCGCGCGGCGGCTGCGCGTGGAGCCGAACGCGTTGAGCCTGCCCTGACAGGTGCTCAGGTGCCTCAGGGCGCGAGACGCTCGCGCAGCCAGCCCGAGTTGCTCTCCAATGTGTAGCGCAGCCGGTCGTGCAGCCGGCTCTTGCGACCCTGCCAGAATTCCCAGCGGTCGGGCAACAGCCGGTAGCCGCCCCAGTGCGGCGGGCGCGGTGGCTTCAGCAGGAACTGCGCGCCGTACCTGGCCGCATTGGCCACCAGCACCCCGCGCCCGGAAATCACCTGGCTTTGCGGGCTGGCCCAGGCGCCTATGCGCGAGTCCAGTGGCCGGCTGTGGAAGTAGGCGTCGCTTTCCTCGGCGCTGACTTTTTCGACCCGGCCTTCGATGCGCACCACGCGCTCGAGTTCGACCCAGTGAAACTGCAGGGCCGCGTACGGATTGCCCGCCAGTTCCTTGCCCTTGCGGCTGTCGTAATTCGTATACCAGACGATGCCGCGCCCGTCATAGCCCTTGATCAGCACGACGCGGGTGCTCGGGCGCAGGTCGCTGGCGACCGTGGCCAGCGTCATGGCATTGGGTTCGGGCACGGCGGCTGCAATGGCTTCGTTGAGCCACTGGTCGAACTGCATCAGCGGGTCGGCCTGCGAGGCCTCTTCGCTGAGTTCGGCGCGCTCGTAACTTTTGCGCAGGTCGGCGATGTTCATGCTGCGATTGTAGGAAGCCGGGCGCGGAACCGGGCCTGCGTGCACAGTCGTCGGATTGAGAGTACAAAGCGAAGCTTTGAACAAGGAGTTGCGCGATGGCTGTCAACCTCACCCTCAATGGTAAAGCGACCTCGGTCGATGCCGACCCTGCCACCCCCATTCTCTGGGCCCTGCGCGATACCCTGGGCCTGACCGGCACCAAATTCGGCTGCGGCCAGGCCTTTTGCGGCGCCTGCACCGTGCACCTCAACGGCGCGCCGATCCGCTCCTGCGTGACGCCGATCTCGGCGGCGGCGGGCCAGAAGATCACGACGATCGAAGCCGTGGCCGGCGACCGGGTCGGCAAGGCAGTGCAGGACGCCTGGATCAAGCACGACGTGGCCCAGTGCGGCTACTGCCAGAGCGGCCAGATCATGAGTGCCACGGCCCTGCTCAAGACCAAGCGCCAGCCCAGCGAGGCAGACATCGACACTGCGATGACCGGCAACATCTGCCGCTGCGGCACCTATGCGCGCGTGCGCGTCGCCATCAAAGAGGCCGCCAAGGCGCTGGCCTGAGGAGAACCGACATGCACTTCGCATCCCCCGAAATCGTTCGTTCTTCCATGCCGAGAGGGCTTGCGGCCCTCGCAGATCGGGCGCAAGACGCTACAGATTCAATAGCGTCCGGCGAGCTCTCGCGACGCAGCTTCGTCAAGCTCGCCACCGCCTGCGGTTTCGCTTTGGGTATCGCACCGCTGGCTGCGACGGCGCAGGGCGCGGCGCCGGCCGGCCTCAAACCCACCGAGCAGCCCGGGGCCTTCGTGCGCATCGACAGGGACGGCACGGTCACCGTCACGATCAACCGGCTCGATTTTGGCCAGGGCGTGGAAACCGGCCTGCCGCTGATCCTGGCCGAGGAGCTGGACGCCGATTGGAACAAGCTCAGGTCCGTGCACGGCAATGCCGACCCGGCCTATGTGGATCCGGCTTTCGGCATGCACCTGACCGGCGGCTCGAACTCGATCAAGAACTCCTACACCCAGTACCGCGAGCTCGGTGCCCGCACTCGCGCCATGCTGGTGGCTGCAGCGGCCGCGCGGTGGGGCGTGGACGCCGCCACCCTGCGAACGCGCAACGGCGCGGTGATCGGCCCCGGTGGCAAGAAGCTGGGCTACGGCGAGCTGGCCGAGGCGGCGATGCAGCAGCCCGTGCCCGAGAAAGTGGCGCTCAAGGACCCGAAGCAGTTTCGTCTGATTGGCAAGCCCACACGTCGCCTGGATGGCAGGGCCAAGTCCAGCGGTGCGCAAGGCTACGGCATCGACGTGAAGCAGCCGGGTCTGCTGACGGCCGTCGTGGCCCGTCCGCCTGTGTTCTCGGGCAAGGTCCAGTCGCTGGATGACGCGGCGGCCAAGGCCGTGCCCGGCGTGAAGGCCGTGCTGCGCATTCCGGTGGATCGGGGCGGCGAGGGCGTGGCCGTGGTTGCCAGCGGCTACTGGGCGGCCAAGCAGGGGCGCGATGCGCTGAAGGTCGTGTGGGACAGCGAAGGCGTGCAGAAGGCCGATAGCGCCCAGCTGCTGGCTCAGTACAGGGAGCTTGCGAAGCAGCCCGGTCTGGTCAGGTTCGATGCCGACATGGGCCCGCTGGCCGCCGCGCCGAAGAAGATCAGCGCCGAGTTCAGCTTTCCCTACCTGGCCCATGCGCCGATGGAGCCGCTCAATTGCACGGTGGCGCTGGCCGCCGACCGGGCCGAGCTCTGGATGGGCACGCAGATGCCTGGGCTGGACAGCATGGCCGCGTCCAAAGTGCTGGGCATTGCGCCGCAAAACATCAAGGTCAACGTCCAGATGGCCGGCGGCGGGTTCGGGCGGCGCGCGATTCCGAGCAGTGACTATGTGGTCGAGGCCTGCGCCGTGGCCAAGGCCGCGCGCATGGCCGGCATGGACGCACCGATCCGCACGCTGTGGAGCCGCGAGGACGACATCAAGGGCGGCTACTACCGCCCGCTGCATGTGCACCGCGCGGAGATCGGCTTCGACGCCCAGGGCCGCATCCTGGCCTGGGACCATGTGATCGTCGGCCAGTCCATCCTCAAAGGCTCGCCGTTCGAGAGCATGCTGGTGAAGGACGGCATCGACGGCACGATGGTCGAAGGCATGAGGGAGCCGTACGAGATCCCGATGCGGCTGTCGGTGCACCATCCGCAGGTCAATGTGCCGGTGCTTTGGTGGCGCTCGGTCGGCTCGACCCATACCGCTTACGTGATGGAAACCCTGCTCGATGAGATCGCCCGTGCCACTGGCCAGGATCCGGTGGCTTACCGACTGAAGCTCATGGGTGAGCGGCATCCGCGCCACAAGGCCGCACTGCAGCTGGCGGTGGACAAGTCAGGCTACGGCAAGCGCACCTTGCCCGCCGGGCGCGCCTGGGGCGTGGCCGTGCACGAGTCGTTCAACTCGGTCGTGGCCTATGTGGTGCAAGCCTCGGTGAAAGACGGCATGCCCAAGCTGCACCAGGTCACGGCCGGCGTGCATTGCAACCTGGCCGTCAACCCATTGAGCGTGGAAGCGCAGGTGCAGGGCGCGGCGTTGATGGGCCTGGGCACGTGCCTGCCCGGCGCGGCCATCACGCTCAAGGACGGCGTAGTGCAGCAGAGCAACTTCGGCGACTACATGGTGCCGCGCATCACCGACATGCCGCAGATCGCGGTGCACATCGTGCCCAGCGCCGACCCGCCCACGGGCATGGGTGAGCCGGGCCTGCCCGCGCTGGCGCCGGCGTTTGCCAATGCTGTCGCAGCCCTGACCGGCAAGACCCCGCGCGAGCTGCCGTTCAAGCTGGCGTGATGGAAGGCCCGGAGTCCGAGTCTCATGGAGATGTCGCATCACCGTCCATGACTCATGCCTTGCCTGTTGTTCTGGTGCTCGCCTCGGGCCGCGGCGAGCGTTTTGCGGCCTCGGGCGGCACTGTCCACAAGCTGCAGGCGCTGCTGCAGGGCCAGCCCGTGCTGCAGCACACGCTTGAGGCCGTGCGCGCCAGCGGCCTGCCCTGGCATCTGGAAGATGCGGGTCACCCCGGCATGGGCGACTCGATTGCCGCGGCCGTGCGCGCCACGCCTGACGCACCGGGCTGGCTGATTCTGCCGGGCGATCTGCCACTGATCAGCGCCGCGACTTTGCAGGCGGTGGCCGAGGCGCTGGCGCGCAGCGAGGTCGTGCTGCCGGTCTGCCAGGGCCAGCGCGGCCATCCGGTCGCATTTGGCGCCGCGTGCCGCGATGAGCTGCTTGGTCTCAAGGGGGATCGCGGCGCAGCCCAGGTGGCACGGTCACATGATGCCATCGAATTGATAGTGGACGACGTCGGCTGCATTACCGACATCGACACCCTGGAAGATCTGCGGCAGGCCGAAGCGCTGCTGGCGCAGAGGTTGTGACGCTGCTGCCGTGAGCCTGGCCGGGCCTCAATCGGCCAGCAGCAGCAGCCGGTGCAGGCGGGCGTCGCGAATGCCGTGGCTGTGCAGGCTGTGCAAGGTCTGGCGCGCATAGTCCAGCGTCGTGCCGTAGCGGCCGCAGGACTGCGAGAAAATCTGCCGGTAATGGTCTTCGTGCAACTCGCCGGTGAAGCTCGGGCTGCGGCGCGACAGCGTGAACGCCAGTGCGGCGACCGGTCCATGCTGCGTGGTGCACTGAAGCCAGCGCGGGTCATAGACACCGGTCACCATTTCGCGCTGCCACAGCGTGGCCAGCGCCTGGTGCCCGTCGTGTTTCGGGACGCGGAACACCATGCCTTCGCAGCTTCCGCCGGACAGCAGCGCGAACACGAGGCCGGGGCATTCGGGTGTGCCGCGGTTGATGCGGCTCCACATCTTCAGCGCGCGGTGCCAGCCATGGACCTTGGCCAGCCGGCGTTCGACAAAGTGAAAGTCGGGCCGCCAGATCAGCGAGGCATAGCCAAAAACCCACAGATCGGAATGTCCGCCCCATTCGCGCAGCACCTGCTCCAGCATGGGTGCCGGGTCGCGCAGGGGCTTGAGGGGCTCGGTCATGGGCAAACTTTACAAGTTTCGAGGTGGTTTTCAAGCTCGACGCTGGCCGTGCGATGCAGCCAAGCCACGCTCGTGCTGCTCGTAGCTGCCGTGGCGGGGTGGTAAATTTTTTACGAGTTTTTGATTCGAATGGCAGCCTGCGGATTCCGGGTGTGCGCCGTTGGTAACCTGTTGGTAACCATGAGGACGTCATTTTTCGTGGGTTCAGGAGTACCATAGAGTCTGTAATTTTGTTACAGGACCGCGATGAAACTCCACACCACGGTGGATGCCGTCACCAACCGCATCCGCGAACGCAGCCAATCTGCCCGCAACGCCTATCTGCAGCGCCTGGACGCCGCGGCCGCTCGCAAGCGCGGCTCCGACCGCATGGGTTGCGCCAATGTGGCGCACGCCTTTGCCGGCATGCCGGCCAACGACAAGCTCAGAGTCGTGACCGAACGGGCGCCCAACATCGGCATCGTGACCGCCTACAACGACATGCTGTCGGCCCATGCGCCGCTGCAGTACTACCCGGACCTGATCAAGACCGAGGCGCGCAAGCTCGGGGCCACGGCCCAGGTGGCCGGCGGCGTGCCGGCCATGTGCGACGGCGTCACGCAGGGCACGCCGGGCATGGAGCTCAGCCTGTTCAGCCGCGACACGATTGCGATGGCGACCGCGGTGTCGCTGAGCCACGATGTGTTCGATGCGGCGCTGATGCTGGGTGTGTGCGACAAGATCGTGCCGGGCTTGCTGATCGGCGCCCTGCATTTCGGCCACCTGCCGACGGTGTTCGTGCCGGCCGGGCCCATGACCTCGGGCCTGTCCAACAGCGACAAGGCCAAGGTGCGCGAGCAGGCAGCGCAGGGTCTGGTCGGGCGCGAGGTCCTGCTGGAGGCCGAATCCAGGGCCTACCACGGCCAGGGCACCTGCACCTTCTACGGCACGGCCAACAGCAACCAGATGCTGCTTGAAGCCATGGGCCTGCATGTGCCGGGCACCGCCTTCGTGAACCCCGGCAACGCGCTGCGCGAAGAGCTTACGCGCGAGGCGGCGCGCACCGTGCTGGGCATCACCCGCTCCAGCCCGAGATTCGCGCCTATCGGCCGCGTCGTCGATGAGCGTGCCATTGTCAATGCGATGGTTGCGCTGGTGGCCACTGGCGGCTCGACCAACCACCTGATCCACTGGGTCGCGATCGCGCGTTCGGCTGGGATCACGATCGACTGGGACGATTTCGCCGCGCTGTCCGATGTCGTGCCGCTGCTGGCGCGCGTTTACCCGAACGGCGCGGCCGACGTGAATCAGTTCCAGGCCGCGGGCGGCCCGGGCTTTGTGATCCGCGAACTGCTCGACGCGGGCCTGATGCATGAAGACGTGCTCACCGTGCGCGAAGGCGGGCTGCGCGAATACACGCGGGTGCCGGTGGCCGGCGACGAAGCGCTGGCCTGGGCCGACATCGGCGCCAGCAAGGACGAGACCGTTGTGCGGCCCGCGGCTGCGCCTTTCAGCGCCACGGGCGGACTCAAGCTGTTGCAGGGCAATCTGGGGCGCAGTGTGATCAAGGTGTCGGCCGTGCCCGAGGATCGCTACCTCATCGAGGCGCCGGCCCGGGTATTCGACTCGCAGGACGACTTGCATGCCGCCTTCAAGGCCGGCGAGCTCGAGCGCGACGTCGTCTGCGTCGTGCGCTGGCAGGGCCCGCAGGCCAACGGCATGCCCGAGCTGCACAAGCTCACGCCGCCGCTGGCCGTGCTGCAGGGCAAGGGCTTCAAGGTGGCGCTGGTCACCGATGGCCGCATGAGCGGGGCCTCGGGCAAGGTGCCGGCCGCGATCCATGTCTCGCCCGAAGCGGCGGCCGGCGGGCCGCTGGCCAAGCTGCGCGATGGCGACCTGGTCCGGCTCGATGCCGTGGCCGGCACGCTGCAAGCTTTGGTCAGTGCCGGGGAATGGGCTGCGCGGCCGGTCGCCGCGATGCCCGAAGAACTGCGCACCAGTAATGGATTCGATCTGGGGCGCGAACTGTTCGCCAACTTCCGCCACAACGCCCTCACGGCCGAACAAGGAGCCTGCACATGGCTGTAACAGAACAACTCACAGCCCTGCAGGTGATGCAGGATGCGCCGGTGATCCCGGTGATCGTGTTGACCGAGGTGGCGCACGCCGTGCCGCTGGCGCGTGCGCTGGTCGCCGGGGGCATACGCATGCTCGAAGTGACCCTGCGCACGCCGCAGGCCCTGGCCTGTATCGAGGTGATCGCGAAGGAAGTGCCCGATGCCGTGGTCGGTGCCGGCACCGTGCGCAGTGCTGCCGATGCGCAGGCCGCTGCGCTGGCGGGCGCGCGCTTCGCCGTGAGCCCCGGCTACACCCATGCCTTGGGCCAAGCCTGCCGCGAGCTGGGCCTGCCCCTGCTGCCGGGGGTGGCGACCGGCAGCGAAATCCTGATGGCCCAGGAAGACGGCTACAGCGAACTCAAGTTCTTCCCCGCCCTGCAGGCCGGCGGCATCCCCATGCTCAAGGCCTGGGCCGGCCCGTTTGGCGACGTGAGGTTCTGCCCCACGGGCGGTGTCACGCCGCAGAACGCGCCCGAGTTCCTGGCGCTGCTCAATGTGGCCTGCGTCGGCGGCTCCTGGCTGGTGCCGGCCGCTGCGCTGGCGCAAGGCGACTGGGCGCGCATCACGCAGCTCGCATCTGAAGCCGCCAGTTTGAAGTAAAACAAGCTTCAGCCCACGTCGGGTGGGCACGATATGCTATAAAAAAGATAGCTATCGCTGGATCAGCTCGATCTTGTAGCCATCGGGATCGGTCACAAAGGCGATCACCGTCGTGCCGCCCTTGACCGGGCCGGGTTCGCGAGTGACGTTGCCGCCGGCTGCGCGAATCTTTTCGCAGGCCGCATGGACATCGGACACGCCGAGCGCGATATGGCCGTAGGCGGTGCCGAGCTCGTAGTGGTCCACGCCGTAGTTGTAGGTCAGCTCGATCTCGGCGTGCTCGGGGTTGCTGCCGTAGCCCACGAAGGCCAGCGAGTATTTTTGATCGGGCCGCTCGGTGGTGCGCAGCAGCTTCATGCCGAGCACCTGGGTGTAGAAGTCGATCGAGCGCTGCAGGTCGCCCACGCGCAGCATGGTGTGAAGAAGTCTCATGCCCTCGATTGTGAGGGCAGATCGAAAACAAGGCAGGTCGTGGTGGCATGGGCGTACAGCGTGCCGTCGGCGCCGACCAGCCGCGCCTCGGCGGTGGCCAGCTGGCGGCCACAGTGCAGCACCTGGCCTTCGGCGCGTACGCGCTGCACCTTGGGCGTGATCGCCTTGACCAGCTTGACGCTCAGTTCAGCCGTCGTGTAGCCGCGCCCCGGCGGCATCATCGTGTGCACCGCGCAGCCCAGGGCCGAGTCGAGCAGGGTGGCGAACCAGCCGCCGTGCACCGTGCCCATGGGGTTGAGATGCTGCGCTCCTGGCGCGCCCTGGAACACGGCGCGCCCGGCGTCGACCTCGATCAGCTGGAAGTCCAGCGTCTGGGCGATCGGCGGGTAGGGCAGCTCGCCGCGCAGCATGGCCTGCATCATCTCCAGCCCCGTCTTGCCGGCCAGTTGCTCGCGCTGCGCCACGCCGGGGCCGACCCCGGCGTCCAGGACGGCCTGCACTTCGCGCTCCTGCGCGAGCCAGGTTTCGAGCGGGTTGAGTTGGGTCATCGGTGGCTCCTGAAAATAAACTTGCATATGCAACAGTTGCAGCTACAATAATCGACATGGACACCGCTGTCAAGCCCGTGGGCTGCACCAACTTCAAGCTGCGCCAGCTGATGCGCCAGGTGACGCGCCATTACGACGCGGAGGTCGGCAAGAGCGGCCTGAAGGGAACGCAGTATTCCCTGCTGTCCTATGTGTTCAAGCTCGGGCCGATCCGCCCGGTCGACCTGGCGCGCGAGATGCGGGTCGACGCCTCCACGCTCACGCGCAACCTGCGGCCCCTGATGGCGCAGGGCTGGCTCGTGATGGAGGAGGGGCCGGATGCGCGCAGCTGCCTGATTGCCATCACCGCGGCGGGCCGCGAGAAACGCGTGGAAGCGCAACGCCGCTGGAAGACGGCCCAGGAAGAGATGAACCGCCTGCTGGGGGTCGAGCGGGTGCTGGCCCTGCATGCACTGCTGGACGAGAGCATCGCCTGCCTGAGCGGCGCTGAAGAAGGAACCATCGATGAGTGATACGAACCAACGCCGGGCGGTCGGCCTGGTGCTGCTGGCCGCAGCCGGCACTTTTGCGCTGACCATGGGAACGCGCCAGACCATGGGCCTGTTCCTGGGCCCGCTCAATACCTCGACCGGGCTGGGGATTGGCAGCATCAGCCTGGCCTTTGCCTTCGGCCAGCTCTGGTGGGGCTTGACCCAGCCCTTTGCCGGGGCGGTGGCCGACAAGATAGGCACCGCGCGCGTGGTCTTCATCGGTGCGCTGCTGGTCGCGTTCGGCACCTTCATCACGCCCTATATGACGACGACCGCCGGCCTGATTTTTGCGATCGGCGTGTTGTCGGCCGGCGGCGCGGGCATGGCCGGGCCGTCGGTGCTGATGGCCGCCACCACGCGGCTGATCCCGGCCGACAGGCGCGGCATTGCGACCGGCATCGTGAACGCCGGCGGTTCGTTCGGCCAGTTCATCATGGCGCCGCTGGCCGGCTGGCTGATGGCCGGCCTCGGCTGGGCCGCGGCCCTGCAGGTGCTGGGTCTGCTTGTACTGCTGGTGCTGCCGGCCGCCTGGGTGCTCAAGGGCAACGCGCTGCAGGCCGCGCCGCAGGGCGTCAAGCCCGTGGGCACCGGTGAAGCGATCCGCACGGCGCTGCGCGACCCGAGCTACCTGATGCTCGCCGCGGGCTTCTTCGTCTGCGGCTTTCACGTCGCGTTTCTGGCCACGCATTTGCCCGGCGTCGTCGCATCCTGCGGTCTGCCGGCGCAGGTCGGTGCCTGGTCGCTGGCCGTTATCGGCCTGTTCAACATCGTCGGCAGTTTTGCCATGGGCTGGGCCGTGGGCCGCTGGCGCATGAAGTCGCTGCTGTCGCTGGTCTACGCGACGCGGGCGCTCGCGGTGCTGGTGTTTTTGCTGGCGCCCAAGACCGAGGCCGTGGTGCTGGTGTTCGCGGCCGTCATGGGGCTCAGCTTTCTGTCGACCGTGCCGCCGACGGCTGGGCTGGTCGCGAAGTTCTTCGGCCCGGCCAACATGGCGACGCTGTTCGGCATCGTGATGCTCGCGCACCAGATCGGCGGCTTCCTCGGCGCCTGGCTCGGCGGCAGGGTGTTCGAGGCCACCGGGGCCTACAACTGGGTCTGGTACATCGACATCGTGCTGGCCATCGGCGCGGCCTTGGTTCATCTGCCGATCCGCGAAGCGCGCCTGCCTGCGCGGGTCGCGAAGGCCGCGGCATGAGCAGTGTCGACCCGCGCACGCGGCTGATGCTCGAAGGGCCGATCGCGCCGGTCCTGCTGCGCCTGGCCGCGCCCAACATGCTGGTGATGGTGGCGCAGGCATCGGCGGGTCTGGTCGAAACCTGGTTTGTCGGCAAGCTGGGCACCGATGCACTGGCCGGCATGGCCCTGGTGTTCCCCGTGGTGATGCTGATGCAGATGATGTCGGCCGGCGCCATGGGCGGCGGCATCGCCTCCTCGATCGCGCGTGCGCTGGGCGCGCGGCGACGCGCGGACGCCGACGCGCTGGTGCTGCACGCCTGCGCCATCGGGCTGTGCTTCGGTCTGGCCTTCACTGTCGTTTTGCTTGGCGCGGGCCGCTGGCTCTACGGCCGCATGGGCGGTACCGGCGCGTCGCTTCAGGCGGCGCTGACCTATTCGAACTGGGTCTTCGCCGGCGCAGCGCTCGTCTGGCTCGCGAACTCGCTCGCGGCGGCCGTGCGCGGCACGGGCAACATGACGCTGCCGGCCGTCGTCAACGTGGCCGGCCTGCTGGTGCTCGTTCCCTTGTCACCCCTGTTGATCTTCGGCTGGGGGCCGGTGCCCGCGCTCGGCATCGCAGGCGGCGCCGTCGCGCTGCTGCTGTACTACGCAGGCAGCGTGATCGCGTTCGCGGCCTACCTGAGATCGAGCAAGAGCCTGCTGCGCCCGTCGCTGGCGAACGCGAATTTTCGCTGGCCGCTGTTTCGCGACATCCTCGGCGTCGGTTTGGTGGCGACCCTCTCCACCATCGCCACCAACCTGGCGATCGCGATCAGCACGGCGCTGGTCGGCGGCTTCGGGCCGGCCGCGATCGCGGGCTTTGGCACCGCGTCGCGGCTCGAATACCTGCTGGTGCCGCTGGTGTTCGGCCTCGGTGGCCCGCTGGTCGCGATGGTGGGCACCTGCATAGGCGCGGGGCAGCGCGAACGTGCGTTGCGTGCCACATGGATAGGCGCGGGCATCGCTGCGGCGCTGACCGAAACCGTCGGCCTCGCCGCCGCGATCTTCCCCCAGGCCTGGCTCTCGTTGTTCGGCAGTGACGCGGCCATGATCGATGCGGGGGCGACCTACCTGCGCGCCGTCGGCCCGGCCTACGGATTCTTCGGCCTGGGCCTGGCGCTGTACTTCGCCTCGCAAGGCGCGGGGCGTCTGTTGTGGCCGGTGATGGGCAACCTCGCCCGGCTCGCCGTGGCGGCGGCGGGCGGCTGGCTGGCGCTGCGCTGGGGCGGCGGCTTGATGCAGCTGTTCGTTGCACAGGCCGTGGCCCTGGTGTTGTACGGGCTGCTCAACGCCGCTGCGGTCGCAGGCGGCGCGTGGTTCGGGCCCCTGGGCTGGCCGCGCACGACGGCGGGGCTGTTGCGCAGGGTGCAACAGCGGCCATGAGAGCGGATCGAACTGTGGACCGTTAGTCTTTTCCAAATGAGGTTTGAGCCTGGAGCGGCCTGAGATCGGCGACGCGAAGCGAGTCGATCCGTTGTTGACGGCTGCCAGTGTAGTGGAGGGGGTGGCTGCTTCCGGCTTGTTTTGATGCAGATGGGGGTACAGGCGCGGCGCAGCCGTGAGGCTGTGGGCAAAGCTACAGCTTGCTGAGCTTTGTCCACAGCCCACCCCGTAAGGGGCGCCAGGGGGAAGGCTTTCC